>SCPN01000452.1_pt1 | contig 28963 bp, 28 predicted proteins | sample 6106831 | NCBI WGS metagenome assembly SCPN01 (sample SAMN10720447, study PRJNA508395) | human gut metagenome | isolation source: Participant 1, 0 month
TTGCTGCTAGGAATTTTCTGCTGGTACATTTCAAATGTGACACTTCCGCCGTCGGGTGTATATTTTATGGCATTGGATAAAATATTTGTATATATTTGTCTTATACGCAGTGGGTCAGCAAATATTTCAGGATATATAATATCATGTTTTATACAGTTGATATCTAAGTTTTTGCCGAGTTGTATTTGTTCGAGAGATGGCGGAAATTCGTCAAAAAGTTCACATATATTTATTTCCTTAGGATTGATTTTCATCTGACCATTTTCTATTTTTGAAATGTCGAGAACTTCATTGACAAGCTCTAGCAAAAAGTTGCCTGACAGCTTTATTTTTTCGAGTCCGTATTTTATTTTGTCAGGCTCATCTATATGCTGTGAAACTATATCGTGTAAAATCCCATTATTGCGTTCATAGGAGTTCGTATATCATGTGCTATTTGCGATATAAATTTCTGTCTTGGCAACATTTGCTTTTTGTTAGCTTCCTCGGCAATTGCTATCCAGCTTTGTTCACGGCGTTTGCTTGCACTTATTATCTGTGTTACATATAAGACATCTGTAATTGTATTTGACTCATTTCGGCGTCTTACTATAAATCTCGCCGTATGCCAGTTGTTATCATTTGTCAGATATTCAGTAGCAATTGTCTCTTCATTTTTTAAACGCTTCTGTAATGTTGAAATGTCAAAAAACTGGCGTAATTTATCTTTATATTCAGAAACAATAAATTCATCACATAATCTATTCATTTCTAAAGATGCACATCCGCTTTTGCCGGCAAGACGGTGTGTACTGCCTTTGCCGGAGATTTCTTTGAAGCTGTCTTTTTCCAGGTTAATCAGAAATATTGCATTGTATATTTGGCTTAAAGCAGATATGACTTCATTTTTCAAGGTAGCTTCTGTAAGTGCCTGTTCAAGTTCAAACTGTCTTTTTTGTTCAAGTGCAACTATGTTGTCAATGTGTCTGAAGCCTAATAATAATTGGTAATTTAAGGATGTTGTTGAAATTCTTACGACAATGGTTTCAAAGTATTGTTGTCTTAAAAGATTAGGAACACTACGATATCTGAACACGATGCGTTCTTTGTATTTTAACTCGTTTTTCAGATTAACAATACTCATTGTATTTTGAAAAAATGTAACACTTTCAGGAGCAACATATTTTCTGGAATAAGTTTCTATCATTTCCGTATAATTGAATGGTCCCGGATTTTCAGCAGAGATAAAGTTAGCCGCATTGGCAACCCTGTCCAGTTTAAAGGGTTCAAGTGTGTTTTTTTCGAGGTCTACATAATATACTGAAGTATAGTCACGGCAAAGCACATCGAGGAACTGCTGTTCTTTTTCAAGCTCAAATTTATTTTTATTTATAAGGCTCTTATTCTGCATAAGGAGAAAATCTTTGTCAATATTCTGCCATATACTTCCAAGGTGAATACCTATTGTTTTCATTAACCTTAAATGAGCAGGAATAACAGGAAAAGAAGGGGAATCAAGTCTTATATATCCGAGCTGTTTTCCGGCATATGAAATTGGAAATGCAATAACGGAATTTACACCAAAACTGAGAAGTTTTTTATTTTCATTTGTTAATTGTGTGACATCAATTTCTCCAATATTGTCTTCTATGATTATTTCACGGTTAGAAAGTTTATTGTGCCAATCAGGTATTTCTTCCGCCGGAAACATAATGGGATGCGCTTTAAGTGAATCATTATTATTTACTGAATAGCTTAGTTTGAGTTCATAAATGTTTTGGTTAAGCAATTCAAATATAAAAGCAGTGTCACTGCCAATACATTTACAAAGTTGTTTGAGGATGGATTCTAAAATAGCTAATCTGCTCTTATCAGGTGTCAGATTTTCTAAGTTAATCAGTTCATTGATTATTGAATCATAAATATCCTGAAAAGTAGTGTCATCGGCAGAAATATATTTTTTCTCTGGGTAAGTGCTCATATGGTTATTCTCCTTCATCTCCTTTAAGTTTAGTGCCGGTCAAAAAGTATTAATTTAATTGTAACATTAAATAGAGCAAAGTCAATGAAACAAATTTGTTGACATTTTTATTTGATAGTGTTATTATTTCACATACGCAATACATAACATTGTTAAATGTTTGATGTGTTATGCAATATAGAATATGTTACAGGAGTCAAAATACCTTTTGACCCAACATTATAATGTTCAAAGAAGGTGATTATTATTAATGATAAGTTTGAAGAATTGTTTAAGGCTATGCATCAGTTCCACAAATTAAGACTTGGAGATATTATGCCGGACATAAGCGGTGCGGATTTTTGGACTATGCGGAATATTATGGATAAGGGCGAGGATGGAAAGATAACGATTTCTGAACTTGCTAAGAAAACAAGGGTACTTCCGTCAGCAATATCCAGAACACTTAAACGGCTTGAAGAAAAAGGTTATGTTGAGAGAACGGTAAATAAAAATGACAGGCGAAATACTTATGTTGAGATAACGGACAGAGGAAGAGAAGTTGCACAGGAAGTCAGAGAGATAATGAGAGACTACGGAGAGGCTGTCCTGTCAAAATTTGATGAGGAAGAACTTTCAATGCTTATATCGTATCTTAATAATATATATGATATTGCAAAGAAAGAGATTGAAGTCAGAAAGGTTAAGAAATAGAAAGTTAAGAAAGGACAGAAAAAATGGGTAAAATATTTAAAAATATGATTCCTTACTGGAAAGCGGTTATTATCATTATTGCTCTGCTGTTTGTACAGGCATGGTGTGACCTGTCGCTTCCTTCTTATACATCAGATATTATCGATGTGGGTATTCAGAACAGCGGTGTTGAACATATTGTTCCCGAAAAGCTTACAAAGAGTGAGTTTGAGACGGCACAGTTTATTATGACGGATGATGAAACAGATGTGTGGAAAGGTCTGTATGAGGCAGACGGAGAGTTTTATAAACTAAAAGATAAGTCTGAAAAGGAACTTGATGAGGCTGACGAAAAACTTACTCTGCCGCTTATCATGAATTATCAGATGAGTACATTGGAGGTCAGCAGTTTTAAAAAGACTATTGCAAGTCAGATGGGAAAGAAGGAGTCTGAACTTGAAAATATGAGCGTAGAGCAGCTTGGTGAGACACTTGGCGTTAAACTTAAGAGCTTCAAGCAGGAAAAGGAAGATAATGACGGAAATAAAGTTAAGGTTGAATGTGTTGACGCAAGACCGTTCTTTGCAGGAATGCTTGAAAGCGGAAAGATGGATAAAAAGAGCATTTTGTCTATGCGTGATAAAATGAGTAATACCATAGATGCGATGGGAAGTTCACTTGTTAAATCGATGGGTGCTGCTTATGCAGTTTCCTGTGACAAGGCGGCAGGAATCGACATAGACTATGTACAGAAATCATATCTTTTGTTTGCGGGATTAAAAATGCTTGGAATGGCACTTCTTATGGGTGTTGTGACTGTGCTTGTCGGCTTCTTTGCATCGAGAGTCGGAGCCGGAATAGGTATGACGCTCAGGGAAAAGGTATTTAAAAATGTTGTCGGATTTTCAAATGCCGAGATGGATAAATTTTCAACGGCATCACTTATTACGAGAAGTACAAATGACATCCAGCAGATACAGATGGTTTCGGTAATGCTTCTAAGAATGGTTGCCTATGCTCCTATTCTTGGAATTGGCGGTGTATTAAAGGTTATGCAGACGGGAGCAGGCATGGGATGGATAATAGTGCTTGCGGTAGTTGTGATACTCGGATATGTCATGATACTTATGTCAGCTGCTATGCCTAAGTTCAAACTTATGCAGAAGCTGGTCGACAATATCAATCTTGTTTCAAGAGAAATTCTTACCGGGCTTTCGGTTATCCGTGCATTTGGCAGGGAGAAAAAGGAAGAAGAGAGATTTGACGAAGCAAATAAAGACCTCACAAGGACAATGCTTTTTACAAACAGGGTTATGACATTTATGATGCCGGGTATGATGATGATAATGAATGTTCTTACGGTCGGTATTGTGTGGTTTGGAGCTAACAAGATTGACGGCGGAAATATGCAGGTCGGTGCTATGACTGCATTTATAACATATGCAATGATGATTGTCATGTCATTTTTGATGCTTACGATGATGTCGATAATGCTTCCTCGTGCGGCTGTTGCAGCAGAGCGTATCGATGAGGTTGTCCGCACGGAATCTTCTATTAAAATATTGACAAACCGGAGAAACTTACAAGCCATGACGGTGTAATATCATTTGAACATGTAAATTTCAAATATCCGGGAGCAGAGGAAGATGTACTCCACGATATTGATTTTGTGGCAAAGCCGGGGGAGACAACAGCTATCATAGGCAGTACGGGATGCGGCAAATCAACATTGGTAAATCTTATTCCGAGATTATATGATGTCACGGATGGAAAGATATTGCTTGACGGAAAAGATATAAGAAATATTTCAATGTCAGACCTCAGGGAGGAAATTGGTTTTGTACCTCAGAAGGGAGTTCTTTTCTCGGGAACGATAGCTTCAAATCTCCGTTTTGGAAATGATAATGCAACCAATGAGGAAATAAAAAAGGCTGCAGAGATAGCACAGGCAACGGAGTTTATTGAAGCAAAAGATGATAAATACGAAAGTTCAATATCGCAGGGAGGAAGCAATGTCTCAGGAGGCCAGAAACAGCGTCTTGCGATAGCGAGGGCAATAGCCAAAAAACCAAAGATATTTATATTTGATGACAGCTTTTCAGCACTTGATTTAAAGACAGATGCGGCACTTAGAAAAGCATTGTCTGAAAATGTAAAGGACAGCACGGTTATTATCGTTGCACAGAGAATTAGCACAATATTACACGCAGAGCAGATACTTGTTCTTGATGATGGAAAAGTAGTCGGAAAAGGTACGCATGAACAGCTTCTCAAAGATTGTGAAGTTTACCGTGAAATCGCAAAATCCCAGTTGTCAGCCAAAGAGCTTGGCATGGATGAAAGTGAGGTGTCAGAAAATGAGTAATGAGGAACAGTTTAAAAAGCCACAGCCACGCAGGAGAGGTCCTATGGGCAGAGGTATGCAGCCGGGCGAAAAGCCTAAGAACCTCAAAAAGTCATTAAAAACACTTGTAAAATATATCGCAAAATATAAGGTGGGAATATTTGTCGTAATGTTTTGTGCGGCATGTTCAACTGTATTTACGGTGGCAGGGCCTAAAATTTTGGGAAAAGCAACAACGGCTTTATCAGAAGGTCTTATGGCAAAAATAAGCGGAACAGGAAGTATTGATTTTGGAAAAATAGGAAGAATACTTCTTGTTGTACTCGGACTTTATCTTTGCAGTGCATTGTTTAGTTTTATTCAGGGATGGATAATGACAGGCATAACGCAGAAGGTGTGTTATAAACTGCGTCAGGAAATATCTGAGAAGATAAACAGAATGCCGATGAAATACTTTGAAAGTCAGTACTTACGGTGAGGTTTTATCACGCATTACAAACGATGTGGATACGCTTGACAGGGGCTTAACCAGAGTATCACAACAATAATTACATCTGTTGCAACACTTGTAGGTGTGCTTATAATGATGCTTAGCATTTCACCGCTTATGACGCTTATTGCACTTGTAATACTTCCTATATCACTTGCGCTCATAAGCCTTGTGACAAAGAAGTCACAGAAATTTTTCCGTGCACAGCAGGAATATCTCGGCCATATAAACGGGCAGGTCGAGGAAGTTTACGGTGGTCATCTTGTAATAAAAGCGTTTAATCGAGAGAAAGATACTATTGAAGAATTTGAAAAAACAAATAAAATTTTGTATGACTCAGCATGGAAATCGCAGTTTCTTTCAGGAATGATGCAGCCTATAATGATGTTTGTCGGAAACTTAGGTTATGCATCGGTAGCACTTGCCGGCGGTATGCTCGCAATAAAAAATGTAATTACGATAGGTGACATACAGGCATTTATCCAGTATGTAAAGAACTTTACACAGCCGATACAGCAGATAGCACAGGTAATAAACATGGTTCAGTCAATGTCTGCGGCATCGGAGAGAGTTTTTGAATTTCTTGACGAAAACGAGGAGGAACAGATAGTAGAAAATCCTGCAGATATTTCAAAGGTAACGGGCGAGGTATCATTTGAACATGTTCATTTCGGTTACAATCCGGAGCAGATTATCATTAATGATTTCAGTGCAAAGGTAAAACCGGGACAAAAGATTGCGATAGTGGGACCTACAGGTGCCGGAAAAACAACTATGGTAAAACTGCTTATGCGTTTCTATGATGTAAACAGCGGTGCGATAAAATTAAACGGCAGCAATATAAAAGATTTTAACAGACGTGAACTCCGCGACGCATTTGGAATGGTGCTTCAGGATACATGGCTTTTAAGGGCACGATAATGGAAAATATACGTTACGGAAGACTTGATGCGACAGACGAGGAAGTAATAGCAGCAAAGCGCGCGGGCGCACCACTTTATACAGACACTTCCGGGTGGATACCAGATGGAACTTAATGAGGATGCAAGCAATGTATCACAGGGACAAAAGCAGCTTATTACGATAGCGAGGGCAATTCTTGCGGACAATAAGATACTTATTCTTGATGAAGCAACATCTTCGGTTGACACCAGAACTGAGATAGAGATACAGAAAGCAATGGATAATCTTATGAAAGGACGCACAAGTTTTGTAATAGCACACAGACTTTCAACAATCCGTGATGCTGACCTGATACTTGTTATGAAAGACGGGGATATAATAGAGCAGGGAAATCATGATGAACTTCTTGCAGCAAACGGCTTTTATGCAAATCTTTATAATTCACAGTTTGAAGATGTTGTGGCGTAGGAAACAAGTTATTTAGTTAAACGGTAATCATTTTTAAATAACAATTTTGAATAAAAAAAATAAATCTGTTAAGAATAATAGCAGATTTATTTTTTTGTTATATTAGGAAACTAAATAATATATTGCGTAATTGGAGGGATTGCCGTATGTAGCATGATAATAAGGAGAACAACTTTAAGAAAAAGGGGTTATGCATTTCGCTGTGTGCTGCACTTGTTTGTGGACTTGGGATAGGCGGGGTGTATTACAAGACAAACAAATCACCGCAGAATGATGGAACAAAGCTTTTCTCTGATTCATCAGCAGGCAGATTGTCAGCGGATGCAGATAAAAAGGCAGACAGTTCAAATGATAAGAAAACAGAAGAAAATACAGAAAATAAAACGGTGACAGCCGGTTCAGGGAATGTAAAAAACATTAAGAAAAATACAAAAAAGGCTTCTGTTAAGAGTGCGAGAGAAAAAATAAATGATGCAAAAGAGGAAAATAACAAAAAGGATATTGTTTCAAACAACGAAAACAAAAAGACGAACAAAGCAGAAAAAGATAAAAATAAAAAACAGGGAAAAACAGTAAATACAATGTCAAATGATAACAGTCTTAAATTTGATGCGGAGAAGGGGCTGGTTTGGCCTGTAGGAAGCAGCGAAAAAGATATTATTCTTAAATTTAGTGACAGCAATACGGTTTACTTTAAGACATTGGCACAATATAAAATAAATCCGGCAGTTGTCATAGCAGCTAAGACGGATGAGAAAGTGAAAGCTGCGGCAGCAGGTGTTGTCAAAAGCGTAAAGACAGATGATGAAACAGGAACAACCGTCACTGTAGATATTGGAAGCGGTTATGAAGTTAAATACGGACAGCTTAAAAATTTAAATGTTAAAACCGGACAAAAAATTGCTAAAGGCGAGATAGTCGGCCATATTGCAAAGCCGACAAAATATTATACTTTGGAGGGAAGTAATCTTTATTTTGAAGTTACGGAAAACGGAAAGAGTGTTGACCCGCTTTTGCTTTTAAAGTAGATAAAAAGTTGTAAATTAAAAATTCTTATTATAGTTTCTGCTGTTGTCGCTGAATTTTCGGCGGCAACAGTTTTTTTGTAAAGTTCTTTTCATAAATACCAATTTCTGTTAATATATTAAAGAAGTTGGTTACAAAAAATGTTGCACTTATAGTGTGGAAAGAGAGGGAGTTATGCAATACAAATTAGTAGGAAACACAATGCCGGCGGTTGAGGTGATGTTTGATGCACCGGGAGAGTCTATGTATACACAGTCAGGTGGTATGGCATGGATGACAGAGGGAATTAAGATGGATACCAATACAAAGGGCGGTCTTTTAAAAGGTGTTGGACGTATGTTTGCAGGTGAGTCATTATGGCAACTTATACTGCTGAACAGGCCGGGCCAGGATTGCATTTGCATCAACTGTTGGTGAGGTCCGATAAATATTGGTGAGACAGGTGGATTATCTGTCAGAAGGGAGCATTCCTTTGTGCCGAACCTACAGTAGACCTGTCGGTTGCTTTTACAAAGAGATTTTCATCCGGATTTTGGCGGGAAGGTTTCATTCTTCAGGATATAACAGGTAAAGGTATGGTATTTCTTGAAATTGACGGTGACAAAGTTATGCTGAACTGCACCGGGCGAAGTAATAAAAAGTTGACACAGGTAATGTAGTCGGCTTTGAAAAGACGATAACATATGAGGATTGAGACAGTAAAGGTCTTAAGAACATATTCCTCGGTGGCGAGGACTTTCCTTACAAGACTTGTAGGACCGGGAAAAGTTATACTTCAGACGCAGAACTTTAATGATTTTGCAGGAAGAATTGCAAAAGCAGAATCCGTCTAAGTAGTTTTAAAAAGCGTTTGTAAAAACAAAGAACAGTATTTGTTTTTTCAACAGCGCTGTGAAGGTTGAATTGAAAATTGTAAAGCTGTAAAAATAAACAGAGTGTTCGGTAGTTGGCTGAGCACTCTGTTTTGTGTTGAGAAGGAAAATCATTACGTCCTTGACATTGCAATCTAAAAATAGTTAAATATAAAAACGGAAATATTTGAACAATAAGTATCGAAGTTTTGGCTTCGTATGTATTTCACAATACATTTGGAAATGAGGATAAAGCATGAAAAGAGAAGCAAATCCGGTGGCGTTGCTGCCTGTTTTTGTATTTTTGGTATTATATTTGGGACTTGGAATTGTATTTGAATATATTATGAAAATTCCGATGGGATTTTATAATATTCCGATTATTGTAGCTTTCTTGGTGGCGATTTTGACAGCGTGTCTGCAAAACAGGAATGTATCTTTTGATGAAAAACTGGAAATTATGGCACAGGGGATGGCGGACAAGAATATAATAACTATGCTGTTGATTTTTTTGACAGCCGGAGTATTTGTTGGTGTTGTAGGACGAGACAGTGCAGAGAGTGTAGCGTATTTTATGCTGCAGCTGATTCCGGCAAGATTTGCGGTTATAGTTTTGTTTATTGTAGCATGTTTTGTGTCTGTAGCAATGGGCACTTCAGTTGGGACGATTACATTGATTACTCCGATTGCTGTTGCAGTAGCGGAGGCTTCAGGTTTTTCTGTGCCGCTTTGCGTGGCTACGGTAATGGGAGGCTCTATGTTTGGAGATAATCTGTCTTTTATCTCGGACACTACTATTGCCGCTTGTAACGGACAAGGATGTGCAATGAAAGATAAATTTAGACAGAATTTCTGGATTGCATTTCCAGCGGCGGTAGTGACGGTTATTGTAGTCAGCTTTTTATCATGGAATACAGTTATTGAAGGAAGTGTTCATCACAACTATAATCTGATACAGATAATACCATATGTGCTTGTGCTGATAGGTGGAATTATCGGATGGAATGTGTTTCTTGTATTGTTGACGGGCATCATATCGGGAGCGGTAATCATGTTGTTGACGGGAAAAACATCATTTGTGGATTTGGTTGCCAATATGGGGAACGGAGTATCAGGCATGTTTGAAACTTGTATCGTGGCAGTACTTGTCGCAGCTCTATGTGCTTTGATTCGTTCATCCGGAGGGTTTGATGCTCTCTTAGGCGGAATACATCATGTGTTTAAGGGAAAGCGAGGCGGACAGCTTGGCATGGGAATACTTGTCGGTGCTATGGATATAGCAACCGCCAACAACACAGTGGCTATCGTTATGGCAAATCCAATTGCCAAAGAAATGGCACAGACATATGGAATTACACCGAAGAAAACAGCATCATTGCTGGACACATTTTCATGTATAACACAGGGGATTTTGCCTTATGGAGCACAGATGCTTGTTGCAATCTCGGCAGTTACGGAACTGGGAAAAAATATCTCGGCATTTGATATTATTCCTTATATGTTCTATCCGCTTTTTTTGCTCATAAGTTCTCTGATTTGGATTGGGGTAAAAATTCAGTGATTTGGTGGGAATTTTATCTCTGCGGATGGTTAGTGGTTATTGAACTTTACATTATAATATAAAGACAATACAGGGAGGTTTTTATGAAGTACAATATTGATTTAAATGACAACGATTACATTGAATTTAATTATTCGTATCTGAAACATTCAAAAATCGGAAAGTATTCTCTTTTAGCTACAAGAATTTCTTTTCCTTTTGCCATGTTCATATTTGTTTTGGCATTGCTTATTATTGGTATAGAGAGAGGACTTGTTCTTACTGTTGCTGCGGTGGCAGTTTTGTCAACGGTTTTGTGGTGGTTTATCGTGCCTGCTATGATGCGTTGGAATATTAAAAAGAATATTATAAAAATAAAAAAAGACGGAAAACTGCCTTATAATGAGAATGCTTCGGTCGAGTTTTTGGATGACAGAATTGTTGAGACATGTGAACAGGGTGAGACTATTGTAAAGTATAGTGATATAGTTAATATTTATGATGAAAAAGATTATTTTTATATATTTTATGGTTCGATGCAGGCGTTTATATTGCCTGAAAGGTGTATAGGTGATAGCGGCTTGAAGGAGATTAAAAACAAATTGTCACAGTCAGGTGTTGACAAATAGAATAAAAGTCTATATAGTTATCCAAGGTAATTAACAAAGGTAACTATATAGACTTTTTTGTTTGCAAAAACAGTATTAGAAAGAGGAATTTATTATGACTATCGAAAAGATAAAAGCAATGTTTGATGCGTGCTATCTTGCAAAGCGGTCAAGGGATCTGCTTCCGCCGCTTCCAAATGGTGTTACACCGTCTTATATCCATTATCTGGATGTGATTGAGTCTTTGGAAAAGCAGGGGGTGAGTGTAAAAGTATCGGACATAAGTGATGCACTTGACATTCCACGTCCGGGTGTGACACGCACTGTCAAGGAGATGGAGACAAAAGGCTATCTTTACAAACAAACTTCTGAGAGTGACGGACGTGTTACATATATATTTGCGACAGATGCAGGAAAGCATTTGTTACAGATATATAGTGAAAAGTATTTTAACAGTCTGGCGCCGCTGTTAAACGATATTTCAGATGAGGATGCGGAATGTACAATAAGGACTATCGAAAAACTTTACAAAGTTATGTCAGAGAGGAGTGTTACGATTGAGCAGTAATGATAAGACAGATTTCACGCAGGGAAGTATTTTAAAGAAGCTGTTCTGGTTTATGCTTCCGATTTTAGGAGCACTTGTTTTGCAGGCGGCTTACGGTGCAGTAGATTTGCTTGTTGTAGGAAAATTTGGTTCGACAGCAGGACTTTCAGCAGTTTCAACAGGAAGTCAGGTACTCAATCTTGTGACTTTTGTTGTCACACAGTTTGCTATGGGTATCACGGTTCTTATAGCAAGATATATTGGAGAGAAGAAAACGGGGCAGATAGGCGAGGTACTTGGCGGGGCTGCTGTTGTCTTTACGATAATATCAATAGGCTTGTTTATTCTTATGGTATGTTTTGCAAAACCTATTTCAGTTCTGATGCAGGCACCAACGGAAGCAGTCAGTCTTACAACGGTTTATGTTCGTATCTGTGGCAGCGGAATATTCTTTATTGTTGCCTACAATGTACTTGCTGCTGTTTTTAGAGGACTTGGGGATAGCAGGTCACCGTTGATATTTGTACTTGTTGCCTGTATTGTAAACATTGTTGGTGATATGGTTCTGGTAGCAGGACTTCATATGGATGCGGCAGGTGCGGCACTCGCAACCGTTCTTGCTCAGGCTGTAAGCGTTGTATGTGCGATTGTGATGCTAGTCAAGAAAAAACTTCCATTTTCAATATCAAAATCAGATTTTAGATTAAACAAACAGTGTCGTAAATTTCTTGAAATCGGTCTGCCGCTTGCATTGCAGGAGTTCTTGACACAGCTCTCGTTTCTGGCACTCTGTGCATTTGTAAACAGACTTGGTCTTGAAGCATCTTCGGGATATGGTGTTGCATGCAAGATTGTAAACTTTGCAATGCTTATTCCAAGCTCACTTATGCAGTCGATGGCTTCTTTTGTATCACAGAATGTCGGTGCTGGCAACAAAAAGAGAGCAAAGCATGCCATGTTTACAGGAATTGGTGTCGGTGTGGCATTTGGTTGTGTAGTATTTTTGATTGTAATGTTTAAAGGTGATGTTCTTGCGGGATTCTTTTCAAATGACGCCGCAGTTATACAGAAGGGATTTGACTATTTGAAAGGATTTGCACCGGAAACGATAGTGACCGCCGTATTGTTCAGTATGATAGGTTATTTTAATGGAAACAATAAGACATTGTGGGTAATGATTCAAGGGCTTACACAGACGCTTTTGGTACGTCTGCCGATGGCGTATATTATGAGTATCCAGCCTAACGCAAGCCTTACAAATATCGGACTTGCAGCACCTACATCAACGGTTGTCGGAATTGTTTTGAATGTTATATTTTTTATTTATATGAATAAAAAAGAGACGGGTGTTCAATCGTAGGATTGAATTTGAGTTCTGGGATGCGGGTTTTAATATTTTCAGAATTTGTGTATAATTGAAAAAGAAAGTACGCAAGTTAATATGTGGTATTAAACTACAGTTGTACAAGTTAATATAAAGGTTAATTTTCAGCTGGAGGTGCAGTATGGGTGATTATAATCCGCCATTTACAATTACAAACAGTATGTTATCTTATGTAGCGGCTATTTCTGAGAAGATTGGACGCATTACAATTATAAGTGACATGGAAACAAAACCACATCTTAGAAAAAATAATAGGATTAGGTCAATACATTCCTCCTTGAAAATCGAGGCAAATTCTCTTTCTGTTGAACAGGTCAGGGATGTTATAAACGGAAAACTTGTACTTGGAGAATTAAAGGAGATACAGGAAGTAAAAAATGCTTATGACGCATATGAAAGAATTTCAGAAATAAATCCATATAGTATTGCAGATTTAAAAAGATTTCATGGAATTATGACAAAATATATTGTAGATGAATCAGGTGGATTTCGTCATGGGGAAGAAGGAGTATTTAACGGTGAGAAGTGTATATTTATGGCTCCACCGGCTCAACTTGTTCCACAGTTGATGATTCAGCTTTTTGATTGGATGAAAAGGGTTCAGGGAGAAATCCATCCATTGATATTGAGCAGTATATTCCACTATGAGTTTGTATTTATTCATCCATTTTCAGACGGCAATGGCAGAATGGCAAGATTGTGGCATACTGCTATACTATCAAAATGGAAAGCAATATTTGAATATATTCCTATTGAAAGTCAGATTGAAAAATTTCAGGACGATTATTATAATGCGATTGCAAAGTGCCATGTCGATGGCGAGTCTACTTTTTTTATTGAATTTATGTTATCTCAGATTGATAAGATATTAGATGAACTTTCAATACAGATTGATGATAATAGCGTGCAGATTTCAGGAAATGTAAAAAAACTGCTTGAAATAATGGATTATGATATTCCATATACAAGCAATAAACTGATGGAAAAACTTGGACTAAAATCAAAAGATGGTTTCCGTAGGAATTATCTTCATCCAGCAATGGAGTTAAATCTGGTGCAAATGACTATTCCTGATAAGCCTAGAAGCAGAAATCAGCGTTATGTAAAGGTCTGAAAGGGGTGTTATTTTGTTTCCTGATTGTAATTAAAAAAAGATGATTCTTTCTCTTTTTTTGAAACAGTTGTTGATGGCGTTGACGGGAATTTATATACTGATAATGTCGACTGGGAAAAAGGGGAGTATCTTTCATCCTGTTAAGTTCAGGCAGCACAGTGACCAGCATAGTAATAAAACACCACCTTCCGCATTCATTAGACACCGGTTCACCTTAGCGCCAAATACACCGTTTGTTCCCATTTTGAAAGTGTGCGGCAGGATGTATGTAAGCGGTACAACAATAAACACTTTTCGTAAAAGTGAAAAGAAAATTGCCTGCGTTCGTTTGTTAAGTGATTTGAAAACGGTCTGTCCGATATATTGCAAATCCATGAAGATAAATGCAGTAAAATAAAGTTTTAATGCAGGTACAACATCTTTTATAAGTGTTGCATCTGAACTAAAGATTTTAATTAAATATTTTGGGGCGAGTATGATTACACTCCACATAATTCCGGTATAGATAAGTGCCATAACAGCCATGACTATACCGGCTTTTTTTACCCGCTCAGGGCGTCTTGCACCATAATTATAGCTGATAATAGGTGATGAACCTTCGGTTATGGCATAAATCGGAGTTTCAACCATTTGGCGGACACTTGAAACGATAGTCATAACGGAGACATACACGTCACCACCGGTGACATAGAGTACATTATTGCAGCAAATTGAAACGAGACTGTTCGTAAGCTGCATAATAAAACCTGACGTGCCAAGGGTTATGATATTTTTGGCAATGGAAAGGCAGGAATGAAGTTCAGTTTTTCTGAGCAGACGGACTTTCAGCTCTGCTTTTCGTCTCAGAAAATAAAAAACAAATGCTGCGGATAATATCTGAGATATTACGGTTGCAATAGCGGCACCGTTTACTCCGAGCCCTAACATAAAAATAAAGAGCGGGTCAAGTATAATATTTGCAACTGCACCGATGACCACGGAGAACATACCTGTTGTAGAATAACCCTGTGCATTGATAAATGGATTCATACCCGTTGAAATCATTGCAGGGAGAGTGCCAAGCAGATATATCATCATATAAGGTCTGGCATAAATAAGTGCATTTTTTGATGCTCCAAAAAGAATAAGAAGCGGTTTTGAAAAAATGAGACCGACTAACATCAGGAGTATTGAACTTGCACAAACCATTGAAAAAGATGTGTTTAAAATAGTATTGGCTTTATGGTTATCATCCATCCCACGATTGATGGAAAAAAGCGGGGCACCGCCGCTTCCAAAAAGATTGCTGCATGCAGTAATTATCATTATAAGAGGAAAACACAGACCGACAGCACCAAGTGCAGCAGTTCCTATATTGGGAATACGACCAATATAAATACGGTCAACAATGTTGTAGAGCAGACTTAAAATTTGTGCAACAAGCATTGGGAGAGCTGCATTTAAAATATTTCCTGTTACAGTTCCGTTTTCAAAATTAATGCGTTTCATAATTAGGCCTCGATTTCATAATAGAATATTATTTAATATTTTTATTGAAATTAAGTATAGCATGAATTAAATTAAATGTAACAATAAAATGATGTTGGGTTCAAAAGTATTTTGAACCTTGCATCGTAAAATTTCTTTAATATACAATTAAGGAGGTCATTATTTATGGAAAATATCAAATGGGCTGTATTAGGTACAGGAGTAATTGCAAATGAGATGGCACAGACCTTGGCGAAAAATGGCAGACGTATATATTCGGTTGCGAACAGAACTTATCAAAAGGCGGTTGATTTTGCAAAAAAATATAATATTGATAAGGTTTATGAGAATATGGATGATGTTTTTACGGATCCTGATGTGGATGTAATTTATATTACAACTCCGCACAACACGCATTTTGAATTTATGAAAAAGGCTGTAAATAATGGAAAACATGTACTTGCAGAAAAATCTATAACATTAAATAGCAGCGAATTAGAAAGTATAATTGATTTGGCAGAGCAAAAAGGGGTAGTTGTTGCAGAAGCCATGACAATATATCACATGCCTATCTATAAAAAGCTTAAAGAAATGCTGGATACGGGAGTACTTGGAAAAGTAAACATTATCACAATGAACTTTGGAAGTTATAAAGAGTATGATATGAATAATCTTTTTCAATGAGATTTAGCAGGCGGAGCGTTGCTTGATATTGGTGTGTATGCACTTTCATTTATACGCTGGTTTATGGAGTCGATGCCTCAAACAATGATGACTCAGACAAAATGCACCGACGGGTGTTGATGAGCAGGTAGGAATGCTGCTTAAGAATGACGAAGGGCAGATGGCATCTGTAATGTTGTCACTTCATTTCAAAACAGCCAAAAAGAGGAATGATTTCGTGCGAGAAGGGTTACATTGAGATAATGGAATATCCGAGAGCATGGGAGGCTGATATATATTATGTTGAGTCTGACAAGACCGAGAAGATAACTGCAGGAAAGAATGAAGATGCTCTTGTATATGAACTTGAAGATATGGAGAGGGCAATAGGCGGTGAGCCGGAATGTATGCATCTTGATTATACATGGGACGTTATGGGGACTATGACAGATGCAAGGAATTTTAAATATCCGGAGGAAGAATAGAGTAACATAATACTTTGTTTCGGCATTGCATAAGATATTGCAGGGGTTTGGAGAATGATTTTTAATATTATTAACGTCATGGAAGTGTTGTCCTACGATAACCGAGTCAACGAGACTGTATATCAATATCAAATATATGCAGGCTGAACTTCTAATATTGTACAGATTAAAAGTTATCAGTTATTGACAAAAAAAACAAGAAAACAATATAATCAAATTAAAAATAATCGTGTCAGAAATGGGGTTAATATGAAGCGGTTCAGACTGACTGTATAATAAAGAAATTGATAAAAGCGGAACTACGATTTCAACTATGGAAAACATCAGGACTTATTGCATCAATGATGCAACTGGACACATGAAGGTGCATCTGCAATATTTCCAGGGTATGTGACAGTACCTTAATGAGACAAAGATATTTGTCGGTGGGATGAGAATATAATAAAAAAATACGGAGTGTATTCAAACGAGTGTGCCAAAGCAATGGCACAAACAGTTAAAATAAATTGAACACTGATATAGCAATAGGGATTACAGGGACAACAAACACATTGACCCAATAATGCTGACAGTGTTCAGGGAAAGTTTATTTTTGTATTATTGTGGGGCAGAAAATAAATTCTTTTGAATTTGATGCTGATGTTAAGGGCATGAGCAGACATGATATTAAACAGTTGTATGCGGACAAAGTATTTGAGAAACTTGAAGAAAGTATATAGTATTTTGTGGCAGACTATTATTGGTTTAAAAAACAGAAAGTGGGGAAAATATGGATATTAGTATGAAATGGCTTGATATGCTTGGAAAGAGAATACGTATTTGTTTTGAAAACGCAACGCATCATGAAGAACTTCCACCGGCGAGAAGAACTGTTTTATGTGTATACGGAGCTGTAAGAGGTGTAGGAGGAATTGACAGCTGGGGAAGTGACGTGCAGGAAGACTGCCGCATCAATGCGGAAAAAGATATTGAGTATTCGTTTTATATAGGCTGATGTAATGAACTGATAGTAATATGATGTAAATGACAAAATAATGTTAAAAAATGGCGACATAATTAAATTATTATCCGGTAAAGTGTAATATAATACAAAAAACGAAAAGTAAGCATAGGAGAAAATGGAGGTATCAGGGATGAAAGACAAGTATGGAAAAACTCTAATTGCATGTTATCTTGGATTTATTACACAGGCGATAGCAGCTAATTTTGCACCACTGTTGTTTTTGACTTTTAAAAGAACATATGGAATACCTATAAGTGAAATTGCATTTATATCAACGACATTCTTTTTTACACAGCTTTTGATAGATTTGTTTTGTGCAAAGTTTGTTGACAAAATCGGTTATAGAAAAAGTGTTGTTGCATCGGAGATATTTTCGGCAGCCGGGCTTATAGGTCTTGCAGTATTGCCGGAAATTCTGCCAAATGCGTATGCAGGAATTATAATAAGTGTTGTTGTTTATGCGATGGGAAGCGGACTTATAGAGGTACTTGTAAGTCCGATAGTAGAAGCGTGTCCATTTGAAAATAAAAGCAGTGTTATGAGTCTGCTTCATTCATTTTATTGCTGGGGGTCAGTTGGAGTTATACTTTTATCAACGGTATTTTTTGCAGTATTCGGAATAGAAAATTGGCGTATACTTGCATGTATCTGGGCACTTGTTCCTCTTTATAATGTGTTTAATTTTATAAGCTGTCCGATAGAGAGACTGACAGACGAAGGAGAGGGGCTTGGAATAAGAAATCTGTGCAGGCTTCCAATATTCTGGATTGCAATAGTTCTGATGATTTGTGCAGGTGCAAGTGAAATTTCAATGGCGCAGTGGGCATCTGCTTATGTAGAGTCAGCACTTGGTTTTCAAAAAAATGTCGGAGACATTATGGGACCGTGTCTGTTTGCTGTTGCTATGGGAATAAGCAGGCTGTTTTACGGAAAGTACGGAGAAAAAATAGATTTAATGAAATTTATGATAGGCTCAGGGGCACTGTGTCTAGTGTGTTATCTGCTTGCAGCACTTAGCGGCAGTCCGGTTTTAGGACTTGTCGGATGTGTTGTATGTGGATTTTCAGTAGGAATTATGTGGCCCGGAACAATAAGCATAACATCAGCAAAGATAACATCAGGGGGAACAGCACTTTTTGCACTTCTTGCAATGGCAGGAGACATGGGTGGTTCTATAGGACCGGCAATAGTCGGATTTGTAACGCAAAATGCAGGAAATAATCTTAAAGCAGGTATGCTTGCGGGATGTGTATTTCCGATTGTTCTTATAATATCAGTATGTTTGCTGAAGGCTAATAAAAGATGAAAATATAGAGAGTACATCAGTTTGGAGACTGATGTACTTTTTAGGTATGAGTTAAAAAAAGAAAAAATCAGTGATATATACTTAACGGTTTAGCCTTTCATCTCCTACATATATACAGTATATGAATACATGGCTATAGTTTTAAACTATGACAAACCTGTATATAAAGATATTATACAAATAAAGCATTGGGATGATAGTATAACCTCAGAGAAAACGAAAAAATAAACAGGAGGTTATACAAATGAGTACGTCAAAAACACCATTTAGATATGATTTTGTTGGAAGCTTTTTAAGACCGCAGAAATTAAAGGATGCAAAAGCTGATTTTGCGGCAGGAAAGATAACACAGGAAGAGCTTGATAAAATAACCGATGATTGCGTTCGTGATATAGTTGCAAAACAGAAAGCAGCGGGATTTCATGCAATTACAGATGGAGAATTCCGTAGAAAATTCTGGCATCTTGATTTTATGTGGGGATTTGATGGCGTTGCACATGAGAAAAAAGGTGGCGGAGTACAGTTTAATGGAGAAATGGCAGACCTTGAAGCGACTTATCTTGTAGGTAAGGTTAAGGCAAAAGCACATCCATTTGTGGAGTATTTTAAATTCCTTAAACAGTTTGAAGATGATAATACTGTAGCAAAATATACCATTCCTGCACCTGCACAGATGTATCAGCAGATGATAGTTCCTCAGAATATAGAAAGAACAAGAAAGTTTTATGAGACTGATGATGAACTTATTCAGGATATAGGAACAGCATATCAGGAAGTTATCGGACAGTTTTATGAAACGGGATGCCGCAATCTTCAGTTTGACGATTGTACATGGGGTGCTATTGTTGGGGATGCTGCAAAACAGAGATATAAATCTCTCGGGCTTGACATTGAGGATGTAAAGGCACAGCTTTTGAAAGTAAATAATATTGCACTTGAGAAAAAGCCGGATGATATGACAATTACATCACATATCTGCAGAGGAAACTATCATTCAACATTCTTTACAAGCGGACCATATGATTCAGTGGCAGATTATGTATTTGCACAGGAAAATGTGGATGCACTTCTTTTGGAATATGATGATGAGGGGTCAGGCGGCTTTGCACCTCTTGCAAAAGTTTCACCTGATAAGAAAGTTGTACTTGGACTTATCACAACTAAGAAACCTGAACTTGAAGATAAGGAAACAGTAAAGGCAAGAATAAATCAGGCAGCAAAATATATTCCGCTCGATCGTTTATGTTTAAGTCCACAATGCGGATTTGCTTCTTGCGAGATTGGTAATAAAATTACAGAAGAACAGCAGTGGGCAAAACTTGCACTTGTAAAAGAGATTGCTGACGAAGTTTGGAAATAAAAAACAGTTTAATATTCACATATTTGTATTTTGGTATATTTTATATTAAAGTTGAAAGCTAATAAAAATAATTTAATATTTTTATAATAAAAGACAGAGACTTAAAAGACTACAGTTCACACTATGATGTGACCGGAAACTTTTAAGCCTCTGTTTTTTGTCTTTAGATGCAGAGTAGAAAATGCACGTAAGCAATGTTATAATAAAGAGAGTTTTAGGAGGGATAAACAGATGGATGAAAGGTTAAAAAAACAGCTTGATTTTGCACTGGAAATAGATAAGGAAAAAAATATATTCAGACAAACGCATTTGTCAGGTCATGGCAGAAACGAAAACGATGCGGAGCATGCATGGCATATGGCTATTATGGCATATCTGTTGAAGGAATATTCAAATGAACCTGTAGATATAGGAAAGGTTATGCTTATGTGCCTGATACATGATATAGTAGAGATAGATGCAGGTGATACATACGCGTATGATGCAGAAAATCTTAAGACACAGAAGGCGAGGGAAGATGCTGCAAAAGAGAGGATTTTTTCTATATTGCCGGAGGAACAAAAAGAAGAGCTCATAAAACTTTTTGATGAGTTTGAAGCCTATGAGACAGCGGAGTCAAAATTTGCTCATGCAATGGATAATCTTCAACCGTTAATATTAAATAACAGTAACGGCGGAGGTGACTGGAGAGAGCATGGTGTGACGAAAGAGCAGGTTTATGGCAGACAGAGCAAGACAAAGCTTGGTTCAGAGAGGTTGTATGAGGTCACGGATAAATTGATACAGGAAAACATCAATAAAGGAAATATAAAAGCTGAATAAGCAGTACGATGGAGGAAAGTTGTTATGAATACCAGGCAAGGAGGTACAGTTATGAGTAAAAGAAACAAATGGAAACAAATATGCAGTATGTTTATGGCTGTGACGATGATCTTTACTTCACTATATTGGGGTGGGATGAAGGTTTCAGCTGCGACACCGCCTGTAAAGATCAAGGTGACATATGGGCAGACAGAAGCACGAACGATGCTTGCCGATATCAATGAATTCCGAACGTCGGATACAGAGGCGTGGTGCTGGGATAAGACCGATAGTGTAAGGGAATCGTATCGAACCACAGAGTTACAGTATGATTATGCGTTAGAGCGTGTTGCAATGAAAAGGGCAGTAGAGATTGCGCTTTCCTACGATCATACCAGACCAAATGGCACGAAATGTTTTACGGCATATCCGTCCGGATATATGGCAGAGGGAGAAAATATTGCTGCCGGTTATATGAGTGCAGCAGAGGTATTTAACGGATGGAAGGAAGAAAATGAATCTTATGGCGGACAGGGACACAGAAGAAATATGCTCAGTTCTAATTTTAAGGCTGTTGGAATCGGGCATGTCGTATATCAGGGATGCCATTACTGGGTGCAGGAGTTTGGTGATAAGGTCATGGATGGGACGGCTTCAGTAGCGAATGACAGTACGCAGATTGAGGATGTAGATGTTTCATCGTCTTATATCACGGCAGTAAAAACAAATCTGGATGATGTCAGCCTGAAAGTCGGAGAGAAAGTAACGACAGAAGATTTTTCACTTGCAATAAATGTGAAGAATCAATGGGGATATCAGAAGGACTGTGTAATAGAAAATACCTGTACTGCAAAAATTGAAGATGAAACCATTGCAAGTCTGTCGGATGACGGGGTGATCACCGGATTAAAGAGTGGTACGACTAAAATTCGGGTATCCAACCCATTCGGAGATGATTTTTACCGTACGATCACAGTCGAAGAGGGAACAGAATCAAAAGATGATAATACAACGAATCCGGATGTGGGCAAAACAGATATTTCTGTGGAACCGATAGCGGATCAGATATATACCGGTTCTGCGTTGATGCCGGATGTGGTCGTAAAAGCCGGTTCAAAGGTACTCGTAAAAGATGTAGATTATACTGTTTTATACAGTAATAATACAAATGTTGGAATCGCTTCTGTAAAAGTTACGGGAAAAGGAACATATGAGGGTTCTTATACGACGAATTTTAAAATCGTTTCGTGTGCGATAGAACAGGCAGCCTGCAGCAGAATTGCAGACCAGACTTATACCGGGAATGCAATTCAGCCATCCTTTACAGTTACTTATAAAAATAAAACATTGGTAAAAGGAACGGATTATACAGTATCTTTTAAGAATAATGTCAATATCGGAACGGCAACCGTTATCATTACCGGAAAAGGAAACTTTGAGGGAAACAAAGAGATAACATTTAAGATTACAGAGCCGTCAGATATTTCGATAGATGAAATCGCAGACCAGACGTACACCGGTTCTGCATTGAAGCCGGAGGTTGTTGTAAAAGCCGGCACAAAGGTACTTAAAAAAAGTGTGGATTATTATGTTTCTTATAGAGACAATACAAATGTAGGAACTGCCACTGCAAAAATAACAGGAAGAGGAAATTATAAAGGCTCTTATACAACGACTTTTAAGATTGTTCCATGTGCAATCAGTCAGGTTACTATAAGAGAAATTGCAGATAAGACATACAGCGGAAAGAAAATTGAACCATATATCAAACTTACCTATAAGAATAAGAGTTTGAAAAGAGGAACGGATTATACTGTTTCCTATGACAACAATATCGATGTAGGAACTGCGACAGCAACTATTACAGGAATCGGCAATTTTATGGGAACAACCGCGGTAAGCTTTAAAATTGTAAAAGGTACTTCTAAGATTAAAATTAGTGCGATTTCTAACCAGACCTTTACGGGAACGGAGATTACACCGGAAGTTTACGTGAAGGAGGGAACGAAAAAGTTAACAAAGGATGTGGCCTACAAGGTTTCTTATGCCAATAATATCAATGTAGGAACTGCAACCGTTACTGTTACCGGAATTGGTTCTTATGATGGAACTGCCCGTAAGACATTTCGGATTGTATCCCGTCCGATTAAAGAGGTCAGTGTTGAAAAAATTGATGCTCAGGAATATACAGGGAAGGAACTTACACCGAAACTGAATCTGACTTATAATGGAAAAACATTAACAGATAATGTTGATTATGTGGCTGTATACAGCAGTAATATTGAGCCTGGAAATGGCGTGGTTAAGGTTCAGGGAAAAGGCAATTTTAGCGGACAAAGAACAGTAGTCTTTAAAATTAAAGAAAACAGTCAGTCTTCTAACAGCGGTGACAATCAAAACGATAACAAAAACGATAATCAAAACGATAACAAAGATGAAACCGTTCACACCACAAAAATGACACTGAACAAGATAAGAGTGACGTTAAAGAAAGGAAAAACTTACCACTTAAAAGTAACGGTAAATGCCGGAAGCGTAGACAAGATTACGTTTACGTCATCCGATAAAAAGGTCGCAACGGTGTCTAAAAATGGTGTTATTAAAGCGAAGAAAGCAGGCAGAGCACGCATTACTGTAAAAAGTGGAAAAAGAACAAAATGGTGCTGGGTAATTGTAAAAAAAATAAGAAAGAAAAGGGTTTTGAAATAAGTCGATTAAAGAAACACCAGTTCCTGGTAAATGCCGGTTCTGGTGTTTTTTGATGATGGAAAATTTCAATTAGATATTATAAAAAAATTTAATGAAACAATAAAATATGTTATACTGAATTGGCTGATAAAATTATATAAAAATAAGAGGGTAAAATCATGAATATAGAAATCAGAGAATACACACAGGATGATGTTAAGGATATGATAGAAATTTGGAATGAAGTTGTGGAGAAAGATAAAGAAGAAATTATAAAAAAGCATATAACTAATATGAATAAATTTTGCAATGAGAATATAGATTTTGAGAGTGGAAAAAAACAGCTTAAATTGATATATAGATACTACACTAAAAGATTTTCAGATAAAGACATATTATATAAAAATCTGATTGTTTTAAAAAACGAGATAGATGATAAGTCATATTATAAGAGTACAAAACACTGGATGAGATATTTTGTATCGTGCAGCGGAAGTGAATGGAAAGAATTGTGGAGTGCGTTATTATAATATAATTAGTAAGAAAAGATAAAAGTGATAAGATAAAAGGATAAGTTATAAGTTAAAGTAATATGTAAACTTATAACTTATTCTTTTTTAATAAATTGTATGAGTTTTTCGTATGAATTTTTTTAAAATCATATTTTTACTGCATTTGTTTATAAGCATTTCCCTAATCGACCATCGAATCCAAAATCTGATTAAATTATACATCAGGGTACTTGAAAAGCTGGTACAAGAACATAAAAATAAATAGTTAAGTTTTAAGTTATATTGGTTGTAGAAAATAAGAAAAAAGGTAGATGTCATATTGGCATCTACCTTAACTAATAAATGAAATAGGTGGGGTGACAATCCCACATCTCTTTAAGACCACAAAGGGCGTGACGGCTGCCTGTTCCGTCCTCAGATTTCATCTATATAAAGTTTATGTTTTTCATGCTTTATTATACACTATAAGTTAAAAAAGTCAATATAATTTATATTTGAATTATTTTCGCTGTGACCACTTTGACGCAGAGATTGATATATGTTCTTTTATTTTATGCAATATACCTCGTCAGTCCTTTTATTATTCCTGACTATATAAATCTATTCTATTTTTTGGGCACGACCGCTTTCTAGGTAATTTTTGAGTTGAGAGTCTCTTAAAGGGTACATTGTACGAAAAGAAGCTTTACCGTCGTTTGCTATACGAATAGCAACAGATGTGTTTTTTGATTGTCTTTTTATAAACGATATGCTATTGTCTTTGGGATTAGTACTTATAAAATCTGGGTTAGATATTATAGATGGAATATTTTCAAAACATTGTTTAAATTGTTCTGGAGAGTCAAAATCCGAAATATGCTTTTGAATATGTTTAATACGATTTTTCCAAAAGATAATGTTAGTACCGGCAATCATGTGTTGCGCTATATTGGGATTTAAGCCTTTTATTAGTGTAATCAATTTGCTGTCTATAATACCTATAGAAACAGACTTAGAGCTATCATTAAATATATTGTTATCTAATTTATCTACTTTTTTCATATATATGTAGTCCTTTGAATAATTTAATATTCATTATTAGAAAATTATTTGCTTGATTATAAATAGAAAATCCACATGTCAATTAAGAGAATATGAGGATTTTCACTAGTTACTTTGTGTGCTGTTTATCTCTGTATAGCGCATATATTATCAGTTTGATAGTGCATTGTCAAGCTAGGCGATTTAGTGAAAATAATTTATGTGATTTAACAAAAATAATTCATTTCAACAGAACATAGATTTGCTTGTCACTAATGTGTTATACTGTATAATAAAAATGTTAAGGAGTGTGAAATATTAATGACAATTGACAGAAAAAAAGTAAAAAACGTTTTTAAGAAATATACAGATAATTATGACATAAGTGACGAGAAGATAAAACTTAAAGTTGATCATACATACAGAGTGGCTGCTCTCAGTGAGAGAATAGCCCGTTCGCTTGGTCTTGGTGATGATGATACAAATCTTGCGTGGCTTATAGGAATGTTGCACGATATAGGAAGATTTGAGCAGTTGAAAAATTATGGCACATTTTCTGATGCGGAGTCTATTGATCATGCTCATTATGGTGTTGAACTTTTGTTTGAGGATGGTCTTATCGAAAAGTTTGCGAGTGAAAATGCTGCAAAAGATTTAAAAGGGACAAAAGACTTAAAAGAGACTGCTGTTAAATCCGAAAGTGAAGAAAAAGAGACAAAAGAGATTTCAGAACTTGATATATTAAGGACAGCGATATGGAATCACAGTGCATATCGTGTTGAAGAGGGACTTACTGACAGAGTAAAGATGTTTTGCAATATCATAAGAGATGCAGACAAGATAGATATTTTAAAGGTAAATTATGATGTTACACTTGAAGTGATTTATGATGTTACGACAGAGGAACTTAAAAATTCAGGAGTGACAGATGAAGTAATGAAAGCTTTTATGGAACATCATGCGGTGCTTAGAAGTTTAAAGAAAACACCGATAGATAATCTTGTCGGGCATGCGGCTCTTGTTTTTGAACTTGTCTATAATGAAAGTTTTAAGATTGTAAAAGAGCAGGGATATATTGAAAAAATGCTCTCATATGTTTCTGATAATCAGGATACAGTGAAGAAATTTGAAATAATGCGTAATGACATGAACAAGTTTCTGGCAGAACATGAATAGGAGATAAATGTGCAAAAAGAATTAAATATAAAAAAGCTCATATTGCTTATTATGCTGATAAGTTTGATATGGGCAGGTGGATATTATGAATATACAAGTGCTATTTTGGGCGGATTTGTAATGGTTTGTTTTGTATATGCATTTGTAAAAGTTAAAGGTGACAAAAAGCGCAGCAGTAAAGTTGAGCTTAATTCAGGTATTATATTTTCAGAGATGTTGACATTATTTTATGGGGTGAGCATTTTCTATGCAACTGACAGTGGTATGGCTTTTATAGGAGCTGTCAAAAAATGTTCAATTCTTATTTTTGCGGCACTCATTTTACTTATAGATAAAAAAGAGAGAAAGAGTCTGCTTCAAATGCTTCCTCATATGGCAAGCATCATATGCCTGACAGGATTGGCAGGGTCAGTATTTTTTAAAAATCTGATTATAAAAAACGGACGATTTTCAGGCACGATTGGTTATGCAAACACATTTGCACTAATTATGCTTTTAGGTATCATAACAGCTGTTTTAAAGTTAAACAAAAAAGATATTATCAATAGTATTGAGTTAATCATAATGTTTGCAGGATTATGGTTTAGCGGAAGCCGTTTTACGATGGTGTTATTTATCATTATAATGATAATGCTTATTTTCCATATAAGTTCGGGTAGAATAAGGATTGCCGTATCAGGTATTGTTGTCGCTATGGGAGTCGTATTTGCTGTTTTATTTAACAGTTTAGGAATTGCAGGAAGAATTTTTTCAGATGATTTAAGTACAATGTATGGCCGGTTTCTGTATTGGCAGGATGCACTTAAACTACTTATAAAGCATCCTTTCGGAATGGGGTATCTTGGTTATTACTATGAGCAGACGCAGATTCAGACAGGCGTTTATACGGTAAGATATGTACATAATGACATTTTGCAGATGGCACTTGATATTGGAATTATTCCAGTGTGTATAATATTTGCTGTTTTTATTTTGGCATTATTAAACAGAGAGCGTGATTATATTGAAAAAATACTGATATTTACGATTTTAGCACATTGTATTTTTGAATTCGATTTTGAACATACCGCAGTAATGTTTATTTTTGTGCTGTTGCTTAGCTGCTCTGATGAAAAGATTTATGAAAAATTTAATGTTCCCGCAGATGTTTTTAAATATAGAGCTGTAGTATTTGGGCTGGTATGCGTTTATATGGCATTACCTTTAAGTTTTTATGCAGCTGGAAATATTGATGCCGCATTAAAAACATATCCTGTTTATACAGATGCATGCGCAGCAAAACTTTCAGAAACACAGGATATGGATGAAGGAGAAAAAATTGCAAAAAAGCTCTTAAAACAAAATGAAACGGTTTCGTTAGCTTACAGTGCACTGGCTAAGGCAGCGTGTCAGGAAGGAAAGATTGACAAGGTAGCAGAATATGAAAAAAAGGCAATCGAAAGAAATAAATTTGATAAAGAACAGTATGTTGAATATTTATATTTGCTTAATGATATGCTTGGAAATAAAAAAATCGCAGACAATGATAAAATCACAGGCAAGATAATAAAAAAAATGAAAGAAGTTCCCGGGCTTATAGAAAAAAACAGAAAAACCGTAAGTAAATTAGGAAAAAAGATAAATGATAAGGTTGATATTGAACTTGATAAAGAGCTGTTGAAAGAAATACAGGAGCTATAATCGGTTGATATAAAGGACTTAATGTGCTAATATTTTAAAAAACGGTGTTCTGTTAAAGATTAGACAGTACCGGGTCCGGATAAAATATATTTGTTAAAGACAGCAGTTTATAAAAAATAATGTAAAATGAAAAGAGGTAAATGCAAATGAGAAAAAGATTTTTTTCAAAATTAGCAATTGTTATGTCAACAGCTCTTGCAGTGTCAGGTTGTTTCTGCCCTATAGACAAGGCTTTTGTCAACGCTGAAACTATTCAGGATGAAGATGATTCATATTACGATGATGATTCGGATTATGATGACAGTTATGATGATTCAACGGATGACAGCTATGACGATTCGACAGACGATAGTTATGATGATTCAACAGATGACAGTGACAATGAGGAAACTACAGGTACAAAAATTGATGATATAAAATTATCAAGTTCCGAGTTACAGGCTTTTGTAAAGGAAAGTGATTCGGACGAAAACGGTTATATCAGTCAGTCTGAGGCAGAGAAAATTACATATGTTTCAATAAGTAAAAAAGCTTCACAGTCAGATCTTACTCAGATTATAAAATTATATCCTAATATAAGCGAACTCATGTGGAATGCAGGAACGCTGACCAAATTAACATTTCCAAAGAATAATATAAAAAGGCTGAATATTACTTCAAAAGCTGCATCACAGTTAGTTATTTCAGGTATAAATCAAAAACTAAACAATTTGTCTTATACAGCACAGGGAAGTAAAAAATATGCATTTAATTTTGCAAAGGGCAGTGCGTACAAGAAAGTTGAAGATTTTAATCTTATGGGAAAACAGATAAATGGAGTAAAACTTTCAAATGCAGAAGTGGGTACATTGTATGTGACCGATACATCCGCTAAGAAGATTGATGCATCATCAGA
>SCPN01000677.1_pt1 | contig 28901 bp, 51 predicted proteins | sample 6106831 | NCBI WGS metagenome assembly SCPN01 (sample SAMN10720447, study PRJNA508395) | human gut metagenome | isolation source: Participant 1, 0 month
GCCAAGTCCGTGATCCTTACCATGGGATGCAGGGAGCGTACCAGAGGCGCTTTGGGAATCCCCGGTGAGCGCCCGGCCGGTGTGTTTACGGCAGGGGTTGCCCAGGGCTTATATTAACCTCTACAATGTAATGCCCGCAAAGGAAGTGGTTCATCCTGGGATCCGGCGACATCGGCATGATTATGGCCCTGCAGGCTTACGCTGGAAGGCGCCCATGTCCAGGCCGTGTTTGAGATCCAGCCATATCCCAGCGGCCTGCCCCGCAATGTGGAGCAGTGCCTGAATGATTACGGCATACCGCTATACCTGAGCCATACGGTAACGGCTGTCCACGGGGACAACCGCCTGACAGGCGTCACGGTGTCCCGTGTGGATGAACACTTTCAAGACCTGTTCCGGAACTGAAAAGGAATACAAGTGTGATACCCTGATCCTTTCCGTGGGACTGATTCTGAAAATGAACTTTGCACGGACGCTGGCGTGACCCTGGATGACAGGACAAAGGGCGCTGTGGTGGATGAACATTTCCAGACAGATGTGGCGGGAATTTTTGCTGCGGGAAATGTGCTCCATGTCCATGACCTGGTGGATTTTGTTTCCATGGAAGCAGAGAGCCTGGCGGATTCCGCTGCGGAATTTGTGCAGAAAGGATGTCTGCCTCCCTGTCCCATCGAAATAGGAACGGACAATATGGTAACCATACCGTTCCCCAGAGAGTGAGCGGCACCAGGAGATTTTAAGCTGTCCCTGAGGTAAACAGTCGCGAAGGAATGCCGCATTGAAGTAAAGGCAGGACGGCGTGTTGGTTGCATCAAAGAAAATGAAAGCGATACCGGCCGAAATGATTGAACTTACGGTTAAGCGGATAAACTGAAGGTGTCCATGGGCCGCTGGAGGTGGCATGAATGTTGAGAGAATAATACATGTATCATCTGTCCCAACGGATGCGATATAAGGCGCGATTGAGGGACGAGAGCGGACAGTTTGTTCTATGAGACGCCGCTTGCCCAAAGGGCGGTATGTGGAACAGGAATTGACGAACCCCCAGAGGAATATTGCCACATCTGTATTGGTAAGGGCGGCATACTCCTGGCCAGCGGATGAGCTGACAAACCCATACCCTGGACCGGATTTTCGATGCAGTGAGTGAGATAAAAAAGTATACCCTGACCGCCCCTGTGAAAGCGGGAACTGTTGTCATACCGCGTCTCATGGGTATGACACGGATGTGATTGTGACTAAATCAGTGCCTGAAAATAGATGATGGCAAAGCTGGGGCGGATGAAAACACAAAGAAAAGTCTGTTATTGTTGATGTAAGCGGCTATATGGAAAACCACCCTGATACCTGGCAGTTGAGAGGGTGGTTTATCCTCATAATTCGCTCGGCCCCCTGCGGAAAGTTGTCTTTTGAGCATATTTACAGAGTTTGGTAATTCAACCAAGGCTTTTTGATATTAAGTTTTGGTTTACCCATGGAGGACCCATAATGGTTCTTGTCAAAATGCAGTTTATATCGCTGCTCCTCAAACCTGACGAAAATCTGCCCTGCACAGTAAAGGCCAATATACCCCTTAAAAAGATCCTTGGGCCGGCGGGTGTTTTCGCAAAATAAAGTGTTTACTACTAAATTCCGAACTCCTTGAACAATTGTTCCTGATAAGTCCTATCCGATGCTGCCGGATAATGTCGTCCGCCCTTCCTGCATCTGCCAGCTTCACATTCAGTGCATATGCGCGCCCCAGCCCCTGTTGGACTCCTTTTTCAATCCCTTTTTCAATCCCCTTCTCAACACCGTCCTCAAACAGCATTTTGCCTAAAACAGTCATTCCGATCCTCTCCTTTATCATCGCTAATTCATCTCTGTCCAAAAATTTTACTGCCAGCGCATACAGTACTGACTGCATTCTTTTCCGATCCTCATCCCCTGCTTTGAGTTCCTTACACTGAAGAAACTCCATGCCCTGGTAAATCCTCTGGCCTCATCTCCATCTTTCCGACATCAGAGGGGTCAGAAGCAGGGGAAATACATCATGGCGCCCCAGTGTCTTGCCCCGGCTGATTTTCCGCTGCAGCTTTTCAAAGACCTTGTCCGCATTTCTGTCCTTTAGCCGAACCACCTCTACTCTGTATACGTTCATTCCGTTGACCAGCTGGCTGAACCCTCTGGCCCCTGCTGATTCTGATTCCTGTTCACGCAGATATTCTGTTTCCATACAGCCTCCTGTTCCGGCAAGCCATATAAGAACCTATCCCCATTATAGCGTTTTCCGATAAACCAGACAATAGCCCTTCTGCCTTTTAATAAATAATTGGTGTGATATAAAAGTGGAAATGATTGCCCGATACATAAGGGGCAGAATAATGAGATGAATCCTTCGATTCAGATAATTTGAGATATTGTTAAAGATATAGGATAATGAGCGATAGTTACTTATATTCTGCTATCGTCTGGTTGTTATAATATAGCATTTATCCCGGAAAAAGGCAAGGACCGGAAAAACAGTTATTCACCGGTTATTCCCAGGTATTTCCAAGGCATTTCCAAGATTTATGCAACTTTATTGATTAAATAAGCCCGGAATGTTATAATCCATTCACAGACAGAGGAAAATATAAAATACCAGCAACGATACCAGAAGCAGATACGCAGCCGTTCCTGAATGTCCAGACAGGAGCTGTATTTATTGGACACTGGGGGGCAGGCTGCGTGTGCAGAGACAGCCAGGCGGCTGCGGAAAGATAAAAGGAGGAAAAGAATGACCGGAAAACGTGGATTTCTTTATATAACATTTTATGGGGTGGCCCTGTTGTCGGGAAGACGTTCCAAGGACCCCAGTACCCAGGTGGGCGCGTGTATTGTCAGCCAGGACAATAAGATCCTGTCCATGGGATATAATGGTTTCCCAAGGGTGTTCGGATGACGAATTCCCCTGGGGCAAGGAAAATGAGAAGGAGGACCCCTACAATTCCAAATATTTCTACTCCACACACAGCGAGTTAAATGCTATTCTTAATTACAGAGGGGAAGCCTGGAGGGAAGCAAGCTTTATGTAACCCTGTTCCCCTGCAACGAGTGCGCCAAGGCGATTATCCAGTCAGGAATCAAGACCATTGTATACAGAGAAGACAAATATGCGGACACACCGGCGGTAATGTCTTCCAAGCGTATGCTGAATGCTGCGGGAGTGCGTTACTACCAGTACCAGTCCACCGGCCATAAAATCGAGCTAGAGGTATAGTCCCATGAAGATACTGCTGACGGCTGTCAACGCGAAATATATACATTCCAATCTGGGAATTTACAGCCTGAAGGCTTACGCAGACCAGGTATTGGGGCTGGGGGAAGCAGGCGGCAGGCATGAACGGCGGAAAACCGTGGAACCGGGACCGGTGCCATGGATCCTGCGAAGCCGTCTATTGAGCTGGCCGAGTATACAATCAACCACCAGCTGGACCAGATTCTTCAGGATATATTCAGAAGGAACCGGATGTGATTGCCTTTTCCTGTTATATCTGGAATATAGATTATATCAGATATCTAATCGCGGATTTAGGGAAAATACTGCCGGATGTGCCCATATGGCTGGGAGGACCGGAGGTGTCCCTTTGATGCAGCTAAAGTGCTTGGGGAGCTGCCGAGGCAACAGGCGTCAGTGAAGGGAGAGGGAGAGGAAACATTTGCAACAGCTGGCCGGATATTATGTGGATAAGTTGTGTAAAAAAGGGACAGACAGTGGAAAAATCCTGCCGGACGGACAGGCCGGTCTGGAAAATATACCCGGGCTTGCCTTTCGCCTCCCGATGGTTCGTTAGCAGATACCGGTGTACGCCGGGCCATGGATATGAGCCGGATACCATTTCCATATAAGCATATGGATATAAAGGATTTGGAGCACCGCATCATTTATTACGAGAGCAGCCGGGCTGTCTTCGTGCAGCTACTGCCTGTCCCTATTGATAAGAGCGTACGGTTCAGAAGCCTGGAACTGGTCCTTGATGAGCTGGCTTATTTCCTGGAGGCCGGAGTGCCTCAGGTAAAATTTGTGGACAGGACCTTTAACTGCAATAAAAAACATGCCATGGCCATATGGCGGTTTATCCAGAGTCAGTGACAACGGAGTCACCAATTTTCACTTTGAGATTGCCGCCGATTTGCTGGACCAGGAGGAGATTGAGCTTTTGGGCCAGATGCGTCCTGGACTGGTCCAGCTGAGATTGGCGTACAGTCCACTAATCCGACACGCTTAAGGCCATACACCGCAAGACAGATATAGACGAGATACGCCGTATCACCGGCACAATCAATCAGGCACATAATGTTCACCAGCATCTGGACCTGATCGCAGGTCTGCCCAATGAGAATTTGGAATCTTTCCGTCATTCGTTCAACCAGGTATATTCCATGGAGCCGGAGCAGCTTCAGCTGGGCTTCAAAGTGCTGAAGGGCTCTTATATGGAAGAAATGGCATTGACCTACGGCCTCTGCTATTACTCACGGCCGCCCTATGAGGTCCTGTCCACCCGGTGGCTGTCCTACAGGACATCCTGGAACTAAAGGGCGTGGAGGATATGACGGAGGTGTATTATAACAGCAGGCAGTTTGTCCATACTCTGTCCGGGCTTGCGACAGAATACGGTTCGCCCTATGAAATGTTTCTGATATGGCTGCATATTACCGTGAAAACAATCTCACCGGCATCAGCCACAGCCGCATAGCCAGATATGAGATACTGTACAGTATCATAGCCAGACGTAGGGATGCAGGGCTGGATGCCTCTGTTATGGAACGGTCAGGGACCTTCTCATGTATGATTTATATCCAGGGAAATGTAAAAAGCCGCCCATCCTTTGCCCGGGACCAAAGCCCTTATAAACAGGCTGCCCGGCAGTTCTTTCAGAGGGAGGAGGAATCTCCCATTACCTATGGATTATGAAGGGTATGATTCCAGGCAGATGAGTAAGATGGCCCATATTGAAGCCATGGAGACGGAACCCTGGTGCTGTTTGATTACAGGCACAGGGACCCGCTGACGTATAATGCAAGGGCAGCTCAGAATTGGGTGATAAACTTTAGAACGTTGTAAATACAACAAAAACGTTGTGATGAAAGGACTGGATATATGCTGCAGAAGACCATTTTAATGAACCTGAGACTGACAGAAAACTGGCAGAGGGATAAAAAGTGACCGGGATACAAAGGCCGGCAGAGGGAGAAAAGCTGGCGGCGGCAAAAAACTCAGGGAAGGCCGAAAGCTGTCAGGGAGACAAAAGCAGAACTGGCCGCCCGTATTGCCCGTATCCTGGATGTATTGACCGGGAATACGGTACGGAGTACCGCTGTTATCTGAACCATGAAACACCGTGGCAGCTGCTGATTGCGGTCATCATGAGCGCACAGTGCACAGATGCCAGAGTGAATATCGTCACAGCTGATTTATTCCGGAAATACGATACCCTGGAGAAGTTTGCCGCGGCGGATTTAAAGGAATTGGAACAGGATATCCACCCATTGGGTTTTATCACATGAAAGCTAAGAATATCATTGCCTGCTGCCGGGACCTGGTGGAACGGTTTGGAGGAGAGGCGCCAAGAACCATAGAGGAGCTGACCTCCCTTGCAGGCGTGGGACGTAAGACAGCCAATGTTATACGTGGGAATATATACAATGAACCAAGTATTGTGGTGGACACCCATGTAAAGCGGATTTCCCGAAAGCTTGGCCTGACCATTGGAGGAGGAGCCGGAAAAGGTAGAGTATGATCTGATGAAGGTGCTGCCAAAGGACCATTGATTCTGTGGAACATACATATCATTACCCTGGGCCGTACCATCTGCATTGCCAGGCGCCCGAAAGGCTGTAGAATGCTGCGGGAGGAATGTCCGGGCAGGGAGGCGTAGGTTTTTTCAATCCGTTCCCTTCCGCCATGCAGCACTTGCCTCCTTTTTTGCGTTCCTGCCAGCCGCCGGCCGGTCTTTCCTTTTGCCGGCCGCCCCTACTTCCGGCTCTGGAACTCAGAGGGGATTTTCCATAATATCGTTTGAATGCGGCGCTGAAATAGGCCGCATTTTCATATCCTGCCCTGGATGAGATTTCATACATTTTCATGCTGGTATTCTCAAGCAGTCCCCTGGCTTTTTCCATCCTTACCTTAATCAGATAATCCGTAAATGTAATTCCTGTCTCGCTCTTAAATACAGTGCTGAAATAGGAGGTGCTTAAGCATACGGCCCCCGCCACCTCATCAATGGAAAAGGAGGAGGACATATAGTGGTTCTGGATGTACAGGATGGCCTGGTCTATGAGCTTTCCGTAACGGCTTTTGTTGATGCGTATGCTGTCGCAGATTTTGAACAGGTTCTGCTTCAGGTTTTCGATGCTGGACTCCAGTGTACCGCCGGCTGCCACTTTTTTGAATTCTTCGATGGGATTCTGAAATATATCCTGAAGGTTGATTCCTGATTCCCCCAATTCCTTCATCAGATGGGTATAGAAGCTTCCCAGGGAAAATGTCATATACAGATAGCTCTCGCTTCCCTTCTGATAGAGCCATGTTTTTAATTGCTCCAGCTCTCCTGTAATCCCTTCCTTATTTTGTTCCTTGATAAAAGTAATAAGCCTGGTGTCCGGTATGGGATATCCCTGGCTGTCCTCCGGCTCATTGTAGATATAAGACTCCACCTCCTCGTAAAAGATATCCGCATTGGAACCCTTGATGAAATGAAGCTTGCCTGCTTCATGGCAGGTCTGTACACTTTTGTGGAGCAGGCGGATGCCCTGGACAATGCTGCCCGAGGCAATGCTGACATCGCAGTAGCTTCCCTCATGGGGGAACTGCCTGCGTATCGTGTCCACCAGAATTTTCCGCCGGGCGGCCAGTTCCATCCTGGAGCGGGAGGTGGGCAGACGCTGTAGCTGTACTGGATGGGATTCCAGCATAAGAGCTGTCCCAAATACCAGAATCTGGTTCAGGGCCGAAAACCTGCGCTTGAGGCGTACCGGATGTCGTCGGACAGCTTGCTTAAGCTGTGATCGTCCAGCTCCACCTGCAGGAAGCAGCACCATGAATCAGGCTCAAGGTCCAGCTCGTTTAAGACAATGCCCTCGGGGCCGGCCGCCTCCTGGACCGCCATGTTGCGCAGCAGCTGTGTGGCCATCAGACGCTTGTCGTGGTGGAACTGCCTGCAGGGAAACCGCATTCGTCAGTATGCGGTTCATAGGCATCAGATCAATGGGTTTCAGTATATAATCCAGGGCCCGCAGATGCATGGCTGTCCTGGCATATTCAAAGTCATCATACGCGCTGATGATGAGAAGCACGATGTTTGGGTTTAAGTCCTTTGCCAGCCTGGATAGCTCCAGCCCGTCGATATAAGGCATACGGATGTCGGTGATAAGGATGTCAGGCGGATTATCCTTCATCTGGTTCCAGGCATCCTGTCCGTCGGCAGCAGTGCCGGAAAGGCAGATGCCCAGTCCCTCCCAGTCAATCTCGGGATAACCCCTTCCAGTATGATTTCATTGTCATCACAAAGCATTGCCTGGAACAAAATATCATCTCCTTTCAGTTTGGGAATCTTTTACGGTTACTTCGGTGCCAAAATCCGGCTCTGACGTGACGGTCAGACCGTAGCTGCTTCCAAAGAGGATATGGATGCGCTCATTGACATTGTAGAGCCCATACCCGGAATCCCTGTGGTCCGGGTGGGCGGCTGTTCCCAGCTGCTGCTGCAGTTTTTCAAGGGTTTCCTGGTCGATTCCCCGGCTGATGTCCTGCACGGACAGTACAAGGCTGTCCTCATCCTCGTAAATGCGCACCTGTATAAAGACCTTCTGCCCAGGCATGGGTATTGCGTGCGCAATGGCATTTTCAGCCAGGGGCTGCAACAGCAGCTTAAGAGTACGGTAGGAATACAGCACAGGGTCGCATTCAATGGCGTATTCAAATTTCTTGCTGTAAATCATGTTGGTGATAAACAGGTAGCTGCTTATGTGACGCAGCTCCTCCTCGATGGTGATGATTTCATTCCCCTTGCTGAGCGAAATCTTAAACAGCGTGGACAGCTCATTGAGCATTTTCTCCGCGTCCCGATTCTTGTCCATTCTCAAAAGCCACATGACGGAATCCAGGGAATTATACAGAAATGGGGCTGTATCTGGGCCTGGAGGGCCTTCAGCTCCGAGTTCTTAAGCTTTTTCTGCTCCTCATAGATCTGGCTGATAAGCTTTTGGATCCGCTCCAGCATCTGGTTGAAATTCTTGCCCAGCCGTCCGAACTCATCGGAGGAGTGGTACGTGTACCGGACCGAGAAATCTCCATTTTCCACCTCCTCCATCATTCGGTAAAGAATCTGTACTGGTTTGTATACGGACTGGGATATAAGCATGGCCACATACAGGGAGGAGAATGCGATAATCAGCAGGACCAGCATGACAATATGGGTGATGTCCTTGCTGCTCTGGGTCAGAAAGCCCCGGTCTATGATGCCGGCAATCCTCCAGTTGGATTCATCAGGGTACGGCTTACCACCAGGTACCGCTGTCAGGCACTACCATGGATTTTCCCACGGCAGTGCCTGTGGATTCAGAATATGGGATACCAGGCTGGGGAAATGTCGATGAGATAGTGGAGATCGTTGCCTGCGTTGGAGCGGAACAGGATGCTTCCCTCCTGATCAATGATGCAGATGACCCCGTTGCTGAGACTGTGCTTGATTTTCTGGGTGATAACATCCTCTTTGATGTCGGCTGCCACAATGCCGTTGACCATACCCGAAGCCTTATCCATCACCGGCTGTCCCACTGTGATGAAGTTATCGCTGATAGAGCTGCGGACAATGAAGCTGCCCTCATGGGAAGGAAACCAGGTGGTTTCCCTGCTGCCCGCAATGGCCTTATACCATGTAGTCTCCCTCTGGTCCTCTGATTTGAATGAGTAGTAGTTGGATTTGTAGCGGCCGCCGTTCTGGCCGAACACATATACTCCGAAGATATCCTTGCGGTAGGTGGAGATAGAGGCCAGCTCCATGCTGCCGGCCAAGTCGTTGGAATACTGGTCCCGGACAGAGTCAAAGTCCATGCGCAGGTATTTCTGCATCTTGATATCGCCGGTCAGCATGTCGCAGAGATTCCAGGCATCATTGAGCAGGCTGTCAATGTCATCGCAGACAAGGTCAATGGTCTCGATGGAGGATTTCTCGGTCATGTTGATGATGAAATTGGTATAGAGATGATAGGCGGCAATTCCCGCCAGGAGCACAGGGATGCAGGACAGTGTTACAAAGGAAATCAGCAGTTTCCTGCGGAATGAAAGCTGTCGGAAGAAGTTTTCATGAATTCCGTTTCCTTTCCTGTATTAATAGGCGGTGAGCGCATACTCGGCCGCATTCTCAGCAGTAATAATCTGATAAGGAATCATTACCATGGGGAATGGCTTGCAGTCCCGTTCCATCTGCTGTATCAGGAAAGCCGCGATAAATCCCCAGCGGGGGTTGCTCTCCACCGTGCCCAGATATTCTCCGGCAATGATGGCCTTGCACACGTCCTGGATGCCGTTGATGGACACAATGGCGATTTCACCCGGTGGCAGCCCTGCTACCTTTGATGGCCTGGAGGGCCCCAGCCCGTCTTCATCGCTGTGGGCAAAGACCGCGTCTATGGTCTGTCCCCGGTTGGCGGCCTTGATAAGCGCGTTTTCCATTGCCTTTTGGGCTGTTACCCGGTCAAAATTCCCGTATTCCACATCAATGATTTCCATGTTGGGATACTTCATAAGGGCCTGATGGAATCCTTTTGAGCGTGCCTGGGCTCCGGGTGAGCTCTCGGTGCCGTAGATTTCCACGATCCTGCAGGGCTGATCCCCGAATTTATCCGCCAGCAGGCCGGCGCAAATCTGGCCTTCCTTCAGGTAGTCCGCGGAGATAAGAGACACATAGTAGCTCTGGTCAATGGTCTCGGCCGACTGGTCAATGAGGATGACGGGAATGCCCGCGTCCTTGGCGTCCTGGAGCACCGGAGTCAGGGCAGACAGGTCCGCGGGCACAATGACCAGATAGTCCACGCCCTCCCGAATCAGGCTGCGTATATCTTCTAGCTGCCACTGAACAGAGTGGTCCTCCGGTTCATGGTAGATAAAGTCCATCCCATTGGGAAGCAGGGCTTCGCGGAAACTGTTGATTTGGGCTGTTCTCCATGGATTGTCTGTCTCTATCTGGGAAAAACCCACATGGAGGCTGGAGCTGTCAGCCGGTTCCGGTTCCCAGTTTGCGGCCTGGTTGGAGGTATCATACAGGTAATGGCCAGGATGACGCACAGGGGAGCAGATGATGAGAAGGCACCAGTGTTTCCTAAACAGCAGCTTGAATCGTGTCTTAAATGTATATTAAACCATGTCTTGAACCATGTCTTTAAACCGCAGCATAAACCGTGACATAGGCATCAGTACTCCGCCCACATGGTAACGGTGAACTGTCAATGCCTTCAATTATCAGCGGAACGGCGGCTGCGTTTTTCAGAAAGCCGGACGGAAGTCCCTCCATATTAACATCCTCGATGATGCAGATATAACGGTTGTGGTACATGCCAAGCATGATCTGGTGGGCCAGATCCCCATCCTTTGTGTCGCTGTAAGAGGCAAGGGACACAAAATCCAGGGCCAGGGCCTTTAAATGGCTCATATTATCCCTGAAGGTACGGGCCAGCCGGCTGCTGACAGCGGGACCATTGTTTTCATAGAGATCCGGTTTTTCTCTGCGGTATTTGGAGAAACCGGTGCGGATTAAAAGCAGATCAGCGTCTTTACGTCCTCACGGTGGGGAATCAGATCCTCGGGCATGAGCTTTGCGCCAGGTTCCTTTGGAATATCCAGGAGCAGGGGATTATGAAAGAAAAATTGCCCAAAGGGAACCTGGTCCAGGGAATGCCCTTTCCGTAAAAATGCATGGGTCCATCCAGGTGGGTTCCGTAATGGTTAAAAAGATGGATGGTGCAGGTGTTGGCTGTGTCGCCTCCGGCAATGGAGGTGTGGGGTTCCAGACTGAATGCAGGGTTGCCGGGCCAGGTGGGCTGCCCTTTTTTTATAGGATACGATAAAATCTGATACATAAAATCCCTCCTTATGATAAAAATATCATCCCAATGTAACAGTTGTTATCATTAAATCACGATTTGCAGGGAGCGTCAATAAGATAGAATGAAATCAAAACATATTCCAATCAAATCATATATACATAAAAATATGGTCATAGTATACTAATGGCATCCGAAAAACAGTGCTGTTAAAGTGCAATATACACAAATGTACAGGTAGGGGGATTTAGATGAACGTAATTGATATTCACGCCCATATATATGAGGAGGGTGGCGGGAATTACCAGGGACAGCCCATGGCCTCCACGGATCTGGGGCGGGCCATAGAAATGAGGAAGTGCAGTTTCTTCCTCCGTCCTTGAACAGAGCCGCAGCACAGCAGAAATGCTCATCGCCTATATGGACTGGTGCGGTATCGAAAAGGCGGTTCTTATGCCTAATCCCTATTACGGGTACCATAACCGGTACTTTGCGGACAGCGTAAAACGGTATCCGGACCGGTTACGGGGTGGCATTGGTTGACATAATGAAAGGACAGGAGGCGGCCAGAGAGCTGGCGTCCATCTACGACCAGGGAATCCTGTTTGGCTTTAAGGTGGAAGTGGACAGCACCTTCCAGTGTGCTCCCGGAACCCGCCTTTCGGATTCCGGGCTGTCTCCCCTGTGTGGACTGCTGCAATCAATACCATCAGCCGGTATTCATCCACATGTTCCCACAGAGGACATTGAGGACGCGGGCTTCCTGGCCTCAGCGTATCCCAATATCAGCTTCATTCTGTGCCATATGGGGGCGGATGCATGTTTTAAAAAAGGGATGCCTGAATCTAATTACAGGGAAGTGCTGGATTTGGTAAAGAACCGTTCCAATGTATTCATCGACACATCCACCGTACCGGTGTATTTTGGCGAGGAATATCCCGGCCCTCCTCCGTGGAAATCATCCAGGCATGCTACCGCCATGTGGGACCGGAGAAGATGATGTGGGCGTCGGATTATCCGGGCATGCTGAACCATGGCACCATGCAACAGCTGATTAACCTGGTGGAAAAGCATTGCAGCCATATACCGGAGTCCCACCGGCAGATGATTATGGCGGATAACGCCAGACGGCTGTTTTTCGACGATCAGAGGTAACTTACGTATGACTGTTACTATTAAAAAAAGGAGAAGATGAGTTATGAGAAAAATGTTTACAGTAGGTTTGGCAGCAGTAATGGCAATGGGCCTGTGCGCCTGCGGTTCACAAAAGGCAGCGGAACAACGGCTGCACCGGCGGCGGCAGAGACAACAGCCGCCCCATCCAGGATGAAAAGAAAGAAGAAGCAGAAGAGACCACAGAGGCCCAGGCATCCTCTGAGACAGCCGGCGGTGAGGGATATGTGGTGGCCCTGTGCAACTATTCCATCGGAAACTCATGGAGGGCCCAGATGGAACAGGAGTTTGTGGCTGAGGCGGAGAAGCTGAAGGCAGAGGGAGTGGTAAGCGAGTACTACATTACCAATTCAATGAGGATATCAACAAGCAGATCAGCGATATGCAGGATCTGATTACAAAGAGGTAGACGCCATCGTTATTACGGCTGCCTCCCCAACAATGCCCTTGCGCCAGTGGTAGAAGAGGCTGCTGAAGCGGGGATCAAGGTGGTATCCTTCGACAATGTGGTGGAGACAGATGAGCAGGTGGCTACGGTAGGCATTGACGAGAAGGAATTCCGGCCGTATCGGACAGAGTGGCTGGTGGACAAGCTGGATGGAAAAGGCAAGATTGTGGTCCTGAACGGTATCGCGGGAACAGCTACTGACTCCCTGCGCTGGGGCGGTGCTGAGGAAGTGTTCAAACAGTATCCCGACATCGAGATTCTGGGATCAGCCAACGCTTCCTGGGACTATGCCCAGGGCAAGGCTGCCATGGAATCCATGCTGTCCGCTTATCCGGAAATCGACGGCGTGTGGTCACAGGGCGGCGCCATGACCTGAGGGCGCAATCGACGCATTTAGCAGCCGGCCGGGATCTGGTTCCATGACAAGCAGAAGGCAACAACGGCGCTATCCGCGCATGGTTGAAAATAAGGATAAAGGGCTGTCCTGCATAGCACCTTCCAATCCTACCTACACCAGCGCAGAGGCTCTGCGGGTTGTCATCAAAGCCTTAAACGGCGAGGATATTCCAGGGAACGTGGTCATGGATATTGAGACCGTTACAGAAGAAAATGTGGACCAGTATTACCGTTCAGATATGCCGGACAGCTTCTGGGTTCTTACAGAGCTGGATGACGACTCTTCAGAAGCTTTACAAGTAGTCAGCACGCTTTGGGGATGATGGACAGGCCGATGAATATCGGCCTGTTTTATATAAGGACCATGTCTGTTCCGGAGAGAGAAGGAGGTTAACAGTGGCTGAAGAGATTTTAAAAATGGTCAATATAACAAAACGGTTTGCCGGCATCACGGCCCTGGACCGTGTACAGTTTTCCTGCAACAAGGGGGAAGTCCATGTGCTGGCCGGAAAACGGGGCCGGAAAGAGCACCATACTTAAGATTCTGGCGGGAATCCATCAGGCGGATGAAGGGAAATATATTTCCATGGTAAAAGGTGGTAATCCGGAATCCTGAGCAGTCCAGAAACTGGGGATTGCCATGGTGTTCCAGGAGCTGACCCTGGTGGGGGAAATGACGGTCTGGGAAAATATTTATTTAAACCAGGAACCGGTTACCCGTCTGGGAAGAATCAACCGAAAGGAAATTAAAAAGCGCATTCTGGACGTCATGGACCGCTATGGAATCCATATTGACCCGGATGCCCCTGTGGGCAGTCTGCCGGTGGCGGAACAGCAGATGGCGGAAATCCTAAAGATTCTGGTCAGGGACCCGGAACTGATTATTCTGGACGAGCCAACTTCTGCATTGGCCAAAAAGGAGGTAGAGCAGCTGTATCAGATTATCCACAATCTGATTGCGGATGGCAAGACGATTATTTTCATTTCCCACCGTTTGGAAGAATTGTTTGAGCTGGGAGACCGGATCACCGTATTCAAGGACGGATGCTATATTGGGACCAGGAACATGAATGAGATAAATGAGGATGATTTAATACGGATGATGGTGGGACGCTCCCTGAATCATGTATTCCCTCCGCCTGTTTGCGAAGTGGATGACAGCCAGGTAATATTTGAGGTAAAGAATCTGGCGGATGCAAACCATAAGCTGAACCAGGTCAGCTTCCAGGTACATAAAGGAGAGATATTGGGAGTGGCCGGACTGCAGGGCCATGGACAGACAGAGCTGCTTAATGCTGTCAGCGGTCTCTATCCCTTGTCCGGGGATCTATTATTGTCAATGGAAAGCAGGTGGGCATAAAGGCAGGGGGCAGGCCATTGCAAACGGAATTGCCCTGGTGCCCTCCGACCGGAAGAACCAGGGGCTGATGCTGGAGCTTTCCAACCGCCACAACCTGGCCATTTCCAGTATGAAAAAGCGCATGAAAGGATGTTTCATAGACAAAAAGGCGGAACAGGCATTCAGCGAGTCCATGGCGTCAAAGCTTTCCATTAAAATGGGAGGGCTGGACCTGCCTGTATCCAGTCTGTCGGGGGGAAACCAGCAAAAGGTGGTTCTGGGCAAGGAGCTGGCCACGGAGCCCAGGGTTATTCTCTTTGACGAGCCAACACGCGGTATTATTGTGACGTGGAAGGCAAAAGGGAATTCTACCAAATCATGCATGACACTGGCGGGGGCGTGGCGTGGTGGTCATGAACTCCAGTGACATGCTGGGAGGTAATCGGCATGAGCAGCCGGGTGATTGTTATGTACACGAGGGCAGGATATCCGGTGTCCTGGAAAAAGAAGAGCTGACAGAAGAACGGATTATGCAGCTGGGCATGGGACTGGGAAAGAACAGGAAGGAAAGGTGAGAAGGGTGAAGGGCAGATTGAATCGAAACTTCTGGCATAAAACACGGGCATACGGTTATCATATACGTGTTTCTGGCAGCTCTCATGGTTTTTGTTAGCATATTTAATAAGGACTTTTTTACTCTGGGGAATTTCAAGAATCTTCTGCGTTCCTCTTTTCCGCTGCTCATTGGCAGCCCTGGGGCAGACGCTGATCATTCTCACAGGAGGAATTGCTTGTCCCTGGGAGGAATTGTGGCTCTGTGGTATGTGGTCTGCGTCATGTCCATGAACCCGGACTCTGCCTGGGGATTTGTCCCTGCCCTGGGGCAGCGGCTGCGGTGGAGCCTGGCCTGCGGGGCTGTAAACGGAGTCCTGGTCACAAAGGGCGCCTGGCTCCCATAATTGTAACCATAGCAACCACAGCCGTATTTGACGGAATGGCTTTACTGCTCATGCCGAATCCGGGGGGGAGTGTGCACAAGGCGTTTGCCAAGTTTCTGACACGGGGATATTCCGGTGCGGTACCCTTTCTTCTATTCATCCTCATCCTCTGTCTGGTGAAGTCATAACAGCACTCCTACGGAAGCCCTGAGGGCCATTGGAGCAGTGAAAATGCGGCCTACTCCACCGGCATACGGGTGGGAAAGATAAAATTCTGCGCCTACTGTCTGGCCGGGCTCCTGTGCGCTGTGGCCGGAATATTCTTAAGCGCCAGATGAATTCGGCTGACGCCACCATAGGAAAAAATTACGCCATGAACGCCATCACTGCCACGGTGGTGGGCGGAACTGCCATGACAGGCGCGGTGGGAGACCCTCTGGGTACCATAGCAGGCGTGTTCATCATTTCCATCATCAACAATATGCTGAACCTGTTTGGCGTTTCTTCATTTTACCAGTTCATATGCCGGGCCTGATACTGATTGCAGCCCTGTCGCTCAGCTAGCGCTGCATAAGAGGCATTAGGGCCTGTGGGGACTATTATAGGATAGAAAGGTAAGGTGAAAGAAAGTGGGAGAAGAAAAGAACAGACAGGCTTCCAATCTACAGTTTATTAAGAAAAATGCAGGCAGCTCCCAGGTTATGGTCTATGTTATACTGGTGGTATTATTGCTGGCGGCCCAGCTCATGTCACCGGGCTATTTAAAGCCCACCCATGTGGCCGGAATCCTGAGGCTGGCCTCCTTTATGGGAATCGCCGCAATCGGCCAGAACCTGACCATACTGACAGGAGGAATTGATTTATCCATCGCCAATACCATCACCTTTGCCAACGTGATTGCGGCGCAGATCATGATGGGCCAAATGAAATCTGCCCGCTGCGCTTTTTGCAGTTATTGTCATGGGTGTGATGGTGGGATTTATCAACGGAGTGGGAATCCATTGGCTTAAGATACCGCCCTTTATCATGACGCTTGGTGTGGGAACGGTTATCCAGGGCGATGAACACGAATTTTGCGAAGGGCGCCCCCGGGCAAGTATCTACCCTTCTGAAGGCCATCTGCGGACAGAGCTTCATAGGCATCCTGTCCGTCATTGTGGTCATATAGGGCTGTTATGGCGGCTGTGACCATTTGTGCTTCTGCAGGAATACTCTACGGGAAGATATATTCCAGTGGGCACCAACGAGCAGGCGGCCAGGTTTTCGGGAATACACACAGGAAGGGTGACATTTTCCGTGTATCTGATATCCGCGGTCATAGCAGCTGTCTCCGGTTTCTTTCTTGTGGGTTACACGGGTACGCTTCCTGGATGGGCACCAGCTACAATACAAAGACCATAGCGGCCGTCATTATCGGAGGAACCGCCATTACCGGAGGAAAGGGGCGCGGATATATCGGAACCATAGCAGGGGCAATCATCATGACCATACTGGATGATTTTCTGACCATTGTCAATATTCCGGAGGCAGGGCGTCAATCAGCAGGGAGTTATCATCGACTGCTGGTACCTCATACAGCAGGGAAAAGCGTAAGTAGGCCGGAACACGTTCATGGGAATCACTCATGAAGCAGTACAGGAAGCAGTCAGGAAACAATACAGGAAGCAGGGTCACAGTACATGTTGAAATATAGCTGAGTTCAGGCGCACAGACAGAGTCAGGGGAGCTGTCTTCGCATCAGGCGGTGGCAGTGCTGGATTGTATGCTGGAGGGACTTCGAAGGCCGGGCGTATCCTCTTAGTGCCGCCGGATATCACACGCTGTTATTCCTACGGGGTGTCATCACATCCTATCTGTATCACCGTCTGAGCAGGGATGCAAAGGTGCGCATCATGCCTGCGGTGGGGACCCACAGGGCCATGAGCCGTGAGGAACAGATCCGGTTTTTCGGGGAGGACGTGCCGGAGGAGGTTTTTCTGTACCATGACTGGAAAGGACACAGTCCCGTCGGCACGGTGCCGGGCGCCTATTGCGGCAGGGTGTCCGGGCAGGTACGTCGGATATGGTGCGGAGGTGAACCGCTGTGGGTGGATGGAAGCTTTGACCTGATTCTGTCCATCGGCCAGGTATGTGGTTCCCCATGCAGGAGTCATCAGGCATGTCCAATTACACCAAGAATATACTGGTGGGGCTGGGAGGAAGGCCCATGATTAACGGCACCCATATGCTGGGCGCTCTCTGTAATCTGGAGACAATTATGGAAATACGGACACGCCGGTGCGGGCGGTATTTGACTACGGGGAGGAACATTTTCTCCGGGATTTGCCTCTGGCATACATACTGACCGTTGCATCGGAGCAGGAGGGAAGGACCGCCCTTCACGGCATCTTTACCGGGCGTCCAGGCAGGTCTATGAATGCACGGCTGCGCTGGCAAAAGACGCTGCATCACAGGTGGAACGCCGGGCAAAAGGTGGTGGCTTATCTGGAGCCGGAGGAGTTTCCACCACCTGGGTGGGAAACAAGGCCATTTACCGCACCCGTATGATGATTGAAGACGGCGGGGAATTACTTGTCATTGCGCCGGGAATCAAGGGGTTTGGCGAGAACCCGGAGGTGGACGGTCTCATACGCCGTTACGGCTATAAGGGGACGCCCTATACCATGGAACTGATGGAAATGGGGCATTCCCGGCTCCGCCATGGTGCCGGCCCATATGATACACAGCTCCTCTGAGGGGCAGGTTTACCATTACCTATGCCGTAAATCCGGAATATGTGTCCCCAGGACGAGATAGGCCGGATAGGGTATGAATTCATGGATGTGAAGGACGCGCTTGCCAGATATCCTGTTTTGGAGATGGAGGATGGATGGCAGGAGATGGAGGATGGGGAGGAGATATATGTAGTAAAGGCCCCGGCTCTTGGGTTGTGGAGGTGCTGGGCGCGTAGGGTACCTCCGCGAAGCGGGCAGGGAGGCAACCACGGATCGTATCCCGCCTGCCCTGCTTGCGGACTATCCTCAGGCCATGAAGGAGGAGAGGATGCTTTTCTTTGCAATGAATATTCAGTTCCTGTTCATGAAAATGCTCTGTGCCATGTTGATTTCTTTATTATTCTATTATTTCCAGTTCCATTTCCTCCATAAGTGTAGTAGAATGGGTCATAAATATAAGGATTGTCTTTAACTATGATTTCTAATGGTTTTACGGTGTTTATTGGAAGAGGAAGATATGACGAATTCGTACATAGCCCTGGACCTGGAGACGACGGGACTTGAGGCCAGGCTGGATAAGATAACGGAGATTGCTGCCCTGAGAGTGGAGGACGGCCGGGTGGAGGAAAGGTTTGTAACCCTGGTGAATCCTGGGCGGCAGCTGGGGATTACGGCTCTTACGGGGATTACGGATGATATGGTGAAGGACGCCCCTGTGATTGAGGATACGATTGGGGATGTGGTCCGGTTCTGCGGGAATCTGCCTTTGCTGGGGCATAATATATTGTTTGATTACGCTTTCCTGAAACGGGCCGCTGTGAACAGCGGGCTGGATTTTGAACGGGAGGGCATTGATACCCTTGGCATCTGCCGGCTGTTTATGCCTGCGGATGTAAAACGGAATTTGACCTGCGCCTGCTCTTTTTATGAGGTTTCTCAGTCTGCGGCCCACCGGGCGCAGGCGGATGCGGAGGCGGCTCATAGGCTGTATCAGGTGATGATGGCCCGCCACGGGGAGGAGCATCCGGAAGCTTTTGCGGCAGGAAACCCTTGATTTATAAGGCAAAAAAGAACAGCCGGCCACAAAAGACAAAAAGAATACTTGCACGATTTGTTAAAATGTCATAGAATAGACGTAACTGTGCAGATAGATGCCATGAGCCGCAGTGAGGTGTCGCGGATGATTGACAATATTATCTCCCAGTACGGACGGATGACCAGGAGAGAATATCGGGGAACAGGAAGACTAAAGAAGAGATTCTGAGGGCATATTATTAAAAGGAGGTGAAGTGTACAGCTTAGCAATAGAGGATCAAGAGACCAAAGAAGATCATTTCCACCATCATTGTTGTTGTATTAGTGTTGGCTATGATTGTTCCTATGGCCTTAAAGCGCACTTATGTATTAATTGCATTACAGTTTGAAAGAGGAATTTATGAGAAATCGTAGGAAATGCCGGCCTGACAGCGGCCATCAGTATGGCGCTGCTTGCGGCATTTCCAGTGATTGCCTGGGCGGCGCCTGTGCTGCCGGCCGGGATAACCGCAGGCAGCCAGAGTCTGGCGGGAATGACGGCCGAGGAGGCAAAGGCAGCGGTCCAGGAATATGTGGACGGCCTGGCGGCCCAGTCAGTGACCCTCAGCGTGGATGGACAGGATGTGGCCACCACAGCAGGGGAATTGGGCTTTCACTGGATTAACACAGACGTAATTGATGAGGCGGTCAGCCAGTATGCCGGCGGCAGCCTGATTAAACAGTATATGGTTCAGAAAAGGACCTGGCGGCAGCGCCCGTGGAGGTTGAACTGGAGACAGAGGTGGATTCCGCGAGGTGAAGGACTTTGTGGATACACAGTGCCAAGGGAATCACGGCAGAGCCCAGAATGCATCTATAACCAGAGAAAACGGACGTTTGTCATTACGGACTCTGTACCCGGCCGGGTGGTTGACGTGGCGGGAACCGAGGCAGCCCTTAACGCAGGCCCTGGAAGGCGGACTGGACCAGCCGATAGAGGTAACGGCCCAGGTAACAGAAGAACAGCCGGTCATTACCAGTGAGGCCCTGGCTACCATTCAGGATGTGCTGGGCACATATACAACTGATTTCAGCAGCAGCGGCGCAGCCCGCTCCACCAACCTGGCAGTAGGCGCGGCCAAGATAAACGGCCACCTGCTCATGCCCGGGGATGTACTTTCCGGTTATGAGTGCCTGCAGCCATTTACCACAGCCAATGGGTATAAGACAGCGGCGGCCTATGAGAACGGCCAGGTCGTGGACAGCATCGGCGGAGGGCGTGTGCCAGCTGGCTACCACTCTGTATAACGCTTCCCTGGAAGCGGAACTGGAGATTGTCCAGAGAACAGAACCACTCCATGATTGTCACCTATGTGAAACCATCCAGGGGACGCGGCCATTGCAGGCACTTATAAGGATATTAAGATAAGAACAATTACAGTACCCTATTTATGTGGAGGTTATACCTCTGGCGGAAGCTTACCTTCACCATATACGGCAGGAGACCAGACCGGCTAACCGCAAGGTGGAATACGTGTCTGAAACCCTGGGAAGCACCAGTCCGGAGAGCCGCAGCTCATTGTAGACAACACCCTGGCTCCGGGAGCAAGGGTCAAGGTCCAGTCATCCCACACAGGACTTAGATCCAGATTATGGAAGGTAGTGACGGTGGACGGCGTGGAGCAGGAGAGCCCTGCTTAACAAGGACACCTACAATGCATCCAAGGCCATTTACCGGGTAGGTCCTGATCTGCCGGTAGCATTGCCGGTGGTGCCGGATGTGACGGCGCCGGTGGATACAGCTCCGGCAGAGACAGCGCCGGTAACCGGCGTGGAGGGAGGCGGGCGTGACGCAGCCGGCTCTGAGCCGGCCCCGGCCGGAGGCAGAACCCGGCGCCCGCGGCGAATCCAGCCCGGAAGCAGAATCCGGCCCGCAGTAAACCCTGCCCCGGCCCAGGGAGGCCCCACGGTCACCCCGGTGGAGGGACCATAATGCGTACGGCAGGACAGGGACCGGGCGGGTTTGAGAAGCGCGACGGCTTTATGAGGCCGGGTCAGGATTTGGTGATGGCCGGTTATGCGGGATTTGCAGGGACTGTAAAGATAGGAGCAGAAAAGCGGGATTTCCTTAAAACGCGCTTTTCGCCTATGTTCTTAAGGTGTCTGGATGAAACGGAGCCATATTCCGTGGAACAATGGATAAAACGTGAACAGAAGGAGGAGCACTGCTCCTTCACTGCTTACGAGTATGCAGGAGAGGGCGGCGTATTAGCTGCCCTTTGGAATTTATCAGGTATATTTAACGTGGGAATTGATGCGGACCTCAGGTGCATGCCCGTGAGGCAGGTAACGGTAGAGGTGTGTGAGTTATTTGAGCTGAATCCCTACCGGCTGTACAGCGGAAACTGCGCCGTCCTGGCGTCAGACAGGGGCGGACTGCTGGTGAGAAGGCTCAGGGAAGAAGGAATTCCTGCGGGCGTTATCGGAAATGTGGCGGAGGGAAGTGCCAGGCAGATACGCCACGGACAGGAGGGCGCAGGTTTTTAGAGCGGCCCCGGCCCGACGAACTGATAAAGATAATATGAGACGGTTTGGAAGTTATGAAAATTAATAAATTGTGCAATTCAATAAGTTATGTAAACAATGGAAGGATGGAGGATGATATATTATGAGGGAAAAGATACTTGCAGTCATTGAGAAGAACAGCAGGATCGACCTTAAGGACCTGGCCGTGCTGCTGGGAGAAAGCGAAATAGCGGTGGCCAACGAGATAGCGGAGATGGAGAAGGAACACATCATCTGCGGATACCACACTGATTAACTGGGATAATACCAGCGAGGAAAAAGTAGTGGCTTTAATCGAGGTAAAGGTGACTCCTCAGAGGAGGCATGGGCTTTGACAAGATTGCGGAGCGTATATACCAGTCAGTGAGGTTGAGGCGGTTTACCTGATGAGCGGCGCCTATGATTTCACTGTATTCATCGAGGGCAGGACCATGCGCCAGATTGCCCAGTTCGTATCCGACAAGCTGGGACCGATGGAATCCGTATTAAGCACTGCAACCCATTTCGTATTGAAAAAATACAAAGACCACGGCACCATTATAAGTGAGCCGGTGCAGGATGAAAGGATGCTGATTACCCCATGAGAAATCCCTTATCAGATAAAATCGTAAAGATACCGCCCTCAGGCATCCGCAAATTTTTTGATATTGTAAGCGAGATGAGCGATGCAATCTCCCTTGGCGTGGGCGAGCCTGACTTTGAGACGCCCTGGCATATCCGCGAGGAGGGTATCTACTCCCTGGAAAGGGGCGTACCTTCTACACCTCAATGCCGGCTTAAAGCCCCTTAAAGTGGAGATATGCGAATATTTAAAACGCAGATGCGGCGTTACATATGACCCGGACCAGGAGATACTGGTAACGGTAGGCGGAAGTGAGGCCATCGACATTGCGCTGAGGGCTATGTTAAACGAGGGGGACGAGGTACTGATTCCCCAGCCCAGTTATGTATCCTATATGCCCTGCGTTACACTGGCAGACGGTGTGCCCGTAACCATTGAGCTGGAGGAGAAGGATCAGTTCAAGCTGACCCCGGAAAAGCTTTTGGAGAAGATCACCGACAAAACCAAAATCCTGGTGCTTCCGTTCCCGAACAACCCGACAGGCGCCATTATGGAAAAGGAAGAACTGGAAGAAATTGTAAAAATTGTCCTGGAAAAAGACCTGTTTGTGATTTCCGATGAGATCTATTCAGAACTGACATGAAAGCGCCATGTGACCATTGCCTCCTTCCGGGCATGAAGAGGACCGTGCTTATCAATGGCTTCTCCAAGGCCTATGCCATGACGGGCTGGCGTCTGGGCTATGCCGCAGCGCCCCATATCATTCTGGAGCAGATGTTAAAGATTCATCAGTACGCCATCATGTGCGCCCCTACCACCAGCCAGTACGCAGCTGTATCAGCCATGAAGAACGGGGACCCGGATGTATCCATGATGCGGGAATCCTACAATCAGCGCAGGCGTTTCCTTCTCCACGCTTATGAGGAGATGGGCCTTACCTGCTTTGAGCCAATGGGCGCGTTTTACACCTTCCCCAACATCAGCCGCTTTGGGATGACATCAGAGGAATTTGCCACCCGGTTCCTGGAAGAGGAAAAGGTAGCTGTGGTGCCGGGTACTGCGTTTGGAGACTGCGGGGAGGGATTCGTAAGGGTATCCTACGCCTACTCCCTGGATAACCTGAAAGAGGCTCTGGGACGCATGGAACGGTTCGTAAAAAGACTGGACGGCAGGGAATAACAGAAAGGCGCGGCATACCATGATGAATATCGTACTATTAGAACCGGAAATGCCATCCAACACAGGCAATATCGGCCGGACCTGCGTTGCCACCCAGACCAGGCTCCACCTCATCGAGCCTTTGGGGTTTAAGCTCAATGAAAAGGCCTTAAAGAGGGCAGGGCTGGACTATTGGGACAAACTGGACGTGACTGTGTACAGCGATTATAAAGATTTCCTGGAGCGCAATCCCCAGGCCCCAGGCAACATGTACTTTGCCACCACCAAAGCCCGCAAGGTGTATTCCGACGTGACCTACGGTCCGGACTGCTATCTCATGTTCGGCAGGGAAAGCGCCGGCATCCCGGAGGAGATTCTGGTGGACAATGAGGACCACTGTATCCGGATTCCCATGTGGGGCGACATCCGTTCCCTGAACCTGTCCAATTCCGTGGCAATTGTGCTCTATGAGGCGCTGCGGCAGAATGGGTTTGAGAAACTGGAGCTGAGGGGCCAGCTTCACTATCTGCACTGGAAGGATGAATAGGCAGGCCAATATAGGCAGGTAAATAAAAAAAGACAAAAAACAGGCAGAATAACAAACAGAATAACAAACAAATAAATGAAACACCCCCGGAGCAAGGAAATCATATATGATGATTCGCCGCTTTGGGGGTGTTTCGGATGGGCATGATAGCGCCTGAATTGCGCAAACAGTTTGTACATTATATACAAAGTGGGAAATAGGGACGGTACGCCATTTCTCCTGTCATAAACAACCAAATCTTTACATACCCTAGAAGTAGCTGAAACGGCACTTCCCGTTTCGACTAAATGTGATGGGATCAGAGTGTGGAGGGGTTGTAGATGAACGAGAAGTACGTGGAAGCCTTAGAGCAATATGATATGGAAGTAAGAGCCGTGAGAAAAGGCCGCGGTTCCTGGATCTGCGAGACAGACCAGGGCTGCAGGCTTTTAAAGGAATACCGTGGGACAGCCAGGCGTCTGGAGTTTGAGGACGAGGTCTTAGGACGGCTGGATACCAAAGGAAGCCTGAGGGCTGACCGGTACCTGCGGAACAGGGAAGGCGGCCTGATGACCGTGACCGGCGACGGCACCAGATACATATTAAAGGACTGGTTTTTGGACCGGGAATGCAATATAAAAGACGGATATGAAATACGCCAGGCCCTGTCCAGGCTGGCCATGCTGCACAGCCAGCTGCGAAAGATTGAGTTTAAGGAAGAGTGGAACATGGGTTCCATCCTGTCCGGCCCTCTGGAAGAGGAGCTGGAGCGCCATAACCGGGAAATGCAGCGGGCCAGGAATTATATCAGGTCCAAGCGCAAAAAAACAGAATTTGAGCTATGCGTCATCGGCAGCTATCAGATGTTTTACGACCAGGCCCTGGAAGCGGTACAGGGCATATGCGGGAGCTGTGGCCAGCAGATGAACTGCCGTCAGAGGGCACCGGACCGTATAATACCGGGAAATGCCTGAAGCTGGGGCCATACCAGGAGGACCAGGATGCCCTGGAGGCAGCGGAGGTCCAGCCTCCCGTCAAAAAGGACAGGAAGCCCCTGTACCTGTGCCATGGGGATCTGGATCAGCACCATGTGCTCATGGGAGGCAGTTACACAGCCATCATCAGAGTACAACCGGATGCATCTTGGAATACAGATATCGGACCTTTACCGTTTCATGCGCAAGGTCATGGAAAAGCACGGATGGAACCTGGATCTGGGACTGTCGATGCTGGATTCCTATGAGAGGGTGCTGCCCATGGAGCCGAAGGAGAGGGGGTGTCTGTACTACCTGTTCCTTTATCCTGAAAATACTGGAAGCAGTTAAACTATTATTACAACGCCAACAAGGCCTGGATACCGGCCCGGAATACTGATAAACTGCGGGGCCTGGAGGGAACAGCAGCAGGCCAGGAACAGCTTTTAAAACGCCTGAAAGCGGACTGTAAGGGCTGTGTCTGACGAAAATAATAGAGGGTTGTACTTCCTTTTCTGGTTTGATATAGGTATAATCTTAATCAGAAAATACGCTGCGGACCGGTCTTTCCGGCTGTGCTGCAGCAGAATGCCGGCAAGGTCATGCGGGGAATATCACATTCAGGAGGGAGTACAGAATGAAAGATTACATGAAGATTTACCGGGAATGGTTATCAAACCCTATTTGATGAGGGACACAAAAGCTGAGCTTCGCGCCATTGAAGGCGACGAAGAATGAGATCAAAGAGCGTTTTTATATGGATCTGGAGTTCGGAACAGCAGGACTGCGAGGTGTTATCAGCGCCGGCATTAACCGGATGAATATTTATGTGGTGAGACGGTACCCAGGGGCCTTGCCAACTACATTATAAAGCGGGCGGAGACAGATAAGGGCGTGGCGATTGCATATGACTCCCGCCATATGTCTCCCCGAATTTGCCATGGAGGCGGCCATGACTCTGGCAGCCAACGGAATCAAGGCATACAAATTCGAGTCCCTGCGTCCCACACCTGAGCTGTCCTTTGCAGTGAGGGAACTGGGATGCATAGCCGGCATCAATATACAGCCAGCCATAACCCGCCTGAGTACAACGGATACAAGGTATACTGGGAGGACGGCGCCCAGTTTACACCGCCTCATGACAAAGGCGTTACAGAAGAAGTGCTGGCCATAGAGGACCTGTCCACGGTTAAGACCACGGACGGGCATCTGCCGCAGCAGCAGGCAAGTATGAGGTTATCGGAAAAGAGATCGACGACAAGTACATCGCCCAGGTAAAGGCCTCAGGTTGTAAACCAGAAGGCCATTGATGAATGCAGGGATCAGGCATTGTGTACACGCCGCTTCACGGCACAGGAAATATTCCGGCCAGAAGAGTGATGAAGGAACTGGGATTCACCCATGTATATGTAGTGCCTGAGCAGGAACTGCCGGACGGCGGCTTCCCTACGGTAAGCTATCCAAATCCGGAAGCAGCAGAAGCATTTTCACTGGGCCTTAAGCTGGCCGCGGAAAAGAATGCGGACCTGGTTCTGGCTACGGATCCGGATGCAGACCGTCTGGGCGTATATGTTAAGGACGCCGGGTCAGGAGAGTACATCCCGCTGACAGGCAACATGTCCGGTTCCCTTCTGTGTGAGTACGTGCTGAGCCAGAAAAAGGCAGCAGGCAAGATTCCGGATGACGGGCAGGTCATCAAATCCATTGTTTCACCAATCTGATTGACGCAGTGGCAAAGGAATACGGCTGTGAACTGATTGAAGTGCTCACCGGTTTCAAGTGGATTGGGCAGCAGGTATTAAAGAATGAGAAGACAGGCCGCGGCACATACCTCTTTGGTATGGAGGAGAGCTATGGATGTCTGATTGGCACCTATGCCCGTGACAAGGACGCCATTTCCGCTACCGCAGCCCTTTGCGAGGCAGCTGCTTACTATAAGCAGAAGGGAATGACCCTGTGGGATGCCATGGTTGCCATGTATGAGAAAGTACGGCTATTACAAGGATGCGGTTAAGTCTATCGGCTTATCCGGCATTGAGGGCCTGGCTAAATTCAGTCCATCATGGAGACTTTGAGGAACAATACACCAAAAGAGGTGTAGGCGAGGTTATAAGAGTGGTTTCCGCCAGGGATTACAAGCTGGATACCATAAAGGATATGGCTTCCGGGGAAGTAAAGCCTACAGGCCTTCCTTCCTCCAACGTGCTGTACTATGATTTAAACGACGGCGCATGGATCTGTGTGAGACCGTCGGAACAAATTCGATTAAGTTCTACTATGGTATCAAGAGGCAGCTCCATGGAGGATGCCGACGCCAAGTCTAGAAGCGCTGGAGCGCGGCTGTGAGTGGCCATGGTGGATAAGATGATGTAATGTAGTCATCGGATGTGAAAGAACCATAAAAGTATAATTGAATCATAAATACCTAGCCTGGCAGCAGGACACAGAAAAAGCAGATGTGTAAAGCTGTCAGGGTATTTTTTTGCGTAAAAGAAAACAGGACATTAGTTTGCATCATGTTCATCCGGATTCTTCCTGTGCCGATTTCGCGCAGTTCCTTCAACGCTTCAGCGAACCGGGAAGAGGAGAGTGGGATTGCCCTTCAGTATGCCTCTCTGGTAGAAGTCCATATGGGTGGAAAGCATATGGCGTTTTTCGGTAATGGATACAAGGCGCTGGGACAGGGGCGGCCAGTTTATCCTTTCGATCCTGGACAGCACTTTTGTTAATCTCGTCACGCTGTATTGCCGGCCGGGAGCCCTCTGCCCGCTGTGCCAGCGTACCGGATACCCTGGCAGCCGCGTCCTCTGTAAGCTCTGACAGCCGTTCCGCTGTCCGGGCCACCTTTTCGGCCGTGTTTCCACCAGCCCGCCCATCTTTTCAGCGGTGCCCTCCACGAATCCGCTCATTTTCTCCATGGTGTTCTCCACCAGTTCATTCAGGCGTTCAGCCGTGTCATCCTTCAATGCAGCCGCATGGACGGCAGCTCCTGACTTCATCCGGCTGAGCCTGGCAGCCGCTTCCTCTCTGGCCTCTGCTACGCGCTCGCTGGTCTCTGCCTTTAACAGGGCCATCTGTACCTGTATATCGTCCAGCTCGGCCCGCATGTCGGTCATGGCATCCAGCACCTTGGCCAAATCCAGGGCAGTTTTTACGGACTCAGCCGTATCCGCTGCAAACAGCAGGGAGGTAATCAGCACAAAAGATAATGTTCACCATAACAGGTAGCAGGACGCATGAGTGCTCAATGGGGCGGTGCACCACCTCTGTGAGGAAAATGGTCAGAAAACCCCAGGCAATGGAGGAGCTGAGGCAGATATACCCCTTCACGTTGAATCTCTGGTTGCTGTAATCCCAGTATTTCATTTTAAACAGCCGTTCCATGCCCCAGCCGGTGACGTATTCAGAATGGTGGCGGCGATAACGCCTGCCAGGTACACCAGAAACAGGTTGTCCTTGACCGGGAGGGATACCCACAGCATCATCACGGCGCCTGTTCCATACAGGAAGCAGGGGAAGGCGCAGAAAACCGCGGTTCACAAAGTGACCTGTTTTCGCAGAAACATAGGTGGATTCAAAAATCCACCCGAAAAAGCAGTATATAAAAAGAATGTAAGCCATTGATACCAGGTGTATTCGTACATATAAACCATCCTTTGCGAGTTTCTTTTATGATACTGTTTTTTTTGAGAAAATGCAATCTACCAAGTGACAATTCTGTCAATAAGCTCTCTCTGCTCGTCAGAGGAACGGGTCAGATAGATGCGCGTGGTTTCAATGCTCTCGTGGCCCATAAGGTCTGCCAGCAGTGAAATGTCGTTGAATTTAGTCAGAAAGTTTTTTGGCAAAGCGGTGCCGGAATGGTGGGGGTAGACGGTATCCGGGCATATCCGGTATTTTTTGCCAGCACCTTCAGCTGGCTGCTTATCCCCTGGGAGTAATGGGGTTGCCCGTCGGTTGGTGAATATAAAACCGGTCTGTATCTGACGGCTGTCCAGCCAGGCCAGCATTTCCCCGCAGAGTTTTT
>SCPN01000029.1_pt1 | contig 28751 bp, 33 predicted proteins | sample 6106831 | NCBI WGS metagenome assembly SCPN01 (sample SAMN10720447, study PRJNA508395) | human gut metagenome | isolation source: Participant 1, 0 month
CTTCGTTCCACCCTCTGCGTTGAAGCCGTAAGCAACAGCGATTGCTTCCAGAAGCGTAGATTTTCCACTTCCATTTTCGCCAACAAAAGAACGTAATGGGCTTATGGAATGTAAAAGTGTCGATTCCACTGATGGCGGGAATCTGACGAACATAATTGTATGGGCGAACTCTGTTCCAGTCGATGGTCAGCCCTTGGATAAACAAATCGTTCATACGGCACTCCATACTATATAATGTAAGAAACACTTAGCTCCGCTCAAACCCAAGATAGCGGGTGCCCTGAAAACTCAGCTTTCCGATGTCGCCCTGCACGAGCAGACCATAATCGCTTCCGTCCACTTCAAATTCCATCCGGTCGCCGCTCTCCACCTGAAAAGTAACATAGTACGATGTAAACTAGTGTCGTATCCGTGCGCACCGGACATATCTCCGGCATTGGCACTGCTGGAATGCGAAACATCGGTGCGCTTTGCTACCACTGTTGCCGGAACGGTAAGCCGCGGCGAGTGGTTGTTTTTGTTCCATGTGCGGAGATTTGAAATTAGAGCAAAGAAAAACATTCCAATAAAAAGCAGGAACAGGATTGGGAAAATGAAGCTGAATATAGCGTCAAACCATCCAAAAAACATTTTACTCCTCCAAAATTTCTTCCAGCAGGTCGTTCAGAAAAGATTCTTCTCCGAGGGTGTTCACCTTGAAGAACACCGCTTGACTGCCTCCTGCGGTGATGGCAGACAGCCGAACCGGACTGTCCGCATTCTGGAACATGGTCAGAGTCAGACTCAGGCGGTTGCCGCCCATCATGCTGTACCGTTCAAACACACGGACACTGCACCGGGCATCGCCCTCTTTGAAATCACTGCCTGCCTCTAAATCTGCCGACCAACTGCTGTCCGGGATTTCATTTTCCAGCTTCGAAGCAGTTTGTCAAAATTCTTGTTCGATGATTCTTTCAAAGATTGCCATAATGGTTCCTCCGTTCTGACAATTAAAAATCGGTCCCTTATTTTTGATACGAGCAGAGCCACAGGAAAATTGCGGAGAAATCGCTTGAAGAGAGGAATTTTGTCTGATTTGATTATAGCATATCTTTTGGAAGAACAAAATACTTTATGTACGCCGCCCGCAGGCGGCAAAAGTCAGTCCAGTGGAAATTCCAGCTCGGCAAACTCTGCATCGGTCAGCAGTTTCAGCTTTTCGATAACCACCACCGATAGTTCCCGCAGAGCGGTCTCGTCCGGCATCAGGTAGCACTGCATGAGCCGCAGTTCGTGAATGAGCCCCAGCCGGGTGCCGGTGTTGTAGAGCATCATCAGCATCAGTTCCTCATGGTTAAAGTTCATGCGCATCCCTCACTTTCCGGCAGACGATGGGGTTGCACTCCGGGGCATCGCACTTTTCCTTGAGATTCATCAGCACCGAAGGGCGTTCCGGCTGCTTGTCCAGAAACCCCTGTAAATCTTTGAAGCCGATGCTGTCCACATAATGCACAGATACATCGCCGTTGCGTTTAAGTGCGATCACATCGCTGACCGACAGGCTGTGTCCCTCAAAATCCTGCGGACGGAGAGGTTGAACACTGAAACAGTTCTTCCAAAACCTCGTTGTCCGGCACATCCTGCCACATGGCGGGCAGATCAGCATAGTAGGTGACCTCGTAATGCTCCGGGTCTGGCGTTTTGCCCCGACGATTCAACTCCCGCATAGAAGCAAATCTTTCATCAAGGATTTTTTCGTCATGCCGCAGCTGCATCACCATATAAACATCGCACCCTGCGTTCAGAAACTTCTGCGGGATGTCCGTCATGGGTTCACCGTCAAAATTCTGGTTCCATTTTTGCTGCATCGTCCACCTCACAGTTCCGGTGCAGAACGTGCAGAGGATTTTGGCGCAGACGTATCACTTGCCAGTTCTGCCAGCTTTTCCAGTGTGGAAGGGCGATGGTCTGCACTCAGTTCCTCGGCTTCCGCAACTTTATCCATGACTGCATCGTAGTCCTGCAGTAGCCGCCGGCCCTTTTCCATGTGGTGTGCTTCCAGAATCTGCTCACGGGCTTCCTGAATGGTCAGTTCCGGGGCACCCAGCTGCCCACCGTCCATTACGGAATAATCACTGTGGTAAATAGTGTAGTCCCAGCCGTCCTCACAGGACTGGATAGCAAGATAGCCCTTGCCGCCCAGTTCCCATGCAGCCTGCTCGTCCTGTGTCTGAATTTCCGGGTAGAAGTCGGCATGGTTTCGTTCCATGACCTCGGCAAACTGGCAGATGTGGAACACATTGCCCAAACCGCCCATGTCAAAGTGGTAATCATCCAGATGTTCCAGCCGTGCCGTAAAGCTGCGCCCATCCGGGTAATCCACCTGTACAACTCCGCCATCGGGAATGCGGTAGAGGTCGTCATAGTGGCTGTTGATGAGACGAATATCCTTCGGCAGCGTTTCAGGCTCCCAGATGCGCCGTCTGCCGATACCAGCTTGCGGGATGTTTTCGAGGATCTTTACGCTTTCCTGTTGGATGGCCTTGCGGTCATCGTCCGAAAGTTCAAACAGATACCAGTTCCGGGCAGCAGGAATGGCGTTCCTGCCATCGGGCGGCAGGTTCTTTTCGAGACCCGCTTTCCAGCGGCTCACCAGTTACCTTGTTATAAGTGGCAAAGCCGACCCCTGCACCGTTTTCCTGGAGATGCAGATAGCGTTCATCGTTGATAAGGTAGACCGCTTCTTTTATCTGCTCCATCAGCACCCACCTTCAAATTCCAGAGAAAACCTGCTGCGCCCATCGGGTTCGGTGCCCAGCAGCACGGTGGCATTGTAGGTCTTGCCCTTGGCACTCTTGCAGTCCTTCAGGCGGACCCGACCATCCCGCAGCAGCTTGTCCGCCACGTGAGCGTCCAGCCGCTTGCCCAGACGCTTGAAGAACGCATTGTCCTTCCACAGCACGAAACGGCAAGGGTTGGATTCACAGAACCAGCCTTTTTCACGCTCCACAACATTTGCACCGCAATTCGGGCAGACACCAATGATTTTGTTTTTCATAAGCGCATTCGCTCCTTTTTTCATTTCTGTATTCTTTACCAGTTCGGTAATCATCGTATTGATCTCGGTCATAAATTCGCTCGGCTCCATTTCGCCACGCTCGATTTGCAGCAGTTTCGCTTCCCAGTCAGCCGTCATATCCGCAGACTGAATCTCTTCGGGCATCACGGTGATGAGGGCTTTTCCCTTATCCGTGGGCAGCAGCACCTTGGTTTTCTTGGTGCCCTTGCGCTCCAGAAAGCCCTTCTGCACCAGTTTTTCAATGGTGGCAGCTCTGGTTGCCGGGGTGCCGATGCCCTGACGTTCCACACCCTCCGGCATACTGTCTGCACTGGCAGTTTCCATAGCGTGCAGCAAGGTGTCCTCGGTAAAATGCTTCGGCGGTGAGGTCTGCCCCTCTTTCAGTTCGGCGTTGAGAATGCCACACTCGTTCTCTGCCGCATTGGAAAGGGCGGTGAGTTCCTGCTTCCGATTCAGGATGTCTGCCAGCACCTTGCGCTCCACCGCTTTCCAACCTTCTTCCAGAATCTCCTTGCCCTTGGCGGTAAACTCCTCTCCAGCACATTCGGTGGTCAGCAGGGTTTCCAGATACCGGAAGGGCTTGCTGACTGCCATCAGTGTCCGGGCGATGATGAGCTTCAGGACGTTCTGCTCGCCCTTGGGCAGTGCTTCCAAATCGGCTTGCAGCATACTGCGGGTGGGCAGAATAGCGTGGTGGTCGGTGATCTTTTCCCTGTTGACGGTGCGCCGTGTCCGGGGCACAGCCTCGTCCACATCTGCCGGGGTAATGTCGAGAAATCTTTCCAGTTCCTCGGTCAGTTCCTCCAGCATCTCCTCGTCATCATCGGTGATATAGCAGCTATCAGTTCTGGGATAAGTGGTAAGTTTCTTCTCATAAAGGCTCTGCACATAGTCCAGCGTCTGCTGTGCGCTGTACCCCAGCAGGCGGTTGGCATCCCGCTGAAGGGTGGTCAGGTCGTACAGCGGCGGTGGATTCTCGGACTTTTCCTTGCGGGTGATGCGCTGGATCGTTGCTACCATCTCCTTTCGGCAGGCTTCCAGCAGGTTTTCTGCAACGGATTTTTCGGGAATGCGGCGGCTGGATGCCGTGCAGCCGCTGGTCAGTTCCAGATCTACCGTGTAGAATTTCTCCGGCACAAAGGCGGCAATGGCGGCTTCCCGCACCACCGTCATGGCAAGCACCGGGGTCATAACACGCCCCACCGCCAGCGGTTGACCGTACAGGCACGAAAAAAGCCGGGACGCATTGATGCCGACCATCCAGTCGGCACGTTCCCGGCAGAGTGCTGCATTGTACAGCGCATCGTATTCAGTTGACGGTTTGAGGTGGGCAAAGCCCTCCCGGATAGCGTTTTCTTCCATGCTGGACAGCCATAGGCGAGAAAGGGCTTTTGCAGCCTGCTTGCTGGTAGACAAGTCGGAAAATCAGTTCTCCCTCCCGGCCGGAATCTGTAGGATAGTTCTCGGAGGTGACTTTTCTGACTTTGTTACTCGATGGCATCCAATGGGCCGATAAAGCGGTAGAAAATCTGGATTTTCTGGACGTATTCGCCATCGACCTTTTCCGCTTTGGATACCAGAATCTTGTCAATCAGCTGATGCAGAATCCTATAGTTCAGTTCGGTGATGCCAGCGTACTTGCTGACTTCATCAATAAAATCCTGAATCTTGTCCAGCTGACCGTGTTCAGCACGGCCTTCCCGCTCGTACTGCTCAATCTTCTCGGTCAGTTCAGCCTGTTCTTTGTCGTAGCGATCTGCAAGCATTTGAAAACGTTTCTCCGGGAGAAGTCCCTTTGATACGTCCTCATAAAGTTTTGCATACAGGTCTTCGATTTCTGCGATTCGTGCTTTACACTGCTTCAAATCCCGTTTGTGCTGCGCCCGGTCAGAGGACACCCGGAGGTGCATCTGATTTGCAATCTTCTTCACAAGGGCTTCCCGATTGCTCACAGCGGCCTTTGCGTGTGCCTGAATGTCCGCAAGGACAGCTTCATGCAGAACACGGGCTTCCAAGTTGTGAGAGTCACAGGCTTTCGCACCATATTTCCGATAAGTGCTGCAACAATAAAAGGTCTGATCCAGAACACTGTTACGTTTGCGCCTGTGCTCAACCTTGACTAACATCGTTCTGCCGCAGTCTGCACAGCGGACGATGCCTTTGAAGATATTGTCGTAGTCGGTCTTATCGCACATAAAACTACTGGAACGGCTGTAAAGGATTCGCTGCACGTTCTCCCAACGGTCTTGTGGGATGATTGCTTCATGTGTATTCGGAACGATAGCACGTTCTTCAAAAGGAATATAACGCCGCTTTTTGGATTTCATGGACACGGTGGGCTTGGCTTCATAGATGATGTGTCCGGCGTAGACCGGGCTGTGCAGAACCTGACTGATATAGGCACTGTCCCAATCATACATCTTTTCATCATCAATAAAGCGGCCAAACATCTCTTTCTTGTAGTAACACGGCTTCAAGACTTTTTCATCGTGGAGCCGCTTGGCGATGCGGTGAAGCCCCAGCCCTTCCTCTGCCATTGAATAGATATACTCAACAACGGGGGCGGTGTTCGGGTCGATCACAAGGTGATTGTGGTCGGCAGGGTCTTTCTGGTAGCCAAACGGTGCGCCGCTGGAGATATACTTTCCGCTTTTCTTGCGTGTCCGAAGGGCACTCTTGATTTTTCGGGAAGTGTCTTTGGCGTACATTTCATTGATGATGTTTCGGAACGGGGCAATATCCATCTGGGATTGCTCGTTGGAATCATAACCATCGTTGATTGCAATATAGCGGACACCGTGCTCAGGAAAGAAGATTTCCATATACGTTCCGGTTTCGATGTGGTTGCGTCCAAGTCGGGACTGGTCTTTGGTAATGACTGTTGCCACCTTTCCTTCCCGGATATCATCCAGAAGTTCCTGAAAGGCAGGGCGGTCAGAGTTCGTACCGCTGTAACCATCATCAACATAGTACTGGCAATTCCCGAAACCGTTGCGTGTGGCATACCCATAAGCATCGACTTTTGAGTGCGGATGCTCAGGCTTTCGCTGTTTGAACCGTCATCTTTTGACAGTCGGCAGTATAAAGCAGTTACTTTTTTGTCCTTTTCCATGTGTACCTCCATAATGGAAAAGAGACCTCATCAATCACATTGTAGCGGATGCTGCGTGATGATGCAAGCCCTTTCCGCAGTAAAACGTCCAATTAGCCAGCGGCGAGATACGATTCGGCAGTTTTACGAATTTCTTCTTCCACAAGCCGCTGAAAAAGCGTATTCATCGGCACATTGCCGATATAATGGCGTTCCACGATCAGGCGCACAGACTTCGGACTTCTCGGCGCACGTTTGCGTGTGGTGGGCTTCTTCTCAGATTTTCTTTGTTCAAGGGCAGACCTCCTCATTCATGTGGTGCAAATACGGAAAGGAATGGATGGATTCTATTCGTTTTTCTCTTTTTGTTTTATTACGTTGGTTAGGTGAAAGTTTTCTTTGATACAGTCTTAAAGGCTGCTATACTGCATAGGAAAATATCTTTGCGGATGCCATTAAGAATCTGCATCGCAGAATCGTGATTTTGGCGGTTCTTGAATCGTGAAAAACGCAGAACTATTCAACATTTGGAATTTTTACAAAGATGTGATTGGGCGAAGAAAACCGCGTTCGTCTGCGCTCAATCAATCCCGCAGCGTCCAATTCCTTAAGCGCACTGGAAACACTGACCGTGCTGCGCCCTAGCTGCTCAGCCAAAGAGCAAATCGTAAAAATGACAAACACGAAACCTCGTTCATCTGTCCAGAGATTTTTCTGCGAGAGCGTGGCACGGTCGAGCAGCAGCGCATAAGTCATTTTTGCAGTCTGGCTCAGGTCAAGTTCCAAAAGAAAGCGTGGGTATGGGAGAAACGGCGGCAGCGGAGTTTGCGTGGTAAGATATTCTGAAATGTTGATCACCTCCAGCTGAAGCAGAAATCGGAAACAAAGCGTATGTAACGAGAATTGGTGGGTTCCAATTCTCCAGTCGCAGAAAAGCACGAAACAAGTGCTCAACTGCGTTAATAAGTTAAGGTCTCCCATATTGGTCCTCGACTTCCCTAGGAGTGGGGAATCGTCCGGCGGCGGACTTGCACCGCACCATTGGCGTTTCAGCCACCCCGTCTTCGTTATGACCGGGCTGCGAGTTACAGAAGTACCTTTTGTGAAGTACCGGACGATTGAACTATTCACTTGTCAAGGAACATATGGAAGATTTCTGGACTTTGACGGACGAAAAACATCCTTCTACTTGGTAGCCGATGAAAAAGGCCATTTCGTAGCATTGCAAGCAATTTTGTAAACAAAACGTCATAATAGTCCGAGAATGGTCTTGAAAAAGATGCCCTACACTTGGTAGGCATCGAGAACGCCTGTTTCGTAGCATTGGTGAGAAACTTGTAATTGAATTGTAATTCTTGAGACCAAATCTCCGCTTTTGAAAAAATCCTCTCAATAGGTAGGCAACGAAAACAGCCCAAAGACAACCATCTTTTTGAGAATTAACAAAAAGGTCACAAATGACCGACTTTCAAAGAGGCGCTTCTACTATTAACAGAAAAAGTGGCCTAAAATGGGGGGTGTTGGAGAAAATTTCTGCCTTAAAAGTACGCCTCTACTCACCAGCCAGCGAGAATAGCCAAAAGCCAGCAAAAAACAAATGAATTATGTATTTCTGCCACTGATTGCAACGGCATATCGGTGACAGAAAGATCGTTTAGAGCGATTCTTCGCGGTTTGGGGTGGTGGAAATCGTTTTGTGGTTGGACTTTTTCTGCTGAAGCTGCTCCAGCTGTTTCAGCACCGATTCCTTCTCCGGCATCTTACCGCCCGGTGCAGAAAGCTGCTGTTTATTCAGCACCATGTCGATATATTTGCGGATGTTTTTCAGTGCGGAGATATCCGGCTGCAAGGTTTCCAATTGGGTGCGCAGCTCTGCGCTGCTGGATTGCAGCGCAGAAAATTCGGCATCCAATGCCGAAAAATTCACCGCTGTGCTGCCGGTTAGCTTCATCAGGGTGCGGACAGCTTTGTTGAAGGTGTCCAGTTCCTCCTTGTGCTGGGCGGCATAAGCGTCCTTGGTCAGCTTGAAGTTTTTCTTCATAAAGGTGTCGTGGATGGGCTTCAGCTTGGCATGGACGGCGGCAGCGTTCCTGATCTGGGCGATTGCCCGCATACGGTTTTCGTTCTGCTTCAACTGCCTGCGGAGAGGGGCGGCGGTCTGGTTCAGGTTAGAAATTGCGGTATCCAGATTCTCAATGGTGTTCAGAGAATGGGCTTTCAGGTAGTCCACCGCCCGTTTGACTTCCTCAAAGTCTCGGACAGTGCATTTCAGTTTTGCCTTGCCAGACCAATCGCTGCGCTGCTCGTTGCGGAGATTGAAGTAGTCCACCAGCAGATCGGACAGCGTGGGTTCCTTCGCCTTTTCCAGTGCGTCCAGAAGAATTTGCTTCTTTTCAGTCAGGTCTGCGATCCAGCGTTGCAGCCCACGAATTGCGCTGCGGATGGACTGCATCAGGCTGTTAGCGGCTCGAATATCACGATTCAGATTGCCGAGAAAGGTTTCAACTCCACGCTTTTCCATCTGGTGTGCAGCGGGGCCGAGATGGACGGTCGGTATCTGCTGGATGCCCTGCCGTTCAAAGGAGCGCAGGTCAACACGTTCCGGTCTGCCAGCAGCTTCCAGATAGCGGTTGGTGATGGTTTCCCAGCTATGCCGCCAGACCTCGGCGTACTTCTGGTCGTTCCAGTCCACCGTGTTTTCCTTGTGGCACTTCCAGTTCCCGGAAGGAAGCTGGATGCGCTCACCGTTCTCGTCAAGGTCGTACACCTTTCTAGCTTTCGGGAGCCACTTGCCGTGTTCGTCCATTGCCCGGAGCGTCAGCAGAATGTGGGCATGTGGGTTTCCATCGCCCTTGTCGTGGATGGCAAAGTCAGCGATCATCCCTTTGGAAACAAACTGCTCCTGACAAAACTCTTTTATCATGGACAGATACTGCTCTTTCGGCACCTCCACCGGGAATGCCAGCACGATGCGGCGGGCAAGCTGGGAGTTCCACTGGTTCTCCACAGCTTCTACGGCATTCCAGAGCGTTGCCCGGTCTGCATATCCGGGCGGCGCATGGGATGGCAGCATGATCTCGGCGTGGACAAGCTCTTTCTTCTTGTTGTAGAATTTCGTTTTCTGGTCGTACTCGCTGAACAGCCGTTCGCCGCTCTGGTAAGCGGCTCCGGCAACAGCGGACTGCCCTTGGCTGCGCTTAACGATGGTAATTTTGAAATGCGGACACGGAATAGGCATCACCCCCAAACAAAAAGACCGCCCAGCAAGATTGCTCTTGGTGAACGGTCTGGAATCGTATTCGGTTGTGCTCACCGCCTCAGAACGGAGTGCTATGCGCTTCGATCTCAGGCGGGAGCCGCAAAAGGATAGCTGCAAAGCAGCGCAAGGAAAATGCAGTTTTCCTTGGGATGGAATCGGGCTGGCGCACAAACGCCAGCTTTGATTTCATCGAGCCGTCTGCAAGACCGCAATTTCACCGGAACGGTGTATAATTGCGCCCTTTATTCTAAAGGGTGCGGAACGCTGCGGCTTTCGTGCAGGTCGTGAATCATCTTTGCAAGAGCCAGCGCAACTTCCGGCTGACGGAACGCAATTTTCAGCAGCTCCATCACCTGATCGTTGGTGAGTTCTTCCGGCGCAATCAGAAAACTTTCCAGCATTCCGGCACGGGTACACAGCCGATGCACACGGGCCTTGCGGGTCAGCTCCGGTATCTGGTGTTCCAGAATTTTCTCCCGGTGCTGGTAGTAGCGCAGCTGCTGTTCTGCTTTGGCTTTCTCGCTGCGGAGATAGGCGAGATCGGTTTTCGGTTGGGTCAATGGCATCACGCTCCTTTTCAAAAGTTGGTTGTATTCGACATTTTTATTGGTTCGTGGTACACTACACACAATCAATGTGAATAGAGGTGACTGCGTTGCTTGCGTTATATCTAAGTGTGCTTGATGATCGAAACTTTGAAGAAGATTTTACCGAGGTGTACAATACATACAAACGGCTGGTTTACCATACCGCTTACAAAATCATGGATGATTCGTATCTGGCAGAGGATGTGCTACAAGAGGTATTTTTGTACGTTGCAAAAATTTTCTAAAATTCATCGAGAAAACTGTCACGAACTCGCTGCTTATCTCGTTAGTTGTAGTAGAAGCCGTGCATATGATATGCTTCGCAAACAACGAGAAGAATTGCTGGAAGATGTCCCAAACGAACCAGATGCCGCTCCGGTGCCGGATGATGCAGCAGTTAGCACCGATAACATTGAACGTCTAACAGAACTGATTGGCCAAATGAAACCGATGTACCGTGATCCGCTACGCCTTTTGGCAATGGGATATACAAACCGTGAGATTGCAAAATCGCTGGGATTAACGGATGAAGTGGTACGAACACGGCTCTTTCGAGGACGAAAACTATTATGGAAGGAGATGAACAGCCATGAGTGAGCGGACAGACATTTCATTTGATGCGGCTTTGATGATGGCACTTCGTGCAGATGCGCAAAGAGAACTGGATTCGCTTCCAACGCCAAAGCAGTTTGAGGAAATCTACCCAGATACGTCCCAATGGGACGAACGAATGACAGAGGCCTTAAAGAAGAAAAGCACCACCCAGTGTTGAAACGAGTACTAATTGCGGCATTGACACTCGTAATGCTGACGGTTGGTGCTCTTGCGGTCAGCGCTGATTTCCGCAGGGCAGTCTATACGATGATTCAAAAATTTCTGCCCATTGAGATGCAGCTGACTTATCAGGTGGATGGCGAACCGCTGGAGTGGCTCCCGGATGGATACAGCGACCATTATGTGCCGAACGGCTTTGAAATGGACGATGTGCAGAAATTTGAGCGAGCAGAAAACTTTTACATGTTTACTCGTCAAAAGAAACAGAGGAAAGCTACACAGTCCGTTGCTCAATTATCCAGCCAGGGCAGCAGTCCCTGTTTGATAATGAGCATACAGTGTACGAAACCGTAAAGGTCGGAGAAGCAGATGGTGTACTTGGAACCAGTACGGATGAACATGGAAAGAATGTTTATACTCTAAGTTGGGAACATCGGGGGATTACACATACCGTTATGTGAAACATTCCATACGATGAGATTATGAAAATTGCGGAAGGTATCCGTTAAGAAAGCCGGACACTTGTGAGAGTACACAAATGTCCGGCTTTCTTTGTCTGAACTTACAAAGATGGAAAATTTGAAAAATTTCTCCTGAAAATTGAAACGAAGCGAATGCGAATTGCGTTGATTATACAAAGGCTCTTGATGGGAGCAAAAACGGAGGTGTATGTCTATGTCGAAAAAGCGTTTGTTGTCCATTGTTGTTTCAGCGGTGATTCTCTTGAGCTTTGCCTGCACCGCAATGGCCGCTGAAAAGTCTGAACGGTATGTAGGCGATAGTACGGTCAACGGATCTATTTACCAAACATACTATCAGGTTGATGCCCAGACTCGAACTGGAGTAAAGAAAATCAGCGTTTCAGGCGTTCTCTATGAAAAGGGGACAATTGGAACATGGCAAAAAGTAAGTAGCTGCTCAAACAGCAGCACGACCTCAACCTGCATGGTGAGCAGTAGCTTTAACACTAAGCCCGGAAAATCTTATAGGCTTGAGTATTCTGCGACCTTTAGCTATTCCGATGGACGGAGCGAAACCATTACCGGAAGTACCAGTAGATAAGTGGAGTTTGTTATATATTTCAGCAAGTTAGAAAGGTGTGAGGTAATTATAAAGGCGAGACCAACGCGAGTTATCCGATACCTAGCTATAGTCGCACTGTGCTTGCTTTTGGGCTTTATGCTTGGAAGAAAAAGCAAATATGAAAAACGAGATTATTTGAAACAATTCAAAATTGGAAAAGCAACATACTCTGAATCGTTGATATATGAGGCTTATGGCGGATTGCAAAATGATGGGATAATGTTAGCGGTATACTACGATGTGGATGCAGCCAAAATTATTCATCAACTCGATTCATGGGAGAAAATTAATGATTCTCCAACCATATCTTCTATATTAAAAAATGTGTCGTCATATTTTGGATTAGATTTTGTGATTCCTGAAATTGCAAGTGGAAATTTTTTTCTTTATGATAATAGTCAGCATAAGGAACTACGCTCGGAAGCCGAAATGAATACATTGCTTTTACATTCTGAAGATGTGAATTTTAGTCTCGTTGTCTGGGATGATGAGAAGCACACAATTTATATAGTAGAGTACAGAATTTAAGGAGGTTCGTTATGAAGAGGTTCGTATCATTAATTCTTTCAGTGTGTTTTGTTTTCGATAAATACTGTGTCTTATGCTGCTAACATAAGCAGCCGTAAAGCTAGCAATCCTGTTATTCAAAGCATGAATGATAAGTATCATGTTGATTTTCGGGAATGTCGATAGATGAATTAAATAAGTTTATCGATAAGATGAAAGATGAAGATCAAACACGTGCATCTGGAAATTTGTTAAATAATACACAGCTTGCATGGTTGGCAGCTGCGCAAATTGCACGGGATAAGGGATATGAATGTGCGGCTCTTATGGTTGAATTCTCTGTATATATATTGACTATTCTGAGAGTGTGACGGATTCTTCGACGCCATTGCTTGACAAGTTAAACACGACAACAGTTTTTAATAATTATAAAAACAAAGTACTTAATAGTGGCTTGAAAGATTTTAGTGGAGGAAGTTGGTCTTTTACAATTCAAAAGTCTGATAATGCAGATTTATTCTATGCATTGCATAGGGTAAGCACCTCTGGAACAGGCTTCATGATTGGTAATTCTATAATGTATTACTTGATTACCGTTCATGACACATTTGATTTTGCATATGACAACAACTATGACGACTTGTTTACTACTACAGTGAACAATTGGGCTTGGTTGTGCCAGCAGACGCATGTGTTGAATCCCATAGAGATAAATCTTAGCACGGCTATTGGATAAAAAATCAGTGGTATTTATTTTTTTGCGAAAGTAAAAGTTGAAATCTAAAATAAGGATGGCTCTAACGTATGAAAAATTTTACGGAGGTGTTTCCAATGCAGAGCAACTGATGTATAAGAAATCTTGTGTATACTCTAAAAGTAAAGAAGGAAAATTAAAATAGCTAGTGAAAAAATATCTCGTAGAATTTTTTGAAAGCAAGTGGGATTGTGGCTCTTTCTTCAATGGAGCTTAACTCTGGGCTGACTGCTTTTGCAGATAATCAAAGTGATGGAAGCAAATCTCATATCGAGAGATACCATAGATACGATTTTGATACAAAAGAAGAATCTATAGAGGAAATTATAGTTGAAACCAATTCCTTCACGGATGGAGAGACAACTGCAGGCTATTTTCCAAATGGAAAGATTTCGGATATTGATCTATCCGATCTGTATGCGATTATCGGAAGCAATGATATCACTGTTGTTGATAATCCAACGGCAACACCATATTGTAGTACGGTATGCCTACAGATAACGACCAATAATGGAGGGACAAATTATGGTTCTGGATTTATGATTGGGCCTAATGCACTTGCAACAGCAGCACATAATCTATACAGTATAAAGGAAAAAGCCTACGTTAAGTCGGTAAATGTCGCACCTGCTCGATCTGATAATAGTAAACCTTTTGGAAGCGAAAATGTATCGGCAAGTTCGATGATTGTTAGTGATTCTTATCTTGCTGGAACAAGTTCGGAGGATTGGGCGATTATTACGCTCAAGAATAATTTAGGAACGAAAACGGGATGGCTTGGGTTACATTGGCAGTCTAGCAATTATTCATCATCACAGTTGGTGTATGCTTATGGCTATCCGAGCCAAATAAATGGTGCCGATGCGAGATATCGGATGTGTAAATCTTCTGGGTATATTAGAAGTCAGACTTCAAAATATCTCAAGGGCGATTGGGATTTGACAGGTGGCTTTAGTGGTGGTCCTCTTGTAGAATATATTTCTGGAGCTGGGTATGTAGCTATCGGAATCCATAAAGATGGAAGCACAATTGATGGTTCTTCATATCCAACTTCTTATACAGGGGCATTGAGAATAACACAATCGCTTTATACGCTGTTCCTTTCATACAGAGGTTGATAAAATGAAATGCAAACGGAAGATTATGGTTGGCATAGCATTTGTGGCAGTGGTTCTCTGCATTCTATTTCAATCGAATACATTCGGAAGAAAAAAATCGGAACTTATAATTGAAGAAGTTGACCTGAAGAACAATTGTATTTATGCGACTGCAAAAAATCAATTATATGATACGGATGACAATTATATAATTTATGGCGTATCAAACTACTTGAAAGGAAATCTTCAGTTGTCGTATCTTAAAGAAGGCGAAAGCATTCTTGTGATATCAAACGGTAAGGTGTTGCTATCAGATCCGTATCAATTTGATAAAATATACAGTATTCAACTGTTGCAATAGCGTTTCATTTCTCAATAAATAATATAAGCTATTTACAGCTGCCTCCTCTGTTAAGTGGTGGTGCAGTGCTTATTCTCAATAACGATGCGATTGATGAAAATGATAGACCTTTTTGGAATTTAGAATTTTCTCAATAATCAAGCCCCCAAAATGGCAAACTTGAAATCATCGAGAGATACATAAAATATAGGGTTAAATCGACTTTCGTGTCGAAAAAACAAGTGCTAGAAATAGCAAAATCCATTGAATTTTAGAATGACATTTATAAGAAACCAGTAGATTTGCCTGATATTTGTGATTTCTTTGACCGTTGGGCCATTGATTTTGCACTACATTGATTTTGCACTACTATGAGCAAAGGAAAAACTTAAAATAAGCAAACAACCCGCCATTTGCAGCGACTGCAAGTAGCGGGTTGTTTGGCCTAGAGGTTAGTCTTTCAGTTTGCCATGGTCACAGCCAAGTGAGAGATAATGCTCAATCTCACCACTCAGCACAAGCTGGACGCACTCCAAGGGCTTGTTGTATAGTAGCCAATCAAGTTCAGCTCGCTGTGCCGGGGTATTGCCGTATTCGTCCTCGATGGCAAGGCAGTCAATGGCAATGGCAGAGCCATCAGCGAACTGGGCTTCCGCTCGGTTGGTGTCCATATTATAGTGCCAAGAACGTGCTTTTTGAGAACTATTCTGGTCAAAAATTCGATTTTGTTTCATTTGAATGCCCTCTTTGATGCTTTTATGATTTAGTTTTTTGACGAGATGAGGTCTCTTTTTTCTTTCTCTTGAGTCACCCAACCGCACTATCCTGCATCGCAACTGTTCACAATGCCATCTACATCCGGGCGGTGCATCAGCTTTTGCAGGATGCTGAACTGTTTTTTCGTGCCGGCAGACACCAGATACTGCCACTTTTGCGGCAGGATGGGCAAATCGGCGATGCTCCACTTGACGTATTTGGCATCGTAAACATTGGGCGGAGCCAGTTCCACCAGATGACCGATACACCAGCTCACCAGATAACCGTTCCCTTCAAGGTAGCCGTCTTTGCGGCTGGTTGCGCCAAGGACTTTTGCATAGGACATAGCGACGGATGGTTTTTCCGCCACGACTAATTTTGCGATAAAAATCCCTCCAATCTGTTTCTGATTGCAATATGTACGGCGGCAAATGCCGCCTTAAAATCAGATGGGTTCGGTATCTTCCTCGCCGGTGTCCTCCGGCTCGTCCTCGGTGGGAATCTCAAAATCGCCCTTGTCCTCGGTGTAGTTTGCATCGGGGTCAAGGGCTTCTTTTTCGGCCTGCTTTTTCTGCTTCTGCTTTGTGAAAGCGTAGAAGCCGCCGCCTGCCGCCAGCGCAATCAGCACGACCACACCCAGAAAGCCGGATGCGATCTTTGTGACCTTGTTTTCCTTGGGCTGTTCCTCGCCGGATGCTGCCGCTTCTTCGGCGGCTTTTTTCGCTTCTTCCTCGGCTTTCAGCTTATCCTGTTCCGCCTGCGCCGCTGCTTCTTTTTCAGCGGTGTAGGCATCGGCGGCATCCTCTTCCATCAGTGTCAAAAGGTCCGCTTCGTCCACCAGATTCATAAAGTGGACGGTCTGCTGCCCTTTGGCGTTGCGGTCTATCACAAGATAGAAAGTCGCACCCGACTTCGACACCAGCGTGATAAACTGCTGACCGCTGCCATCAGAATAGTTGGTGTGGTAGTCGTCCACCAGCGTCAGGTTGCCCTCCGGGGTCAGGGCACCGGATTCCTCATCGGTCACGGTGACAGCCTCTTCCTCTTCGGTGGTAGAAGTCAGGACGGGCTGTTCCACTTCCTCCACAGGCTCACCGCCATAGGCAAAAGCAGGAGCAGCCATGCCAGCGCACAGTGCCACCGACAGCACCAGCGCACAAACCTTATTCATCATCTTCATTATCAGAATCCTCCTTGTTGAATGTTGCACCAACTGCGGACAGCGCAGCCGGGTTCGGGGTAGTGTTTGCAGACTGCCGCAGCAGCGCAGCCAGCTGTTCCGGCGTGACCTTTGCCGTCCGAACCATCTCGTTCACTTCGGCGGCTTCCGCTTCCTGAATCCGCCGCTCAAGACTTTCGATGCGGTTGTTGATCTTGATGCGCCGTTCCTTCTCTTTTTCCAGAGAAGCGCGCAGCTTATCGAGTTTTTCGCTCATTTCTTCCTCCAATCATTTTGAGAGTCGCCCAAAACCGGACAGATATTTCTGCCAGTGCCTGCTCCGGCAAAAGGGCAAGGGCAGCGGCAAGTTCCGCATGGTACAGAACGGCGGTCTGGCCGCAGGCGGTAAAAAGATATTCTTCAAGCTGCTCCGGCTCGGAAAACTGGACAAACTTCTCATTCATCAGATAGTCAAGGGAAACTTCCCGTTCCCACCTCTGGCGCAGCTTCAAAATTATATCTATGGCGGCGTGACGAATGACAACCTTGCAAAAGGCGTTAAAAGTGTACTGGATATGCACTTTGTAGGCTTCATCTTCGGTCATGGAAATTCCCCCTCTCTCTGATAATAGTGCGGGGCGGCAGCACTCCTTGCTGTCGCCCCTTGATTGCCTACCAGCAAAGGCGGGCGGGGCTGTCAACGGCGGCGCTTGCGTCGTTCATCTTGACCGTTGACTGGCTCGGCTGAGTTTGCTATTCCGTTATCTCTTTCAGTTATTGTCAAAGGAAATGTAGATAGTTAGACTATCGGGTATGTAGCTGATACTTAACCACTTTTCGTCATTTGATAAAAGTGTCCCGATAGAAACATAGTTTTCTCCTTCGATTTCCTCTGACACATTTTCAATTACGGAAAAGCCTTCTTGGTTCAAAGCTCCATATACTCGTTATAGTCGTTTTCGCTAATGCCGGTAAGGTTGATATTGCAATTCTCATGTTCTGTATCAAGTGTAGCCCATGCAACCGTACCAGGCGCAACAGGAAGCCCCTCTGTGTACTCATTCGCAGGCCAAACACCCTCGTCCAATTTTGTAACACTATTAGATTGCGTATTGTTCTCATTGCTTGTCGGTGTAGATGATGTATTTTGATTAGAACACGCAGCCATAAAATCATAACCATGATTGTGAATACAGAAATATACTTTTCATTAGTTACCTCCTGTTTTTGTGTATGGTTCGGATAATTAACAAAACAGCAATAGCTGTTGCTGCAAACCCAATAGCCAAAAGGATATGCGAAATATCAAAGGCAAACGCGCCCTCAATCTGTATATTTGTTGTCGCGTCTGCTTGTCCGATTGCTCCTTCTGGTACTTTTCCTGATTGCGTAACAGCATATACCGAAAAGGCAGCAACCGCGATAACAAGCGCAGCAAGGTAGAAATGATACCGTTCCTTTTTTTCGATTTGGTGTTATCAATGCCAAACTGTTCTGCGGTGCTGTCTGCAAATTCTTTTGGCGTCCCCAAACGCTGGATAATCTGCTGCTCTGTTTCTCCATGCTCCATAGCAGACGCAAAAACTTCATTCAAGTCACGCACAACCTCTTTTTTCATTTTGCGTGGTAAAGATAGTTCCTTTTCAACCTGTTTGATATATTGTTCTTTCATTTGGACACCCTCGCTTGTTGATAACTTTCTATAAAGCCGTTTACGCAGTTTTCATAGCTTGACCAAAATAAGATTAGTTCATCAAGTACATTCCTGCCTTTATCCGTTAAAGAATAATACTTTTTTGAGCCGCCATTTGCCGCAGCCGGAGCCAATCGGCATTTGATTAGTTCTGCTTCCTGTAAACGATACAGAATGGGGTAAATGGTTCCCTCTTTCGCATATCCCAAAACAGACGCACTATTGTTCAATTCGGTTATAATTTCATATCCATAAGTTTCCTTGCGTCCGATTAGGCATAAGAGTATCATTTCCAGAGAGCCTTTTTTGAATTGCTGGACATATTTGTTATTCATATCGTCGCCTCTCTTTAGCTTTGCTATTTAGGCTTGCTAAATAGCAACTATATTATATCTCTTCCGAGGTATCAGAGTCAATAGGCTTAACGAAAAAGTTACAAGGTGTGTGCGTAAGGTAATAACGGAATAGTGGGCTGCTGTCTATCAAATTCTTGTGTGTTACTTTATGGCACATGAGCATTGGCAGAGGGGTTATCGCCGCCGTAACCTTCCATGAGGTTCACAGCACCCCACACGCCCAGACCGGCACCCAGAGCAACCACCAGAGTCTTCAGAACGTCCACTGCACTGTTAAAGAATTCCATAGTAAAATCTCCTTTGGTTTGAAAAAAGCGACCCTGCACACCCCTGAAATCCATTTGTTAAAGCGCTGTAAGCTGCAGCGAGAGTTAATTTACTGGTGTACTTATGGGTCAAACTGTGTTTATGTGAGGCGAATTAGCCGAACAGACCGCTCAGCAGGGGAATCAGGGTGATGCCAATCAGGGCAACGCCGCCGCCAGCCATCAGCTGCTTCATACCCTGGCTCTTTACTGATGTGCGATAAAGAAGTAATAGAAGTGTAAAAATTTTGCCGTTCCTATCCGGCACTTAGCTCTTGTGTCGGATAGGTCGGGCGGTTATTCGGCAAGTCCACCTTGCCAACAAAAGAATAATAAATCTCAATGTCCTGTCTGCGGGTCTTGTTCTCGTCATAGCTGCACTCATGCACAACGATTTTCTCTACAAACTCCCGCAGCAGAGTAGGGTAAGTTCTTCAAAGCTGGTATGCCGCCGGACAACATTCATAAACTTTTCTGCGTTCACGGTGGCTTCCTGTGCTTTGAAAGCTCCGCTTGATAGCGGCGGCTTTTTCTTTCAGTTCCCGTTGCTCTGCTTCATAGTCTGCCGACAGCTCTGTGAAACGCTCGTCTGATATGCGCCCGGTCACGCTGTCCTCATACAGCCGCTTGAAGATAGCGGATAACTCGGCTATGCGTTTCTCGGTGGCTTCCAGTTCCTTTTTCTTGGCGGCGTTCCTGCGCTTGCCCCCGTCCTCGTTCTGCTCAATCAAGAGCTTTATAAACCGAGCTTCATGCTTTGCCGCATAGCTGGTCACTTTCCGCAGATTGGAGAGTACACCAGCGGTCAAGAGGTCGGTGCGGATAAAGTGCGCCGTACAGTCATGGGTGCGTTTCTTGTAGTTGCCGCAGATATAACAGTCCTGCTTGCGCTTGTCCGTCTGGTATCGCTGCTGATACATCACACTGCCGCAGTCTGCACAGAACAGTATGCCGGAGAACAAGCCCACTTCATCATAGCGGTTGGGGCGTTTGCGCTGCTTGCGAAGCTCCTGCACCCGTTCCCATGTTTGGGTGTCTATGATAGGCTCGTGGTGGTTCTCGAATATCGCTTGCTTTTCCTCCGGGTTTTCTACGCTGTGCTTGACTTTGTAAGAGAGTTTTTCCGTCTTGAAGTTTACCAGGCAGCCCGTGTATTCCCGGTTTTCAAGGATATGCACAACGGTATTGGTCGCCCACTTGCACTCATAGCCGGGGTGGTAGCGGCGGGTGCTGCCCGTCCTGCGGTATTCCAGCGTCCCCGGCGTGGGGATTTGCTGCTCTGTGAGCATACGGGCTATCTTGGTCGGACCGTTCCCGGCAAGGCAGAAGTTGTATATCTGCTTGACTACGGGTGCAGCTTCCTCGTCAATAATGAAATTTTCGTCCTCGTCCATGAGGTAGCCATACACAGGTTTGCTTGTGATGGGCTTGCCACTCATACCTTTTGAGCGTTTCACTGCTTTGATTTTCTTGCTCGTATCTCTCACCAGCCATTCGTTAAAGATATTCCGCAGCGGGGCAAAGTCATTGTCGCCCTGTGCGCTGTCCACTCCGTCATTGATAGCGATGAAGCGGACACCTTTCTGTGGGAAAATCATTTCTGTGTACATTCCCACTTGCAGGTAGTTTCGCCCTAATCTCGACATATCCTTTACGATAACTGTCCCGACTTTTCCGGCTTCAATGTCCGCAAGCATGGCTTGAAAACCGGGTCTTTGAAAGTTCGCACCAGAATAACCGTCGTCCGTGTACCAGCGCAGATTGGAAAAGCCGTTCTGCTTTGCATAGGTTTCAAGAATACGCTTCTGGTTGGAAATGGAATTGCTTTCGCCTTGCAGCTCGTCCTCATGGGATAGTCTTGGATAAAGGGCAGTGGTTTTCTGGGTGGTCTGTCTTAACATAAAATCCTCCGTTTCCGACAATGGAAAGCGTTGGCCGCTTTGTGCGAAAATTTTGTAACGGCGGAACCCGCCGGATGGGAGGGCGTTTGCCCGAAACCTGGTATAAAGTCGATAATGTCGCCAATTCTGGCGTCCATCAACCAGCGGGACCCGCGGGTGTTCCGCGTCAGCTGCACCCTGAACGAGGATGTGGACCCCGACCGCCTGAATCAGGCCCTGGAACAGACCGCACGGGAAAACCCGCAGTTCCAGGTCACGCTGCACCGTGGGCTGTTCTGGCATTATTTTGAATCCACCAACCTGAAACCGCAGGCGGTGCCGGAAACGCTGGCCTGTGCCATGCTGTACGGCCCGCAGATCAAAAACGAACTGCTGTACCGCGTCAGCTATTACGGCGCGCGCATCAATGTGGAAATGTTCCACGCCATCAGCGATGGCAACGGCGGAATGGTGTTCCTGAAAACGCTGGTGTACAATTATTTGCAGCTGAAAAATCGAACTGGCCAATGTTCCCGGAGAAGAGCGCGCCAGCAAGGGCGAATCGGCCCAGGATGCGTTCCGCAAGTACTATACGGCGTCCAAAGCGGCGGAGGAAGACCCGCTGAACCGCAAAAAGTCTTTCCACCTGCATGGCCGTAAACTGCCGTATGACCAGTCCCAGTTTTTTGAAGCCCACCTTTCTGCCGCCCAGGTGCTGGCCAAGACCCGCGCCATGGGGGTAACGATGACCAGCTACCTGGCCGCTGCCCAGATGCTGGCGGCTTATCAGGAAATGCCGGCGCTGGAACGCGGCAAGGTCATCTCAGTCAGCCTGCCGGTCAACCTGCGCAGTTATTACGGAACCGAGACCGCCCGCAACTTTTTCAACTCCATCCGCATCAGCTGGGTATTCCGGGGGGACGAAACGCTGGAAACCCTGGCCAAAGGCTTTGATGCCAAACTGCGGGAAGCCCTGAAGGACGAGCGGGTCAAGGCCCGCATGGACGGCTTTGAAAAGTTGGAACAGATGCCCGGTATCAAACTGGTGCCGCTCTTTATCAAAAACGCGGTGGTCAACCTGTTCAATACGCTGGAAGCCGAAAAAGTTACCCTGACCATCTCCAACATGGGGCGCATCCCACTGCAAAAAGAGCTGCAGCCCTACATCAAAGGCTTTACGGCGTTCTGCAGTTCGACTACCGCGTTCACCACGGTCTGTTCCTATGGGGATGATCTGGTTTTGGGCACCACCTGGGCGTTCCGCAGCACCGAGATGCTGAAAAACTTTTACCGCCGCCTTTCTGCCGAAGGGTTGGATATTACACTGTATGCAACGGAGGTGGATGGAGAATGAAAACCTGTCCCCATTGCCATATCCAGGTTGGCGGCAGCGCACAGTACTGCCCGCTGTGCCAGAACCCCCTTGTCGGCACGCCGGAACCGGACCGCTACCCCAAGGTGGTGCCGCCCGCGCGGCAGACATCGCTGTTTTACCGCATCGCTGCCTTTGTGCTGCTGGGGGCGGCGGTCATCTGCGGCGTGGTGGATTACATCATGACCGAAGGCAGGCATATGCACTGGAGCCTGCTGGTGCTGATCGGCGCGGTGGGGGGTGCTGCTGCTGCTGCGCGCACTGCTGCGCCAGGGCCGCAACGCCCCGAAGCTGCTGTTCCAGATTTTGATCGGCACTTCGCTGATCGTGACCTTTGCGGATTATTACGCCGGGTGGAACGGCATTGCCATTGACGCCATTGTGCCGATCTTGTGCAGCGTTACCCTGGTGCTGAACTTCATTTTTGCCTTTGTCAACCGCCGCTTTACCGAGAACGGCCTGGTTTACCTGCTGCTGAACATTGTGGTGGGCGTGGTGCCGTATATCGGCTTAACGCTGCGCCACAGCGTGCGCCCGCCAATGGCCTGGGTCATCTGCCTGGTCATCAGCATGATCACCTTTTTGGGGCTGGTCATCTTCAAGGGCCGCAGTCTGCTGGCAGAGTTTGAAAAACGCCTGCATCTGTAAATCGGAAGTTATAAGAAGTGGAAAAGGAGGACAAGTTAATGATAAAAAAAATAGCCATTGTACCCTATGTAACTAATGGGAGAAATTCACAGGTTGGACATGATGGACATTTTAATATTTTTAAAAAAAAGAGAAGTACTGTATTAAAAGAAAATTTACAGTCTGTAATTAAAGCAAAAAATTGGGAAGCGGAAGTAATTGTTGATGTCAATCACGGAGATTTACAATCGCTGAAACGAGAAGGAGTAAACTTGTTTTTAATTCCAGAAGATATTGCTAGGTATATAGACTACAGCAGTGTTAGTAAGGATGAGTGTTTCAAATTAACACATGATGAATATGAAAGCGGAAATATAGATAGAGTAGTGAAATACATAGAAGAAAATTGAAACATAATCTCTTAGAGGAGCTTATCAAATTCGCGTTTGCGAAACGAAGTGAAGCAATGAAAGCCAATTGGGCTTTCAAGCGACAGAACGGTCTTGCGATAGCAAGATGGAGGGGCTGCGCCCCGGCAAGTTCGCGTTTGCGCTAGCAACAAACACCCCTGCGGGGTGTTTGAGTGACAGAACGTTTTTGCGCAAGCAAAATGGCGGAGTTTCACTCCGACAAGTTCGCGTTTGCGCTAGCAACAAACACCCCTGCGGGGTGTTTGAGTGACAGAACGTTTTGCGCCAGCAAAATGGCGGAGTTTCACTCCGACAAGTTCGCGTTGCGCTAGCAACAAACATCCCAGTGGGATGTTTGAGCGACAGAACGTTTTGCGCAAAATGGCGGAGTTTCACTCCGACAAGTTCGCGTTTGCGCTAGCAACAAACACCCCTGCGGGGTGTTTGAGTGACAGAACGTTTTTGCGTAAGCAAAATGGAGGGGCTGTGCCCCGACAACTTCGCATTTGCCAAACTGCCCACGCAAACTTGTGTTTGCAAAATGATACCCCGCTTTGCCCCGGCAAAACGGGGCTTTTTGCTGCCAGAAGCGCATGAAATTGCCGCAGGCATGGTCCAAATAGCGCAAACTGCGGTTTTTGCCCATTGACAAGCGGTTTTAACCGGGCGTATACTTACCATATCTTTGGGCCATGCCGTTTTGCGGCAGGTTCCAAGGGGATCGTTTGTAATATTGTAAAGGAGTGCGGAATTATGAAAAACAACAATGGCATCAAGACCTTTGTCGCCGTTGGTATCGGCGCAGCACTGTTCTTTGTGCTGGGGCGTTTTGTGGCAATCCCCAGCCCGGTGCCCAACACCAACATCAGCCTGCAGTATGCAGTGCTGGCCCTGCTGGCCGCTATGTACGGCCCGGTTGCCGGCGGCCTGATCGGCTTCATCGGCCATGCTCTGATCGACCTGTCCTGGGGCGGCATCCCGTGGCGGAGCTGGGTCATCACCTCCGCCTTTGTCGGCATTGTGGTGGGCCTGTTCACCCAAAAGCTGCACGTTGAGGAAGGCAACTTTAACAAAAAGAAGGTTGGCGTGTTTGCGCTGGCCAACGTGATCGCCAACCTGATCGGCTGGATCGTGGTTGCTCCCGTGCTGGACATCCTGATTTATGCGGAGCCTGCCAAAAAGGTGTTTGCGCAGGGCGTGTTTGCCGGTATTTCCAACAGCATTACTGCTGTGGTCGTGGGCGGCCTGCTGGTGCTGGCTTACACCAAGACCATTGCCAAGAAAGGCTCTTTGGATAAAGAATAATTGCCATCGCAAAGCCTTCCCGTGGCCTTTGGTTTGCGGAAAGGCTTTTTTGTTTGCCGCTTTGCCGTTGGGGAAGGCGGCACCGGAATATCTTGCTTTGAGGTACCATGCCCATGTCTGAACAGACAAACCCCATTATTTCATTCAAAAACTTCTCCTTCCAGTATCGTGCGCAGAAAAAGCCGACGCTGCATGACATCAACCTGGATATCTACCCCGGTGAGCGTGTGCTGATCGCCGGGCCTTCCGGCAGCGGCAAAAGCACGCTGGCGGCCTGCATCAACGGGCTGAACCCTTTTTCCTACCCCGGCGAATGCACCGGCAGCCTGACGGTAGACGGTGTGGATGCGCCCAACAGCAGCATTTTTGAGCTTTCGGCCCATGTGGGCACGGTGCTGCAGGACCCGGACGGCCAGTTCATTGGCCTGACGGTGGGCGGGACATTGCCTTTGCGCTGGAAAACAGCTGTGTTCCCCAAAAGGAAATGCACGAGATCACCCGCCATGCCGCAGAGCTAGTGGGCATTGAAAACCGCCTGGACCATGCCCCGCATGAGCTTTCCGGCGGGCAGAAGCAGCGCGTCAGCCTGGCGGGCGTTATGGTGGATCAGGTTAAAATTTTGATGTTTGATGAACCCTTGCCAGCCTGGACCCTGCCACCGGCAAGGGCCATTGAGCTGATCGATGAGATCCAGCACAAGACCGATACCACCGTGCTGATCATTGAGCACCGGCTGGAGGATGTGCTGTGGCGCAATGTGGACCGCATCGTCCTGGTCAACGAGGGTACTATTTTGGCTGACCTGCGCCCGGACGAGCTGCTGGCCACCCATATGCTGGCCGAAAACGGCATCCGGGAGCCGCTGTACCTGACGGCCATGCGCTATGCGGGCATTGCCATCACACCGGAAAAGCGCCTGCCCATGTGGACACCGTGGTGCTGGATGATGCCGATACCGCCCGCCTGCAAGTGGTTCCACGCCCTGCCGCTGCCGGAACCCGACCCCACCGGAGCACCTGCTGGAAGTGCGCGGCCTTGGCTGGCTATACCAAGGGCAGAGCACCTGCATGACATCAGCTTTTCCATCGGCAAAGGCGAGATGGTCAGCATTGTGGGGCGCAACGGCGCGGGCAAATCTACCCTGGCAAAGTTGATCTGCGGGTTCGAAACCCCGGAGCAGGGCCAGGTGCTGCTGAATGGCCGTGACCTGGCGCAGGATAACATCCGCCGCCGCGCCCAGCACATTGGCTATGTGATGCAGAACCCCAACCAGATGATCTCCAAAACCATGATCTTTGAGGAAGTTGCGCTGGCCTTGCAGGGCAGCGATGACCAGGAACAGATCCGCCAGCGGGTGGAAGATACGCTGAAGGTTTGCGGGCTGTACCCCTTCCGCAACTGGCCCATTTCCGCACTGAGCTTTGGCCAGAAAAAGCGTGTAACCATTGCCAGCGTGCTGGTGCAGCAGCCGGAACTGATCATTCTGGACGAACCCACCGCGGGGCAGGACTTCCGCCATTATACCGACATTATGGAGTTCCTGCGCGGGCTGAACGAGCAGGGCGTGACCGTGGTGATGATCACCCATGATATGCACCTGATGCTGGAATACACCCCGCGCGCATTGGTGTTCTGTGATGGCCAGCTGATTGCCGACCGCAGCGCTGCTGCCGTGCTGTGTGACCCTGAACTCATCGAGCAGGCTGCGCTGAAAGAAACCAGCCTGTTTACCCTTGCCAACCGCTGCGGCATTGCCCCGGCGGAAGATTTTAATAGAACGCTTCCCATGAACGGGAGGTGCGCACACATGGCTGCTAATACCGTGCTCAATTACCTGCCGCGCCAAAGCGTTGTTCACAAAATGACCGGCACCACCAAGCTGGCATTCTTTTTGCTGTTTACCTTTGCCAGCATGATCACCTATAACACTTGGGTGCTGCTGGGGCTGATGGCCGTCAGCTTTGCAGCGTTCAAGCTCAGCCACATCAAACTGCGCGAAGTGCGGTTTATGCTGATCTTTATGCTGGTATTCCTGCTGCTGAATAACCTGTTCATCTTTTTGTTTGACCCCAACCAGGGCACCACGCTGTACGGCACGCGGCATGTGCTGTTCCATCTGTTCTGGCGGTATGATGTAACGGCGGAGCAGCTGTTCTACATGGTCAATATCTCGCTCAAATACTTTGTGGCACTGCCGGTGGCTATCTTGTTTATTTCCGCCACTAACCCCAGCGAGTTTGCCGCAAGCCTGAACAGCATCGGCATCTCCTATAAGGTTGGCTACTCGGTTGCCATTGCGCTGCGCTATATCCCGGATATTCAGCGCGACTACCACAGCATCAGCCAGGCCCAGCAGGCCCGCGGCGTGGAGCTGGGCAAAAGCGAACCGTTCTTTGCACGGCTCAAGAATTCGGTCAGTATTCTGCTGCCGCTGATTCTGACCAGCCTGAACCGCATTGATACCATCAGCAACGCCATGGAGCTGCGTGGCTTTGGCAAAAATGGCAAGCGCACCTGGTACACCCAGCGCCCCTTTGCCAAGCGGGATTTTGCCGCCCTGGCTTTTGGCGCAGCGCTGCTGTTGGTCAGCCTGTTTGTTACCATCCGGTACGGCCGGTTCTATAACCCGTTCGTATGATCCATAAATAAAGGCAACACCGCACAATTCTCGCCTGACGGCTTAAGCACCGCTCCGGCGGCTGCGGCACGGCATCTGCGTTGCCAAAATGCTCGATAATGTCGGGTTGCGGTACCCGCATCGTGCTTCGGGGGCAAAAGCCCCTCGCACTCTGCGACCGCTGCCCCTGCTTCGGTTCGCTGTTTCCGCCACTGGCGGCGCTCACCTTTGCAGCATCCAGTATTATCTGCGCTTTTGGCTTAGCAGCTGTCACACCTCGCTCGCCGTATCGGCACTTAGAATTATGCGGTATTGCCTAAAACCATAAAAGCCCCGGCCCCCTGTGTTGAACTGCACCCCATTTGTTAGACAGTATGGTATTACTGTCTAACAAATGGGGTGTTTTGGTATGCCAAGAGGAAGGCATTACGCAGAGCATGTCTCGAAAAGGAACTTGTCTGGATAACGTTGTTGCTGAGAATTTTGAAAAGACGATTGCCGATTGCATCGACCGCCGAATTCAATTAAAACGAAACGGCCTGAACCCTGTGCAATAAAGGATTCAGACCGTTCAGGTTACTTAATTCTTGTCTTTGTCTAAGGCAACACCGCACAATTCCCGCCTTACGGCTTAAGCACCGCTCCGGCGGCTGCGGCACGGCATCTGCGTTGCCAAAATGCTCGATAAGACATCCAGTATTATCTGCGCTTTTGGCTTAGCATCTGCCGCACCTCGCTCGCCGTATCGGCACTTAGAATTATGCGGTATTGCCCTAATTTTTTTGGGGCCCTTCAAACCTGCTCAACGGGCAAAGGGGTTATCTGCGCCCGGCACCGCCGCCGCGGGTGGAACCGCCGCCGGCACAAGATACCGCCCCACCGCGCGGGGCGCTGAACCCGCCGCTGCGTCCGGCACCGCCACCCGGCCGGGCACTGCCGCCGCCGGAACGGAACCCGCCGGACATTCCGCCAAAGCCGCCGCCGGGACGCGGACCGGAACTGCCAGGTCTAGCACCGGGGCCAGGCCCACCAAAGCCGCCGCCGGGGCGTGGGCCGGGATTACCAAATCCACAGCCCGGAGGGGGCGGCGGGGGAGGACGCCGGGGACGGCGCGGCCGGTAAACCGGTCCGCCGAAAAAGAATACGTTCGGCCCGCGGCGGCCGCCTGTGTAGGTGGGACCCTGCGGCCCGCGGGGTCCGCGCGGCGTTTTCAGGATCGCAATCACGATCACTGCAATAATAATCGTCAGCAAAATCAAGGTAAGCACCGCCCCTCCATTGCTGCGGTTCTGGGTGTTTTCCACAATCCTGCCGGAAGAATCTGCCAGGCCGGAGCCGATCGCGTCCATATCCAGGCTGACGCCATATACATCGCAGATGCGCTCGGCCATGGCCAGCACGGTTTTGCGTGCGCCGGTATCGTAATCCTGCTTTGCCCAGGAAGCTTCCAGGTTATCATACAGCAGATCGCTCAGCACATTGCCGGAAAACGCGCTTTCCAGCCCTTCGCCGGGGGTGGCCCAATAGTTGTCGTCCCCGGTGGCCATCAGCAGCACCATGCCGTTGTCCTGGTCAGCGCTGCCAAGGCCCCATGCCTGGAACACCTCGTAGGCATAGCCTTCCATGGTGTTGTTGCCGACGTAATCGGTGGTGTAAACGCCGATCTGTGCACCGCTGCAGTTTTCCTGCAGGGCAACAGAAATGTTGGTGATATATGTTTC
>SCPN01000617.1_pt1 | contig 28636 bp, 27 predicted proteins | sample 6106831 | NCBI WGS metagenome assembly SCPN01 (sample SAMN10720447, study PRJNA508395) | human gut metagenome | isolation source: Participant 1, 0 month
ATAGTTAAGCAGCTCATGTTCATATGCGTTGCCGGTTATGGAGCGGCCGGATTCTTTTATGTAGGCCTTCAGCATTTGATAGGATTTTGCAATAGTTTCATAGGAGCCCTTATGATTTATAAGCGCATAGGTACCGGCAGGCTTGATAAAAAGCAGAGGATCGGGGACCGGGGAAGAAATCCGGCGGCAGTAATAATCTTCCTGAAAACTGTCCCGGCACAGATTATCCTTCAGGATGATGGTACCCAGCGGAAATTCTTCTCCGGCCATATTTTCATGAAAATAATTCAAAAGGCGCACTACGGTGGCTGAAATGTTGCTTTCGTAATTGTCGGAATCGGTGGAGAAGGGCATGGCGATAAAATATTCCTCCGGGCTTTCCCGCAGATAAGGTTTATTGTATTCAAGCTGCAGAGCCTGCCGTGTCAGAGCCATCGTATTGCTCATCTGGCGGTGGATATGCGCAAAACCTCAGTTTCATTTCAGGTGAAGCTTGTCATTTTCTTCCAGAAGCTCCAAAAATGCTTCCGGGTTCCTTTCAGTAATATATTTCCGGATTTCTTTGAGCGGCGTTCCGCATTCCTTCAGCATGGAGATAACATCAAATAAGTACAGCTGATTTGCCGAATAATAGCGGTAGCCGTTATCCTGAATAATTTCCGGCTTCAGAAGTCCTATCTCGTCATAGTAAAAAAGCGTATCCTTGCGTACGTTACAGAGCTTTGCGAATTCACCGGTGGTAAAAAGCGGTTTTGCATTGTTATTCATTTGAAATTCCCTCTTTGGACGGTTTCTGAATTTAATAAAAAAGTTGACTATGGGGTTACTCTATACATTATAGTAGGCTTTTGCGGGGCTGGCAAGTATAAAGGACTGACAGCCGCCCGAAAGGAGGAAAAAAGTATGAGTCACTCAATATCACAGAAATTTAATGCAAGGACCCTGCTGGGCTTTGCTTTTCCCACGATTGTAATGATGGTATTTATGTCCCTGTATACCATGGTAGACGGTTTTTTCGTTTCCAGATATGTGGGGGCGGATGCCCTGTCCGCCATTAATATCGTTTATCCGCTCATCGGCCTGGCGGTGGGTATCGGGATTATGCTGGGAACCGGCGGCAGCGCCGTTATTGCAAGGCAGCTTGGAATCGGAGAAGGAGAGGGAAGCAAGAAAAATTTTACAAGGATACTTTATTTGGGCTGATTGTGGTATTTTGTTCACCGTGATCTGTACACGGTGTTCCTGGAGCCGCTGTTAAAGCTGATGGGCGCAAGTGACAGGCTTATGGGCTACTGCAGGGGAATACATGCTTGTGCTCCTGCCTTTTATGGCGCCGCAGCTTCTGCAGACCACGCTGGGCGTTTTGTTTGTAACGGCGGGAAAACCCAATCTGGGGCTGGGGCTGACGATTCTTTCCGGCCTGGCCAACATGGTACTGGATTATGTCTTTATCGCGGTTTTCGGCTGGGGGATTGCGGGCGCGGCATGGGCGACTGCGGTTGGATATTCCATAGTTCCTGTTTTCGCACTTTTTTATTTCTGGAAACCAAGAACGGAGCTTTATTTTGTAAAGGCGGCCTTGCGGGCGGACGTACTGGTGGAAAGCTGTCTGAACGGCTCTTCGGAAATGGTGAGCAACCTGGCGGCAAGTGTGATTACCTGGCTGATGAATCTGCTCATGATGCATTTCGCAGGAGAGGACGGCGTGGCGGCGGTTACGGTGGTTTTGTATACCCAGTTCTTCTTTACGGCGGTATTCCTGGGATTTTCCAACGGTGTGGCGCCGGTTATCAGTTATAATTACGGCAGCAGGAATAAGGAGCAGCTGCATATGGTGTTTGGTATCTGTATGAGGAGCATGGCTTTTTGTTCCCTTTTGATGACAGGCGCGGCAATTGTGTTGGCAAAGCCTCTTATCGGCCTGTTTCTGCCTGACGGAACTGCGGCCAATGAGCTGACCTATCATGGCTATCTCATATATTCCATCAACTACCTGTTTGCCGGAATGAATATTTTTATTTCTTCGCTGTTTACGGCACTGTCAAATGGAAAGGTTTCTGCCATGATTTCCATGATCAGGACCTTTGGGTTTACGGTAGCGGGAATTCTGTTGTTTTCCTGGATCTGGCAGATGAACGGACTGTGGCTGGCGGTTCCGGCCGCGGAATGCGCGACGCTGGTCCTGGCACTGTTTCAGGTGAAAAAATACAAAAAGGTCTATGAATATTAAAAAAATCTTAAATAGGAAAAGCTATTGTAGTATGCTATAATGTCGTAGACAGATGAAAAAGCGCTGCCGGAGGGCGGCAGAAGAGAGGAACGCATGGGAACTCAGGCCAGGCCTGTTATACAGGTTAAGAATTTATATAAGGTTTACCGTGTGGGAGACAGCCATGTGCGCGCCCTGGACGGAGTGAATCTGGAGATTTACAAAGGAGAGTTCTGCTCCATCGTGGGTACCTCAGGCTCCGGTAAGTCAACGCTTTTGAACATGCTTGCCGGTCTGGAGAAGCCGACGAAGGGTGAGATTATCATTGCCGGGGAGCACATGGAAAATAAGACGGAGAACCAGCTGGTAAAGTTCCGCAGGGAGCATATCGGTTTCATTTTCCAGTCCTTTAATCTGATGGGAACCATGAATGCGGTGGAAAATGTGGCGCTTCCCCTGACCTTTCAGGGCGTGGACAAGGATATCCGTATGAAAAGGGCCTCCAGGGTTCTGGATATGGTAGGGCTGAAGGAGCATAAGAAGCATAAGCCCACACAGATGTCCGGCGGCCAGCAGCAGCGCGTGGGCGTGGCAAGGGCGCTGGTGGTGAATCCGGAGATTATTTTTGCGGACGAGCCTACCGGAAACCTGGATTCCAATACCTCAAGAGAGGTGATGGAGCTGATGCAGAAGGTTGTCAGGGAACAGAAGCAGACGCTGGTTATGGTAACTCATGATAACTATCTGGCCGGCTTTGCCGACAGGATTTTTCATATTATTGACGGGAAGATCGTTAAGATAGAGGACAACCGGAATAAAGCGGAGGAACCTGCCGCACAGAAAGCTTAAGAAATACAAGAGGGGAAGAAAATGAACAGAAGAAAAAAAATCATCAGTATCATCAGTTTAACATGCGCCATTATGGTATTTTCAATGCTTATTCCTGCTTCTAACGGTTTGGGAGAAGTGTACGCTACTTCCACAAGCGGCAATACCATTGACCGTTCCTCGCCGAATGTAATTACCGATGACGACCGGGCGGATGCGGATGCGCAGCTGAAGGCGCATATGGACAGCATACTGAAAAGGACGAATCCTGATGAATACACGCTGAAAAAGCTGAACGATACCTTTTACAGCGCCGTATATTACATTGCCAATACGGAAATGAGCGTCAGTGAGCTGTGGGCTTACGTCGGTGAGATGAAGGCCAAACTGGACGCCGTTGTGCCGGATGTGTCCGTGACCAAGCCCACGACGGAATTTTTGCAGGTGGGGAATAACTGGGAGACTCCTTCCGTAAGCTACGGGCAGCAGGTTTCCATTGTCCTTCCCATCATTAACCTGGGCAGCGAGGAACTGACGGATCTGGTGGTCAGCCCTGTGGTTTCCAACGATGTCAAGGAATGGCCGTTTGAGCCTGATACCACCGGTTACGGACAGTCCTTTGCCGAAATACCCGGGAATCCTTTCGGGGGAAATTATGAAGCAGGTATGTTTGCAAGAAGGGAACTGACCTTTCAGTTTTCAGTACGGGAAGATGTGATGACAGGCTATTATCCTCTGAAATTCCAGGTATGGTATACCAAGGCCGGAGTCAGATGCGAAGAGCCTGTGGAGCTTAATGTTTATGTATATACCCAGGGAAAGCCCGGAGCAGGCCATATCGGCGGCGATGACGGCGCTGTGGAATCCAAGCCCCGGATCATTGTGACCGGCTTTGAAACGAACCCCAAGGAAGTTTACGCGGGTGACACCTTCCTGGTGACAATCCACGTAAAGAATACCTCTAAGGATAAAGCTGTCAATAATGTGCTTTTTGACATGCAGGCGGTGGAGAGCGGCACAGAGGCCAATACCACCTATGCCGTATTTCTTCCCACCTCCGGTTCCAGTTCCGTATATACGGATTCCATCGGCCCCGGCAATGAATTTGATATTAATATTGAGATGACGGCAAAGACAGATCTTACACAGAAGCCATACGTTATTACGGTTAAGATGAAATATGATGCGGGCAAGGATATTGACCTTACGGATGAAGCAAAGGTTTCCGTACCTGTGCTGCAGGAGGCAAAATACGACACGAGCACGATTGAAGCCATGCCGGCCAGCATTTCCGTGGGCAACCAGTCCAATGTTATGTTCAGTATTTATAACACGGGCAAGACAACCTTTTATAACCTTCAGGTAAAATACGAAGGGGATTCCATAGAAGGCGGGGACACCTTCTTAGGTACTCTGAAGCCGGGCGAAACAGGAAACGTGGACTCCATGCTGACTGCGGTGGCGCCTACGGCGGATGACGGCACAATTATTGCAAGGGTTTCCTTTGAAAATGAATCCGGGCAGGAAGTCAGCTTCGTACGGGAATTTACCATTGATGTATATGAAGAAACCTTTGATGAACCCATGATGCCGGAAATGCCTGAGGAGAATGGGCAGAAGGGAGTCAGCCTGCCGGTTATCATTGGAATTGCAGCTGCGGCAGCTGTCATCGTACTGATTGTCGTAATCACTGTCATAAGAAAGAAAAAGAAAAAAGCGGCTGCCCTGAAACTGGAAGAGGAGTTACTGGACACAAAAGATGAAGACTAACTGAAAGCAGGTACAGATATGAAATTTTTGGATTTGCTGCGGCTTAGCAGCAGCAGCCTGTGGAAGAGAAAGGTGCGTACCCTGCTGACCGTCCTGGGAGTAACCATCGGCGTGGCCTCTATTGTGGTAATGGTTTCACTGGGACTTGGCCTGAATAAGTCTTCTATGGAGGAAATGGAGTCCTATGGCAGCCTTACAGCGGTGACGGTGAATATGGCTGGCGGCAATGGATTTTATTCCTCCGGGATGGCGATTGCCGAAAGCACCTCCTCTTCGGAGAAGGAGAAGGAAGAGAAGCGGCTGGATGATGAGCTGGTGGAGACCCTTAAGGCGCTTCCCCATGTGAATCTGGTATCGCCGGTCCTGAATGTGGATGTGATAGCCAAGAGCGGGATTTACGAAGGAAATTTCAGGGTGCAGGGAATGACGGCAGAAGCCTTTGAAGCAATGAAAATCCCGCTGGGAGAAGGAAACTTTCCTCAGAAGGATGCGGAAAAGCTTGAATTTTTTTATGGAAATATGGTTCTGCAGAGTTTTTCCAACTCCCGGACAGGAAGCTATCCCTATTATGAAAAGGGAGAGCTGCCGCCGGTAGATTTAATGAAGGATCCGATATTCGTTATTTTTGACACCAATGCCTATTACAACAGCAAATACAGCAGCACTCAGGGAAGCTCGGCAAGCGTCAAGACGCCGCCGCCGAAAAAGTATTTGATTAGCACCTGTGGTATGGTGGAAGGCGGGCCGGAGGACTGGAGCAGATACAGCTATGAGGTTTACTGTGACATAGACGCCCTGAAAACAGAACTGAAGCGCATTTTCAAGAATAAGGCTATTCCCGGCCAGCCAACAACGAAGTCAGGAAAACCTTATAAAGAGATTTATTACAGTCAGATTTACGTGGATGTGGATGATATGGAAAATGTATCTGAGGTCCAGAGCGCCATCAACGCAATGGGATATCAGGCATCCAGCAACGCGGAATGGGTACAGGCAATGCAGACGCAGTATGGCTATGTGCAGCTTGTGCTGGGCGGCATCGGCGCGGTATCCCTTTTGGTAGCGGCTATCGGTATTACCAACACCATGATGATGTCCATTTATGAACGTACCAAGGAAATCGGCATTATGAAGGTGCTGGGCTGTGATCTGCGGAATATCCAGATGATGTTTTTGATGGAAGCCGGATTCATCGGCCTGATTGGCGGACTTGTTGGGTTGGTGTTCAGTTTTGGGGTATCCATTGTGATTAACAAGATTGTAGCATCTATGGGGAATATGATGACGCTGTCCTATATCCCTCCATGGCTGGCACTGCTATCCCTTGTATTCGCGATTCTGGTTGGCATGGTGGCAGGCTTCTTTCCGTCTCTTCGGGCTATGCGGCTGAGTCCCCTGGCGGCTATCAGGAATGAATAGAAGAGCAGTAAAGAAGTAATAAATACAAGGCGAAGAATAAAAAGAACAGATTAAGAAACGTGGATAAAAACACGGATTAAAAAAATAAAAAACAGCTATAAAAACTCCTGCACGCTTTCTTCCACGGAACAGCGGCAGGAGTTTTTTTCTGATATGTATTTAAGTGCCTTATTTCCAGATGAATCCTTTTGTCAGGAATTCAGCAGGGCAGCCGTAACACAGTTGGCAAAAAGCTGTGCGCCGGGAAGATTGGGATGAACGCCGTCACTGGTAAAAACGGACAGGTTCTCATAGGTAATGCCACAGTTATATACATCAATAACAGAAGCGCCGTATGCGGAAGCGATGGCTTTGATCTGTTTATTGAAGTCCATCAGCGTATTCCCATTCCTGTTAACGGGCGTGTTGTTCTTATCCCTGAGCCCCGGATCACGGGCAAACAGTGTACAGCAGTAAACTGCAGCGTTCGGATACAGCGCTTTAATTTTCTGGAGCATCAGCTCATAGGCGCTGCTGAAGGTGGCAGGTATGCCTTCTGCCTGAATGGAAGGGGACTGGAAGGTGCCAAGGGGGATATCACGGGCAAAATCATTTACTCCCATATAAATAATTATCACATCAGGAGCAGAACCGTCGATATCACGCAGATCCATAATTCTTCGGAAACTGCAGCCGGGAGCAGAACCGTCCGTGGCTACGGAGCTGCCGGTTACATTGGTATTGGCTGAGGATGCGTTCGTACATAAGCGCATCCCGGTAGCATTCAGAACCTGATACCACCAGGTCCCTTCTACCATGGGTATACCGCTGTTGCCCGGATAGAAGATGTTATAATCCCTTGGAATATAATCATTGAAGGTAGACAGGCTGTCTCCCAAAATAGAGAGCTTAAGCCCCGTATATTTTGTGGGAACATTGGAGGACTCTACTGTTTTAAGCGGGGGATTTACGGCTGCGTCCACAGACAGCGTATTCTGTGGCAGCGTAAAAATAAGAGAAGCAGCAAGTGAAAGGGCTGCGAATCTGATTCCTTTTTTCATGTCAAAAAACTCCTTTTCTCTTTTGTCTTCCATTAAAGAAGTTAGCACAGGGAAAAGGAGTTTGTCAAGTTCTTACGCAGGTATGATATCAATATAATAAAGCGTGGGTAATGTAGTCGCCAATCAGCTTCGCGCCCTCCGTATTGGGATGGACGCCATCACCTGTATATTGTCCCAGGGTATCGTAGGTGATACCGCAGTTATGGACGTCAATAACCGGATAATTATAAGCGGAAGCGATTGTGGCGATCTCCGCATTAAAATCGGCTATGGTATTGCCTTTTTCATTTGTGGCAGGAAATCCCTGGGGATTATCGTCCACGTCTCCCGCATTGGTTTCCAGGAGGGTGCAGAAATAAATCTGGGCATTGGGGAAGGAAGCGGCAAGCTTCTGTATCATCAGCTCGTAAGCATCACAGAAATTCGTAACCTCGCCTTCCTGCTGTGCCTCTGGCGCAGTAAAGCTTCCCAGCTCCACACTTCTCAAAAAATCATTGGTTCCCATGAAAACAATGAGAACATCCGGCGCGGGGCCATCGTCGCCGGGAGTCAGATCATTAATCCGCTTAAAGCTGCAGCCGGGAGCGCTTCCTGTGGTATCGTTGGAATCTCCCGATATGGTGGTGTTGGAGGAGGAGGCATTCGCATTCAGCTCCATGCCGGTTGCGGTAAGCACCTGAAACCACCAGGTATTTTCAACCGTTGTAATTTCTCCGTGCCCGGGATAAAAAATATTATAATCCGTAGGAATATATCCGTCAAAAGTGGAGATACTGTCCCCAAGAATGGACAGCTTCAGTCCGGTGAGATCACGGGCCTGCTGCTGCGCAGAGGGCGTTTCTTCGGGAGCCGGAGCGGTTTCGGCCTGAGAAACCGTATTGTCCGGAATACTGTTTTCTTCCGATGAATAATCTGTTTGAATTTCTTCAGAGGAAGCCTCTTCCCCGGAATTCCTGCTGCAGCCTGTAAAGCTGAAGCATAAAACTGCCGTAACCAGAAGAATACAGGTTAATTTCGATTTTTTCATAAGAACTCCTAACTGTGTAATTGATATAAGTGTATGATAAATATTATAACATGATTCATGACGTTTCGGCAGAAAAATTTTTACAGAAAAATATTTTCCGGGTATTCTCTGCTGCGTGAAAGTGATACCGTAAAAAAGAATGCTATTGGATATATTTGTCGGTAAGAGTGGTATAATAATAAATGTAAGGCACCTGCACCTGACCATTATGCACAAAATATAAACTGTAAAACTGTTAAAATAACACGAAATTACCTGATTACACTTGACATCAATTGTTAAGTTTGATATGCTCAATTCAGATGAGGGACAAAAGCTGAATATTGATTGGATTGTTACTGTAAGGCAGGCAAAACCAGATTTTATAAGTTAGTCATAGTGTGTATTCCGTGTGGAGTGCAAACGGAGTGGTTAATTTATAAGATTTGGTTTTTTTTATTAAAGGCCATTTAAGCCCGTTTACAGGCAGGACAGCGGATGACAAGCCACAAGCCAGCATTAAATCCAGAATCCCCAAAGCAGAGGACAGGTATGATAATCGGGAAAATAATTAATAATAACGTCATATCCTCCTGGGACCAGGATGGCAGTGAGATTATAATTATGGGCCGTGGCCTTGGTTTTCAGAAAAAGACCGGTCAGGAAGTGGCTGAGGACGGCATTGAAAAAATATTCAGGCTGGAGAGCAAGGACGTGCGGGAACGCTTTAAGGACTTGCTTGCAAGCATGCCGTTAGAATATATTCAGGTTTCTGCGGATATCATTTCCTATGCCAGGAAGAATTTGAATACCAAGCTGAGCCAGAATGTTTATCTGACGCTTACAGACCATATTGGTTTTGCGATTGAAAGGTTTAAGGACGGCATGGATTTTTCCAATGCGCTTTACCGGGAGATTAAAAGATTCTACCCGCAGGAATTTGAAATCGGGATGCATGCGCTTCTGCTGATTGAGGAACGGACGGGAATCAGGCTGCCGGATGACGAAGCAGCTTCCATTGCGATTCATCTGGTGGATGCTGAGTTTGATATCAAGGTCAGGGACACCTGGGCCATGACAAACATGATTCAGAGCATGATGGAGCTTCTGGAGAATAATCTGAAGCTGCCGCCCGAGGATTCCCTGTACCGTGACAGACTGGCGTCCAATCTTAAATTTCTGGCACACCGGATGCTGCTCCTGCCGCCGGCAGAAGGACGTGAGGATATCGTATTCAGCAATTTTGTAAAGAATCATTGCGCAGGGGATTATGCCCTGGCGGAAAAAGTAAAAAAACATGTGAAAGAGCAGTATGGCTGCGATATGACCGAGGAAGAGCAGATTTATCTGGCCCTTCAGCTGAAACAGGCCGGCGGCTTTACCGATACAATACAGACAAAAGGAAAACAGGAATCATAAAAGAAGGGAAGGAATAGAAAAATGGGATTATTTGATGCTTTTAAGAAAAAAGGAATTATGCTCGGAGCGCCGATGGCCGGAGAATGTGTGCCGTTAAAAAATGTAAACGACCCCACCTTCAGTGAAGAAATTCTCGGTAAGGGAATTGCCATTGTCCCGGCGGAAGGAAAGGTTTACGCGCCTGCCGACGGTGAAATCAGCACGGTATTCCCTACAGGGCATGCGCTGGGGCTTACCACGGAGGATGGGATTGAGCTGCTGATTCATATCGGACTGGATACGGTCCAGCTGAACGGACAGCATTTCACCATTAAAACCGAAGCCGGCAAAAAGGTGAAAAAGGGAGACCTGCTGGTAGAGGCTGACCTGGAGAAGATTAAAGAGGCCGGATACGATGTTATTACTCCCATGATTGTCTGCAACACCACAGATTTTGCTTCCGTAGAGGGAAAGACCGGCATAGCCGTAAAGCCGGGGGATGACTGTCTGGAAATTAAAAAATAACTGAATTTTATCTGGGAGGAATCGTAATGATTAAATGTTCCGGTAAGAGCGTATTAAAGGGAATTGCCATTGGCAGAATATATCTGTATAAAAAACAGGAATATGTCCTGAAGCAGGAAACCATTGAAAATCCTGAAGCGGAAATCGAAAGAATGGAGAAGGCGAAGGAAACCGCAACCGAACAGCTGGAGGAGCTTTATCAGAAGGCCCTGAAGGAAGCGGGAGAAGAGCAGGCCATGATTTTCGATGTGCACAAGATGATGCTGGATGACGCCGATTATCTGGATTCCATCCGCGGCCTGATTCGGGATGAAAAAATGAATGCGGAATTTGCCGTGAATCTCACAGGTGAAAATTTTGCTGGTATTTTTGCAAGCATGGATGATGAATATATGAAAGCGCGTTCTGCGGATGTGCTGGATATTTCCAAGAGACTTATCCGCATCCTGGCGGGCGTGGGAGAAGAAGGCATCGCTTCCGAGGAACCGGTGGTTCTGCTGGCGGATGATTTATCCCCCAGTGAAACAGTGCAGATGGATAAGAGCAAAATCCTTGCCATCGTAACCAAACACGGCTCCACCAACTCCCATACGGCTATTCTGGCCAGGTCCATGAATATTCCGGCGCTGGTACAGACGGATGTGGCCCTGCTGGAAGAATACAGCGGAGCAAAGGCAGTGGTGGACGGCTTCAGCGGAACCTTCATCATCAATCCGGAAGAGGATGTGCTGGAAAAATCCGTACAGAAGAAGATGGAATATGAAAAGGAGCGTACCGCGCTTCAGGAATTAAAGGGAAAAGACAACGTAACCACCGACGGACGCAGAATCAATCTGTATGCCAATATAGGAAATGTATCCGATGTGGATAAGGTGCTGGATTCGGATGCGGGTGGAATCGGACTTTTCAGAAGTGAATTCATTTATCTGGGAAGAGAAGATTATCCCACTGAGGAAGAACAGTTCGTTATATATAAGGAAGTTCTTTCCAGAATGCAGGGCAAAAAGGTAATTATCAGAACGCTGGATATCGGCGCTGATAAACAGGTAGACTATTTTAAGCTGCCCCACGAGGAAAATCCGGCTATGGGCTACCGGGCCATCCGGATCTGCCTTGACAGGCCGGAGGTATTCAAAACACAGCTGCGTGCGATATACAGGGCATCCGCCTTCGGAACCGCGGCAATCATGTTCCCCATGATTATTTCTGTAAAGGAAATCGGGAAAATCAAGGAAATCGTGGAAGAGGTAAAAACAGAACTTACCAAAGAAGGCATCAGCTTTAACCGTGTAGAACTGGGAATCATGGTGGAAACGCCTGCCGCCGCCGTAATCAGCGATGAGCTGGCAAAGGAAGTGGAATTTTTCAGTATCGGCACCAATGACCTTACCCAGTATACGCTTGCCATAGACAGGCAGAATCAGAATCTTGACAATTTTTACGATTCCCATCACGAAGCCATCCTGCGTCTGATTAAGATGACCGTGGAAAATGGCCATAAGGAAGGAATCTGGGTAGGCATCTGCGGAGAGCTTGCCAGCGATACAACGCTTACCAAGACCTTTGTGGATATGGGAGTGGATGAATTATCCGTATCCCCCACCTATGTGCTCAGTGTCAGAAAGGCCGTCAGGGATATCTGAGAGGTAATTTATTAAATGGTATCTGCCCGGCCTGCCATGAGCGGGACGCGGTAAGAATAGATATGAAAAACAGAAGGGAGACAGCAACATGAAAGAATTCGAGTATACAATCACAGACGAACTGGGAATCCATGCCAGACCGGCAGGACTTCTTGTGAAGAAGGCCGCGGAGTTTGCCAGTACGGTATCCGTTGATAACGGAACCAAAAAAGGAGACGCAAAGAAAATCATGTCTCTGATGATGATGGCCGTTAAGCAGGGCCAGACCGTGAAATTTACCATAGAAGGTCCGGATGAAGACGCAGCTGCACAGGCGCTGGAAGCATTCATGAAGGAAAATCTGTAACTGAAGCTGTATTCCAAAGGAAGGAGAATTCCTTTTGAATAAAACAAGCTCCGTAGCTAGGGCGGGGCAAAAAAAAGAAGGGGGCATTTTTAATTATGATGAAGTATTTGCAGAAACTGGGTAAATCCCTGATGCTGCCGGTTGCTTGTCTGCCGGTATGCGGTATCCTGATGGGCATCGGATACATCCTTGCACCTGCGGCTATGGCCGGTGAAGTAGCCGGTTTTACGGCAGGAGGCTTCGCTTATACACTTGGTCTGTTCATGATCAAGGCAGGCGGCGCCCTGATCGACAATATGGCATGGCTGTTTGCAATTGGTGTTGCAATCGGTATGTCTGATGACAATGACGGCACAGCAGCCCTGGCTGGTCTGGTTGCCATGTTACTGTTCCAGAACCTGCTCAGCTCCGGCGTTGTTTCCGCACTGACCGGTAAAGAAGCTGCAGCAGCGTTCGGCAAAATCAATAACCAGTTTATCGGTATCCTGGCCGGTATTATTGGTGCGGTTTGCTACAATAAATTCAAAAATACCAAGCTTCCCGATGCGCTGTCATTCTTCAGCGGCAAACGTGCCGTTGCTATTGTAACAGCACTGGTATCCCTGGTATTCACAGGTATCCTGTTCTTCGTATGGCCGGTTCTTTACGGAGCACTGGTTGCAGTAGGCGAAGCTATTTCCGGACTCGGCCCGATCGGCGTAGGTATCTACACCTTCCTGAACCGTCTGTTAATCCCTGTAGGTCTGCACCATGCACTGAACTCTGTATTCTGGTTCGACGTTGCGGGAATCAACGACCTTGGAAACTTCTGGGGAAATACAGGTACCTTTGGACAGACTGGTATGTACATGACAGGTTTCTTCCCGTTCATGATGCTCGGTCTTCCCGCTGCCTGCCTTGCTATGTACCATACAGCAAAAGATAACAAGAAGAAGATGGTATTTGGTCTGCTTGCATCCGCAGCATTCTGTTCCTTCTTTACCGGTGTTACCGAGCCGATCGAGTTCTCCTTCATGTTCCTGGCTCCTGGCCTGTATTTAGTTCATGCTCTGCTGGCTGGTATTACAGCAGCAATTACCGTTGCACTGCCCGTAAGACTGGGCTTCTCTTTCTCCGGCGGCGCTATCGATGCTGTTCTCAGCTCCTTCCTGCCTCTTGCTGAGAATCCCTGGTTAATCATTCCGATCGCAGTTGTGGTTGGTATCATTTACTATGTGGTATTCAGATTCGTTATCACAAAATTCAATCTGAAGACTCCCGGCCGTGAAGATGATGATCTGGAAGCTGAGAAGAAAGTAACCCTCGCCAACGATGACTTCACAACGGTTGCCAAGATCGTTCTGGAAGGACTCGGCGGAAAAGAAAACGTGAAATCTCTGGATAACTGTATTACAAGACTCCGTCTTGAAATTAAAGATTATACCAAGGTTGACGATAAGAAGATCAAATCTGCAGGTGTTGCAGGCGTTATCAGGCCCAGCAAGACATCTGTTCAGGTTATTGTCGGCACCAAAGTCCAGTTCGTTGCAGATGAAATGAAGAAGCTGCTGTAAGGAACATACGGACGTTACAAGAAATTCCCACCTAGCACAGTCGGAAGCTCCGTAAAAGGAGCTTCCGAATTTGGTTATAAAGATTTTTCAGACAAATATGGTTAAAAAAAGACCAGATTGTACATAGAACAAGCTGGTGTACGGCTGTATAATAGATTATAATAAAAGTGTACATACTAAAACCAAGAAAAGGAGCAATAATTATGAAGATTATCAAAGCTAAAGATTATAAGGATATGAGTAGAAAAGCCGCCAACATTATTTCCGCACAGGTTATTATGAAACCAACTGTGTGCTGGGACTGGCAACCGGTTCCACCCCCATCGGCACCTACCAGCAGCTGGTGGAATGGTATAACAAGGGCGATCTGGATTTTTCAGAAGTAACCTCCGTGAATCTGGATGAGTACAAGGGACTTACCAGAGATAACGACCAGAGCTATTATTACTTCATGAATGAGAACCTTTTCAAACATGTGAATATCAATAAGGAAAGAACCCACCTGCCCGACGGCACACAGCCCGATGCTGCAAAAGCCTGCGCAGATTATAACAATGTTATCGCTTCTGTAGGCGGCATTGACCTGCAGCTGCTGGGACTGGGCCACAACGGCCATATCGGCTTCAACGAGCCTTCAGACAGCTTCGAACTGGAAACACACTGCGTTGACCTGACAGAATCCACAATCAAAGCAAACCAGCGCTTCTTCGCTTCCTACGATGACGTGCCCAAACAGGCATACACCATGGGCATCAAAACCATCATGCTGGCAAAGAAAGTACTGGTAGTGGTAAGCGGAGAAGACAAAGCCGATATCGTTAAAAAAGCCTTCTTCGGCCCTGTAACCCCTCAGGTTCCCGCTTCCATACTCCAGCTCCACAGCGACGCCATCGTAGTTGCAGACGAAGCAGCACTCTCCAAAATCTGAGTACCTGAATTTTACTCCGCAAAATAAGGAGGAAAATTCCTCTGCTCGCAGAGAGCTCGCATTTTGCTCCGCAAAACAAGGAGGAATATATGATAATACAAAGTAAACGGGTATGGATTGCCGGACAGTTTCTTGCCATGCAGATAGAAATACAGAATGGCAAAATTATGGACATCCTCCCCTATGGAACCAAAGCAGCGGACATAGATTACGGTGATAAACGCATTGTCCCCGGATTTATTGATGTACACACCCACGGAGCCTACGGCTTTGACACCAACGATGCAGAACCCGAAGGCCTGCGTGACTGGATGAAACGCATACCGGAAGAAGGCGTAACCGCCATCCTTCCCACCACCGTAACCCAGATGCCCGACGTACTCACTGCCGCCCTGAAAAACGTGGCAGCAGTAGTGAGCGAAGGCTACGAAGGAGCCGAAATCCTGGGCGTCCACTTTGAAGGCCCCTATCTGGACATGGAATACAAAGGAGCGCAACCGCCGGAAGCCATTGCAAAAGCCACGGTAGAACAATTCAAAATGTACCAGGAGGCCGCACAGGGACTGATTAAATACATCACCATGGCACCTGAACACGACGAAAACTTTGCCCTCACCAGATACTGTAGAGAAACAGGCGTGGTAGTCAGCATGGGACACTCCTCCGCCACCTACGAACAAGCCATGCTGGGCATAGCCAACGGCGCAACCAGCATGACCCACGTATACAACGGCATGACACCCTACCACCACAGAAAACCCGGCCTCGTAGGCACCGCCCTCAGAGTCCGCGACATCTACGGCGAAATAATCTGTGACGGCTGCCATTCCCACCTGGCCGCCCTCAACAACTTCTTCCAGGCCAAAGGAAGAGACTACAGCATCATGATAAGCGATTCCCTACGCGCAAAACACTGCCCGCCCGGAGGCAACTACCAGCTGGGCGGCCATGACATCGAAATCGGCGAAGACGGCCTGGCAAGACTCAAAGGCACCGACACCATAGCAGGAAGCACCCTCAACATGAACAAAGGCCTCAAGATCCTGGTTGAACAAGCCATGGTTCCCTTTGACGCCGCCCTCAACTCCTGCACCATCAACCCTGCCAGATGCCTAGGCGCAGACAAACGCAAAGGCAAAATAGTAACCGGCTACGACGCAGACCTTGTCATCCTCGAAGACAACTACGACGTAACCCAAACCTACTGCAAAGGAACCCCCATGCTATAGTCATTACAATTACCCTTATTATACCTGTACCATAAAAACACAGGTACAATAATCACAAGAAACAATAAATAAGAAATTGCAAATCAGTTACAAGTAACAAACAAAGTAACAAACACCAAATACAATGAAATACCATATATAAAATAGCCAAAATAAAAAACAACGCCTTTCAACACAGACGTTGTTTTTTACTACTCTTTTACGATAATCCATATATTAAAATTACCTCTTTTCAACTACATCTCCTACGCTTATCATAATCCCCAGGTCTGCCGGTGTTTTCCTGCGGCTATCCGGCGCTCCTGGTCCTGGGAGAAGGCGGGGCTGTCTGGGCGGATGGGGGTGTGGGCGGGCAGAGTTCTGGGGTCGTATAAAAACGCCGGTCCTTACGACGAGTCCTCTGCGTCGTTAGTACCGCTGCGTTTTTAACCGAGCGAAAGACGACTTGGTGTCTGCCCGCGGCTACCCTGCCCCACCAGCCGCCTTCCTCCAGGACCAGGCTACGGACACAGAAACGCTACTACTCTTTCAGGAAATTCTTTTAAAAAGGGTGGTTTTGGTGTATAGTATTAAAGAAGCCCGGATTGCCCGTCCCACAGGAAAGGAGGCCGCCCATATGGATTGTAAACAAGCAGAAAAACTGATTCCTGATTTTATCAAAGGAGAAATGGATACCAGGACGGCGAAGCAGTTTCTGGAGCACGTGGATAAATGTCCGTCCTGCAAAGAGGAGTTAAGCATCCAGTTCCTGGTAACTGTAGGAATGGAACGTCTGGAGGACGGCGAGGCTTTTAATTTGAATGATGAGCTTTCGGCAAGGCTTCAGACCGCTGAAAGCCATATAAAAATACGCCAGATGCTGCAGAGAGGGCTATATTATTTTGAAGCCATAGCGATCCTGACAGTCATTCTGGTTATGACAACGGTGGTATTTGTATGAGTAAAAAAATGGTTCTGATTGACGGGCACAGCATATTGAACAGAGCGTTCTATGGTGTGCCTGATTTGAGCAATGCCCAGGGGCTCCATACCAATGCGGTATACGGGTTCCTCAATATTATGTTTAAGATTCTGGAGGAGGAGAAGCCTGATCATCTGGCGGTGGCGTTTGACGTGCATGCGCCTACCTTCCGCCATGAGCTGTTCAAGGAGTATAAGGGGACGAGAAAGCCCATGCCGGAGGAATTGCGGGAGCAGGTGCCGGTCATGAAAGAGGTGCTTCAGTCCATGGGCATCTGCACTGTGGAAAAAGCCGGCCTGGAGGCGGATGACATTCTGGGAACCCTGGCAAAGCGCGGGGAAAAGGAAGGAATGGAGGTGGCTCTGGTTTCCGGAGACAGGGATCTTTTGCAGATAGCCAGCGACCATATCAAGATCCGTATTCCCAAAACCAAAGGCGGAAAAACGGAAATAGAAGACTATTATGCCTCTGATGTTCAGGAAGCCTACCAGGTGACGCCGGTACAGTTTATTGAACTGAAGGCCCTTATGGGGGATTCCTCCGACAATATTCCCGGAGTGCCCAAGGTTGGCCCCAAGACAGCCACGGATCTTATGGTCCAGTACGGATCCCTGGACAACATTTATGCGCATTTAGATGAAATTACGAAGAAAAGTATCCGGGAGTCCCTGGCGGCCAACAGGGAGCTTGCGGATCTGAGCAAGGTGCTGGCAACCATCCACACGGATTGTGAACTGGATGTAACCTGGGATATGGTCAGGCTGCAGGATCTTTTTACCCCGGAAGCCTACACACTCTTTAAACAGCTGGAATTCAAAAATCTGCTCAGCCGGTTTGAAGAAGATGAGGTGACACAGAATGATCAGAAGGAAACCTTCCGCATGACCTCGGAACTTTCCGATGCGGAGGAAGCCTTCGGTGCAGCGGAAAAGGCAGGAAAGGCTGCATTTCTTGTGCTGGAGGACGGCAGGGCGGACGGGGATTTTGCGGCCCTGGCCCTGGCAAGCGCCGCGGATCAGATTTGGATTTTCATCCCCCAGGGCTTCCTGACGAAGGAATACCTGACGGACAAGCTGAAAAACCTGGTGAAAAAGGGCGTCAAACTATCCACCTTCCAGATCAAGAACCAGTATGGGTATCTGGAAAGCGATCAGACGGAGCGGTTTTTTGATGTGCTGATTGCGGCATATCTGCTCAACCCGCTGAAAAATGATTACAGCATAGAGGATATTGCAAATGAACAGCTGGGCCTGATGATTCAGAGCCGGCAGCAGCTTTTGGAAAAGCTTTCTCTGGCGAAGGCGTCCCAGGAGAGGGAGGAGGCCTTCCGGGAATATGCAGGCTTTGCTGTATATACGATTTTCATGGCGGAGCCCAGGCTGCGGGAAAAACTCCGGGAAACCGGGATGGAGAAGCTTTTTGAGGAAATAGAAATGCCTCTGACAAGAGTGCTTCATGATATGGAAGAGGAAGGCGTGGAAGTGCGTCCGGAGGAGCTGAAGGCCTATGGAGACGCGCTGGTGGAACGGATAGAGGAGCTTGAACATTCCATCCATAAGCAGGCGGGAGAGGACTTTAACATCAATTCCCCCAAGCAGCTGGGAGAAATCCTTTTCGAAAAAATGCAGCTGCCCGGCGGAAAGAAAACGAAGACCGGATATTCCACCGCCGCGGATGTGCTGGATAAGCTGGCTCCGGATTACCCTATTGTTTCGGAGATTCTGGAATACCGGGGGCTGACCAAGCTCAAATCCACCTATGCGGACGGACTTGCGGCCTATATCGGGGAAAACAACCGGATTCATACCACACTGAACCAGACGATTACCGCCACGGGAAGAATCAGCTCCACGGAGCCGAACCTGCAGAACATTCCCATGCGTATGGAGCTGGGGCGTCTGATCCGCAAGGTGTTTGTTCCCAGGTCAGGCTATGTGTTTACCGATGCGGACTACTCCCAGATCGAACTGCGCGTGCTCGCCCATATGTCCGGGGATGAGCAGCTGATTGAGGCGTACCGTTCCGATGCGGACATCCACCGCATTACGGCGGCCAAGGTATTCCACACTCCATTTGAGGAGGTGACTGACCTTCAGAGAAGGAACGCCAAGGCAGTGAATTTCGGCATTGTGTACGGAATCAGCTCCTTCGGGCTCAGCCAGGATCTGAGTATTTCCAGGAAGGAAGCGGCGCAGTATATTGAAGAATATTTTAAAACCTATCCTAAGGTCAAGGAATTTCTGGACAGAGAGGTGGAAAATGCCAAAGAAAACGGTTATTCCGTCACGATGTTCGGCCGCAGGAGACCGGTGCCCGAACTGAAATCCAGCAATTTCATGCAGCGCTCCTTCGGTGAGAGAGTGGCCATGAATGCGCCGATCCAGGGAACGGCCGCGGATATTATAAAGATTGCCATGATACGTGTCTGGAAGCGCCTGAAGGAAGAAAACCTGAAATCCCGCCTGATTCTGCAGATCCACGATGAGCTTCTTGTGGAGACTGCGGAGGATGAAATGAGCCTGGTGGCGGACATTATGGAAAAGGAAATGAAGAATGCCGCTGAACTGGCGGTTTCTCTGGAAATCGACCTTCACACGGGAAAGAACTGGTACGAGGCAAAATAAGGGGAGTTTTACAATGAAGCTGATAGGCATTACAGGCGGCGTGGGAGCGGGAAAGTCACAGGTGCTTTCCTGTCTGGCTTCCCGCTGCCGCTGCCGCATCCTGCTTGCGGATGAGGTGGGAAACGAAGTCAAGCTGCCCGGACAGCCCTGCTATGAACGGCTGGTGGAGCTGCTGGGAAAGGATGTGCTGGCGGAGGACGGGACCATTGACAGGGAAAGGATGGCTGAAAAGATTTTTGCAGATGATTGCCTACTTTCCCAGGTAAATGGTATCATCCATCCGGCGGTAAGGGTTTACATATTGCAGGAGGTGGAGAAAGAAAGAAGCCTTGGAAGGGTGGATTTCTTTTTCCTGGAAGCCGCTCTTTTGATAGAGGAGGGCTATGACAGGATCGTGGATGAGCTGTGGTACGTCTATGCGGATGAGGAAGTGCGCAGAAAGCGTCTGAAGGAAAGCAGAGGGTATTCGGATGCGAAGATAGACCATATATTCCACAGCCAGCTGCCGGAGGAGGAATTCCGCCGCCACTGCCGGAGAGTGATTGAAAATAACGGGGATCTGCAGGAAACCTGCCGCCAGATTGATGAGGTGCTGGCAAAACTGCAGGAGTGATGTTTTGAAGGGCGTTTGCAGTTTTTCCTTGCAAGCGGCGCCGGAATATGGCATATTAGAGAGTGTTTGAAATTACAAAGACTTTTGGTACGCCTGCAGACAGGGCGGAGGATGAAGGAGTAAGAAACTTATGAGACTGTGCAGCATTGCAAGCGGCAGCAGCGGAAACTGCATTTATGTGGGAACGGATACGACGCACGTTCTGGTGGATGTTGGAATAAGCAGAAAGCGGACGGAGGAAGGGCTGAAGAGCCTTGGCATCTGCCCCGGCGAGCTGGATGCGATTTTTGTCACCCATGAACACAGCGACCATATCAGCGGGCTGGGCGTTTTTTCCCGCAAATATAATGTGCCCATTTATGCGACAACCAGGACGGTGGATGCCATTAAGGGCGCAAGGAGCCTGGGCGAAATAGACGGGGAGCTGTTTCAGACCGTAAAGCGGATGAAAGCTTTACCATAAAGGACATGACAGTGAATCCCATGCGGATTTCCCATGACGCGGCGGATCCGGTGGCCTACCGTTTTTCCTACGGAAGGCAGAAAATCGGCGTGGTGACCGATCTTGGCACATATAACGATTATACGGTGGAGTGCCTGAAGGGAATGGACGCCCTTCTTCTGGAGGCGAACCATGACGTGAACATGCTTCAGGTAGGGCCTTATCCTTACCCGCTCAAGCAGCGGATCCTGGGCGACAGAGGGCATCTTTCCAATGAAAATTCCGGCAGGCTGTTAAGCAGGCTGCTGCATGATAAGCTTCAGTATATCGTGCTGGGGCATCTGAGCAAGGAAAACAATATGCCAGAGCTTGCCTATGAGACGGTGAAGCTGGAAATCACCCAGTCGGATAACTGCTATAAAGCCGGGGACTTCCCGATTCAGGTGGCGAAACGGAGCGAGGTATCCCGTTTAATAGAAATCGCGTAAAGGTGAAGGCGTGAAACGGCTGAAAAATTACGAAAGAAGCGGAGGAACTTTTGATGAAGAAGACAATTATTACAGTAGTAGGACATGATACGGTCGGTATTATTGCAAAGGTGTGTACCTACCTGGCCGACAACAACATTAATATCCTGGATATCAGCCAGACCATTGTCCAGGGATATTTCAACATGATGATGATTGTGGACATGAACCATACCGGAAAGCCTTTCGGGGATATTACAGACGAATTAACCGGGCTGGGCGAAGAAATCGGCGTTATTATCAAATGCCAGAGCGAAGAAATCTTCAGTCAGATGCACAGGATTTGAAAGTAAGAGGTTTGTGGAATGATAAATATATTTGAAGTAAATGAAACCAACAAGATGATTGAAAAGGAAAATCTGGACGTGCGCACTATTACCTTGGGCATCAGCCTCCTGGACTGCGTGGATTCCGATTTATCCCGTGTAAATGAGAAAATCTACCGTAAAATCACCCATGCCGCCAAAAACCTGGTGCAGGTGGGAGAGGAAATTTCCAGGGAATACGGGATTCCCATTGTAAACAAAAGAATTTCCGTAACCCCCATAGCGCTCATCGGCGGCGCGGCCTGCAAGACCCCGGCGGACTTTGCGACCATAGCGGATACGCTGGATAAGGCGGCCCATGAGGTGGGCGTTAACTTTATCGGCGGCTATTCGGCGCTTGTTTCCAAGGGCATGACCTCCGCGGACGAGCTGCTGATCCGTTCCATTCCCATGGCGTTAGCGAGGACGGAAAGAGTCTGCAGCTCCGTCAACTTAGGTTCCACCAAGACGGGCATTAACATGGATGCTGTGAAGCTGATGGGAGAAATCATCCTGGAAGCGGCGGAATATACCAAAGAAACCGATTCCTCCGGCTGTACGAAGCTGGTTGTTTTCTGCAATGCGCCGGATGACAACCCGTTTATGGCAGGCGCCTTCCACGGCGTGACGGAGGCGGATCAGATCATCAACGTAGGCGTCAGCGGCCCCGGTGTTGTTAAAACCGCGCTGGAAAAGGTGCGCGGCGAGAGCTTTGAAGTGCTCTGTGAAACCATTAAAAAGACGGCGTTTAAGGTGACAAGAGTCGGCCAGCTGGTAGCGAAGGAAGCTTCGAGAAGACTGGGGATCCCTTTTGGTATCGTGGATCTTTCCCTTGCCCCCACGCCTGCCATCGGCGACAGCGTGGCGGATATCCTCTGTGAAATCGGCCTGGAATATGCAGGGGCTCCCGGGACCACGGCGGCGCTTGCCCTGCTTAACGATCAGGTGAAAAAGGGCGGCGTTATGGCATCCTCCTATGTGGGAGGCTTAAGCGGCGCATTTATCCCTGTCAGCGAGGATCAGGGCATGATAGACGCCGTATCCGCCGGCGCCCTGACGCTGGAAAAGCTGGAAGCCATGACCTGTGTCTGCTCCGTAGGCCTGGATATGATTGCAATCCCCGGAGATACCAAAGCAACGACCATTTCCGGGATTATTGCAGATGAAATGGCAATCGGCATGGTTAACCAGAAAACAACGGCAGTCCGCCTGATTCCTGTTATTGGTAAGACTGTGGGAGATCATGCGGAGTTCGGCGGCCTTCTGGGACATGCGCCCATTATGCCTGTGAACCAGTTTGACTGCTCTGCCTTTGTGAACCGCGGCGGAAGAATCCCGGCGCCGATCCACAGCTTTAAGAATTAGAACATGGCCGGGAGGTAAACGCATCCGCCCCGGTTCCCGCCCCTGTCCGTCCGGAGTCCTGTTTCCTTCTCCGGGCTGTGGCAGGGGTATTTTTTATCCAGTTTCAAAAACGGGGTGTTCCTGACTGTCCCGGACTGCCGGAATTCTGCCAACACGGCCAAAACTCCTCACGCAGCAACTGCGTTGGCTGCGTTCGTCAGACAGGCCGTTAGGGAAGGGGTCAGGTTATGGGGAGTTGGCGTTGGTATTCGTTGGTGAAGGGAATGTGGTATTTTGGGCAGAGGACGGTTTGGTAAATGTGGGAGGCCTGGATGTCTTCCTGGAGCATTTGGGTGGTGAAGGGGGTGAGGAGGGGGGAGGCGGCGGATAGTTTGGGCAGGTAGGGGATTTTGGCGTTATTTTTTATGGCGTTGTGAGAGGGGCGGCTTTTTTAGTGAAGGCCAGGGGGCGGGCGTAGGAGGGGAAGCGGGTGCTTTTTCCGGCGTCCTGGTTTTCCTGGGTGAGGTTCAGGAGTATGTGGGTGAGGCAGCGGCTGGCGCGGGCATAAGTGAGGTCTTTGGTGTTGAGGAGCTGGCAGAAGCTTTTCCAGTCGGTGTAGTTATTCAGGTTTTTCTTCAGTTTGTCGGAGAGGTCCGGGGTGATGTCTGCGTATTTCTGGTAGCCGTTTTGAGCCTCCATCAGAAGGCGGTAGTGGATGAGGAGGGAAAAATCCTGTTCTGAGAGAAGGCCTTGTTGGTTCAGGTGTGTTTCCCAGATTGGCCAGGTTTGTTCCGGGAGGGAGGCTTTGACGGTGTGGAAGCCGGTTCCTTCCAGAAGGGCTTTTCTGATGGCGGTGGCAGAGCTGAAGCTCTGCATGCGGGGGCGGCCGGTTTTCTCTCGTGGTAGGCGGAGCCCTGGCGGAGGATTGTGAGGGGGCGTATTTTGCTTTGGGAGAGGGTCAGGGCTTTGCAGTATTCAATTCCGAGGATGTTGTTCGGGAGGGTCCAGTATTGGGCGTCGGTTTCGTCGCTTAAATTAAGGGCTTTGGCCCTGGCGGCGGGATAGGAGAGGCCTTCTTTTTGGTTTTGTCTGATGCGTCGGCGGTATTCATCGTCTTTTTCGGCGGAGAGGAGGGCATGGGCGGATGCGGCGATTTTTTCGGTATCTCCGGATTCGCTTCCAAAGCACAGATAATCCACAACGCCCAGGCCGTCCAGGATGGAGACGGCTCCGCCTGCAAAAAATTCTGCGCTTGCACAGGCATATCGTACCGGAAGCTCCAGTACCAAATCCGCGCCGCAGGCCAGGGCCATTCTGGCTCTGGTGTATTTATCAAGTAAAGCCGGGGCGCCCCGTTGTGTGAAATCTCCGCTCATCACTACTATTACGTAATCGGCGTCTGTCAGTTCGCGGGCTTTTTTTATCTGGTATTCGTGTCCTTTGTGGAAGGGGTTATATTCGGCTATAATTCCTGTGACCTTCATATCGGTTATTTTTCCTCCATAGGTCTGATTGTTAATGCTGTTCGGGCTTTCCGCAGTTATTTTTTATTTCCCAAGCGTAACTGTGAGGGGCTGAACAGTTACTCCTAATCACAAAAAGCATATCATGTTTTGGCGGGCGGGACAATAGCGTGAGCTGCGGCTCTTGCTTTTGTACAAATTCATGACTACTGTACACTCCGTGACCAGTAACTGCATAAATCCATTTAAAATTGCCTGCGGCAATGGGATTTATGCACTCTTGAATCACTTTCTTACGTACTGTGCAGTAAAGGCACAGTACTGTGTGGACAGTAACAATTCACGAACAATTTATGCCCATTGGTGAAATGTGCAAGATTTTGTACAATAAAATCAGGAAAATAGCCTTGTATACAAAAAAAGAATTCTGTATAATTTAGCTAGACGAAAAGTGGACGACAAAAATTGGAAGAAGTGGAATAGAAAGGAGTTTTTTGGGTATGTCTTATATTGATACGATTAAAGAGAAGGCTAGGTCTGACAGAAAAACAATTGTAATGCCTGAAACAAATGACAAAAGAACGCTGATTGCAGCCGCGCATGTGCTGCAGGAGGGAATTGCCAACATTATTATGGTGGGCAATGAAGAGAAGATTATGGACGGCGCCGGCTGGCTGGAAGTGGATCTGACCGGGGTTACGGTGATTGATCCCAACAAGACAGACAAGCTGGATGAGTATGTGGAGATTCTTTACGAAACAAGAAAAGCAAAGGGAATGACCATGGAAAAGGCAAGGGAGATCCTTCTGAGCGATCCTCTGACCTTCGGTGTGGTTATGGTAAAGGCCAATGATGCGGACGGAATGGTTGCCGGTGCGTGCCATGCCACTGCGGACGTGCTCAGGCCCTCCCTGCAGATACTCCGTACAGCTCCCGGCGTGAAGCTGGTTTCCGCATTCTTTATCCTGGATGTGCCGGATTGTGAGTATGGCGAGCACGGCACCTTCCTTTTTGCAGACTGCGGCCTGAATCAGGATCCCACCTCGGAAGAACTGGCTGCCATCGCCGATACAAGCGCAAAGAGCTTCAAGCAGCTCATCGGCGCAAAGCCCATTATTGCCATGCTTTCCCATTCCACCAAGGGGAGCGCACACCATGCGCTGGTTGACAAGGTGGTTAAGGCAGTGGAAATTGCCCATGAGGAATACCCGAACCTGACGCTGGACGGAGAATTGCAGACAGATGCCGCGCTGGTTCCCAAGGTGGCCAAATCCAAGGCTCCCGACAGCGATGTGGCCGGCAAGGCAAATGTGCTTATTTTCCCCAACCTGGATGCGGGCAACATCGGCTATAAGCTGGTTCAGCGGCTGGGCAGGGCGGAAGCCTACGGCCCCATGCTCCAGGGAATCGCAAGACCCGTCAACGATCTGTCCAGAGGCTGTTCCTGGGAGGATATCGTAGGTGTTGTTGCGCTGACGGCGGTACAGGCACAGCTTGTTTAAAAAGGCATGGCAGATGTAGAGCTCCTTATTAACCACGGCCTGTGATAAAAGAAAAGGGAAAAGGTGTTGTTCAATGAATATTTTAGTAATTAACTGCGGAAGTTCATCCCTGAAGTTCCAGCTGATAGATTCGGAAAGTGAAAAGCTGATTGCAAAGGGACTGTGTGAAAGAATTGCCATCGAAGGAAGCCGGCTGGTTTATACTCCTGCGGGAGGAGAAAAGCAGATTACAGAAGCTCCCATGAGGGATCATAAGGAAGCGGTCAGCCTTGTGCTGAAGGCCCTGACGGATGAAAAAACGGGCGTGGTAAAAAGCCTTGATGAAATCGGCGCCGTAGGACACCGCCTGGTACACGGCGGGGAGCATTTTTCAAAAGCTACCCTGATTACGGAGGAAGTAAAAAGAGCGATCCAGGACTGCTGTGAGCTTGCGCCGCTTCATAATCCGGCCAACTTAATCGGCATTGAGGCCTGTGAGGCGCTGATGCCGGGAACTCCCATGGTGGGCGTATTCGATACAGCCTTCCATCAGACGATGCCGGAAGAAGCCTATATGTATGCCATTCCTTACCGTTATTACCAGGATTACAAAATCAGGAGATATGGTTTCCACGGCACAAGCCACGCTTATGTTTCCAAAAGAGCGGCGGCTGTGCTGGGGCAGCCCGTTGAAAGCCTGAAAACCATCGTATGCCATCTGGGCAACGGCGCTTCCGTATCCGCAGTGAAATACGGAAAGTGCATCGATACCTCCATGGGCCTTACCCCTCTGGAAGGCCTGGTTATGGGCACCAGAAGCGGCGACATCGATCCCGCCATCATCGAATTCATCGCCCATAAAGAAGGCAAAAGCATCGATGAAATCATGAATATCCTGAACAAGGAATCGGGCGTGTACGGCCTTTCCAACGGCTTCTCCTCCGATTTCCGTGACCTGGAGGACGCTTACCTGGAAGGAAATGAAGACGCAGCCCGTGCTTTAAAAGCTTTTTCCCAGAGAGTTATCAAATACATCGGCGCGTATGTCGCGGAAATGGACGGCGCAGACGCCATCTGCTTTACCGCAGGGCTGGGAGAAAACAGCCCTATCATCCGGGATATGGTATGCACGCAAAGCCTGTCCACCACCTGGGGATGACCCCTGGACGAAACAAACCATAAACGAGGCGAGGAAATCATAATTTCCAGGCCCGGAAGCGGCACTAAGGTACTGGTAATCCCCACCAACGAAGAACTGGCGATTGCCAGGGAAACCGCTGAAATTGTAAAATCTTAAAATTTTTGCTTGCTTTTATGAAACTTTAGCGTTATAATGCAATAAAATAAAACATGAAACAACTTAATAATATTTTGAAAACCGATGATGTGGAGATAAAAACAGATCGTGCACTTACAGAGAGTCCGGAATGCTGAGAACGGACAGGACGCAGCCTGTTAAATGGACCACGGAGGGCATGGTGAAGGCAGCCTCAGAGGCTGGCCCAGTAGCCGTGACGTGAGGCATACGTCAGTTGCCGCGGATATGATAGTATCCGGCGAGAGCGCGCAGTTTATCTATTTGCGTGAATCAAGGTGGCACCGCGGGAGCAGTTTATTCACCCGTCCTTGACAGAAAACTTTTATGAGGATTCTGTCTTGGACGGGTTTTTTGTATTGCGAAGGCTTTGCCGGAGCGCACCGTCCGGGCAGGGAGCAGGAGGTATAAAAATGGAACAGATGACCCTGGAACAGGCGAAAAGAATAGCGCAGGAGGGAGATTACGGGCTGGTGCCGCTGACCAGAGAGCTTTATGCGGATGCAATAACTCCCACAGAGGTGATGCGGATTCTGAAAAATATCAGCAGGCACTGCTATATGCTGGAAAGCGTAGAGGATAATAAGCGGTGGGGCAGATATACCTTCCTTGGATATGAACCGGCGCTGGAAATTACCTGCCGCAACGGTTCGGTACAGATAAAAAACGCACTCCACACCATCCGGGCGGAGGGCGGCCCCGGGGAGTGCATCCGTCAGCTGCTGTCGGAAAACGCAAGTCCGGCGGTGGAGGGGCTTCCTCCGTTTACAGGCGGCCTGGTGGGATATTTTTCCTACGATTACATTAAGTACAGCGAACCGGGCCTTGTGCTGGATGCCGCGGATACGGAAGGATTCCAGGATGTGGATCTGATGCTTTTTGACAAAGTAATCGCTTTTGACAATTACCGGCAGAAAATCATTCTCATAGCCAATGCGCAAACAGATGATTTGGATCACACTTACAATAAAGCCATGGAGGAACTGAGGAACATGGAGGAGCTGATCCGAAGAGGACGGAAAGCACATATCCTTCCGCTGAAGCTTCATTCCGGTTTCCGGCCGCTCTTTGAAAAGGAAGAATACTGCGGCATGGTGGAAAGGGCAAAGCATTATATCAGGGAGGGAGATATTTTCCAGGTGGTGCTCTCCAACCGGCTGGAGGCGGATATGGAAGGGAGCCTGTTTGATACCTACAGGATACTGCGTACCGTGAATCCTTCGCCATATATGTTCTATTTTTCCGGGGACAGCATGGAAATAGCGGGCGCCTCCCCGGAGACTCTGGTAAAGCTGGAGGACGGGACGCTTTATACCTTCCCATTGGCCGGAACGAGGCCGAGAGGGGCGGACAGGGAAGAGGATGAACGGCTGGAAAGAGAGCTTCTGGCAGATGAAAAGGAATGCGCGGAGCACAATATGCTGGTGGATTTGGGAAGAAATGATATCGGCAGGATCGCAGGCATAGGAACGGTTAAGGTAGAAAAATACATGAGCATCCAGCGTTATTCCCATGTGATGCACATCGGATCAACGGTTTAGGAAGCCTTCGGGAGGATAAAGACGCGCTGGATGCAGTGGATGCCATCCTGCCTGCGGGAACGCTTTCCGGAGCGCCCAAGCTGCGGGCCTGTGAAATCATTAATGAACTGGAAGATAATAAGAGGG
>SCPN01000977.1_pt1 | contig 28613 bp, 29 predicted proteins | sample 6106831 | NCBI WGS metagenome assembly SCPN01 (sample SAMN10720447, study PRJNA508395) | human gut metagenome | isolation source: Participant 1, 0 month
AGACCGAGTAAAGAAAATACCGGTACTGGATGATGAGGGAAAGAATCTGATCCTGCGAAAGATCGCAGGGAATTATGAGGATAAACTGACTAGGGGCAAATATTAAGAAACTGGGGTATATCTCTGAGGTCAAATCCGTGATTTCGGAATTTACACAATATGATATCGGGGAAGAAGAACTGGATGATATGATAGATTCGCTGGATGAAGAATCCAGGTTATATTATAAATTAAAAGACATCCGGCTTTTATATGATGGTTTTCAGGATTATTTAAGAGAACGTTATATCACAAAGGAAGAGTTGTTAGATGTGCTGAGCCGAGAAGTTAGAGAATCAGAGCTTTTAAAGAACAGCACAGTGGTACTGGATGGATTTACAGGCTTTACACCGGTGCAGAACAGGCTGATTCTGGAGCTTATGAAATATTGTAAGGGTGTATGGATAACGGTTATCATGGATGAAAGGGAGAATCCATATTCTTACAGACATCCATATCAGCTGTTTGGACTGAGCAAGCAGATGGTGACAACATTAATCAGTCTGGCGAGGGAAGAACACATTGCGGTAGAGGAACCGGTCTCTGTTATGGATATCCGGTAAAGCGTTTTGAGAAAAATAAAGAGCTGGCATTTCTGGAGCGGAATATTTTCAGATATGGAGCAGGAACATATGAAAAAGAAGTGAAAAATCTTGGAATTCATGTGGCGCGAAATCCGGGAGAAGAAGCAATGGCTGTAGCAGAAGAGATCAGGAAACTGGTAAGAAAAGAAAGATACCGTTATCGTGAGATTGGTGTCATAGTCAGTGATATGAATGTATATGGAGACTATCTGGAACAGGCATTTGAAACATATGGAATTCCTGTATTTATGGATCATAAGAGAAGTATTCTGCTGAATTCATTTGTAGAATACCTGAGAAGTCTTCTGAATATGGCAGAGAAGAATTTCTCTTATGAAAGTGTATTCCGTTTCCTGCGGACGAATCTTGCAGGATTTAGTTATGAAGAGGTCGATGAACTGGAAAATTATGTGATCGGACTCGGAATCCGGGGCTATAAGGGCTGGCAGAACCGATGGATCCGTCGTATGAAAGGGATGGAAGAAGAGGAACTGGAGAGGCTGAATCATTATCGAGTACAAATGGTAGAAAAAGTGGATAATCTGATGTTTGTTTTAAAACAAAAGAGGAAAACCGTAAAAGATATTACCTTGGCAGTATATGAATTTATGGTTCAGGAGAATATTCAGGAAAGACTTAAGAAAACAGAAGAAGAATTTCAAGAGGCAGGGGAACTGGCTCTGGCAAAGGAATATTCTCAGATTTACCGGATCATCATAGAGTTGTTTGATAAATTTGTGGCACTTCTTGGAGAGGAACCGGTGGGCTTAAGTGAGTATTGTAAACTTTGATGGTGGTCTTTAAGAAGTTGGTCGGCGTTATTCCGCTGTAGATCAGGGTAGTTGAGATATGTAGTTGGACTAGAAAGAGATAGAGCACTTTATTGATTTCATGACCGGACCCCCGTCCGGAACGCGACAGAAAAATTCCGTACTGATCATGCCGTCCGCGGAGGGAAAAGCTTATGTCCAGAAGTTCTATCTGTATATGAATCTGACGAAACCATCGGAAAAGCTTAAGGTATATTACAGCAAGGTGTCCGCGGACGGGAAGGCATTAAGACCTTCCTATCTGATTCAGGAATTATTGCGTCTGTATCCGATGTGAAGGTACGGGACGAGGATGAGAAGGAACTGGTGCAAAAAGAACTGACGGAAAAAACAGGGGTAAAATATCTGATCCGTGGTCTTCAGGAGAAAAATCTGGATGTCACATGGCAGGAGCTTTATACCTGGTATCAGAAAGATCCAAAGTGGAAAGAAAAAGTAGACGAACTTTTAACGGCATGGTACTACAGACGTCCGGAGGATCCATTGTCGGAAAGCGTTGCAAAGCAGCTTTACGGTGAAAATTTCGAAGGAAGTATTACCCGAATGGAACGGTATGCAAGTTGTGCGTGTGCACATTTCCTTGCATATGGATTACGTCTGAAAGAACGGCCAGTATATGAGTTTAAAGCAGTGGATCTTGGAAATGTATGTCACAGTGCCCTGGAATTATTTTCAAAAAAAGCATCTGAAGCAGGCGGCTGGACGATCCTGACAGAAGAACAGAGGAAAGAACTGATCGATGAATGTGTGGAGGCAGCGATCACAGACTATGGTAACTCAGTGTTATACAGTTCGGCGAGAAATGAACAACTGATCGTCAGGATGAAACAGATGCTGGAACGCACAGTATGGGCACTTACGAATCAGCTTAAGGCAGGAGATTTTGTGCCGGAGGCGTATGAGCTTCGTTTCTTTGGAGGAAAGATCGACAGAGTAGATGTGTGTGAAACCGAAGAACAGGTATATGTTAAGGTGATGGATTATAAGACTGGAAGCAAGGCGTTTGATATCGTAGCATTGTATCACGGCCTGCAGCTTCAGCTTATGATCTATATGGATGCGGCAATAGAATTTCAGAAGAAACGCCACCCGGAGAAAGAAGTTGTTCCTGCGGGCGTATTTTATTATCGGATCCAGGATCCGATTGTAGATAAGACGAAAGATAAAGAAGAAGCAGAACAGGCAGTCTTAAAGCAGCTGAAACCAGACGGGATCATACCGTTAAAGGCAGAGATCCTTAAGCATCTGGACCGGGATACAACGGGAGAATCTATGGCAGTCCCGGTGAAATATAATAAGAACGGCAGTGTGTCCGGATACTCTAAAGTAGTTGCGGGAGAGGATTTCCAGGCAATGATGGTACATGCCCGGAAAAAGATGAAAGATGCAAGAACAAAGATATTAAATGGAGATGTAGGAGCACTTCCATATAAGAGAGGACAGGAAAGCGGCTGTGATTATTGTCCATACCGGCAGGTGTGCGGCTTCGACGTGAAAATTCCGGGATATGAATATCGTGATATAGGAACAACGGGAAAAGAAGAAGCAATGGAAGCAATGCGGATGGAGCAGAAAGGAGGAGAATAGCCATGGGTGTGAAGTGGACGGAAGAACAGGAGAAAGTAATCCGATTACGGAATCGCAATATTCTGGTATCAGCGGCAGCAGGTTCCGGGAAAACGGCAGTTCTGGTAGAACGAATCATCACAATGTTGACAAAAGATGACCCTCCGATGGATGTGGACCGACTTCTGATCGTTACTTTTACGGAGGCAGCAGCATCGGAAATGAAAGAAAGAATCCGGCTGGCAATCGAAAAGAAACTGATGGAATATCCGGATAATGAACATCTGAAGCAGCAGGCTACTCTGATCCATAATGCGCAGATCACAACGATACACAGTTTCTGCCTTTCCGTGATCCGTGATCATTTTCATGCGATTGATATTGATCCGGGATTCAGAATTGGTGAAGAAGGCGAATTAAAGCTCCTAAGACATGATGTACTGGAAGATATGCTGGAGGAAAAATATCAGGAAGGAAGTAAGCGTTTTCTTGACTTTACCGCAGCGTACAGTACCGGCCGGAATGATAAAAAGATTGAGGATCTGATACTTAAAATTTATGAGTTTTCCAGAAGTTATCCGGACAGTGAAGCGTGGCTGGATTCCTGTGTAAAAGCCTATGAAATCCCGGATGTAAAGGCACTGGAAGGAAGCAGCATCATGAAGAAAGTGATGACAGATATCAGAAAGAATCTGGAAGATGCAAAAGAACTGCTTATCTATGCGGAAAATGTGGCATTAAGTCCGGAAGGGCCTGCCGTATATGAAGCAACACTAGAAAAAGATCTGCAGGTCATCGAAGAATTGTGTAACAGGGCGTCTTATAAAAGTCTTGCGGAAGCATTTTCGAATGTAAAATGGGCGAGGATCGCAGCAAACAAGGATAAAACAGTATCAGAAGAAAAGATTGACCTGGTCAAAAAGATCAGGGAAATGGTCAAAGGGATTGTGAAAAATATGAGCGCCCAGTATTTCTATGAAAGTCCGGAAGAACTGGTGGAAGATCTTCGGGTATGTGCTCCGGCAATGGAAGAACTGGCGGATCTGGTGCGGCTTTTTGCAGAGAGATTCGAAGAGCAGAAGCGTGCCCAGAATATGATCGACTTTTCTGATATGGAACAGTACGCACTGAGGATTCTAACGCAGAAGACGGAAAATGGTTTTGTTCCGTCCAAAATAGCGGAAGAATATCAGAAGCAGTTTGAAGAAATCATGATTGATGAGTATCAGGACAGTAACCTGATCCAGGAAGCAATTCTTACCAGTGTATCTGGCTGCAGAAGCGGAAGATACAATATATTTATGGTGGGGGATGTAAAACAGAGTATTTACAGATTCCGTCTGTCCAGACCGGAATTATTTCTGGAAAAATTCCGCACATATAATATAGAAGAAAGTAAGACGCAGAGAATTGATCTGCACAAGAATTTTCGAAGCCGGAAAGAAGTACTTGAAAGTGCCAATGCTATATTCAGACAGATCATGACTGAAAAACTGGGCGGAATCGTCTATGATGATCAGGCAGCTCTTTATCCGGGAGCTGAATATCCGGAAAATGACAATGTTAAGACAGAGATTCTTGTGATGAACAGTGACCTGGAAATATTGTCAAAAGAGGAAGACTTTGAGGAGAAAATTCCTTCCGAGAGGGAACTGGAGGCAAGAATGATCGCAATGCGTATCCGGGAACTTCTGCGTTCACAGAAAGTTACAGATAAAGAGACAGGGGAACTTCGGAATGTGCGTTACTCGGATATTGTAATCCTGACGAGAAGTATCAAAGGATTTGCCGATGTATTTACCGAAGTGTTGAACCGGGAAGGAATACCGACTTATGCAGGAACAAGCGAGGGATATTTTCAGACTCAGGAAATTGGGGTGCTCATGGATTATTTGAGGGTCTTGGATAACAGAAGGCAGGATATTCCACTTACTGCTGTCTTAAGTTCAGCATTTGCCGGACTATCTCAGGAAGAACTGGCAGAAATACGGTGTGCATATCCGGATACTGCATTCTTTGAGAGTGTGACGAAGTACAGAGAACAAGGAGAGAATGCGGATATACAACTGAAACTTCAAAAATGTCTGGATCAGATGGATGACTTTAGAAAGATTGTACCGTATACACCGATGCATGAATTGCTCTGGAAGATATTGGAAACAACCGGATATGGAGATTATGTTGCATCCATGCCGGGAGGTGCACAGAGGAAAGCAAATCTGGATATGTTGATTGAAAAAGCCAGAGCGTACGAGTCAACGAGCTACAAAGGATTGTTTCATTTTGTAAGATATATTGAACAGCTTCAGAAATACGATGTAGATTACGGAGAAGCAAGTATAGAAGATGAGCATGCAGACACGGTACGGGTAATGACGATTCATAAAAGCAAAGGTCTAGGAATTCCCTAGTTGTGAGTCAGTGGCCGGAATGGGAAAACGATTTAATATGCAGGATGCAAGGAGTGCTGTGGCTTTTCATGCCGGAATGGGTGTTGGACTGGATGCAGTTAATCTGGAATACAGGACTAAGATACCAAGCATTATCAAAAAGGTGATCCAGAAAGAAGAAGCTTTGGAAAGTCTTGGAGAAGAACTTCGTGTATTGTACGTTGCACTTACTCGTGCAAAAGAAAAACTAATCATTACAGGAACACTTTCAAATCCCGAAGATAAGATATCTGACGGGCGGGTATTTCAGGGAAATAAGAGAAAAATTATCATTCTTGCAGCTGAGCCATGCGGTGACGTACTGGGACTTCATATTACCGGCAGTTCTGCGTACAGAAGGAGAACCATTAAAACTTCAGATCTTACATGTAGAAGATGTGGTAAAAGAAAGCATAGAAGAGGAAGAAAAAAGCGGGATTTCCAGAGCTGTTCTTGAAAACTGGGATGTGAATGAGATTTACGAGCCAAAGCTTCATGATATGATGAAAGAACAGTTTGAATTCATCTATCCGTACGAAAAAAGCAGTATGAGAAAGCTGAAATTTACAGTTACCGAGCTGAAAAAGCGGGCATATGAGATTGGTCTGGATGGCGGCGAAGAAGAACGAGAAGAAGAAGGAGAACTTCTGCAGGAAGAACCGGAAGTTGTGCCGATGATTCCGCAATTTTTGCAGGAAGATGAGGTTCTGGCCGGAGCTGCAAGAGGTACGGCTTATCACAGAGTTATGGAACTTCTGGATATGAAAGGGATGCCTGAATTTACAGAAGATACGGCTGGGGAAAAAGAAAACTGGAAGAAATATTTTATGGACTGGCTGGATGATCAGGTAAGAAGAGGACGGATAGAAGAAGATGCCGCAAGATGTATCTGCTGGGAAGATATCCTGCAGTTTGCAAAGTCAGGTATAGGAAGGCGGCTGCGGGAAGCGGACGGTAAACAAAGACTTTGGAGAGAGCAGCCATTTGTACTGGGAATAGATGCCAGAGAGCTGTATCCGGAGGAAGAAGACGGGGAACTGATACTGGTACAGGGAATTATCGATGCCTATTTTGAAGAACCGGACGGACTTGTCGTGCTGGATTATAAGACCGACAAGATAAGACGGAAGGAAGAACTGGCAGAAAGGTATCAGGAGCAGCTGCGCTATTATGCAAAAGCGTTGGAACAAATGACCGGAAAGAAAGTAAAAGAAAAGATTATATATTCCTTTACACTAAAAGAGGGGATTTATATTAAATAAATAGAAAAAGGCACATCTGTGTATCGTAAAAAATTATTTCAGTTATTTGAAAGATTTTGCGATGACCGGGTGTGCTTTTTTTATCATCATACGTTCGAGAAAAGCTATCGGTGACAGATTCTGCAGATTTAACCTTACATTTTTGTAATGTAAACAATATGTGTTGACATACTATATTATATGACATATAATATACGTAACGAAATAATATTAGATAATAATGCGAAAGGGAGTGAGAGCATGGTTTTTAATACAGGCGCAGCTCTTCTGGATGCAATTGTGCTGGCGGTAGTATCGCGGGAAGATGAAGGAACTTATGGATATAAGATTACGCAGGATGTAAGAAAAGCAATTGATGTATCAGAATCTACATTATATCCGGTGCTTCGGAGGCTGCAGAAAGGGGATTATCTGGAAGTCTATGACCGGCAGTTTGACGGAAGAAACAGACGTTATTATAAAGTGACGGAAAGTGGAAGAACGCAGCTTGCCATGTATCAGAAAGAATGGAAAGAATATTCCGGAAAGATCAGCGAATTGTTTGAGGGAGGTAGACTAGAATGAACAGAGTAGAATTTATGGAGACGCTGTCCAGACTTCTTCAGGATATCCCGGAAGAGGACAGAATCGATGCATTGAAATATTATAATGATTACTTCGATGATGCAGGGTCTGAGAATGAGCAGAATGTAATAGAAGAACTGGAAAGTCCGGAAAAAGTAGCGATGAAGATCAAAGCGGACCGGGAAGACACAGAAGACGGCAAAGAAGGTGGAACGGAAAAAACAACCGAAGAAGCAATCGGCAAAGTAACCGGAGAAAATGCAGCATACTCTGGAGCCAGGGAACAGCATGACCGGGAAAACACATACCAGTATTATCAGGAAGATACATACGGAGAAGAAAAGGATAATAAGATATATCAGGATAACGGAACCTATGATTATGAAAGCCAGGAGAAAAAGCCGTGGACAAACAAATGGCTAAAATTGGCCATGATCATAGCAATTGTAGTGATCGGATTTCCGATTGTGATACCGCTTGGAGCAGGGATTCTGGCATTAATTGCAGGAATTGTAATAGCAGTGTTCTGTTTGTTTGCAGCGATTGTAATCGGCTTTGCGGCAGTGGTGATGGTCGGTGTTGTGCTTTTTGCTGCAGGAATAGGAAGCCTGTTCGCCAATCCGGGTGTGGGACTTGCGGTTCTTGGAGCAGGACTGATGGTGATCGCGATCGGTGTAATCGGTACCGTAGTTGGAGTAAGACTCTGTATTATCGTATTTCCGGGAATCGTCAGAGGAATTGTATATATTTTAAGAAAACCATTTCACAGAAAGGCGGTGGCATAAGAGATGAAGAAACGTTGGAAAATATTCTGGATCGTGTGTGGTTCTATGTTTCTGATAGGAATCATATGTTGTTCGGTATCCTGGGGAATGGGAACGAGCCTGACAGATATAGCACATCAATTTCCACATGGGATCAGCTGGGTATCCGAAGATAAGACATATGGTGATCCGGATGATGATGATGATGACGATATAGATGATGATCAGGAGGAAGATAATGAGACTGATACAGACGATGATCAGGACGAACAGAAACAGGAAGAAACAGTACAAGCACAGGAGAAAGCGAACATGAAAGATGCAACCGGTGTTATAGAAGGAAACGGAAAAGCAACATATCAGAATATCCATGAGATAAAAAGTACGATGCGCGAAGGAAGAATCCATCTGAAGACACAGTCAGATACAGATGAGATTACAGTAGAAAGCAAAGACACACATGAAAAGCTTGGCTTTTGTGCGTTTGCCAAAAATGGAACCTTATATCTTACATCGAATAAAAAGATTAAAAGAATCAAGAATATAGGAAAAGGAACCATTACTGTGACGCTTCCGAAAGATATGGAACTGGAAAAGGCAGAGCTGGATCTGAAGGCTGGTGAATTAAGGGCAGAGCAGATTTTTGCAAAAGATCTTGAGGTAAATGCCGGAGCAGGTGAGGTTAACATCCTGGAATTTGCAGCTGAAAAAGCAGAATTTAAATGTGGGGCTGGTTCCATAACTGCAACAGGCGATGCAAAGAAGAAAATCGAAGCAGACTGCGGAGTAGGAGAGATAAACCTGAAGATAAAAGGAAAGCAAAAAGATTATAATTATGACCTGGACTGTGGTATCGGAGAAATTCGATGCGGAGATGACAGCTTTTCAGGATTTGGGAGAGAAAAAAGCATTGATAATGGCGCAGACAAGAAAATGGATATTGACTGTGGTATCGGATCTATCAATGTAGCATTTATGGAACAGCTGTAAATACAGACAGATGTAGATGATCACAAAGATAATAAAGCAGGCAGAGTATATAATAAAAATATGGAGGACAGAACAATGGAAGGAAAAAGATTATACCGATCAAGAAAAGACAGAATGATATGTGGAGTATGTGGTGGAATCGCAAAATATTTCAACATTGATCCGACACTTGTGAGACTGGCATTTGTACTGATCTCAATGGGAGCCGGATCGGGGGTACTGGCTTATATTGTTGCGGCGATTATTATACCGGATGATCCGGAGAAAAATTAAGGGGTATTTCTATTTAGTTCATCATCGTGGCTTACTCCCGGTCCATGAGAAAGACTTGGTATTGTGTTTGTTGCTGGATGTCACGATGCAGAAGTTCTAAGGCAGTCCGCCTTCCCTAAGAACGAAAGGGTCTCCGCTCAAAACTCACCCCTACGGGGTTCAAACAGTTCGCTCCGTCCCTTTAACGGGAAGTCAAACTGCCTAAGAACTTCTACACATCGTGCCAAAATACGCATCAAACATAATACCAAGTCTTTCTCATGTCGTGATTGGTGATAATGAATTCAATAAAGAGTTGTAACCGTTGTGTAGCCGGAAAGTTGTGGTGAAACCATTGATTTTCCGGCTTTTTCGTACACTTCCGGTATCACAAAGGTTACGGTTCCTCTGTTTAATTATTCCGGTCGGTGACAGCCGCCATGATGCATTAAATAGAAAAAAGTGGGCATACTTATAAGAAAACGAAAGGAATGCACCCACTATGTCATCAAAAAAGAAAACCCCAATCCACCTGGAGGACCTTACTCCAGATGAAAAGTAAAATATGAGATTGCGGAGGAATTAGGCCTTCTGGACCGGGTGATGCAGGATGGATGGAAATCACTTACATCCAAGGGAAACCGGTCGAATCGGAGGGTTGATCACGAAAAAGAAACGGGAAAATGAAAAAAATGACAAAAGTATTACGAATGTTAATTAGTGTAGAAGATTGTGTAATAAAGGTTGAAAAGGGAATATCCATTTGCTATAATCGAAAAACTGGGAAAAGAGTTAGCAGGTGAGGATATGAACGAAAAGATTAATGTTTTAGATGTGAATATAGACAGCTGTACAGCAAAAGAAGCTATGAAAGAAACGATAGCTTTTCTGGAGTCAGAACCTGTAAGCGTGATAGATGTGGTATCGGTAGACGGTCTTATGCAGATGAATGATCTTTCGGAACTTAAGGTCAGGATGAATGAATTTGATCTTGTGCTGCCGGGGGAAAAGCTGATTCTTGAAGCAGCAGAAGAAGCGAGGCTGCCAAAGGAAATTGATATAAAATTATATCTGAAGATGTTTATGCGTTATTTGCATAAGAATCATAAGAGAATGTATCTTCTGGTCGAATCGGAAGAAGATGGACAGGAAGCATTTCGCTATATGCAGAGAACCTACAGTGGGATTCAGCTGGTAGGTCTTGCAAAAGTATCAGCGGAGGGAAGGGCAGACGACATGTTGGTCAATGCGATTAACGGAAGTGAAGTGGATTGTATTCTTTCGGCATTGTCAGTACCGTTACAGGAAGATTTTATAGCGAAAAACAGGAATCTCTTGGATGCAAGAGTATGGGTCGGCGTCGGGAATAGAATGTTCTCGGATCACAGGCAGGGACTTGGTCATGGGAAGCTGGCAAAATTTCTGTTGAATCATATATTTAAGCGTGAAATGGAAAAAAATAAGCTAAAAACAAAATCCTAAGAAAAACATAAGAAATATGTTTCGTCACTATGTCTATGGGATAAATGTGAATAAATTGTAAAAAAACTGAGGAAATTACCAAAAAAGTGTGATTTCCTCTTTATTTTTTTGGTCATATATATTAAGATAAGATTTGACAGTATACATTTTGGAAATTTGTAGATAAGATTTGTTGTGGAAAATGTATATTGAAAAGAGTGGAGGAGATGGAATATGATATCTAATCAAATACTTCAAAACACAATTGAAGGATTGAAAGGGATTACACGAATTGACTTTTGCGTGATGGACACAGACGGTAAATCTCTTGCAAGCACATTTTCAGAACAGGAGAACTATGTAGAGGAGGTTATCTCCTTTGTAGAATCCCCGGCAGACAGTCAGGCGTACAGGGATATCAGTTTTTTAAGATTTTTGATGAACATCAGTTAGAGTATATTCTTCTTGCCAATGGAGGAAGTGATGATGTTTACATGGTAGGTAAGATTGCGGCCTTCCAGATTCAGAATCTTCTTGTAGCATATAAAGAAAGATTTGACAAAGATAATTTTATCAAAAACCTGCTGTTAGATAATCTGTTGCTGGTAGATATTTACAACCGTGCTAAGAAATTACATATTGACACAGAAGTAAGACGTGTTATCTTTATTATTGAAACAAAGCACGAAAAAGATACGAATGCGCTGGATAATGTAAGAAACCTTCTTGGTAATCGTACCAGAGATTTTGTGACGGCCGTTGATGAGAAAAATATCATCGTGGTAAAAGAACTGGAGCCAAATGATGGACATACAGAACTGGAGAATTTTGGAGGAGATATGTACACTCCTGAAAGACGGAAAGATGTTCTGATCCCGCATGCACTGGAACGAAGTTGTAAATGATATCAAAGAAGTATCAAAATCATATAAAGAAGCCAAGCTGGCACTTGATGTCGGCAAGATTTTCTTTAGTGAGCGAAGTGTCATCGCATATAGTGCTTTGGGAATTGGACGTCTGATCTATCAGCTTCCGATTCCGCTGTGTAAGATGTTCATACGTGAGATTTTTGAGGGGAAATCACCGGATGATTTCGATGAGGAGACATTGACAACAATCAATAAATTCTTTGAGAATAATCTGAACGTATCAGAGACATCCAGACAATTATATATACACCGTAATACACTGGTATACAGACTGGACAAATTACAAAAGAGTACCGGTCTGGATCTCCGTGTGTTCGAAGACGCCATTACATTCAAAATCGCACTTATGGTTGTGAAATATATGAAGTATATGGAGTCACTGGAGTATTAATAATCAGGAGGAACATATGATTGAACTAAGAGAAGTAACGAAAGAGTACTCAAAAGGGGTTGCAGCCCTGAATGGAATCAATCTGAAGATTGAACAGGGTGAATTTGTGTTTATTGTAGGAGACAGCGGCTCTGGTAAGTCTACTTTGATCAAGCTTATCATGAAAGAACTGGAACCTACTTCTGGAACGATTATTGTAAATGGCAATAATTTAAGCCGTATGAAACATCGCAAAGTTGCGATGTACAGAAGAAATATCGGCGTTGTATTTCAGGATTTCCGTTTGTTGAAAGACAGAAATATTTATGAAAATATTGCGTTTGCGCAGAGAGTTACAGAGACACCTACAAGAATTATCAAGAAAAAAGTACCGGCGGCACTGTCACTGGTAGGGCTTGCCCAGAAATATAAAGCATTTCCAAAGGAATTATCCGGTGGTGAACAGCAGAGGGTTGCGATTGCAAGAGCGATCGTGAATGAACCTGCTATTCTTTTGGCAGATGAGCCTACGGGTAACCTGGATCCGACAAACTCATGGGAAATCATGAAGTTATTGGAAGAAGCGAATGACAGAGGAACTACAGTTCTTGTCGTTACGCATAACCAGGAGATCGTAAATGAAATGCAGAAGCGAGTTGTTACGATGAAAAAGGGTGTCATCGTAAGCGACGAGAAAAAAGGTGGGTATAAGCATGAGAATTAGTACAATAGGATATTCGATGAAACAAGGGGTTAAGAACATCCGCAGAAATAAGATGTTTTCCGTTGCTTCGATCGCAACGATGGCGGCATGCATTTTCCTGTTTGGATTGTTCTATTCCATTGTAGTTAACTTTAGTTATATTGTAGAAAAAGCAGAAGAAGGTGTTGCTATTACAGTATTTTTTAATGAAGATACTACAAAAGAACAAAAAGATACAATTGGTGCCCAGCTGAAGAAAGAAGATGGAGTACTGAAAGTAAATTATGTAAGTGCGGATAAAGCATGGAATAAGTTTAAAGGTCAGTATTTTGGAGAATCAAGTGATCTGGCAGAAGGATTTAAGAGTGATAACCCGCTTGCCAATTCAGATAACTACGAAGTATATCTTTCGGACGTATCAAAGCAGAAAGATGTAGTGTCTTATGCAAAGTCGCTGGATGGGGTGCGTAAAGTTAATAAATCAGACGTAGTAGCCAAGACTCTTACCAGTGTGAACAAGTTGGTGGGATATGTATCGGTAGCAATTATTTCAATTCTTCTGGCAGTGTCAATTTTCCTGATCAGTAATACGGTCACTATGGGTATTACGGTAAGACGTGAAGAAATTGCAATTATGAAATATATCGGAGCAAAAGACGGATTTGTCCGTGCGCCGTTTGTAATAGAGGGTCTGATCATCGGAGCTGTCGGAGCTGTAATCCCGCTCGTATTGCTTTATTTTATGTATGATAAGGCAATTACATACATTATGGCAAAATTCAGCCTTCTGAATAATATTGTAGATTTCCTTCCGGTAGCAACTGTTTACAGAACATTACTTCCAATCGGAATTGCTTTGGGTGTTGGAATCGGTTTTGTGGGAAGTTTCTTTACAATCCGCAAACATCTGAAGGTATAAAAGTTCTGGCTCGGAAAGGAGCGTCATATGATAAAAAGAAAGAAGATGATAAGCCTTCTGCTGGTGTTTACGCTTGTAAGCGGAATGTTTGTGCAGACATATGCAACAGAAATTGATGATACAAAGAAAAAAGCAGAAGAACTGGAAAGCAAGAAGAAAGCTGCTGAAAATGAGAAAACATCTCTGGCAGATCAGCTGAAAAAGCTGACGGGCGAGATGGAAGAAACTAAGAAAAAGATTTCTGCAAAAGAAGATGAGATCACAAATAAAGAAGAAGAATTGATTCTTGCAAAAGCGGATGAGAATGAACAGTATGAAAGTATGAAGAAGAGAATCCGTTATATGTATGAAAATGGAAATACAGGATTTGTAGAAATCCTTTGCTCTTCAAAGTCAATTGGAGAATTGCTGAATAATGCTGAATATATCAGCAGAATATCAGGATACGACAGAAACATGCTGGTAGAATTCCAGAAGGTTGTAACCAATGTCGAGAATCAGGAAGCAGAACTCAAGAAAGAATATAAAGAACTGCAGACGATGCAGGATAATCTGATCACAAAGCAGGACAGCGTAAATGAACTGATAAAGAATAAGCAAAGTGAGATTCAGAGTTTGACCAGCGAACTGGGAGATACAAAGAATAAGCTTGCACAGCTGGAAGCGGCAGCTGCCGAAGCCGAACGTAAACAGAAAGAAGCAGCAGCGGCAGCGGCAGCTGCGAAGAAGGCTCAGGCAGCAGCCAAAAAGAATACAAGCTCATCGGGGTCTTCAGCCGGTTCCGCCGGGGCATCGGTGGTGTCGGGAAATGGAACATTTACACATCCTTGTCCGGGTGGATATATTTCGAGTGGATTTGGTTACAGAACACAGCCGATTGCAGGTGCAAGTACGAATCATAAAGGGATTGACTTTGCAGCAGCAACAGGAACGCCAATCTATGCGGCTGCGGCAGGAACAGTTATTTCAGCCGGATATGCCGGAAAGGCGGGAAACCTGTTAGTAGTCAGTCATGGAAACGGATTGCTTACATATTATATGCATTGCAATGCGATTTATGTGAGTGCGGGACAGAAAGTCAGCAGAGGTCAGAATGTTGCAGCGGTTGGAACTACAGGAAATTCAACCGGACCACATCTGCATTTTCAGGTAATGTTGAATGGAACACCGGTAAATCCGGCAAACTATCTGTAAGAAACGAACAGATCGTAGTATGAGGCAAGATAAATGAAAAACAGAAAAAGTTTTTTGAAAGGGGCGCTTTGTGGCGCCCTTGCTATGTTATTAGTGGCAGGACTCGTGTCCTGTGGATTAAAAGTGAATAATGGAAACAGTGATATTACATCAAAAACAGAAGATAAGATATCAGAACTGCAGAACCTGATCGAGAAGCATTATATGGGGGATGTAAAAGAAAAGAATCTGGAAGATGGGGTCTATAAAGGTTATATCAATGGCCTGAATGATCCGTATTCGGTATATTATAACAAAAAAGAAACAAAAGAATTATACGAATCAACTGGTGGTGAATATTCCGGAATCGGTGCTGTGATGTCTCAGAATACAGAGACAGGAGTGATCACTCTGGTCCAGATATATAAGGATTCTCCGGCTGAGAAAGCAGGACTTAAGGAGAATGATATCCTTTATAAGGTTGAAGGAAAAGAAGTCACAGGAAAAGATCTCTCTAAAGTTGTAAGTAAGGTAAAGGGTGAAAAAGGAACAACGGTAGAACTCACCGTATTAAGAGGTGAAGATGCCAAAGAAGTAACTGTGACTGCAACAAGAGATACCGTACAGGCACAGACAATTGAGTATAAGATGATGGATGACAAGATTGGTTATATCAGAGTGTCTGAATTTGATACTGTGACGTATGATCAGTACAAAGAAGCATTGGATGATCTTGAAAAACAGGGAATGACAGGGCTGGTTGTGGATCTGCGTAATAATCCTGGAGGTTCGCTCAGTACAGTATGTGATATGCTGGATCTGATGCTGCCAAAGGGCCTGATCGTGTATACGGAAGATAAAAATGGCAAAAAGACAGAGATGAAATCTGACGAAGAACATCAGTTTACAAAACCGCTGGCAGTTCTAGTAAATGGCAACAGTGCCAGTGCATCAGAGATTTACTCCGGGGCAATCCAGGATTACGGAATCGGTAAGATTGTCGGAACCCAGACATATGGAAAGGGTGTCGTACAGCAGATTTTTGATCTGGATGACGGAACAGCCGTAAAACTTACGATTGCAGAATATTTCACTCCAAAGGGAAGAAGCATCAACGGAAAAGGAATTACACCGGATGTAAAGGTCGAATACGAAAATAATGAAGAAAATCCGGATGCAGACAATCAGCTTGATAAAGCTGTGGAGGAAGTAAAAGCACAGATGAAGTAATCGTTTGTGGATGGTGACACAGCAAAATAAGAGTTTTGAAGGGAATGCAGTTTGGCATTCCCTTTTATTATGCCTTATGGTAAAATATAAACAATGTGAAATTTAGATTATGCATATAAGGTAGGAGGAAAAAACATTGATTAATCAGTTAGTAGCCAACATAAAGAAGACAGGAGCACCGATTGTAGTAGGATTAGATCCGATGTTGAACTATATTCCGGAGCAGGTACAGAAAAAAGCGTTCGCAGAATATGGTGAGACACTGGAAGGAGCAGCAGAAGCAATCTGGCAGTTCAATAAAGAAATCGTGGACAAGACTTATGATCTGATTCCGGCTGTAAAACCACAGATCGCAATGTATGAACAGTTTGGTCTTCCGGGACTTGCAGCATTCAAGAAAACGGTAGATTACTGTAAGGAAAAAGGACTGGTTGTCATCGGTGATATTAAAAGAGGAGACATTGGTTCTACATCAGCAGCTTATGCTGTGGGTCATATTGGTAAGGTGAAAGTAGGCAGCAAGACATACGCACCATTTGATGAAGACTTTGTAACAGTGAATCCATACCTTGGTTCAGACGGAGTGAATCCATTCCTGGACGTATGTAAAGAAGAAAAGAAGGGAATCTTCGTACTTGTTAAGACATCAAATCCGTCAAGCGGTGAATTCCAGGATCAGAAGATCGACGGCCGTCCGTTATATGAACTGGTTGGAGAAAAAGTTGCCGCATGGGGATCTGAAGTCATGGGCGATGAGTACAGCTATGTCGGAGCAGTAGTCGGAGCAACTTATCCGGAGATGGGAAAAGTATTAAGAAAAGTGATGCCAAAAGCTTACATTCTGGTTCCTGGTTATGGTGCACAGGGAGGAAAAGGAAAAGACCTGGTACATTTTTTCAATGAAGATGGCCTTGGAGCAATTGTAAACTCTTCCAGAGGAATCATTGCGGCATATAAGCAGGAGCAGTATGCAAAATTTGGAGCTGAGAATTTTGGTGATGCATCCAGAGCAGCAGTTGAGACGATGATCGCAGACATCAAGGGAGCACTTGAGAACAGATAATGTCTGAACAGACGAAAAAAAGACGAAAAAAAGACTGATAACGAAAAAAGTAAGACAGAGTAATCTTGACAGGAGATAAAGGAAGATGGAGAGAAAAAAAGAACAGGCGAAAGTTCTGTCACAGGAGATGCTGGCAGATGGAATCTACAGCCTGTGGATTGAGACAGAAGCAGCGCTGACTGCCAGACCGGGACAGTTTGTGTCTGTATACACGACAGATGCAAGCAAATTACTTCCACGCCCGATCAGTATCTGTGAAATTGATAAAGAAGCAAAAAGATTAAGACTGGTATATCGTGTGACAGGAGAAAAGACCGGAACAAAACAGTTTTCAGAGTTAAAGGCCGGAGATTTTGTACCAGTGATCGGACCTTTGGGAAATGGATTTCCATATGAAAAGGCAGAAGGAAAGAAAGTATTCCTGATGGGCGGCGGGATTGGTGTTCCGCCGATTCTGGAACTTGCAAAGCAGATGCAGTGTGAAGAAAAGCAGATTGTTGTCGGCTATAGAGATGCGCATACGTTCCTGAAAGAGGAGTTTGAACAGAACGGAACCTTATATATTTCCACAGAGGATGGAAGCGTGGGAACAAAAGGAAATGTCATGGATACTATCCGTGAGCAGAGTCTGGATGCCGATATTATATTTGCATGCGGACCTACACCAATGCTGCGTGCGATCAAGGCCTATGCAGAAGAGAAGAAAATAGAATGCTATATTTCCCTGGAAGAGAGAATGGCATGCGGTATCGGAGCCTGTCTGGCATGTGTCTGCAAGACAAAAGAAAAAGATGCACACAGTAATGTGAACAATAAGAGAATCTGTAAAGACGGACCAGTATTCTTATCTACGGAGGTGGATTTATAATGGACATGAAAGTAAATATTGCCGGCGTAGAATGGAAGAATCCGGTTACAGTGGCTTCCGGTACATTTGGTTCGGGAGAAGAATTCAGTGAGTTTGTGGATTTGAACCGTCTTGGAGCGGTAACGACCAAGGGCGTGGCAAATGTCCCGTGGCCGGGTAATCCGACACCACGTGTAGCTGAAGTTTACGGAGGAATGATGAATGCAATCGGACTCCAGAATCCGGGAATCGATCTGTTCTGCAAAAGAGATATTCCATTTCTGAAGAAATATGATACGAAGATCATCGTCAATGTCTGTGGTCATGCACCGGAAGAATATCTGGCAGTGGTGGAAAGACTGGCTGATGAGCCGATTGATATGATGGAGATCAATATTTCGTGCCCGAATGTTAATGCAGGCTTTCTGGCGTTTGGGCAGGATGCAAAGCATGTAGAGGAGCTGACGGCTCAGATCAAAAAGATTGCAAAGCAGCCGATCATCATGAAACTGACGCCAAATGTTACGGATATTACGGAGATTGCGAAGGCAGCAGAAGCCGGCGGAGCAGATGCCCTGTCATTGATCAATACACTGACGGGTATGAAGATTGATATCAACCGCAGAACATTTGCGGTAGCAAATAAGACCGGCGGTGTGTCGGGACCAGTTGTACATCCGATTGCAGTCCGTATGGTATATCAGACGGCACAGGCAGTGAACATTCCGATTATTGGAATGGGCGGTATTGCGACACCGGAAGATGCCATTGAGATGATCCTTGCGGGAGCGTCTGCAGTATCTGTAGGAACTGCGAATTTCTATAATCCGAATGCAACGATCGAGATTATTGACGGAATCGAAGCATATATGAAGAAAAATGGATTTGAATCCGTGAAAGATATGGTTGGCATTGTAAAATAAATAAATGATAAAAATGCATCAATATAGGGAATTGACCTGTACTGATGCATTTTTGCGCTTCATCTCAGAGGTGCAAATAGCACAATAAAAATATGACCGTTCGTCAGTTTTTGGGTAGATTTTCAGAAGTGTTTTTGTTATACTAATGTCTATATGACAATAACAAAGGAGGATTAGTGGATGAAGAAATCATTTCAGATTTTCAAAAGAGATCTTGGCCGGTTGTTCCGTAACCGTGCAGCAGTACTGATCCTGGTTGGAATCAGTGTGCTGCCGTCTCTTTATGCATGGTTCAACATCGCTGCCAATATGGATCCGTATGGAAATACCAAGGGAATCCAGGTTGCGATTGCCAATGAGGATAAAGGTGCCGACAGTGAGCAGATGTCACTGGACGCAGGACAAAATATTGTAGACAATCTGAGGAAAAATGACCAGCTTGGCTGGAAGTTTGTAGATGCAAAAGAAGCGAAAAAGGGAGTGAGATCCGGAAAATATTACGCAGCGATCGTGATACCGGATAATTTCAGTGAATCACTTCTGAGTATTTTATCAGGAGATATCAAACAGCCGAAGCTGGATTATTATATTAATGAAAAGAAAAATGCAATAGCACCAAAGATCACGGATACAGGTGCGAGCACGATTCAGCAGGAAATCAATGATACATTCACATCCGTAGCTGCAGAGAGCATTTCTGAATTATTGAGTAAAGAGGCCGGAGAATTATCCGGAAAAGTAAGTGAAGAAAATTCAAGTCTGATCAAAGCTATCGCAGATACCAGAAAGAATCTGGACGAATATAATAAGGTATTGGAAAACTTCCAGAAGACAGTGGATAAGTCAGATGAGATCATGGCGAGTGCGGTAAGTATGCTGGATCAGGTTACGGTTACTGCAGAGTCAGGAGCCAAAGCAATCGAAGACAGTGGAAATGTGCTTGCAGATACCAGAACAGCGGTTGGACAGTTTTCAACAGAATTCTCCAATGGGTTATCGAACGGAGAGACACTTTTAAATGACACGTATGTCTCGGCATCGGCAAAACTGGGCGTGTTTGAGACGAAAGCCGGACAGGCACTGACAGCAGTAGACAGCAGCCTTTCAACGGCTTCGTCTCTGCTGGATAAAAATCAGGAACTTCTGGAACAGCTGAAAGAATTGAATGATAAGATTCAGGGGCATACAGAACTGGGACAACAGATATCTGCTGTGATCGGACAGAAAATTACAGAATTGGAGAACCAGAATGCATCGTTACAGGAGCTGGTATCTTCACTGAAAACAGGGAATCAAGGGATTCAAAACGCAGTGACAACAGCAAAGAATACACGTACTTCACTGGAAAAACTTGCGAAAGAAAGTAAAGACAGTCTGCAAAATTACCGTACCAATCTGGATCAGAAGATTCTGCCACAGCTGAATCAGTCACTGGACAGTCTGGCTTCACTGAGCGGAAATCTTTCTGCGGCTTTGACCGGAGTTGAGCCGACAGTAGAACAATTAAAGACGATTTTAAATCAGTTAAATGACAGCCTGAAAAGCAGTGCGTCTGCATTGGGACAGACAGGAGATGTGTTAACACAGGTTGATGAGTCACTGGCATCTGTTCAGACGGATTTAAATGCATTACAGAGTTCAGAGATGTATCAGAAACTGACTTCACTGGAAGGACTTGATGCGGATTCAATTGCAGATTTTATGTCTTCTCCGGTGAGCATCAAATCAAATGTGTTATATGATGTAGAAAATTATGGATCGGGAATGACACCATTTTACACAAATCTTGCACTTTGGGTAGGAGGACTGATTCTGGTATCAATTCTGAAACAGGAAGTTGATAAAGATGAAAAGGTACGGAAGTTTACAGCCGGACAGGCCTACTTTGGAAGATGGCTGTTATTTGTTGCAGTAGGTCTTGTACAGGGACTGATCGTATGTGTCGGTGATATTTTATTATTGAAAGTACAGTGTGTACATCCGGTAGCGTTTGTATGTGTGGGTGTATTCTGTTCGTTTGTTTATGTTAATCTGATCTACGCACTGGCATTGACCTTTAAACACATTGGAAAGGCACTGGGAGTTGTACTTGTTATCCTGCAGATTCCTGGATCGGCAGGAACGTATCCGATCGAGATGACACCGGCATTTTTCCAGAGACTGCATCCGCTTCTTCCATTCACATATGGAATCAGTGCCATGCGTGAATGTATTGCAGGAATGTATGGAGCAAATATCTGGAAGTATCTGGGGATTCTTGCGATATTTTTCCCAATCTCTCTTTTCATCGGTCTGGTATTACGTCCGTTGCTTATGAACCTGAATCACTTGTTCGATAAACGTCTGTCTGAGACAGAGTTAATGCTTGGGGAGACGGAGTCGGCCGAACGGAAACGTCCGGAACTGACAATGATGATGAAGACACTTATGGAAGATGCTGAATGGAAACAGGAATTTCTTGTGAAATCCGAAAAATTTGAAAAACGTTATCCAAAGATGATCCGATGGGGATTCCTTGGAATGATCATCATACCACTGGTTTTCCTGATACTGATGTTCAGTCTGGAGTCAAAACTGGTCTTCCTGATATTGTGGATCGTATCGCTGATCGGACTTGCAGTATATCTGATCGTTGTAGAATATCTGCATGACAAGATGCAAAGACAGCTTGCTATGACAGGTATGACAACAGAAGATCTGATCCATGAGATAAAGGAGGAAAGAGGCGAATGAAAAATATATGGGAAATCTTCCGAAGAGATATAAAGCGTATTAAAAATAATGTAATCGCAATGATTGTTATCATGGGAATTACAGTTGTACCCTGCCTTTATGCGTGGTTCAATATAGCAGCAAGCTGGGATCCGTATGGCAATACCGGTAATCTGAAGGTTGCAGTCGCAAGTGTTGATGAAGGATATGAGGGAAGCCTGATTCCGTTACAGATCAATATGGGAGATCAGGTACTGACATCGCTTCGAAGCAATTCGCAGCTTGACTGGGTTTTTACCGGAAGAAAAAAAGCCATAGACGGTGTAAAGTCCGGAAAATATTATGCAGCAATTGTGATACCGAAGGACTTCAGCTCAAATATGATGAGTATTTTTTCTGAAAATATCCAGAAACCAAGTATCACATACTATTCGAATGCCAAGGAAAATGCAATCGCACCAAAAGTAACGGATAAAGGAGCAAGTGCGATCCAGAGACAGGTTAATGAGGTATTTGTAGAGACGATCAGCGATACTGTGATCACTGCGTTTAAGGCAGTTACGAATGTAGCGGATCAGGACGGAGTGGCAGCAATCGCACAAAATCTTGCGGATAATTTAAATCAGATCGGCTCGGATTTGAGTGCGGCATCATCTACATTAAGCTCTTTTTCGGGAATGACAACTTCTGCACAGCAGCTTCTGGATACAACAGGAAGTTTCCTGAAGGAAACACAGGAGCATTCCAAGAACACGACAGATTCACTGAAAAAGGTGAAAAAATCGTTCAGTGGAATTGATGAGACAGTCAGCGGTGCGACAGACGGAGTAAATGCGGCAATTAATTCCGGAAAAGAATTCTATGATCAGATGTCGGAAATTATTGATTCAGCATTTTCATCAAACTCTCAGAGCGCGGACGATGTGGCGGGAACATTGAATACCCTGGCATCCAGAGTTCAGAAAGTGATTGATTCCTATACTTCGCTGAAATCGGCAATAGATGAAATAAACGTTGGAAATAATGCGCAGTTGAATGCATTAAAGGGAAGTATTTCCGGAAAACTGGGAGAGACGATTGCGACACAGACAGAGCTTCGGGATAAGCTTAAGTCCACAGCATCTTCGCTTCAGGGAGCGGCAGATACAGCAGTAACGGATAAAGCAGAATTAGATAAACTGGTGAAATCAAGTGCAGACAGCCTTGCCGGAATCAAGACAGACTTTGAGAAGAATGTAAAGAGCAGTCTGGATGAACTGGGAGATTCGATGGGAGACACAAGCAGTAATCTGAACCTTTTGATGGATCGCCTGGATGAAGGTGTAGACGGGGTATACGATTTGTCAACTTCAGCGTCGGCTGATCTGACACAGATTAACACAGCGCTGAATCATTCTTGCAATCTGCTCAATACAGCAGCAGAAAAAATCAGCAATACGACAGGAAAAATCGGAGAAATGCAGCAAAGCGGTGATTTCTCACAATTAGAAGAACTGATCTCCGGGGATTCTAATGTGATCGGAGAGTTCCTGGCAGCACCGGTAAGCCTGAAGACAAATCAGGTCTATAAGATTGAAAATTATGGTTCTTCGATGGCACCGTTCTATTCCACACTGTCGATCTGGATCGGTGGAATTGTGCTGGTTGCCATGTTAAAGACAGGCGTTTCGTCAAAATGCACCGAAGGTCTTAAGAAAGTAAAACCGCATCAGGAATACCTGGGACGATATCTCCTCTTCCTGATTGTAGGTCTCCTGCAGAGTACCCTGATCTGTCTGGGGGATCTGTTATACCTGGGAATTCAGTGTAAGCATCCGTTCCTCTTCATGCTGGCAGGATGGTTCTCGAGCATTGTATATGTGAATATCATCTATACACTGACAGTATCATTCGGAGATATCGGAAAAGCGGTCAGCGTTGTACTTCTGGTTATGCAAGTGGCAGGTTCCGGAGGAACCTTCCCAATTGAAGTCGCACCGGCCTTCTTCAAAGCCGTATATCCGTTACTGCCATTCGTTCACAGCATGGCGGCGCTTAGGGAGACAATTGGCGGTATGTATGGTATGACCTACTGGACAGAACTTGGAAAGCTTGGAATCTTTTTGATCCTGTCCCTGATCCTTGGATTGCTCCTTCGTAAACCGGTGATCCGGATGAATGAGGCATTTGCAGAAAAACTGGAAGAGACGAAGATCATGTAAAGCGAAAGTACAGAGAAGTTGCCACTGGCAACTTCTTTTGCATACTTTGGTATATAAGAAATACCGGCAATGACAGTTTTTCTGTATGCGTGAATTGAAAAAGTGATTTTCTTATGATAAAATTAAATGGAATTATGATGCAATAATAAGACACACAGCGTCTGAAATATATGGAGGTAATCAAAATGGAAAGTTATAAGCAGGAGTTTATTGAATTTATGGTAGAGAGCGACGTGCTCAAATTTGGAGAATTTACATTAAAGAGTGGAAGAAAATCCCCGTTTTTTATGAATGCCGGAGCCTACGTAACAGGATCACAGCTTAAGAAGTTAGGTCAGTATTATGCAAAAGCAATCCATGATACATACGGAGATGACTTTGATGTATTATTCGGACCGGCCTATAAGGGAATTCCGCTTGGAGTTGTAACAGCGATCGCTTACAGTGATCTGTATGGAAAAGAAGTAGGTTCGTTATTGTTCTGATCGTAAGGAAGAGAAAGATCACGGTGCAGATAAGGGAAGCTTTCTTGGAAGCAAGTTAAAAGATGGTGATCGTGTGATCATGATCGAAGATGTGACAACATCAGGTAAATCCATGGAAGAGACTGTTCCGAAAGTAAAAGGCGCAGCAGATGTAACAATCGTAGGTCTGATGGTATCTCTGAACCGTATGGAAGTCGGAAAAGGCGGCGAGAAGTGTGCGTTAGATGAGATCAAAGATCTGTACGGATTCGATACAGCAGCAATCGTAACGATGGAAGAAGTTGTAGAATGCCTGTATAACAAAGAATGCAATGGAAAAGTTGTGATCGATGATACATTAAAAGCAGCAATCGACGCATATTATGAACAGTACGGAGCAAAATAGGAACGGGGGAGAACACGAGTATGAATGAAAAAGCATATAAAGCAATGGGATTAGCCGGTGCTGCAGGAATTGCAGTGGGTATTGTTGTTACAGTAGTAGGAATCGCAGCAGGTGTGATCTCTATTATCAGCGGTGCCCGTTTACTGAAAGAGAAAAAAGGAATACTTTTTTAATACCGAAGAGATACGGGAGGTTGTAGGACATTGGATTCAAAGAAGCGAAAAAGAATCCGGATACTGGGAAAGATATTATTTATATTATATGTAATATTTATTATATATTTCCTTCTGTTCTCTGACTGGTATGGACGTACGGGGGAGATGCGGGAATACCACTACAATCTGGTATTGTTTAAAGAAATCAAAAGGTTCTGGCAGTACCGTGAGCAGGTGGGATTCTTTGCAATGTTCACTAATTTATTTGGAAATGTACTCATATTTGTTCCATTTGGATTTTTCCTTCCGATGGGAAGCAGGCAAAGAAGCTTTTTCGGTACAGCATTTTACAGTTTTGGACTGAGCCTTTGTGTGGAAGTGTTCCAGTTTATCACAAAAGTCGGAAGTTTTGATGTAGATGACCTGTTACTGAATACGATCGGAGGAATCTGTGGATATATACTATTTGTAATATGTGCGGCAATAAGGAGAAGACATGCTGGGAAAAAAACTAAGAACAGAAGATGACAGAATCAAAGCGGCAGCGAAAGCACGCAAGAAAAAGCGTAAAAAAATGATCAAAACGAAATATGGACAGAAAGCAGTCAGACACTCCAAAAGGGGTGTCTATTCCTGTACTTATGCAGTAGTGATTGCCTTCCTGGTGATCGTCATGATCCTCTTTTCGTTTATGAATAAAGGAAATGTGAATATATTAATGGGATTTTTCGGACTCGGAACCTGTGCGATGGCAGTGATCGGAATCTGGCTTGGCATCAAGGGATTCAGAGAACGCGAAAAGATCTATACGACCTGCAAGGTTGGAATCACAGTAAATGCGGTATTCCTTGTTGCTATGGTTGCATTATTTGTCAGGGGGCTTATGTAGATGATAGAAGAAAGATATGAGCTGGCACTTGACCGTATCCGTCTGATGCAGACAGAAGATACGGTTGGGGAGCCTTACAGAGACTATTTTAAGAAGATGGCAGAGTTCGTGCTTATGCTGGACGAACTGAGAACAGAACTTCTGGATGGCAGATACCAGAAGCTTGAATTAGATGAATTAAGAAAATGGAACAGACGGCTGTATCAGGATGTTTTGCCGGGGCAGTATGAGAAAAGTTATGCGAATCCGGATTATGCGTGTAAGATGCTAGGAAAAGAATCGGGACAGATTCTGGGAATGTTATATGCGGAACTTCGTGGGGCAGTCGTTTATGTTTTTGAAGGAAAGACAGAATATCTGGCAATCCTGTATGAATTGTTGATCGAGGTATACAACCAGTTCGAAGAAGAACCGGATCCGAAGGCTGTCCGGGATACGTTCTACTGGTATGCCAGTGATTACTGTGATGTATTCCTTGCGGACCGCATCCGGGAGCAGGTTTTGCCGGAGGAGTCATTTGCAACAGATCTGATCATGAACAGTGATCTTACAGATCTCAGATATCTGTATCAGTTTGGAGAGTACATCAGTGAAAATGAATGGAAGACGGCAGAGCATCTGAACAGTCTTCCAGAAGAGACGATCCGGAAGATGGCAGATGTCTATACAGAAGGATACCGCATCGGATTCGTGAATACGGGAAAAGACCTTTCGAAGAAATCAGTGGTAAACATCCGTTACATTCTTGGATTCGAGCGCGTGGTAAAAAAAGCAATCGAGAATTTCGAAAAAATGGGCTTAAAACCGGTCATCTACCGTGCGGCAGTCAGTGTGCTGACAAAGAGACAGCATATTAAGATTGGATATTATGGAGCAGTGGCGAACAAGCAGTATGAATATGATCACAAAGATGACCAGGCACTCTTCATGGATAAGAAATATCTGGAGCGTAAACTGGAAGTGATGCAGACGACTTACGAGCATCATAAGAAAGAAGCCGCTGGATTCGCAGGACCGGCATGCATCGATATGTTCGGAGAAGAGCCGTTTGAACCGGAAGCAAAAGAGACAGTCGCAAAGCTTTCAAAGAGTCAGGAAGAGATGATCCTTCAGTATGACAGCCGCCAGAGCCAGATGGTGAACCAGTATATCAATGGGGAGAAGAAAGAAGCTTTACGATCATTGCCTATCCGGTACCGGAGATCGGAGAGAAGTACGAAGAAATCTTCGACGAGATCATACGTATCAATACGCTGGATGCCAAATTATATGAGAAAGTACAGCAGACGTTGATCGATGCCCTGGATCAGGGAGAATACGTACACATTCTCGGGACAAATGGCAACCGTACGGACCTGAATGTACAGCTTCATCCACTGAATGATCCGAAAAAAGAGACAATTTTTGAGAACTGCGTGGCAGACGTAAATATTCCGGTCGGGGAAGTATTTACCTCACCGGTACTGGAAGGAACGAACGGAGTCCTGCATGTTAGCAAAGTCTATCTGAATGAACTGCAGTACCGTGATCTGGAAATCACATTCTCGAACGGTATGGTATCAGAATACAACTGTGCGAATTTTGAACGTGAACTGGAGAATAAAGCATATATTCATGATAACGTGCTGTACAAGCATCCGACACTGCCGCTCGGTGAGTTTGCAATCGGAACGAATACAACCGCATACGTAACTGCGAAGAAGTACGGAATCGAAGATAAGATGCCGATCCTGATCGCGGAGAAAATGGGACCACATTTTGCAGTGGGAGATACCTGTTACAGCTGGTGTGAGGATATCAAAGTCTATAACCCGAACGGAAAAGAGATCATTGCCAGAGACAATTCGGTATCGATTCGCAGAAAAGAAGATGTGTCAAAAGCATATTTCCATTGCCATACAGATATTACGATCCCGTATGAAGAACTGGGCAGTATTACAATTATTACAAAGGATAAAAAAGAGATCACATTACTGAAAAATGGAAAATTTGTACTTCCTGGCACAGAGATTTTAAATGAACCATTGAAAAGGAATTAATAAATTATGGATATTTGTCAAACTTATAAGAAAGGATGAAAATTATGCCAAAAGTAGGAATTATTATGGGCAGTGACTCAGATCTTAAGGTTATGAGTAAGGCTGCAGTAATGCTGGAAGAGTTAGGAATCGAGTATGAGATGACGATCATCTCAGCACATCGTGAACCAGATGAACTGATTGAATGGACCAGAGGAGCAGAAGACCGTGGAATCAAGGTTATGATCGCCGGTGCAGGAATGGCAGCAATATGCCGGGAATGTGTGCAGCATTATTTGCCCTTCCGGTTATTGGTGTACCTCTTTAGGAAAGAATCTGGATGGAATGGATGCAGTGTTCTCAATCATGCAGATGCCGCCGGGGGTTCCGGTTGCAACCGTTGCGATCGACGGAGCAAAGAATGCAGCAATTCTTGCAGCAAAGATTCTTGCAGCTTCAGATGAAGAACTTCTGAATAAATTAAAAGCTTATACAGCAGAGCAGAAAGAGGCAGTCAAAGCCAAAGCAGCAAAGCTTGATTCTATCGGATATGAGGCATATCTGGCATCAAAATAATAGATATAAGAGTACAAAATAAACAACGAGTACAAAGGAGATCGGGTTATGGATTACAAAAAAGCTGGTGTGGATATTGAAGCAGGTTACAAATCAGTAGAACTTATGAAAGAGCATGTAAAGAAGACCATGCGTCCGGAAGTTCTGGGCGGACTCGGAGGATTCTCAGGAGCATTCTCTCTTGCGAAGATCAAAGAGATGGAAGAGCCGGTACTGTTTTCCGGAACAGACGGATGTGGAACAAAGGTAAAACTTGCCATGATCATGGATAAGCATGATACCATCGGAATTGAT
>SCPN01000111.1_pt1 | contig 28558 bp, 46 predicted proteins | sample 6106831 | NCBI WGS metagenome assembly SCPN01 (sample SAMN10720447, study PRJNA508395) | human gut metagenome | isolation source: Participant 1, 0 month
CTTGTGAAATCTTCACTTTCACGTTCGCCCGGTCAACTCCCGAATGCACTTCATCACCCTGCTCCCGGATCTGCTTTCAGCCGATGACAGATCCTCTCTGATGGAACTTCTGAGGGATAACTACTCTTTTCGTTCTCGTCTTTTCAGTTTCATTCATGTCTAGTACATATAGTATGCGATTTTTTCTATTTTGTCAACCCGCGTACTTATCAGACAATCTCGTTGATAAAAACAGGAGAAAACGGCATCAATTTACTGATTTCTTCTTTGAATTCTGCCGAAAAGATCTCTTTTTCTTCCTCTTCAATCTTTTCCAGCTCTTTAGTAAATACAATCGATGTAAGCACATCAATACTGATCTTCTGCACAGCATCATTCTTTGCCGGTGTAGTGCTGTCCTTGTCCGGACTACAAGATGTTCTTCATTGCCTTTTAGCATAAACAGACAGTTATTTTCCCGGATAATCGGATCATACAGAACAAACTCCAGATCCATCTCTTCTTTGCACACCATTGAAGACAGAGACTTTCTACATTCAAAAGCCGTGCCATGATCAACGGTTTTTTCTTTTCTTCTTTTTTGAGGATGACTCCTGCCTTATCAAAACATCTTCATATCCCTTTCGGATCAATGGCTCTCTTACTGAAGCATCTTCTTCATCAAAACAAGGATTCCTCGCATCTCTCCATCCTGCTCTGCGATCAGGATTCCGCCCTTTCACTTTCCTGTTCCTTCAAAAGGCGCATATAATAAGCTGCATCCCGCTTGGTATATACCTGTATTTTTCTGTTTTTCCAGAACTTCTTCCGCAAAATCCCCCAGCTTTTTACAGTCTTTTTCCTCTGCCTTTCTGAGTCTCACGCCGGAATCGTTCTGCAATTCCACGATCTTCTGTATTGTCAGTTCTTTCCCGTCTGTTCCTTTTTCACTCCACACATCGGCTGCATAAATAAACCGGTAATTATGTGGATAGTAAATTTTCTCCTTGCAGGCATCAGGAAAAAGAATGGCATTTTTGCTGATACAGATCTCTTGCTGTCTTACTTAATAATTCTGCCATATAACCTCTGTGCCGATAAAGAGGCTCTGTTGCAACTGCAACAATGTATCTGCTCTCTACTGCCTTTTTCCCCATCTGTATTACATAAGGATTCAGCTGCATCATCGCCCGGATATCGTGATCTGTCTCGATCACATAGATTTCGTTATTCTTCGTCTTTTCTGTGTAATAGTAGTCCAGAAATTTCGTATCTTCTGTAAATACCTGTTCCCACAGTGTTCTTGTAAGCCCACGTTCTTCCGGCTTCAGTTTTTCAGTATCTTCATTTTACTTTTTCGCCGTGCATTTCTATTCAGACTTGATCTACATCTGTCTTGCTGCACAACCTCCACAGCCTGCGCAGCCACCTACAGGTGCTGCTACGTCTACACTGCTGAAATTAGTCAGTTTTTCGATTGCACAGATTGCCTGGGAAGAAATTCCTTCCCCACTTCCGGTAAATCCAAGACCTTCTTCCGTCGTTGCCTTGACATTTACCTGATTCGTTTCAATATGCAGTGCTTCTGCAATATTCTTTTCCATCTGCTCGATATGTGGGCGCATCTTCGGTCTCTGCGCAATGATCGTCGCATCAATATTCTCAATTACATACATACGATCATCCAGCAGCTTTCCTACATGCTCCAGAAGCTTAATACTGGAAATTCCTTTGTATGCGGGATCTGTATCCGGAAAATGCTTTCCAATATCTCCAAGTGATGCCGCCCCAAGCAGGGCATCCATGATCGCATGCAGAAGTACGTCTGCATCCGAATGTCCAAGAAGCCCCTTTTCGTATGGGATCTCCACCCCACCAAGAATCAGCTTTCTTCCTTCTGTCAGTTTATGAACATCATATCCCATTCCAACACGCATCTTCTACACTTCTCCTTCCTGTCTGGCATCTGCTTTTTTGTCGCTCTTTTCTTCCGGCACCTCTTCTGCTTTCTTATCTTCTTTGTCCTCCACAGTTTTCTTTTCTTCGTCTTTTACCGCTTCTGTATCATCTTCTGCTTTCTTTTTCTCTTTTTCACCGTCTTCCGCTTTTTCTTCAGCAGCTGTTTCTTTCCTTTCCTCTTTATCCGCAGACTTCTCTTCTTTTGTATCAGCTCCTACATGAACGTCTGCTCCTTTCCCTGAAGAAACCTTTTTTGCCGCTTCTTCGCCATCTTCGTTTTCTTCTGCCCCTGCAGTTGTACCCTGAATTTCTGCCTTTGTCTCTTTTACGATTGTTCTTATATTCCAGATAATCGTAGCCAGTCCAAACAGTGCAAAAAATACTCCGACCAGAATAAAAAGGATCTGGTTTTTCGGTTCTCCGACAATTGTGTCCTGCACAAGTGATATGCCGGTATATACCAGATATGCGCCGATTGCAGCCATGATGATCTGTTTTGTCTTAGATGTCATATGAAAATTCCTCCGTTTTGTCGTAATCTAGGGATATTTTATCACATCTTGAGGGGATTGCATAGGTTTTGTTGGGAGACAGACGAAATGGAGCGGGTGTTCGAGGAGAAAAAATATCCCACCGGATTCCTTTGTCCAAACATGGAATCTGGTGGGATATTTTTTCTCCTCCTGCTGACTTTCTCTGAAAAGACGGCAGCGCTTGGAAGCGGCTGCCTGGGAAATGTTGAGTTTAAGCACCTATGCAATTGGAGATTTATCAATGGCTTTTGTATTGGAGGGGTACTTTGTTGGGAAATTTTAAGGCAATGGATCGCTTGTAGTTTAATATTTGTGAATTTTATAGTTTGAGTATAAAAAGTTGGAATATGGCAAATGATATTCAGCGTTTTCATGAATGATAATATAGATATAACGCAAAAAGAAGCCCCACACAAGGACTCCTTCTTGTAGTAGCGGGAACTGGATTTGAACCAGCGACACCGCGGGTATGAACCGCGTGCTCTAGCCAACTGAGCTATCCCGCCATATGATATGTTTTTGCGTCAGCTCTTCAGAGCTGTGTGCATCGCACGAAGTGCTCGTCATTTCGCGTTCAATGTTTTCGACTTTAAAAACTTTCTCGAAATGGGACCAATAGGACTCGAACCTATGACCCTCTGCTTGTAAGGCAGATGCTCTCCCAGCTGAGCTATGATCCCATATGTTCGTCCGTTTTACAACCGACTTCGTTATTATACAATTATCTACTTCTAAATGTCAACTATTTTTTTCATTTTTTTGTTTTATTTTTACCATTTTTCATTCGATGCCATTGAACAGACAAGCGCTGGAAAAAGAATCGTTTGGATTCTTTTTCCGGCGACCGCCCACACAACCTATATCATCCAACATTTCGCATAATCAGAAAAATCTCCGGATTGCTCCGAAGATCTTTCTGGATTATATTTTACATAGAGGATATGTCTTATACAATTCCCTGAGCCTGCATTGCGTCTACAACTTTTTCAAATCCGGCAATGTTAGCACCTACTACATAGTTTCCTTCTGCTCCATAACGTTTTGCTGCGTCTGCTGCGTTATGGCAGATGTTTACCATGATGTTCTTCAGTTTTGCATCTACTTCTTCGAATGTCCAGCTAAGTCTCTCGCTGTTCTGTGACATCTCAAGTGCTGATGTAGCAACACCACCTGCATTAGAAGCTTTACCAGGTGCGAATAATACACCGTTCTCCTGCAGATACTGTGTAGCTTCCAGTGTGGTAGGCATGTTAGCTCCTTCTGCTACTGCAATACATCCGTTTGCAACAAGCTGTTTTGCATCTTCAAGATGAAGTTCGTTCTGTGTTGCGCAAGGAAGAGCGATATCAACTTTTACTGACCATACACCGCGTCCTTCATGATATTCTGAATTAGGACGGTAGTTCTTGTACTCTGTCAGTCTTGCACGTTTTACTTCTTTGATTTCTTTTAATGCTGCAACGTCGATTCCATCCGGATCATAAACCCAGCCTGTAGAATCGCTGACTGTTACAACTTTTGCACCCATCTGCTGTGCTTTTTCAATTGCGTAAATTGCAACGTTACCTGCTCCGGAAACAGCAACTGTCTTGCCAGCGATGTCTTTTCAAGTTTGAGCATTTCGCGTGTAAAATACAGAAGTCCGTATCCTGTAGCTTCTGTACGTGCAAGGGATCCACCGTAGCTGAGTCCTTTACCTGTAAGAACACCTTCTGATAATCCACGGATTCTCTTGTACTGACCGAACATGTAACCAATCTCTCTTGCACCTGTTCCGATGTCTCCTGCAGGAACATCAGTGTCAGCTCCGATATATTTGCAAAGTTCTGTCATAAAGCTCTGGCAGAATGCCATTACTTCTCTGTCTGATTTTCCCTTCGGATCGAAATCTGATCCACCTTTACCTCCACCGATCGGAAGACCTGTCAGAGAGTTTTTGAATACCTGCTCAAATCCAAGGAATTTGATAATTCCAAGGTTTACGGAAGGATGAAGACGTAATCCTCCTTTGTATGGTCCGATTGCGCTGTTAAACTGTACACGGTATCCTGTATTAACCTGAACCTGTCCTTTATCGTCTACCCATGGAACACGGAATTTAATCTGTCTTTCAGGTTCAACAAGTCTTTCAAGAAGAGCGTCTCTTCTGTATTCTTCTTCATGAGCTTCTACAACTGCACGAAGAGATTCCAGAACCTCTTTTACTGCCTGATGAAATTCTGGTTCATCTGGGTTTTTCTTTACTACAAGTTCAATTACTTCATCAACATAAGACATACTACTCAATACCTCCTGAATGTTCTTTTACAAAAATGTGACTTTGCACACTTCTTTGCTAAAAAAAGAGGGACAAACAAATGTCTGTCCCTCCGGAACACCTTTGTTCTTTAACAGAGTAAAGCATTCAGGCGCCTGTGTCAAGATTTTTTTGCATATTTTTCAATTTTATGAATTTCCACTACATTTTGTTTCAAATACAGCTGATTTTCATTTTTTTCTTGATACTTCTTCTCTTTTTTGCAAGTTCGTGTCGACAATCTTGCATTTTCGTCTCATTCGAAGCATTTTATTCCAGATTTCCCGTCTTATTTGAAATATTTCACACCGGATTCAAAGATCTTCATATCCTGTTCACCATAAATATTGATTGCCACGGAATCTGCACGACGTTCTGAATGTGCCATCTTACCAAGCACACGGCCATCCGGACTTGTGATACCTTCAATTGCACGATAAGAGCCATTGACGTTCCATTCTTCGTCCATAGATACATTTCCATCAAGGTCACAGTACTGTGTTGCAACCTGTCCGTTTGCAAAGAGCTTGTCAAGCCATTCTTCACTTGCAACAAAACGTCCCTCTCCGTGGGATGCCGGATTGGTATAAACTCCGCCAAGCTCTGCTCCCTGTAACCATGGGGACTTGTTGGAAACAACCTTGGTGTAAACCATTTTGCTCACATGGCGTCCGATGGTATTGTATGTCAGAGTCGGAGAATCCGGTGTCTGTCCCACAACTTCTCCGTAAGGAACCAGGCCAAGTTTAACCAGTGCCTGGAATCCGTTACAGATACCGAGTACAAGACCATCTCTTTCATTCAGAAGTTTTTCTACTGCTTCTTTGAGTTTTGCATTCTGGAATGCAGTCGCAAAGAATTTTGCAGATCCATCCGGTTCGTCACCTGCGGAGAATCCACCCGGGAACATGATGATCTGGGATTTTGCAATTTCTTTTCAAATGTATTCCACAGAATCTACGATATCTGCTGCATCCATGTTACGGAATACTTTTGTGATGACCTTTGCACCTGCTCTTTCAAATGCTTTGCACTGTCATACTCACAGTTTGTTCCAGGCATTACCGGGATAAATACAGTCGGCTGTGCAATCTTGTGTCCGCAGATCACAATGTCTTTTGTATCATACAGCGGAGATTCTACCTTTTCGTCAGAAGCTTCGTCAGATACCGTACGGAATACCTGTTCCAGAGTTCCTGTCCATGCATCTTCTGCTTCTTTCAGTGTGATTTCTGTATCTCCAAATGCGAATTTCGCATCATCTGTCACTTCACCGATCACAGTGTAAGAAATGGAGAGTTCCCCAACCTTGTCTGCCGGAACTTCTGCTACGATGTCACCGAATGCAGGTGCAAAAAGTTCTCTTGCATCCATGCTGTGTTCGATCTTCACACCCATTCCGTTACCGAATGCCATCTTGCTGACAGCTGCGATCACTCCATGGCGGTCAAGTGCGTAAGCCGATACGATCTTTCCGTTGTGGATATCATCAGCGAACTTACCGTACTGATCCATTACCTGTTCATATACCGGCAGCTCATATTCATCTTTTTCAATCTTCATCCATACAAGTTTATTACCTGCTTTTTTCAGTTCCGGAGTAATGATATCTCCTTCTTTGGCAATGTCAACTGCAAAGGATACCAGAGTCGGCGGTACATCGATATGTTCAAATGTTCCGGACATGCTGTCCTTTCCTCCGATTGACGGAAGTCCGTAAGCAATCTCTGCCTTATATGCACCAAGCAGTGCTGCAAACGGCTGACTCCATCTGTGTGGATCTTCTGTCATACGACGGAAGTATTCCTGGAAGGTAAAACGGATCTTGCTGTAATCGCCACCACAAGCCACGATCTTAGCCATAGACTCTGTGACAGCATAGACAGCTCCGTGATACGGACTCCAGCTTGACAGATACGGATCAAATCCATAACTCATCATCGTAACGGTATCGCATTTACCATGCATAACCGGAAGCTTGGCAACCATTGCCTGCGTCTCTGTCTTCTGATATTTTCCACCGTGCGGCATGAATACAGAAGCTGCTCCGATGGATCCGTCGAACATTTCTACCAGACCTTTCTGTGAGCATACATTCAGATCTTTCAGAGTATCCAGCCATTTTTCTTTTACATCGCCAACCTCAACCTGTTTCTTAAGGATGGTATCTTCTCTTGAAGGAATATCAACTTTAACCGTTGTCTCCTGGTGTGCTCCGTTGGTATCAAGGAATGCACGTGAAAGATTTACGATCTCTTTTCCTCTCCATGAAAGGACCAGTCTTGGATCTTCGGTAACAACTGCAACCTTTACCGCCTCCAGATTCTCTTCTTTGCATAGCCAAGGAATTCATCTACATCCTTCGGATCTACCACAACAGCCATACGCTCCTGGGATTCAGAAATTGCAATCTCTGTTCCGTCAAGACCTGCATATTTTTTCGGTACTTTGTCCAGATTGATCTGAAGACCATCTGCAAGTTCTCCGATAGCAACAGATACTCCGCCTGCTCCGAAGTCGTTACATTTTTTGATCAGCTTGCTGACTTCTTCTCTGCGGAACAGTCTCTGGATCTTACGCTCTGTCGGCGGATTACCTTTCTGTACCTCAGCTCCACATGTCTCGATGGATTCTTCGGTATGAACTTTGGAAGAACCGGTTGCTCCACCACAGCCATCACGTCCGGTACGTCCGCCGAGAAGGATAATGATATCTCCCGGATCGGAATTTTCACGGATTACGTCGCGTCTTGGAGCAGCGCCCATAACAGCACCGATCTCCATACGTTTTGCCACATAATTCGGATGATAGATCTCTTTTACTGCTCCGGTTGCCAGTCCGATCTGGTTACCATAAGAACTATATCCATGAGCTGCCTCACGAACCAGTTTCTTCTGAGGAAGTTTTCCTTTCATTGTATCTTTGATAGATACAGTCGGATCTGCTGCTCCGGTCACACGCATTGCCTGGTATACATAAGTACGTCCCGACAGCGGGTCACGGATGGCTCCTCCAAGGCAGGTAGCAGCTCCACCGAATGGCTCGATCTCTGTCGGATGGTTATGTGTCTCGTTCTTGAAGTTCACAAGCCACTCTTCTTCCACACCGTCTACTTCAATCGGCACAACGATACTGCATGCATTGATCTCATCAGATTCTTCCTGATCCTGTAATTTTCCTTCTTTTTTCAGCTTTCTCATAGCCATCAGTGCAAGATCCATCAGACAGACAAATTTGTCCTCTCTCCCTTTGAAGATCTCGCTGTGTGTCTGAAGGTATTCTTTATAAGTATCTTCCATCGGCTTTCTGTAATCTCCGTCTCCGAAGGAAACTTCTGTAAGTTCTGTCGAGAATGTTGTATGACGGCAGTGGTCTGACCAGTAGGTATCCAGCACGCGGATCTCTGTCATAGACGGATCTCTGTGTTCCTCCCCTTTGAAATAATTCTGGATGTGCTGGAAATCCTTGAATGTCATGGCAAGTCCAAGAGAACTGTATAACTCTTTCAGTTCCGCTTCCGGCATATCTTTGAATCCGTCAAAAGATTTTTACATCTGCCGGTTCCTCAAATTTCGTAACCAGTGTCTCCGGTTTTCAAGTCCTGTCTCTCTGGAATCCACCGGGTTGATGCAGTGTGCCTTGATAGCTTCCATCTCTTCTTCGCTGATCTCACCTTCGATCACATAAGTGGTCGCTGTCTTGATAACCGGCAGCTCATCCTCTTTGATAAACTGTACGCACTGAACAGCAGAATCTGCTCTCTGGTCAAACTGTCCAGGAAGAAATTCTACAGAAAAAATGTGGTCACTTTCTTCGCGCGGGAAGTCCTCTCTGTAAAGCACATCTACCGGTGGTTCTGCAAACACACCGTTGCATGCTCTTTCAAATGTTGCATCAGAAAGATTTTCCACATCATAGCGGATCAGTACACGTACATTCTTCACCGTCTTAATTCCAAGATAACTCTTCACCTCATGGCGAAGTTCTTTAGCCTGTACTGCAAATTCTGGTTTTTTCTCCACATATACACGTTTTACGCCCATAATTTCCTCCATTAGCTTTGGTAGTAATATTGAAACCGCATGCCTTGATCCGGCATAACGGCAGTTTCCTCGATTTTTATTTTACCACATCATCTTTTATAAGTACAATAAATATAACTAAATCTTTTTATAAGTATATCTTATTTATTACAATTACCGTGAATCGCATCTCTTATTTATCTTTTTCTGGACAATACTGCAGACAAGAGATACAATTAAAAACACAGCAAAAATACTTCCGATCCTCATCACCATATCATAGAAAAAGCCCTCCGGAAGCATCCGGATCATATAGTCTTCTGCCGGATCAAGGATCCATAAGTTATTGTTAAAGAAAATATGATGAAAGATCACGAAATATTTGTTAAAGTCTCTTGAGAACAGAAATCCTGCTACCGCGGTAAGTGCCAGAAATACCGCCAGCACCCGCTGATACATCTGCGGGATCAGTCTCTTCCAGTCTGCTTTCATAAGCACAAGTGCCGCCATTGAAAAAAGCAGTACGATGATCGCTCCCCTCCGGATTGCAAGTCCGCCAAGAAAAAGCCCCTGCACATCTGCCATATGAAGCCGGTCCTTCTCATTGAAAAAATCCTGTATATTTCCTTCCACTTCTGTCTCAATACTCAGTTTCTTCCTCGTTTCCCCGCAAATAAGACATCATGAATTTTGTCACCTTCATAATATCCGGCATCTCCATATAAAGTTCATCCGCTACCTTATATTTTCATATTCTTTTCATAAAAATTCCAGTCTCCGTATGCACCGATCTCAAAACTGCTGATCAGCAGGATCACGATCAGTGAAATACTCGGCAAAATCGCCAGGATTTTATGCAGCCATTTCTTTTGCCATCCTTTTTCTCCTTCTCTTTTTTGTCTATAGTTTAGCAACCCTGTCTTCATTTGTCAAAAATGGTTTTCTCTTGAAATTTTATTTTTTATCACTTATAATACTAATAGGTTTTATAAGGAGGACTAATAATGGATATCAACTATGAATTATATAAAGTTTTTTATTATGTTGCAGACACACTCAGCTTCTCTGAGGCTTCCAAGCAGCTCTTTATTTCACAGTCCGCTGTCAGCCAGTCCATTAAGGCACTGGAAAAGAAACTGGATCAGGTTCTTTTCATCCGAAGCACAAAAGTTCAGCTCACCCCGGAAGGCGAGATCCTTCTGCGTCATATCGAACCGGCGATCAATCTGATCAAGCGCGGGGAATCCCAGATCATGGAAACAGCCTCTACCGGCGGTCAGATCCGCATCGGTGCCAGCGATACCATCTGCCGGTATTTTCTGGTCCCTTATCTGGAACGTTTCCACAAAGCTTTCCCTAACGCACATATAAAAGTGACCAATGCCACTTCGATCAAGTGTACGGAACTTCTTGAGAACGGTCAGGTAGATCTCATTGTCGCTAACTATCCGAACGTTTACCTTGGCAGTCTTGCCTCCTTCCGAAAGATCCGTGATTTTCACGATGTCTTTTATCGCAAACCAGTCCTTTTGCGGAACTGCAGGGGAAAAGCTTTCCCTCAAAGAACTGCAGCGTTATCCGATCATCATGCTGGACAGAAAAAGTACAACCAGTGAATTTCTGCATTCTCTCTTCCAGCAGCATCAGTTGGATCTGGTTCCTGAAATCGAGCTGAGCAGCAACGATCTTCTGATCGATCTCGCACGGATCGGACTTGGCATCGCTTTTATTCCGGACTACTGTGTACCAAAGAATTCCGATCAGCTCTTTGTCGTCCAGACCGAAGAACAACTTCCAAAGCGTCAGCTGGTTGCCGCATGGAACGGACATGTTCCGGTTTCCCGCGCGACTCAGGCATTTCTGGATTACTTTAATGCATAAAAAGTTTCTTAATTATCCGTCTGTTTTTCCCAGAACAGACGGATTTTTTCTTCCACAATGTCTAACCGGCATCTTTCACAGTCCGCCCATTCTTTCGGGAAAATCTCTTTCCCCTTCTCCCTCTGAAAACGCTCATCCAGAAGAAGTATCACTCCGCGGTCATCCTCTGTACGGATCACCCTTCCTGCCGCCTGCAAAACCTTGTTCATCCCCGGATACCGGTAAGCATAGTCAAACCCGTAAAGTCCCTTCTGGTCAAAATAGCTTTTCAGGATTTCCCGCTCATTGCACACCTGCGGCAGCCATGTTCCGATGATCAGTGTCCCGATCAGCTTCTCATTTGTCAGATCGATTCCTTCTGAGAAAATCCCGCCAAGAACTCCAAAACCGATCAGACTTTTCTCTCTTCCCATTTCAAATGCACGCAGGAAATTTTCCCGTTCTTCTTCATCCATGTGCTTCTGCTGAATAACCAGTTCCATCTCTTCTTCATCTGATGCAAGAAGCTGTGTAAATTCCTGATACACATCTTCCATAAACCGGTAAGACGGGAAAAGATCAGATAATTCCCCATTTTTGCTTTCACTACCCGGAAAATGTATGTCGCATATCGTTGATACATTTCCCTGGAACGCATGGCGTAACGGGTACTCACATCCACACCATTCATAAGCAGTCTCTTCTTTGTATCAAACGAAGAATCAATGTAGACCGCATAGTTATCTTTTTCCGTACTCAGAAGTCTTTTGTAATACTGGATTGGCAGAAGTGTTGCCGAAAAGAATACAGCACTGTTCCCCTTATCCAGACATTTCTGCAGATTTGCCGCCGGGTTAACACAAAACAACTTCAGAACAAATCTTCCATTCTCCTGATACTCCGTATAGATGACATAGTTCTCATCCAACCCATCATATATATTCAGGAAAGATCTCACTTGAAAATAAAAATCCAATACGGTTTCCCGGACTTCTTTATCCACACATTCCTCGAGATACCGGTCTGTCTAAGATAGTACATTCATAAGCTGGATTCCAAAATGCGAAATATTGTCCAGCACCTTATAGTTTTCACACTCTTTTTTCATTGCCAGAAGAATTTTATTGCATGCCTCCAGTCTTTTTGCAAACCGCGGTGCTTCTCCCTTTACCAGTTTCTTCACCGCAAGAAAGTCCTCCTTGCATAACTCTGCACTGTACATCTGCCGTCCACGTTCTACCAGATTGTGTGCCTCATCGATCAAAAACAAATATCCTCCAGCGCAACCTTCTGCAAAGAAACGCCTGAGCCGGGCATCTGGGTCAAACACATAATTATAATCGCAGATCACACCATCCACCCAGGTCGACACATCCAGTGCCATTTCAAATGGGCAGACCTTATGCTTTCTTGCCTGCGCTTCCAACACTTCCCGGCTCATCACATCTTCCTGCATCAAAAGCTCATAGACCGCGTCATTTACCCGGTCAAAATGCCCTTTGGCATATGGGCAGTCATCCGGATTGCAGCTTGTCTCCTCACAGAAACAGATTTTTTCTTTTGCCGTTAAAGTGATCACCTTGAACTTCAGATTCTGTTCCCGTAAGGTTTCGAATGCCTGCTCCGCCACCGTCCGGGTGATTGTCTTTGCCGTCAGATAAAAAATCTTCTCACCCAGTTCTTCTCCAACCGCTTTCACTGCCGGAAATACCGTTGAAATCGTCTTCCCCACTCCGGTTGGTGCCTGGATGAACAACTTTTTCTTCCGAAGAATCGTCCGGTAAACAGATACCGCAAGATCTCTCTGCCCTTTACGATATGGAACGGAAATTCAATCTTTAATAGATGCATTTCTTGCCTTTCTCATTCAATCTGGAACTTTGCCCATTTTTTATACTGTCGAATCACTTCATCGAACCAGACTTTCAGTTCGTTACTCTGATAAGAATACTGAAACCTTTTCACCTCTTCCGTCTCCATCTGACAATAGGTCATCTGTACCCCGATCTCATCCACCCCTTCCTGTTCTGCTACCATGCTGGCATAACATTTTGCCTGTGCCAGATGAATGCCTGCCGGCTCCTGCACCCGGTCAAGTTCCGCAGAACACCCTTGATCTCATCTACCATGACCTGCTCTTTTGTATGAATCAGTCCATCGGCACGTCCTTCTATTTTCAAAGTAAACCCATCACAGACAATCTCTGTCTTAAGAGGTACCTCCGCCTGATAATCCGATCCCATCTGTCTCTGGATCTTCCGGTGAATCCGACTTCCCATCTGCATATTCTCCGGATCTTGTCCGCCTCCTGTTCGATTGTCAATATCCCCTTCTCTTAAAATAAACTCCACAAGGTTTCGCACCGAAATCCGGATCACCGGGAGATTCTCGTCCATGTTCTTTCTGCCTCCGCTTTTTGCTACCTGTTATCATACCATAAACACATGTTCCTTGCCAATTGTATCCGTCCTGTCATGATATGGCTTTTCACATTTTCCGTGCCTCTATAGCTAAAAAGCCCCGGCGATCATCACCTCGCCGGAGCTTTCTTCTTAATTGAACTTGTCAATGATGTTTTAAGATACTGGTTGTCTGCCTCATAGAACTTCTCCTGTTCTACAATCTCGGCAAGTTTCGGATCGATCGGCATCTTTCCGAGTACTTCTACCCCAAGTTTTTCTGCAATCTCGTCAATGTGGCTTTCCCCAAATACAGATATTTTCTTTCCACAGTCAGGACATTCCAGATAACTGTAGTTTTCCACCAGTCCGAGAACCGGTATGTTCATCTTCTTTGCCATATTGTAAGCTTTCTCTACGATCATCTGTACCAGATCCTGTGGCGAAGTCACGATCACAACGCCGTCTACCGGAAGTGACTGGAATACCGTAAGAGGAACATCCCCTGTTCCCGGTGGCATATCAACAAATAAGAAATCCAGATCTCCCCACATTACATCAGTCCAGAACTGGGTTACTACTCCTGCGATCACCGGTCCTCTCCAGATGACAGGATCTGATTCGTGTTCCAGAAGCAGATTGACCGACATGATCTTCGTGCCGTCTTTTGCAACGCACGGGAACATTCCCGCTTCGCTTCCGACTGCACTTCCATGCACTCCATACATCTTCGGGATAGATGGTCCTGTGATATCCGCATCCAGAATACCAACCGAATATCCCTGCTGTACCATCATACGTGCAAGAGATGCTGTCACCATTGATTTGCCGACTCCACCTTTACCGCTGACTACTCCAATTACTTTTTTTACCTGTGAATACGGATTTGCCGGTGCTTTCAGATCTTTCTTCGCACTGCTGCATGAACCCGCATGTGCACAGGAAGAACATGATTCCGGCGAACATCCGCTGCTTTTTCTTCTGCCATAATGCCAAACCTCCTACTTTTTCAGGATATCTCTCTATCCTATTCTTCCACTGCTGCGATCACTTCAATTTCGCAAATAAGGTTCTTCGGAAGTGTCTTTACAGCAACACAGCTTCTGGCTGGTTTAGATGTGAAATATTTTGCATAAACTTCGTTAAATGCGGAAAAATCTCCCATATCAGCAAGGAAACAGGTTGTCTTTAATACTTTGTCAAAAGAAGTTCCTGCTTCTTCAAGGATTGCTCCGATGTTCTTGCATACCTGGTCAGCCTGTCCTTCGATAGTATCAGCTTCTACAGTATCTGTAGCCGGATTGATCGCAATCTGTCCTGCCGAATAAAGAATTCCCCCATGTACATATCCCTGGGAATATGGTCCAAGTGCTTTTGGTGCTTTTTCTGTTGATACTAATCTCATGTTGCAAATCTCCTTTTCAAATATATTCTTTCTCTAGCATATCACATCTACCTCAAAATTCCAAATTTATTTTCACATACAATGTTATGCCAGCTCTGCTTTTTCTCTCGTCACATTCTGAATCCATTTATAGCTCCGGTAGCGCATGACTGTGATCGGTACTTTGATCACCTCATCACTCATCAGAAGGATATAAACAACCTGTACTCGGCGCATGAAAGACAAAGGCAGCGATCATACCCAGCAGAATAGAGCATCCCCACATGGTAGACACATCCAGGATCAGACCAAACCTGGTATCTCCTCCTGCCCGGAATACACCCACCACAAGGGTCGTATTGATCGCCTGGCAGAGTGTAAAGTAAGACATAACAAAAAACATAAAATAAAGATACCCCTGCGCTTCCTGTGAGAGTGTCATCACATGATTTGCAATCGGAGCAGCTATCAGAATGATGCCGCCTCCTACCGCACCGGTAATAATACTCAGCCACAAAAATCTTTTTCCATATTCTTTTGCCAGATGAAACTCTTTGCACCGATGGTCTTACCAAGATAAATGGCCGTCGCATTGATACACCAAAGGCAACCACCGTTGCCAGCTGTCTTGCAACCTGAGCAACAGAATTTGCTGCCACCGCAGCACTTCCCAGATGACCGATCACTGCTGTATTCGCAGTAGAACCAAGTCCCCACATCATTTCATTCAAGATCACCGGACTCGCATAAATCAGAAAGTCTTTTAGAAGCACCTTGTCGATCTTACGCATATAGACCGGGTGAAATCTAACGTCATGGTTTTTTACTTTTGCATACCAGATTACAATGATAAGTTCTACGATCCTTGCTGTCAGAGTTCCGATTGCCGCACCCATAATTCCCATCTTCGGTAAACCAAATAAGCCAAAAATAAGAAGCGCATTTACCAGGACATTACAAATTAGTGACGCGCTGTAGACAACCGTTGCAATCACAACCTGCTCGATACTCCGCATAATGTAAAGATAGACCTGCGTTGCCGCCATCAGGACATAGGAAAGCGCCACGATCCGCAAATATTTCACACCTTCTGCGATCACGGCCGAGTCACTGGTATAGATGTGAAGCAGCACTTCCGGAATGATTTCCGCAACAATGGTAAAAAGAGCTGCACAGCTGACACCGATGGTCATTCCCATTCCAAGGATTTTTTCAATCGTCTGTGTATCTTTCTTTCCCCAGTACTGTGCGGTCAAAACCGTTGCACCTGATGTTGTACCGAAAAGGATCAGTGTCATGACAAACTGTATCTCGCCCTGCAAGGGATGCACCTGAAAGAACTTTTTCGCTGACTCTTCCAAGCATCAGCACGTCTGCCGCCGTCACACCCACATTGATCAGATTCTGAAGTGCCATTGGAATTACAAGTGCGAACACTTGTCTGTAAAACTTTCTCTTATTTATTTCCATCTTATTTTCCTGCTGCTTTCCGAAAATCTGGTATACATCTTCGGCAGTAAGTTCTTTGATTTTGAAAGTTTTACGGTATCATTTAATGTCGCCGCCATTGCAAGTTCCCGCAGATCTTCCTCTGATACTTCTCCGATCTCCAGTTCCTTTAAATTTGTCGGCATATGAATCTCACGGAAATATTCTACCGTCCGGCGAATCCCCTCTTTTGCGGCTTTCGCCACATCTTCTCCTCTACGCCCCATACTTTCTTTGCGTAATGCGCAAATCTTTCTTCATCGTTTTATAGACATATTCTGCCCAGGATCCCCAGACAGCTGAAAGGGTTGCACCATGCGCCTTATCATATTTTGCACCAAGTGCATGTCCGAGCTTATGTACAGAAAAATCTTTTGCTCTTCCGAGACCTGTCAGACCATTATGGGAAAGGCTTCCTGCCCACATGATTTCACTCATGGCATCGTAGTCTGTCGGATTCTCCAGACCTTTCTTTCCATTTTCAATCACAACCCGCAGAACTCCCTCTGCAATCTCATCTGTTATCTGATTTCTCGTATTTGGAATAAAATATCGCTCCAGTGTATGCATCATGATATCCACGATTCCGCACGCAATCTGATATTTTGGAAGCGTATAGGTAAGAACCGGATTCATAATCGCAAACTTCGGGCGGTTCAAGCTAGTGCTGATTCCTCCCTTTTTCCTTGTTTCTTCGTTTGTCAGAACTGCGGAATCGCTTGTTTCACTTCCTGCTGCCGCAATCGTAAGTACGCATCCTACCGGTGTCGATCTGGTAAGTATGATTTCACCTCCCCAGATTTCCAGAGACCAGTCCGGGTTTGCCACACCATGGGCGATTGCCTTTGCTGTATCAATAGAACTTCCACCGCCTACTGCAAGAAGAAAAATCCGCACCGAACTCAATTGCTTTCTCAACGCCTTCCTGTGCATATGCCATCCGGGGATTTGGCTTTACTCCGCCAAATTCCCATAAGCAAGTCCTTCTTTTCCAGTGCTTCTTCTACCTGCGCAAGAAGTCCGCTTTTCTTTACACTTCCACCGCCATATACGATAAATACACGGCTTCCGCCCCATTTCTTAACTTCTTTCCCAACTTCTGCCTGTGTGTTTTCTCCAAACAGGATTTCTGTCGGGGTATACTGTATAAACTTTTGCATTTTACCTCTCTCCTTAAAAAAATCCGAACCGTTCAATAAAGATTGCGGTTCGGACTAAATCTTTCAGTCTTATCTTATAACCATACTTTTCCGGTATGTTCGCCATTGATTACATAGTATACTGCATAATCTTCCGGTTTTACATAAAGCTCAATACTCTTGATCTCGGAAATTTTATGTTTCTGTTTTGTCCAGTCTTTTTTTACTGAAGCAATCATATCTTTTGTGTTTACTTCTTTTTCACCATACTGAAGAACAACTTCTGTTTTGATTTCTTTCTTTGCCGCAGATTTTTTTGCTGTTGTTTTTGGTGCTGCTTTCTTTACTTCTTTTGTAACTTTCTCTGCAGTTTTCTTCACTTCTTTTGCAGCTTTTTCAGCTGTTTCTTCTACTGTTTTTTTCACTTCTCCTGCAGCTTTTTTTACCTCCTGCGCTTCTTTTCAACAGTAGCCTTTACTTCTTTCGGCTGTGCTTCTTTTTTAGCAGTTTCTTTTACTTCTTCTACTTTTCGCTGACTTTATCTTCTGCTGCTTTAACTGCTGTTTTTACTTCTTCTTTAGTTTCTGCCGCTGCCTTTACCTCTGATGCCTTTGTTTCTTTTATCTGTTTTTTCAGTGCCATATTGGTTTGCCCTCCTTAACCGCTAAGCCTTACTATTTTAAATCCGCAAACTGACAATACGCTGTGTTATCATTTGCTCTTTGACATTATAGCATACTAAATGAAAAAAGTCACATTTTTTCATTTAATTTTACATGCCTCCGTGTTATACTATAAAAAGGACGAGAAAAGGAGGTACGTGTTATGGGTCTTTTATTAGTAGCACTGATCGGTGTAGCAATCATCGCCGCTGTCGTTGTTGCTTCTTTCACTGCCGTTCTCGGAGGTGTCATCGGAGGAGAACTGGAAGACGAAGAAGAATAGTATGGCTGCGAAAACTCAATCGGGTTTTCGCAGCCACCTTTTTATTATTCTTCAAATGTTTCTTTAACTTATCCATGAACCCTTTTTTCTTAGCTTTACCCTTCGATTCAGAAGCCGGCTCTTCCTGGTTCAGTGTATTTCCTGTCAACTGATCAAAATGTCTAAGCACTTCTTTGGCTTCCGGACTTAATTTTTCCGGGGTCTGAATAACCAGCGTCACATAATGATCACCTCTGACCTGAGGATTTCTCAAAGAAGGTACCCTTTCCTTTCAGACGTACTTTTGTATCTGTCTTAGTTCCCGGTTTTACCGTGTAGATCACTTCACCATCTACCGTCTTGATTCCGCACATCACCACCAAGTGCTGCCTGCGCAAACGAAATTGGTGCAGTTGAGAAAATATGAACATCCTGTCTCTGGAAGATTGGATGTCTGGAAACCGTAACTTCTACCAGAAGGTCTCCCCTCGGTCCGCCATTCACACCCGGTTCACCTTTCTCACGGATTCTTACGCTCTGACCATTGTCAATACCTGCCGGGATTGTGACTTTGATCTTCTTGCGGCTTGAAGTATAGCCTGTTCCACCACAGTCCGGACATTTTCACGAATGATCTTACCCGTTCCATGACAGTCCGGACAGGTCTGCACATTCTGCACCGTTCCGAAGAACGACTGTGATGTATAAACAACCTGACCTTTTCCACCACATTTTGAACAGGTCTCCGGACTTGTTCCCGGTTTTGCTCCTGTTCCGTTACACTTTGTACATGGATCTTTCAGAACGATATCCAGTTCCTTCTCGCATCCAAAAATTGCTTCCTCGAATGTAATCCGGACACCTTTACGGATATTGGCGCCTTTCATCGGACCATTGTTCGCACGTCCGCCTCTTCTGCCACCGCCAAACAGATCACCGAAGATATCACCAAAATATCACCAAAGTCTGCCCCGTTAAAATCAAAACCGCCATATCCACCGGCTCCGCCTGCACCGCCTTCAAACGCTGCATGACCAAACTGATCGTACTGACGTCGTTTGTCTGCATCACTCAGAACAGCATAGGCTTCAGAAGCTTCCTTGAACTTCTTTTCAGCTTCAGCATCACCCGGATTCATATCCGGGTGATATTTTTCGCCAAAGCTCTGTATGCTTTTTCAGAGTCGCATCATCCGCATCTCGTGATACGCCCAGGATCTCATAATAACTTTTTGCCTCTGCCATAATCCTACCTCACTTAGATATTTCTCAAAGTATTTTAATACAGAATGTACCCTGGCACATTCTCATGCCCGCGCCGGCTCTCTGCAACATCTTCTTTGCACATGCAGTTCACCTAACCGGAGGCTTTTTATGTCATAAAAAACTATTTTTATTTATGACACATGAAATCTGCAAGACGGTATAATGCCGCCTTGCAGTTTCTCATCTTATCTTACGGATTAAACTTCTTTGTAATCTCCGTCAACTACGTCATCTCCGTTAAATCCTTCCGGAGCCGGTCCTGCTTCTGGTGCAGGTCCAGCCTGTGGTCCTGCCTGACCAGCCTGTGCGCCTGCCTGTTCGTAAACCTTTGTGAACAGTTTCTGAGCGCTTTCCATCAGTTTTTCTTTTCCTGCTTTGATTTCTGCAACCTGAGCATCTGTAAGTTCTTCTGTATTCGCTTTCGCAAGCAGATCTTTCAGAGCCTGTACGTCAGCTTCTACTGCTGCTTTGTCTGCTGCATCGATCTTATCTCCAACTTCGCCAAGTGCTTTCTCTGTCTGGAATACCATAGCGTCAGCTTCGTTCTTAGCATCGATTCCTTCTTTACGTTTCTTGTCCTGAGCTTCGAATTCAGCAGCTTCTTTTACAGCTTTGTCGATATCTGCATCAGACATATTAGATCCTGCTGTAATTGTGATGTGCTGTTCTTTTCCTGTTCCCAGATCTTTTGCAGATACATTTACGATACCATTTGCATCGATATCGAATGTAACTTCGATCTGTGGGATTCCACGGGAGCTGTGCGCGATTCCGTCCAGTCTGAACTGTCCGAGGGATTTGTTATCTCTTGCGAACTGTCTTTCTCCCTGTACTACGTTGATATCAACGGCTGTCTGGTTATCAGCTGCGTAGAGAAGATCTGGCTCTTCTTTGTCGGGATTGTTGTGTTTCTCTCGATCAGTCTTGTAGCTACACCACCCATTGTTTCGATAGACAGTGACAGTGGAGTTACGTCCAGAAGAAGGATATCTCCTGCACCTGCATCTCCTGCAAGTTTACCAATTCGGATAGAAGTACCCAAGTGCTGCCACATTCATCCGTTAGACGCTTGGCTCTTTTCCTGTCAGACGTTTTACTTCTTCCTGAACTGCCGGGATACGTGTAGATCCACCAACAAGAAGTACCTGACCTAAGTCTGCTGCTGTAAGTCCTGCATCAGAAAGTGCACGTCTTACCGGTTCCTGTGTCTTTCTACAAGGTCATGTGTAAGTTCATCAAATTTAGCTCTTGTAAGAGTCATATCAAAATGCTTTGGTCCTTCAGCTGTTGCTGTGATGAATGGAAGGTTGATGTTTGTTGTTGTTGCTGAAGAAAGTTCTTTCTTTGCTTTTTCAGCTGCTTCTTTCAGTCTCTGAAGTGCCATTCTGTCTGTTGACAGGTCTACGCCTTCTTTTGCCTTGAAATCTGCAAGCATATAATCTGTGATCTTCTGGTCGAAGTCATCTCCACCAAGTCTGTTATTACCGGCTGTAGCTAATACTTCGATAACTCCGTCACCGATCTCGATAACAGATACATCAAATGTACCACCGCCAAGGTCGTATACCATGATCTTCTGTTCTTTTTCATTGTCAAGTCCATATGCAAGAGCTGCTGCTGTAGGCTCGTTGATGATACGTTTTACATCAAGGCCTGCAATCTTACCTGCATCTTTTGTAGCCTGACGCTGAGCATCGTTGAAGTAAGCCGGAACAGTGATAACTGCTTCTGTAACTTTTTCTCCAAGATATCCTTCTGCATCTGCTTTCAGTTTCTGAAGGATCATAGCTGAAATCTCCTGTGGAGAATATTTCTTTCCATCGATGTTCTACTTTATGATCTGTACCCATCTCACGCTTGATAGATGAGATTGTCTTTTCTGCATTTGTTACTGCCTGACGTTTTGCAGGTTCACCTACAAGACGTTCTCCTGTCTTTGTAAATGCTACTACGGATGGTAGTTCTCTCCTTCTGTATTTGCGATTACGACCGGCTGTCCACCTTCCATAACCGCTACACAACTGTTTGTTGTACCTAAGTCAATACCAATGATTTTGCCCATTATGAAGACCTCCTGTTAATATAATAAAAATTGTATTTTGCTTTGTTATTTATATAAAGTATCGTAAATGCGGTACACGGTATATCTTAGTTTGCTACCTTTACCATACTGTGTCTTACGACTGAGTCACGGTACATATATCCTTTCTGGAATTCCTCGGCTACTACATTTTCACCTTATTCATCCTCCACATGCATCACTGCATTGTGGAAATTCGGATCGAATTCCTGACCAACTGCTTCGATCGGTTTTACTCCGATTCCTTCCAGTGTGCTCATCATTTGTTTATAGATCTTATCCATTCCATCTACGAACGGATCATCTTTCTTTCTTCCGGTACGGACTGAAGTCCGCGTTCAAAGTTGTCTACAATCGGAAGAAATTTTCTACAACATCTTTGGCTCCGATCTCATACATCGCTGACTTTTCTTTTTCAGTACGCTTTCTGTAATTATCGAACTCAGCCATGTGTCTCGTAAAGTTTGTCTGTCAGATCTGCGATCTGCTCATCCTTTTATCTTTTTATTCTTCTTTTCAAACAGCTTCTTTTTCTTTGGTTCTTCAGCATCTTCGGAATTCGTCTCTTTACCAACAGCTTCTTCCCTGCTGTTGCCTCTTCCTGGTTCCTGCCCTTTGCCTTCTGTCTTTGGCTTCTGCCTCCGCAGCTTTCTTTGCTTCTTCCACCGCTTCTTTACCATTTCTTCATTACTCATCTTTTATCCAATGGTTCTTCCACCTTTCTTACTTCTTATTCGAGCTTTTCGGCTCATCCCTGTGGAATATGTCATCCAGCTCTGCCATCAGTGTCTTAAGCGTCTTCATGACATGTTCATAATCCATTCGCTTCGGTCCGATGATTCCGATGGTTCCCTGCGCCCTCGCCCAACTCATATGTTGCTGTGACTACGCTGCAGTCTTTCATGTTCTCCATTCGATTCATCTCCGATGTATACCTGGATGTCTCTGTCTTCACCGCCGTTTGCCATTGACTTTGCCAGAGCGGCGTTGCTGCTTCAAAAGCACTGATGATCTCTGTGCGCTCTGCTTATCACTAAGCTCCGGATACTTGAAAATATTCGTCGCGCCACTGGTGTAAATCTCCATGTCGTCATCCAGCTGGATCACATTCGCTACTGCATCCAGGACACTGCTCATCACACCACTGTGGATCCCTGCCTGTTCTTTCAGTCTTGCGATCACTCCCAGATTGATCTGCTCTAGTGAAGTTCCGTTCAGCGAAGTATTCAGAAGCATATTCAGCTTCAATAGTGCTTCATTGCTGACGGCTCATCCAGTGTCACGATCTGTTCTTTACAATGTTGCCCTCCATCACGATCACAACGATCAGCTGATGGTCATCAACCTGTGAAAGCTGGATAAATTTTAATTTGTTCCTGTAAGTCGGAGTCGAAATCATCGTCGCATAATTCGTGTTGTTCGCAAGAACCTGCAACCTGCTTCAGAAGTTCTTCCATCTTGTCAGCCTTCTCAAGCATCTGACCTTTGATTTCGGTAATCTTGCTTTCTGGCTCATCAGCATATCCACATACCATCTGTAACCTTTATCCGACGGAATCCTTCCTGCTGATGTGTGAGGCTGCATGATATAACCAAGCTCTCGAGATCTGCCATCTCATTCCGGATCGTTGCCGAACTTAAATTCAGATCCGTATACTTGGAAATCGTTCTGGATCCCACAGGCCTCCGGTTCCCAAGATAGTTCTTAATGATTGCATGTAAGATCTCTGTCTTCCGCTCATTAAGTTCCCTCTCTCCACCACCAAAGCTGGGCTCGGTTTCAGAATAAGCATAGTTCACCATGCGCATTTCACCATCGGCAGGTTTGGCAACCCCCTCTTTCAATGCAGCAGGAATCTTGTTCAATGTAGAAGGAGAAATATAAGATACAGAAACCTTATCTCCCCAAACCACCTTATAGTCATCGCTGTTCATATCATATGCCTTCATCCCGTTGAATGCCTTGAGATATTCCGGCAGATTCTCATAATTCTTATAATGAACCGTCACCTTGGAATTGTCGTCCATATAAGGATACTTGCTGGCAATGTATGCAGGCAGATACCATACGGCAGGAGCCTCTTCGGTGAAATATTTATTGCCTGCCACAGCCTCTAAAGCCGCCTTGAAGGTCTCTCCTTCCGGGTCCTTGGAAAGGGCCAATTCTTTATTTGCCTCTATTCCGGCGATTGTCTTATAGTCAGCATCCGCCAATGTGATGGTATCGTTCCACACATCTTTGGGCTGGGCCAGCTCGTTGTAGCCCGGAAAATGATCCTCGTTGTAGTCACAGCCGGTCAATGTGAGAGCCGCTGCAAACAATCCATATAAGTAATATTTATTTTTCATATCGTTAATGTCTGTTTAAGTTAGAATTTAACCTTCAAACCTACGGAGAACGTACGTCCGAAACCGTAGAGCACCATCGCATCTTCCCAAGTAGAACCATCCCATGCGTCGGCGATGTATTCCTGGTCGAAAAGGTTATTGACATTGCCGCTCAAAGTAGCGGAGACTTTACCGAAATCAAACGTATAGCCGGCATTCAAATCAAACGTATAAGAAGAAGGCACCTTCCAGGGTTTTGCCACCTGATACTCCTTGCCCGGAGTGGCCTGGTCAGCTTCGATGTCATAGTCTGCAAAAAGACGTGCTGCATAGTTCCAGTCGAGGCCGAGACGCAATCCCTTCATCGGACGCACCGTCACACCGAGAGCAGCGGTAGTCTGTGCAGAACCACCTACGTTCACATCATCCATACGGATGTTATAACGATAGTCTTCTACATTGGCACTGCCGGCAGCAATCACCTCTTCTGTCTTCGGATTGTACATCTGTCCTTCATTATTGTAGTAGAAACCGGTAGCAAGTCCGTCCCAACGCCAGTCACCCCAAGAGAACATACCGTTGATGGTCATCCAAGTGGTCGGCCGGATATTGAAATCCACCTCAACACCCATGTGCTTGGCATTGGCACCGGTCATATTCAGAGTGGCGCGGCTACCGTCACGTGCTGTGTAAGAATCATAAAGGCTCTTGTCCATCCATTGCGTATAGTAAGCATTCAGATTGACAGCCACCAAGCTATTGCGGAAACCGTAGCCCACCTCGAACGACATTACCTTTCGTTCTTAGCATCCTGGTTGCGGTCGTGGAATTCTGTGAATTGATGAAAGAGGTATCAAACATAGGCGCGCGCGTAATAAAACCTGCATTGAAGAATATGTTCTGCGTTTCGTTCTGTTATAGTTGGCACCTCCCTTGATATTTCCACCCAGATAGTGCTTCTTGCTACTCTTGGCATGGGCTTCGTCATAATAGAAGCGGTCATAGCGCCAGTAGCTGGTGTTTGACAGACCTCCGGCAACGAAAGCGCTCAACTTATCGCGGTTGTACTCCAACTGGCCAAACGCACCCTCGGACATTACATAACCGTCATAATCACGGTAAACCACGTCACCTACACCCAGTTTCTTCTTGGCAAAATTCGGATCAGCAGCAGCAATGTTATTGGCAGCAGACACATTGTCACGATTGGAATCAATGAAATAAGAACCACTGAACAAATCGGTAATGATGTTCTGGTGCAAGCCTTTGTAATAACGCAAGTCGACACCGCCATAGAAATCCAGATACTCGCCGAACTTAGTTGTATAAGTAGAAAGCAAACCGTACCATTCGTGGTTGTTCATGGCCTTGCCCATCACCATCTGCGAACCGGTGGTACTTTGCCTGGTTCAACGCGTCGACAGCATCATAGTTGAAAGTACCGTCGGCAAGACGGAACTCATCGTTGGTATATCCGTTGCTGGCACCATACCACTTGCTGCGATAAGCAGAAGTACCAGTACCGCTGTAACCGTTACCACGGCCGATAGAAGCATAAAGAGCTGTACTCAAACTTGACTTATGGTCAATCTGCCATAAGTGATTCAAGGAAATCTGAGGCTTATGATAGGCATTGCGGTTTGAGTTGAAGGCTTGTCCCTTGCGATAACCGAAAGTAGGATTGTAACGATAGGCACTCTTCTCACCCATGAATTGCTGAACACGCTGCCATTCTTTGATGGTCAATGCGTTGTTATAGTTACGCTGATTGTGCCACTGCGGAGCACCAAAAGCAGAAAGCGTCAACTGATGATTGTCGTTGAAACGTTTGGAAAGGCTGGCAAAATAGTTGTAACCTTCAAAGTCCGTACCCTGGATGTATCCGTCGCCCCAGGTCTTGCCACCCAATAAGGTAAATGCCCAACCGTCCTTGCTCAAACCGGAAGAAACGCTGAACAGAATCTTGTTGTAACCATCATTACCCATACCGTAAGAGATGAAACCGCCTTTCTTGGCATCGGTACTCTTGGTAATAACGTTGATAGAACCTCCCACTGCCGGAGAAGAAACTTTGGAAGCCCCCAGACCACGCTGTACCTGCATGGAGCTTGTCACATCGGCCAGACCGGCCCAGTTGGACCAGTATACCTTCTGATTCTCCATACCGTTCATCGGCACACCGTTAATCATCATAGCCACGTTCTCGCTGTCGAAACCGCGGACACGGGTCTGTGCGTCACCATAACCGCCACCGTCTTTTGTAACATAAACACCCGGAGTAGACTTCAGAACTTCCGGGAATTCCTGTGTACCCAACTTTTCTTCAATAAACACCGGGGTTATCGTTGACACCGCTACCGGAGTCTTACGGGCAACCGCCACTGACGATGTAATCACTACGTCCTTCAGCATCACAGCATCCGGTTCCATTGGGATAGCACCCAAATCCACAGAAGCGCCCTTCTGCGTAATCTTCTTCTTCTGGTCTTTATAACCCACGTACTTGAATAGTAATGTCGCATTCGAAGCAACGCTTTGCTTGAAATAGCCATCAATGTCGGTCACCGATCCTTGTGTAGTACCTTCCACCATGACGGCGGCACCCACTAACGGTTCACCTGTTTCTGAATCAACAAGCTGACCTCTCACTGTAGTCTGAGCAAATGCAGCGGCACTAAATACCGACAACACTGCAACCAACAGGAATTGAATTAGATGTTTTCTCATAATTCTGTTTTTTGTTAATAGATAGTGTTAATTAAACATTAATTTATGTTTTAAGTCGCAAATATAACTAATAAAAACGAGATTAATGTTATATTTATGTTACATTTTTTGAAGGTAGAAAGGCTTTTTTTAAAAAAAATTTTAAAAAAAAAAAAAGCCCTGCATTCTACAGCAGGGCTTTCGTATTGTCAACAAGTAAAAGAATATACTTTCAAATTCGCACCGAAATCAATCATTCATGAGCTTTCTATAACGTACACGGGTGGGTTCTTCTTCCCAAGACGTTTCTGTTTATTTTCCTCATATTCTGAATAAGAACCTTCAAAGAAGAACACATTGGAGTCTCCTTCGAAAGCGAGGATATGCGTACAGATACGGTCAAGGAACCAACGGTCGTGACTGATGACCACAGCACATCCGGCAAAGTCCTCCAAACCTTCTTCGAGGGCGCGAAGCGTGTTCACGTCGATGTCGTTGGTAGGCTCGTCCAGCAGAAGCACATTACCCTCTTCCTTCAGGCAGAGCGCCAGGTGCAGGCGGTTGCGTTCACCACCGGAAAGCACTCCGCAGAGCTTTTCCTGGTCGGCACCGGAGAAGTTGAAACGGGACAGATAGGCGCGCGCATTGATGTCGCGTCCACCCATGCGAATCAGGTCGTTTCCACCGGAAATGACTTGATATACACTCTTGTTAGGGTCGATGTCCTTATGCTGCTGGTCCACGTAGGCCACCTTTACGGTTTCCCTACCTCGAACTCGCCCTTGTCTGCCTTTTCCAGTCCCATGATAAGGCGGAAAAGGTGGTCTTACCGGCACCGTTAGCCGATGATACCCACGATGCCGTTGGGTGGAAGCATGAAGTTGAGGTCGTCGAACAGCAGTTTGTCGCCGAACGCCTTTGCCACCTGCTTGGCTTCAATCACCTTGTTGCCCAGACGGGGGCCGTTCGGGATAAAGATTTCCAGCTTCTTCCTTCTCTTCACGTCCTCGTTCAGTAATTTGTCGTAGGAGTTCAGACGGGCTTTCCCCTTTGCCTGACGAGCTTTGGGAGCCATACGTACCCATTCCAGCTCGCGTTCCAGTGTCTTGCGGCGCTTGCTGGCTGTCTTTCTTCCTGCTCCATGCGCTTAGTTTTCTGTTCCAGCCAACTGGAGTAGTTCCCTTCCAGGGATGCCCTCGCCACGGTCCAGTTCAAGAATCCAGCCTGCCACATGGTCAAGGAAATAACGGTCGTGCGTCACGGCAATCACCGTACCCTCGTACTGCTGCAAGTGTTGTTCCAGCCAGTCGATAGATTCGGCATCAAGGTGGTTAGTGGGCTCGTCGAGGAGAAGCACATCGGGCTTCTGCAACAATAGGCGGCAAGGGCCACGGCGGCGCTCACCACCGGAAAGATGTTCTACGGACTGGTCTTCGGGCGGACAACGGAGGGCATCCATGGCACGCTCCAGCTTGCTGTCGAGGTTCCAGGCATCGGTCGCGTCGATGATGTCCTGCAACTCGGCCTGACGGGAGAAGAGCTTGTCCATCTTGTCCTGGTCCTCATAATATTCGGGCAAGCCGAACTTCTGGTTGATTTCCTCGTATTCTGCCAGCGCGTCCACAATGGGCTGCACGCCTTCCATTACAATTTCCTTCACGGTCTTGGTGGGGTTCGAGGTACGGTTCCTGAGCCAGATATCCCACAGAATATCCCGGCGAGAACACCACTTCGCCCTGATAGGACTTATCCAATCCGGCGATAATCTTCAGCAGGGTCGATTTACCCGAACCGTTCAGACCGATGATACCGATTTTTGCCCCGTAGAAGAACGAGAGGTAAATGTTCTTCAGTACCTGCTTGTTGTTCTGCTGAATGGTTTTATTCAGCCCAACCATAGAAAAGATAATCTTTTTATCGTCTACTGTTGCCATGTATTTAATGATTAATGTTCAGTGATAATGATTAATATCAAGGATTAATGGGGACAAAGATAAGAAAAAAGATGATATTATTTTGCAATTTTCAAAAAAGTATCTATCTTTGCATCCGCTTAACAGCAATGAAGGATTGAATCGCTAGCTCAGCAGGTAGAGCACAACACTTTTAATGTTGGGTTCTTGGTTTAAGCCCCAAGCGGTTCACATAGAAACAAAGTCAAAAGGCAAAAAAAAAGAAAAAAGTCCTACAATATCA
>SCPN01000824.1_pt1 | contig 28439 bp, 27 predicted proteins | sample 6106831 | NCBI WGS metagenome assembly SCPN01 (sample SAMN10720447, study PRJNA508395) | human gut metagenome | isolation source: Participant 1, 0 month
GTAGGCTTTTGTATATTCATTGACCTGTGTCGTTTTTACAGTTCCGCAGAATTTATCCAGAGTATCATCCGCCAAAAACAGTTTTACTTCATCTCCTGCTTCCAGCTTTTCTTTTCCATCACATTTTTTCCCATTTAATACAATGTTCTTCTTGCGCATCATTTTATAAATGAAGCTGTCCGGTGCTTCTTTGAGAAGCTTTTTTAAATATTTATCAGATCCTGCTTCAGTTTGCTTTCGATCTGATATACTCGCATACTGTTAATTCCTTTTGCCTATTATAAAGAGATGTCACACATTAAAGATAATAGCTCTTCATCATGTTTGCCGGCTTCCTGTGCCTGAAGCTGTTTCAGCCTTTCTTCAAACATTTTATAATCGTTCTTACCAAATATTTTTACATTAATATTCTTAATGCCGTTCTGCGTCAGTATTCCTTCTATATGCTCCTTACAGGAGTTCACATCACATTTATCAAATTCTGAAAATCCGATCAGATTACCACCTCTCGCAGTCATACATGTCATGGCATAATTCTTCTGATAAGAAGTCAGATACAGGTGATACAGCATCGGTATCTCTGCAATCTGCTGAATCTGATTGCAGATCCCTGTGTCATAAGCCGGTGTCTTTAAAAACATGATCATGGACACCGTATTTCTGCTTGCCGGCAGCAATGCAAGAACTGCTATGATCGTAAAAATATTTTCTCTGGTATGATAAATTGCATATCCAATTATAAAGATGATAATTGCGGCTGCGAAACTAATGGCAGTCTTTATTGTGGATAATTTCTTCTGGCGAATCAGATAATCCGGTTCTCCCTTTTGTGGTAAATTAATTTTTTTCATAAATGTATCGTGACAAAATCCTTTCCAAACAATATTATTTCAGGAAACGCATAATAAAGAGAATCCATTGATGAGGCACTATCTTAGCCAATACATGAAATGCCCGGATATATGGATTGTAGACTGAGATTTTCTTCTTATGGAAGGAATCTGCAATTGCGCGTTCTACCACTTTTCCAGTGGCCTAAATGTCAGTTTTTGAAGATAAGGTCAGGTCTTGCAATCCTTCTCTACCAATATCAAAATGGAGTATCAACAGGACCAGGGCATACTGCTGTCACATAAATCCTGCGGCTGCGCAGTTCTTCTGATAAGGCTCTTGAAAAGCTGTATACATAAGAACGTTCTGCCAAAAATGAAGCAGCTGCGCCATAAAAGCAGCACTGGAAGCAAGCTGGATAATACGGCTGTTCTTGCGCATATAAGGAATACACAGATATGTCATATCTGTAAGTGCCTTACAGTTCACATCAATCATGCCAAGCTCTTCTTTTCTGTTTAATTTAGTAAAGTTTCCCATAACACCATAGCCGGCACAGTTGACCAGCATACGGATCACAGGCTTTTCCTCCTGCAAAAGATGTGTCAGACGTTTCATATGTGCTCCATTGGTCACATCCATATCCAATATGCGCGTTGTATGCTCCATGCATTCAGCAACCTTCAGCATTTCTTCTTTTCTTCTGGCAATAAGCCATATCTCGTCAATCGAATCAAATACATTATCTAACTGTAATGCGAACTCAAGTCCCATGCCGGATGATGCTCCGGTAATCATTATAATATTCATGCCAGTCACTCCTTTATTTTTTAATGTACTCTCGGAATCTTCTTCTGCCTTCTGATGATGATGTTTTCTTTCTATTTCCTGATTGAGATATTTTACCTGGTCTCCGGATGTTTTTGCTGCCGGTTTTTGCTGTTTTTATTGTTCTTATCCTTCTTCTTATATCTGCTGGATGCATCTTCTGCATCCGATGCCAGCTTTTCTTGGTCTGATCAGGCATTTCTTTTAGTCAAATCCTATCAGGTCTTCTCTTCCGCCAGATGCAATGCTTTACTTTTACCAGCTCTAATTCTTAGGATTACGATACTGGATCAGTGCCCGCTGCATCGCCTTCTCATGGGGATTATATTGAATAGACAGGACTGCATCGCGTTAGGATCAATACCTGTAGTAATACATCACCGTAGCCACATGTAGACGGGACGAGTAGGGTAGAAATCCTGCACCTGTTCTGGCATATAACCAAGATCTCTCAAATATTCAGCCAATGCAACTGCTTCGCTTTAAAGTAGGAACCCGGATGGGAAGAACATCAGGTATGCACCAGGAACTGATTCTTGCCCATTTTCTGATTCAGCTCTTATATTTGGCGGTAAACGCTTCATATACTGCATTCTCCGGCGCCCATTTTGGAAAGGACAGCATCACAGATATGTTCGGGTGCTACTTTTAACTGTCCGCTGATATGATACTCTTACCAGTTCACGGAAGAGAAGTATCATCCTTATCTAATAAAAGATAGTCGAAAGAACGAAGAACCCTGAAAGACATTACCTTACCTTCTTTAGGCAGTTTTCTTAATTTGCGAAGCAGTGACAGGTAATCTGAATGATCCAGATTTGGACGTGAAGCTGGAACTGCAGACACTGGCGATGCTTACATACCGACTTTTAACTGCTTCTGGCAGGAAGGTATCAGAAGTGTAGATTCTCCAACATCATGAATGTATCCCTTTGAATTCTGAGGATCTTCCGTAATTAACTTGGCTTCCTATTCTAATTGACTTATGACTTCTGTGAGATGGTTCGTCCCTGGTGGAAGGTTAATGCGCAGAAATTGCAGCCTCAAGCAGCCTCTGTTACTGATCAGTGAGGAATTTAATTTTGATTGCAGGAACTCCACCGTCTTTTATAGGATGATAATTTCTAACATATGGCAAATGCATAGACATCATCCATTTCCTGCATGGAAAGTGGTGTCTGTGGCACGTTCTGCACTACGATAAACTCCATTCGGATATGTCTACTACAGAATCTTATTAAAGGTCCGTATTCTCATGTTGTACTTTAAAGCTCTTGGCATATAAAGGTCTTATCAGCTGCCATATCTAGTGTAAAAGGCAGCAGTTCATAATCATACAGACCAGATATTCCTTTGTTTTATCAAGACCGTACCGGGAATAAATCAATATCCTTAACATCGTAATACCATATTCAGGGGCGTCTGCAATCTCTATATAGATTTTCTCCATTCCATATGAATAATATCTGCCTGGCTGTCAAGCAAGATAGAACGTTTAAAGAATCTGACCAGTAATCATAATGCGCCATACGACGCAGGCGCCTCAATTCCTCGATAATGATAGGTGTCTTCATAAGTATGCCGAATCAGGTTCATAGACTACTACTGCGTGATCCGGTCTTTTATATGGAACACCTCCCGGTGTATTAAGCGTCCACTTTCCCTGTGCTTCTTGGATACATAATAATGGTTCACCATGGAATCCATATTGCCGGAAGAGACGAGGAAGCCGAGTCGTGGCTCTCCCAATACTGTAATACTGGCATCATCCTTCCAATCAGGCTGTGCAATGATGCCTACAGAGTACCCATGCGCCTGCAGCAATCTGGTAATAATGGCATGTCCAAAAGAAGGGTGATCTACATAGGCATCCCCCGATACATAGACAAAATCCAGTTGTTTTAATCCAAGTTCTTCTACTTCTGCCATATTTACTGGCAGGAATCCGTTTTCTAATGACAAAATATTTACTTCCTCTCCATATATAATTGCTGTATTTCTTCTTTTGTAAGCTGCCTGTAAGCACCTTTGGGCAGGTTCTCATCCAGAGTCAATGGTCCCATAGAGATACGCTTCAGATAAGTCACTTCTCCATCAATCGCCTGTATCATACGCTTGACCTGATGGAAACGTCCCTCTGTGATTGTAAGATAGATTTTATAAGAATCAGCGTCCTGCTGAATCAATTCTGCCTGTGCAGGCAATGTCATTTTATCATCGCCTATGTTTACGCCTTTTCTAAGCATTTCCAGTTTCGATTCTGATATACCACCTCTACACTCCACATAATAAGTCTTGGCAACATGTTTCTTGGGTGACAATAATCTGTGGGACAGCTCTCCGTCGTTTGTAATCAACAGAAGTCCCTCCGTATCTTTATCCAGACGTCCAACAGGCGAAAGATTTCTGCCTGCATCTCTTGGCAAAAGTGACATGACTGTCACATCCGTATCATCCTTTACCGCAGTAATAACGCCTGCGGGTTTATGAAGCATATAATAATGAAATTGACTGTACTGCAGTTCTTTTCCGTCAAATGTAACTGTATCGCTGTTCTCCTTAATCTGTGCTTCCGGTTTTAGCACCGTGACCTGATTGACACTTATTCTTCCTTTTTTTATATAATCTTTGACCTGGCTTCGAGAGCCAATCTGCACTTCTGTCAGAAATTTATCAAGTCTCATGGTAATTCCTTTCATGCCGGCTGTTTTATGTTCTGAATCCGGTAAATGATTCATAAATTGATAACAAAATCTATAGGTGATTTACTTTTTGTCCAAAATAAAACTGTGATTCTGTTGTCATTTATGGCATTTTATACTGTATTCACCGACCAGAACCTGTCATTATGCATTGGAAGGAGGCTGACACAATGGGCAACGCGTATGATCCTACGTTGTTTCCCTTTATGATTCTAAGTTCTCTTATGATGCAGTGGGGCAGATGAACAACTGGGTAAGCTGCTGTCAAAGCTGTGGAAAATCATCCTTCCCATACGCGCTATGGAAGCTATGCCATATTTATCGGTTTCTGTGGCTTCCATGGGGCAAAGGTTGGTAAGTGAATATATTCTGCGCAAGCTCTCCAGAAAGAAGCACAGCATTTAGTCGGTTTCTGCAACAATATCGGGCCTGCTTTTTTCTTGGCTGTATTTCCGCTGCTTTGCAGTCTTGGCTATACAAATGTCTTACCGTTTGTGTTTGGCATGTATGGCATTCCCATATTATATGGCATTGTCCTTCTGTAATCTGTGTCGAAGCATGATGATGATAATACAGCCAGAGCTTCTTTGGCAATCATAAAAGCCAGAACATTCATCTGCTGCCGGATTATTCAATGCAATCTGTATGAATAACATAGAATCCATTCTATTGCTTGGCGGATACGTTACATTAATCAATGCAATGCGAAGTATTTTTGACTGTTTTCCACTTTCCTCCAACATAAAAGCTGTTCTTAGCAGTTTTCTTGAAATCATTGGTGGAATCCCCGCAGTCTATCATACTTCAATGCCAGATACCTATAAAGTATTCTGGATTATGGTCTCTCTGAGCTTCAATGGAATATCCTGTTTGCTCCAGACAATCAGTTTTTTAGAAAAAGCCAATCTGTCTGTTGTTAATTATATCCTGCACAAATTAATCATTTTCACCATATCACTTTTTTATTATACATTATGGCTTATCGTCCCTGCCTAGTAGGTAATCACATTCGTATCTGTAGACTGGTCATATTGGTTCCATACCTTAAACATAACCGTTCCTGAAGACGCAGGTACATTATTGACCGCTACAGTCATGGTGTTATTCATGCCGTTCCACGGACATAATATTGACCAGCTGAGTCCATTATCGAAGGAATATGCATAATACTGAATACAAGTTTCATTGTCTGATGCAGTCAAGTTGCAGGTCAATGTTTTATTGGAATTATCGTATTTTACCAGATTTGCAATAGCAATTTCAGGTGATGTAGAATCCTGGTAGACTTTACCATGAGGTGTTGGAACTGCCAGAGGTGCATAGTCTTTGTAACTGGTTTTATTATCTATTGAAGTCAATCCAAAATATCTTGCAACTGCTCTTGCATCTCTTTCTCCAAATTCCCGTAATCTGTCATCTGACTGCAAATTCACAACATCATATGGATGATCCACATGGCAATGCTCAACAATGACCGATGGAATATTAACCAGTGCACACTGTCGAATGATTCCATAATAATCATTTCCTGTTTTACCAATTCTTGTTTTAATACCGCGGTTATAAATACCCATTTCCTGGAATTCTGTCAGGAATTCATTTGCCAGGCCATATCCCTGGCTATACGCTGAACCACTGGATGGTATCCAGACTTCTGCCCCATAATATGTATGCTCTATGGATGCATTAAAATGAAGTGAAAACAGAAAATCAGCGTTTACACTTTTAGCAAACTGTGCTCTTTCCTTATGAGACATTGCCACATCACCGGTACGGGTCAGATATACTTTTACATCCTGGTACTGTTCCAGATATGCTTTCATATACATGGCAACTATAAAATCATAGTCTTTCTCAGGTATCGGCAGATAATCTGTTCCAAGATTGTCACCGCCATGCCCAGGATCAATTACAACAACAAGTGGTTCCGCAGCCTGTACAGACATAGTTGTCTGTATCGCAACTGTAAAAAGAATAATACCCAATAGTGCATACAATCGTTTTCTCATAGAATCCCCTTTCTTACGACAAAACCCACAGTAATCTGTGGGTTTGTTTATAGATACTTCATTTGAATTAAATGACGTCCAGCTTCTCAGTCTCACCTTCCGGTGCTGTATTGGTTTCTTCCACTGGTGGATTCAGCTCAGCACGGTTAGCAGAAACAATACTGTCAATCTGTCTCAGATTCGCCAGCATTGTATTATAATCATTTGTAGAAACTTCAATAGAATGTGTAATAATATTACCCAGATTAGCCAGAATGTCATCTGTATACTGCATAGCTGCAATCTTCACATTATTAGCTTCTGTTGTAGCATTATCCAGAATCTCCTGAGCCTGCTTCGTTGCCAGTTCAACAATTTCATTAGCCTGTGCATAAGCCTGCTGCATAATCTGGTGTTCACTGATCAGTTCATTAGTCTGAACAGTAGCATTATCAATCAGTTCTTTTGCCTTTTGCTTGGCATCATCCAAAATAGCTTCTCTATTGCTGATGATTCTCTGATACTGTTTGATTTCCTCCGGTGTCTTCATACGAAGCTCACGAAGCAATTCATCAATTTCAGCCTTATTCACCATAATAACATCTGTTGAAAAAGCTTTGTACTTACAATTATCAATATATGCTTCAATCTCATCAATTAATTGTTCGATTCTGCTGCTCATAGCACTCCTCCATATTTGTCTGATTTTATTAAGCGGTCATTGGAATTATCCTTATACTTTTCATATACAAGCTTAGCAACGAAATCAGGAACACACTGGGAGATATCTCCATGAAAAGAAGCAATTTCCTTTACACTGGAAGAACTTAAATAAGCATATTCCAGACTTGTAGTCAGAAATACCGTATCCAGCATTCCATTGGATAACTTGCTGTTAGTCTGTGCAATCTGAAGCTCATATTCAAAATCTGTAATAGCCCGAAGTCCTCTGACAGACACATGAATATCTTTTTGTCTTGCATAATCAATCAACAGCCCCTGAAAGGAATCTACCTGAACATTAGGCAGATCTTTCGTGGCTTCTTTTAATATACTAACACGTTCTTCCACAGAAAACAACGCATTCTTAGCTTTATTATCTAACACACTGACAATCAGAGTATCAAACATTTTGGACGCTCTTCTGATCACGTCCAGATGCCCTAATGTCATAGGGTCAAAACTTCCCGGGTATATTGCAGCTTTCATAAAATTGCTTTAACTCCTTACAATAAATACATGTTTATTGGTTTTGTATATTTTTTCTTTTTCAATCGTGTAGCCAAGAGCTTCTGCATAACTTAAATCTGTATCAAGAGAAGCTTCTACCACAATTAATGTATCCTCTGTTACAAAAGAGCAGTCTTTCAGGATTTCCAATGCCCTCTTCTCATATTGCTGGTCATATGGAGGATCCATGAAAATAACGTCCACGGCATCTTCACGGATGCTTCCTCTGATTGCAGCAAAAACATCCTGCTTTACAACAACAGCCTGTTCATTTAGATGTGTATGCTGCAGATTGTCTGTGATACAGTCTATTGCTTTCTGACTGTTTTCCACAAAGTAAGCCTTACGTGCCCCACGGCTCAGTGCTTCAATGCCGATACCACCACTTCCCGAAAACAGATCTACAAAAATTGCGCCAGATAAGTATGGCATAAGCATATTAAATAATGTTTCTTTAATTCTATCAGTAGTAGGACGTGTATCTAAGCCATCAGGAGTCTTCAAAAGGAGAAGTCTCCTTGCTGATCCTGCAATCACTCTCATATATTATAAATTCCTTTCCTAGTCTCTTTAACAGATATATTATACTCTTAATTTCGTACCTTTTGCATCCCTTTTTCCGAGTTTTATTTTGCTTATTTCTATATTTTTATTTTTATAAGTAATACTCTGGTCATTTTCCATGCCTTAGTAGACATTTTCAATATAATCGCCTTCATTCAAACGTATTCCACGTACACCTACCGCATTTTTCTTCATAACAGATATTTCTTCTATCGGGAAGCGCAGGAAGAATCCATTTGCACTCTGTAAAATGACATTCTGCTGTTCTGTCAGGACAACAACACTGACAAGCTCGTCCTCTTCATTCAGCTTTGTAGCAGCTACAGCTCTCTTTGCCACATCAAATTCACCGCCGCTTACGATCTTACACATAGCCTGCTTTGTCACAAACAATAGGCGATATAAATTCAACTCTGACTGGCTTGTAATGGTAATAATCTCTTCTTTTGCAGAATCATAATTGCTGATATTGTCTACCGGCATTCCTTTATCCCTGAACTTTCCAAAAGGAATGTCAGATACCTTGATTGTATGTAACAGTCCTATATTGGTAAAGACACATATTTTTCCGGTGTTTTTACACTTTACGATATATTTCATTTCTGCCTGGACAGTATCTTTATTACGTTCATATGCAGACATATCTATTGTCTTACAATATCCGAAGCGATCCATCAGGAACATAACTTCCATTTCTTCCTGTTTTCTTTCTTCGTAAACCGCTTCTTCGGCATTCTCAATCCTTGTCAGTCTTGGAGAATTATATTCTTTCTTCAGATTGTCAAGATCCTGCATAATGACCTGAGCCATGGAATCTCTGCGTTCCAGAATATCTTCATAACGATAAATATTGGCTGTTGTCTCTTCGTGTTCTTTCATCAGGGCATCAATCTCCAGCCCAATCAATTTATACAGACGCATATCAAGAATGGCATTCGCCTGTTTTTCAGTGAAATTAAGCTGCGATGCCATGATTCTTGATTCTTTCGAGCGGAAATGAATCCCATCAGTAACACCGCTGGTCAGACACGTTTTTACCATATTTCTGTCTTTGGAGCCACGCAAAATCTCAATGATCAGGTCAATGATATTGCAGGCTCTGATCAGACCTTCCTGAATCTCACGTTTCTCCAGCTCTTTATTCAGAAGATTGGTATATTTACGTGTTGCGACTTCATACTGGAATGCTACATTTTTCGCAATAATGCTCTTTAGTCCAAGTGTTTCAGGTCTGCCATCTGCTATGGCAATCATGTTCACTCCGAAGGTATCTTCAAGGCGTGTCTTCTTATACAGTAAATTCTTGAAATTCTCTACATCGGTATCCTTCTTCAGTTCAATGACAATACGGTTCCTTCTTTAGAAGACTGATTGGAAATATCAACAATCTCCAGGTGCCTTTTGGATTCATAGAGAGCCGCATCCTGCAGGAATTTACTGATATTGGCTCCTATCATAGTATATGGAATCTGAGAAATAACCAGGTTCAATTTACCATTTTGCCTTTTCAACATCTACTACACCGCGAAGCTTGATCTTACCAACGCCTGTCTCATAAATGTCCAGCAATTCATCCTTATTGCATACAATGCCGCCTGTAGGGAAATCCCTTTTACATAATGGAGCAGTTCCCTGGTCGTAATGTTCTCGTTCTGCATATAAGCCTTCATTGCATCAACTACTTCCCAAGGTTATGTGGTGGAATGCTGGTAGCCATACCAACAGCAATACCTTCAGAACCATTTACAAGAAGGTTTGAAACCGGCAAGGCAGTACGCTTGGTTTTTCTGTCTCATCAAAGTTAGGTACAAAATCCACTACATCCTTATCCAGGTCTGCAAGCATGGCATCCTGTGTTATCTTCTGGAGGCGTGCCTCTGTATATCGCATTGCTGCAGCACCATCACCCTCTATATTACCAAAATTGCCATGTCCATCTACAAGTGGAATCTCTTTTAAAATCCTGTGCCATTACAACAAGTGCATCATAAATAGAACTATCTCCATGGGGATGATATTTACCCATGGTATCGCCGACGATACGCGCACTTTTACGGTATGGTCTGTCATAACGGATTCCCAGTTCATACATATCATAGAGTGTACGTCTCTGAACCGGTTTAAGCCCATCTCTGACATCCGGCAGAGCACGGGCAATAATGACACTCATTGCATAATTGATAAAAGATTTCTGCATGGTGTCAGAATATTCTGTTTTAATAATCTTCTCTTCCATTTATTACCTCATGTTTAAATATCAAGTTCTGCATCTGTTGCATGTTCATGGATAAATGTCTTACGTGGTGTAACATCTGTACCCATCAGCAGTTCGGTTATTTCAGATGCCATTCTGGCGTCTTCTATCTCAATCTGTTTTAAAATTCTTGTTTCAGGATTCAATGTCGTATCCCACAGCTGCTGAGCATCCATTTCACCAAGACCTTTGTATCGCTGTAGTGTAAATGGTCCCTTATGTTTCGCACGATAACGTTCCAGTGCTTTATCATCATACAAATATTCTTCCTTGCCTTTTGCCGGCATTGCCTTATAAAGAGGCGGCATTGCAATATAGACATGTCCCTCATAGATCAGCTCCGGCATGAAACGGTAGAATAGAGTCAGAAGCAGATTACTGATATGTTCACCATCCACATCGGCATCCGCCATAATCACAATCTTATTATAGCGAAGCTTCGTGATATCAAAGTCATTGCCATATCCTTCTGAGAAACCACACCCAAAAGCATTGATCATGGTCTTAATCTCTGCATTTGCCAAAACTTTGTCAATGCTTGCCTTTTCCACATTCAGTATCTTACCACGGATGGGAAGAATTGCCTGAAAGCTGCGGTCTCGTGCGGTCTTCGCACTGCCGCCGGCAGAATCACCCTCTACGATAAAGATCTCACATTTGCTGTAGTCTTTGGATTCACAGTTTGCAAGCTTACCATTGGAATCAAAGGAGAATTTCTGCTTGGTCAGCATATTGGTTTTGGCTTTTTCCTCTGTCTTTCGAATCTTTGCAGCTTTTTCTGCGCAGCCGATAATATTCTTCAGAACTTCTACATTACGGTCAAAATAACGGGGCACCTCATCCCCGGTCACTTTGCTGACTGCCTTGGCAGCATCCTGATTATCCAGTTTCGTCTTAGTCTGTCCCTCAAATCTTGGAGCCGGATGCTTAATGGAAACAACTGCTGTCATACCATTACGCACATCTGCACCGGTAAAATTGACGTCCTTTTCTTTCAGGATATTCAGCTCACGCGCATAATTGTTAATAATGGTCGTGAACATGGTCTTGAATCCGGTCAGATGCATACCACCCTCAGCATTGTATATATTATTACAAAATCCAAGAACATTTTCATGGAATTCATTTACATACTGAAATGCACACTCTACAGTAATGCCATCACTGCTTCCACTGTAATAAATGATGTCATGAATTGCTTCTTTATTTTATTAAGGTCTTTCACATAACCAACGATACCTTCCGGTTCCTGATAAATGATTTCTTCCGGAGTTTCGAGTCTCTTATCGCGAAATACAATTGTAAGCTTGGGATTCAGATAAGCAGTCTCATGCAGACGGCTCTTAACTTCTTCTGCCTTAAACCAGGTCTTGTCAAATATAGAAGGATCCGGTGTAAAGTTGATAGTAGTTCCTGTCTCTCTGGTCTTACCGATAACAGGAAGCAGACCATCTACCAGTTCTATAACAGGATTGCCATATTCATATTTATCCTGATGAATCAGTCCACCGCTCTTTACTGTAACTGTAAGCTGTGTAGACAGCGCATTCACAACTGAAGAACCAACACCATGCAAACCTCCACTTGTCTTATAAGCAGAATTATCAAACTTGCCGCCGGCATGTAATGTTGTAAATACAACTCGTTCTGCACTGACTCCCTTCGCATGCATACCAACAGGGATGCCTCGTCCGTTATCACTGATTGTCGCAGAACCATCTGCTTCCAGTGTAACTTCGATCTTCGTACATGCCCCTGCCAGATGTTCATCTACAGAGTTATCTACTATTTCATATATTAAATGGTTCAGACCCTTGGTCGATACACTGCCTATGTACATACCAGGTCTTTTTCTTACTGCTTCAAGTCCCTCCAGAACGGTAATACTTGATGCGTCATATACATTGGTTGATTTTGCCATTGTAAAACCTAAGCCTTTCTAAATATAATACGTTATGTATACATAACGCACTTCTCTGATTATAGCATATCTTTCAGTGTTTGCAAACAAAAAATGCCAATTATTCAAACATATGTTTTCTGATATTGTAACACTTTATTTACATGTGTTGTTTCAAATGTAACTGATTTCATGTAACCACTATCACAAATTCAGAATATCTCTATCATTACAAATAAAGAATCCATGTAAAAAAATGAAAATTTTGTGCATTTATTTCAATACAAGGATTGCAAATGTAAAAAATTTGTATACAATAAAGTTAGGACATAGCGAAACGCTGCATAAAATAACGGTGTAAACGCTTACATAGAAATAACAATAATAACCTAAAGAAAAGGAAGGAATTTAATATGTTTGGATTCGGAACAATGATTGAAATTTTAAAGAAGAACCCTAAGAAGATCGTGTTTACAGAAGGCGCTGATCCTCGTATTCTGGAGGCTGCTTCCAGACTTTTAGCAAGTAGTTTCCTTCATCCGATCCTTGTCGGTAATGAAGAAGAAGTATATAAATCAGCTGAGGAAAGCGGATTCAACATTCGTGGTGCTCTTATCATTGATCCTAATAATTATGACCGCTTCGATGAAATGGTAGATCTTTTCTGCGAGATTCGCAAAAGCAAGGGTGTTACTCCTGAAGAAGCAAGAAAGGTATTAAAACAGCCTAATTACTTTGGAACCATGTTAGTTAAGATGGGTGTTGCTGATTCTCTTCTTGGCGGTGCTACATATTCAACTGCTGATACAGTTCGTCCTGCTCTTCAGATTGTAAAGACTAAGCCAGGTAACAGCATTGTATCTTCCTGCTTCATTCTTGTTCGTCCATCTGCAACAGGCGAAAACGAAGTTCTGGCAATGGGTGACTGTGCTATTAACATCAAGCCTACCGAAGATGAATTAGTTGAGATCGCTGGTGAAACAGCAAAATGTGCCAGAGTATTTGGCATGGATCCTCAGGTAGCATTTTTAAGCTACTCTACTCTTGGTTCAGGTAAGGGCGAAGACGTTGATAAGATGCGCAATGCTGCTAACAAAGCCAAAGCTAAATATCCAGAGCTTCCTATCGAAGGTGAACTTCAGTTCGATGCAGCTGTATCTCCTCGTGTTGCACGTACAAAGTGCAAGGATTCTGCAGTAGCAGGTCATGCTAATACATTTATCTTCCCTGATATCAATGCCGGCAATATCGGTTACAAGATTGCACAGCGTATGGGTAACTTCGAAGCATATGGTCCTATCCTTTTAGGTTTAAATGCACCTATCAATGATTTATCCCGTGGATGCAATGCTATTGAAGTATATTCCATGGCTATCATTACAGCAGCTCTTGCATAAAATAAATCCTATAAAATATACTGTGCGTCGTAAGGCGCACAAAAAAACAGTCGTTTTTCAAACGGCTGTTTTTTATTATCCATATCAATTATTAAATAGACATTTTCTTGCAACATGCTATCGCCAATGAACCTGGTCCAATATGGCAGGAAACACTTAATGATAAATGGTCGATATAGATCGGGTAATCTGGAAATACCTCATGAAGTTCCTGTGCCAGAGCCTTTGCAGCTTCTTCATTTTGTGTATGTGCAATCTGCAGATAAATCTGGTTATCTTTCGATACGCCTCCAAATCGCTTTTCTATATCGCTCTTTATTGCATTCATCATAATAGTCTTTGCCTGATTTACCGTTCTGGCTTTGGCAAAAGCATCCAGCTTCTCTCCCTGAATCTGGAGTACCGGCTTTAATTTCAGCAAAGTTCCAAGTGCTGCCGCAGCAGGTGTAATTCTTCCACCCTTCTTCAGATAATATAATGTATCAATCATAATATAGATAGTAGAATTGAATTTGTCAGCTTCCAAAATCTCTTTGATCTCAGCTCCGCTCTTACCTGCATCAATCAATGCGAGCGCATCTAAAACTGACTGTCTCTGTGTAACAGAAATTCTCTGGTTATTCACAACATGAACTTTACCATTATAATCCTGTGACAGCATAATTGCTGTCTGACAGGAACCACTCAATCCACTTGACATTGGAATATGAATAACTTCATCATAATTTTCTAATAAAGAATCCCACAAATTAAGTATAGATTCTGGAGACGGCTGTGAAGTTGATATATCTGCATTAGCTGCCAGTTTTTCATAGAATTCATCTCTGCTTAAAGAGATCTCTTCATAATAAGTCTCTCCATCAATCATAAAAGGCATTGGAATGACACTAACACCTAATTCTTTAGCCTGCGCTTGTGTAATGCCGCTGTTACTGTCAGTAACTACTGCAATTCTTGACATATAGTTAACCCCCTATTGTGTATCTCTTACTCTTGTGTAGAAGTATCATAAACAACAGCTACACTCTTTTATTCTACTGTCAGATGCTTATAAAGTCAACACTACGGGCAATATTCTCTTCGTAATGCTGCCAAATTTCCGCATACTGTGGTTCTGGTACTTTTCCATTCTGTATATAACTTTTATATACCTGTGAAGCACATTGCTGTGCTGATTGTAATATTGTAGCATCCTGATAGATATCGCCTATCTGAAACTGAAATTGTCCACTTTGCCTGATTCCAAATAAATCACCAGGACCACGCAATCTCATATCTTCCGATGAAATAAAGAAGCCATCATTCGATTTATTCAATACCTGCAATCGCTCCATAGTACCTTTATTATTAGTCGTACTGATAAAAATGCAATAAGACTGATATTTTCCTCTTCCAACACGCCCTCTCAGCTGGTGAAGCTGTGCAAGTCCAAATCTTTCAGCATTTTCAACCATCATAACCGTTGCATTCGGTACATTAATACCTACTTCAATTACAGTAGTCGATACCAGAACATCTATATTGTGTGCTGCATATTCTTCCATAATCCGGTTTTTATCCCTGGGTTTCATCTGCCCATGTAAATATGCAATACGAATCGACTCAGGCAATGCAGTCCGAAGCTTTTCTGTATATTCTATGACATTCTCAAGATTTGATTGCTCACTCTCCTCATCTCCCGGTTCAACCATCGGACAAATGACATAAGCCTGTCTGCCGCCAGTCACTTCCCTGGCAATAAACTGATACGCTTTGGAGCGATAATCTGTCCCTACCACACAGTTCTTGATAGGAAGGCGGTCCGCCGGCAATTCATTCATGACAGATATATCAAGATCTCCATACAGAATCAGTGCCAGTGTTCTCGGTATAGGTGTTGCACTCATGACAAGTACATGTGGTGAAAGCCCTTTCATAGCCAGCGTTTCTCTCTGTTTTACGCCAAAACGATGCTGTTCATCCGTGACAACCAGCTTTAAATCATAGAAATCCACATTGTCCTGAATCAATGCCTGCGTTCCGATAATCACATTGCATAAACCCTGACTGATTTTCTCTTTTGCAATCCTTTTCTCCTTTGCAGTCAGTGAACCAGTCAACAGCACAGGCAGAAAAGGCAGATTATATTGATCCGCCATCTGAGATATAGATTCATAATGCTGCTTTGCCAACACTTCTGTAGGTGCCATAAAAGCCGCCTGTTTATGATTCATAACGCACATAAACATAGCCAGTATTGCAACAATCGTTTTACCTGATCCCACATCACCCTGCACAAGTCGATTCATCAGATGTGCAGAACACATGTCTCTTTCGATTTCCGCCCAGACCTTCGTCTGTGCTCCAGTCAATTGATATGGCAGCTTGTCTATCAGTTCCTGACATGCATCAATTCTCATCATAGGGCAATCATTCACCGATCTCTCAGACATATCCTTTAATGTCATAACAGAAAGGATAAAGAAGAAAAATTCTTCAAATACAAGCCTTTTACGGGCTGCAATCAAAGCCGTACGATTCTCTGGAAAATGAATGTCACGCATTGCCTGTGCATACTCCGGCAAATCATATTCTGTACGCATAAAGTCCGGGAAATAATCATAAAATGCCAGTTCATCCAGGGCATTTCGGACTGTTTTGGCAATTGCCTGTACCGTCAGCCCCTTAGTCGTAGAATAAATCGGTGTCAGCGTATGCAGATGCTTTATAAATTCTTCTCCCGTAATAATCTTTGGATGTTCCAGTGTAAGGACATTACGGCGCATAACAGCCTGCCCCCGCAGTATATACTGCTTGCCGGGCTGCAGATTATTTTTGATATACGGCATATTGAAATAAGCCAAATCACATTGTCCTGTACTGTCCTTCACATGAACAGTGGTAATAGACATATTACGTTTTACATGCAAAGTCTGTGGTACGCTGATTACAGTAGCATGTATTGCCTGCACCTGATTGACCTGTATGTCAGAAACAGACGTAATATCCTGCCATTCCTCATATTCTCTTGGATAATGTGTTATCAAATCATATACCGTATAGATATTTAATTTATGATACAGGGCTGCTGTTTTATCCCCTACGCCCTTCACACTTGTTATAGGATCTGTTAATTTCATAAAAATACCCACAGGGACAAAAAGGAACGGAATAACCGTCCCCTTTGCCTTCTATATATTTATTATCTTATATTATTCAGCAGAAACTACATAAGAATAGATAGGTTGTCCACCAAACTGTAATTCTACGTCACAGGATGTATACTTCTCCTGAATTCTTGACACAAGTTCCTGTGCCTGCTCTTCAGAAATATCTGCGCCATAATAAATGCTGATCAGTTCATAATCATCCTTCATCATTTCTGATACCATTTCGAAAGCAACTTCCTGCAGGTCTGTACCAACAGACAAAATTCCCTTATCACCAATTCCCATAAAATCGCCCTGATGAATTTCTTTGTTGTCGATCATAGTATCACGTACTGCATAAGTAACCTGACCTGTAGCAACATTCTGTGCTTCCTCTGTCATGACTGCTTCATTCTCTTCTATGGAAATATCAGGAACATAGTTGATAATAGCTGTAATTCCCTGTGGAACAGTCTTAGTAGGAATAACGATAATATTCTTATCCTCTGTCAGTTCCTTTGCCTGGTTCGCTGCCAGAATGATATTCTTGTTATTAGGGAAAATAAATATGTTATCCGCATTGATCTGATCAATTGCATTCAACATATCTTCTGTGCTTGGGTTCATTGTCTGACCACCCTCAATGATGTAGTCAACACCCAGAGAGCTGAAGATTTCATTCATTCCTTCACCAATAGATACAGCAACAAAACCTGTTTCCTTATGCTCAGCTGTGGCAGCAGGTGCTTCCTGCTCCTGTGTATCTTCTTTCTCGATTACCGGCTGCTGCATCTCTCTTTCCATCATATCTGAGACTTTTTCATCTCTTTCAAGACGCATATTCTCAATAATGATAGTTGTCAGAGAGCCATACAAGAGTGCCTTCTGCATTGCAAGTCCTGGGTCATTTGTATGAACATGAACTTTCACGATCTCATCATCGGCAACTACAACGATAGAATCACCGATAGATTCCAAGTACTCTTTAAAATCCATTTCCTGTTTGATGTTAAATGTCTTATTAAGCATAATCAGGAACTGTGTACAATAGCAGAATTTAATCTCTGCCTGCGCCTGTGCCTCAATATTAGGAGACATGGAACCCTTAGCTGCCGGCTTGGAAGGTGCTGCTTCAATTGTAAGATCCAGCTCTTTACCAAGGAATGCGTCATAAGCACCCTTTAATACTTCTACAAGACCCTGTCCACCTGAATCTACAACGCCTGCCTGTTTCAGGACAGGTAACATCTCCGGAGTCTGTGCCAGAACCACCTCAGCTTCTTTGATCACTTCGCTAATGAAGATCTCAAGATCCTTCTCACCTGCTACAGCAAGGTCATTAGCTCTTTTGGCAGCGCCCTTGGCTACAGTCAGAATCGTACCTTCCTTTGGCTTCATAACTGCTTTGTACGCTGTCTCAACAGCCTTTTCACATGCAGAAGCAAGGATTGCTACATTAATCTCATCATATTCACTGATCACCTTGCTGAAGCCTCTGAACAGCTGAGACAAAATAACACCTGAATTACCTCTTGCGCCTCTAAGAGAACCTGATGAAATTGCCTTAGCCAAGGCAGCCATATTAGGTTCCTTGATTGCTGCCACTTCTTTAGCAGCAGACATGATTGTCATAGACATATTTGTACCGGTGTCGCCGTCAGGAACAGGGAAAACATTTAATTCATTGATCCATTCCTTCTTATGCTCCAAGTTCTTTGCACCGGCAAGAAACATCTTTGAAAGCATTTGCGCGTCGATTATATTTAAGCCCACTTCTAGAATCCTCCTTAATCTATTACTCGAACGCCTTCAACAAAGATGTTGATTTTTTCGATTTCGAGACCTGTAAAATTTTCTACTTTATATTTCACATTGCTAATCAGGTTATCAGATACAGCGATGATGCTGACACCATATGCAACAATAACGTGAAAATCAAGAATTAATTTATTATTTACGATATTAACCTGTATGCCATGAGTAATAGTTTCTTTTTTAAGTAATTTCACCAGGCCATCTTTCACATTAACGGATGCCATGCCGACAATGCCAAACATTCAACAGCTACACTGCCTGCATACTGTGCGATAACTTCCGGATCAATAATATATTCCCAAATGGGTATTCATTGAACCTTTCATAGAAATCCTCCTTTAAAATTATTCGATTCTATTATAACCGCAAATGAGCAAAGAAACCTATATTTCTATATAATTCATATATTTTTACTCTTTTAAAAATATTGCTTGCAATATGAATGTTTTTAATTGGATACTAATGTTGTGAGTCGAATGACTTAGTTTAGTCAAGGAGGAGGTGCTAACTATATGGCAAAATGCGATATTTGTGGCAAGGGCGTTCATTTTCGGAAACAACGTAAGCCATTCTCATAGAAGATCCAACGCAATTTGGAATTCAAATGTTAAAGAGTAAAATGCAAAGTAAACGGAGCTACTAAAGAGAATGCATGTTTGTACAAGACTGCAAGATCGGAAGCGTTGAAGAGCATAATTTATTTAAAAACAAGTAGGTTTGCCTGCTTGTTTTTAGTTTGCAGAATTTAATTACAAAAAGAGACAGTACTACACTTCATAGTACTGTCTCTTCATTTTTTCATACTCTTTTTGAATAAGTAATAAAGTTTTAGTGTCACCGCACCGATTATCCGGATGGAAAATCTTCAGCAGTTCCTTATATCTCTTTCGCAAGGCAAGCTCATTATCTACGCCTCTGAAAAATACGCAGCTTCCGCAATAATTATTTTCAAATGTTCCTGCACCCATAGAATCAGAATTTGCCTGGGAATGTAATTTCTGCTTTGCAAATTTACCTTTTTCATATTCAAGATTCAGGCGCTCACACTCCAATGCTTTCCGATCCAAAGCAAGCTGTCGAAAAGCATTTTCTATTATCTGCTGCTTCTTGGACATAAATATTTCATTTTGATCGAAACAGCTTATTTTCTGTCTTAATCTTGATGTCTAATGCATTTCTGTCCCGTTCCAATGTCCTCTTTTCTTCCTGCAACTTGTGAAGCAACTCGTCCAATTCGTCCTTCTTAGCCTGAATCTTGACTTGCTCCTGAGAACATCCATAATTTGAGTTTCTTTACCTCATCAGAAGTCTCAGCCTTCATGAGCCTCTCATCAAAATCCCTCATATTTAATTTCCCACCCTATTATTGATACAATCCATACCAGTACCCTTACTACTGGCAGTGAAACAAACTGTAACCAACTATAAGCAAAAAAGCAATTATTATGACAGCAATCCAAACATCACTGATAATCAGCATCAAAACCATGCCAACAGCAATCCAGAACATTGTATATCCTATCAGCTTTTTCATTATCATACCGTCCTGTCTGCCGTCTTATTCTATTATATGCTGTTACTTCTCATCTTTGTCTGGAAAAGCAGTTTTTATTGCATCTTCATCGCTTGGCATGTCTTCCTTCGGTGCCGTGAAACGATCTACAAGATCAGGTATCATATCCAGTACCTTCGTCATTGTATCCTGATTCTTAATATTCACCAGCTTAATCTGACCATTCTTAATCACAAGAACAGCGCTTGGTGTCATTTTACCTGACATACCGCCACCGCCACCGTTCTTGTTATCTTTTGTCGATGCGCCGGCTCCTACGCCGAATGTAACATCAACCAGTGGAATAATGGTAGTATCTCCTATCTGTGTCGGTTCCCCTACTACAGTTTTGGAAGAAAGAAAACCTTCCATCCCCTTCATCATAGAACCTACAATTCCGCTAAAGCTATTATCTGCCATAGTGTTAATCATCCTCCCGTAACAGACATTTTTTCAAATGTTTTATATTTTTATCGAACAGAATTATATATGCGGTCCATATATATACAAAAATGTGAATCCTGCCTTTACAGAAAAATTCACCTTCCAGTATTTCAGAATCAAAATCCGGTTCTAATGCCATCTTTCCTTCATGTAAAGGATATAACATTCCCCAGATGCCAAGAATATCTCCCAACGTTGCCGGATCTTCCGCTCCAAGATGGACATAAACATGCCACTTACGTGGTCTCAGATTACGAAAAATACGTTTTATCTGTTTTCCGGCAATTTGAAATGCCTCTTTGGTGCTGTCCTGCGACAACACATTGCAATAATAAGATACATTACTTTTTATGTTTACTATTGTATCATAGAATTTTCTAAATGTGTACTTAATATTCTGAAAAAAATGTATAAATTTTCGAAAAATTTTAATAATTTTCTGCCAAAAGTTCAATTTTTCATCATTTGAATTGCTTTCTGCAGTATCTATATCCACCTGCGAAGTATCGCCTGCTGTCTGAGTATCTGCCGGGCTCTCTACAGATGCCCCTTTTAACTCCGGCTGTTTATTCTCTGAGACAGTCTTTTTTTCTTTTTTCTTCTTTGCGGCTTTGGCTTTATCCTTTTGCTTTTTATCAGCTTTTGGTCTGGTATTATCATATACCGTAAGACCCAGTATCTTCAGCATTACATGCAATGCCTCTTCACTGCTCTGACAAACCCTCAAAGTCACAATATGCAGCAGCCATGTAACTCTAGCTTCTATTTTGTATGACTCTTTGTAAAAGCCATCTGCTTTATAGCGTATTGGTACAAACAATACAATACAAAGGACAAAAAGAACCAATGCCAGCAGAATCAGCAGAATAATTCCAATTATTTTTAAAATAGACAAAATGATTCCGAACATATAATCCCCTTTTATCAATTACACTTTTGCCAATCAAGAGTAACGCATATCTTACGTACATCATAAGTGCCTGTTAATTCCATTGTATCCATCAGCATGGTCTGTATTAATTCCACTGCTTCCTGGTAACTTCCGGCAATCCCGATAATATATGGAGGATACTTCCGGTAATATGACTGTTTCAAAACAGCATTATGATATATCTCCAACATATCCTGATTATTTGCAAGAGCTATGCAGTATACATTTGGCATAACTTTACCGGTTTTAAGTTTCCACACAATCTGTCTTCTCTTCTTTTTCACAGATGAGCCCACATATAACCTTTTATAAAAACGCATGTATATCAGCTCCCATTGTTTAGTATGTACAAAGTTATGTAAAACATATCATCATTTTACCATATTTTATAATAAAAGAAAAGAAGGTCTTTAAGACCTTCCATTATTCGAATTATCCTGTGGTTTTACCCATTGTTTGTTTTTTCGAAGTTCAGTGTACATCTGGTATGCTTTCTCCAGTATTTGTTTCTCATTGGAAAATTTTAACAAATGATACGCCTCATGATACTTATAATAACCAGAATCAACAAAAAACTCTTCTTTCTGTGGTTTGCTGTAATAATTGTCAGCCATCATCAGATACCAGTGTACTTCTTTTGTTACAACATCCTGTGGAACTGAAAATGAATATTCGCTTTTTCCAATATATCGGATTACGGCAGCCTTTACTCCGGTCTCTTCAAAGACTTCTCTCAGAGCCGTCTCTACATGTTTCTCTCCGGCTTCTACCGTTCCTTTTGGCATGACCCAGCCTTCATATCTGTTCTTAAAATTCTTGTATAATAATAATATCTTTCCTCTGAAAATTACTACGCCTCCACAGCTTGTAGCTTCAATCATGGCGTTTCCTCCCATATGGTGCGTATTTTAGCCATTGATTTGACTATTCTTCAATACTTTCAATAATACTGATAATCTGATCTGTTTCAAAAGGTTTTGTAACAAATTCTGCAGCACCAAGTTTAATTGCATCTACCATTTTGCCCTTTTGTCCGGCAGCAGTAACCATGATGACTTTTGCACCTGGATCGTATTCTTTGATCTTAACCAGTGTCTGAATGCCATCCATAACAGGCATTGTAATGTCCAGTGTCACAAAATCAGGATGTAAATCACAATATTTTTCAAATCCCTCTTCTCCGTTCGCAGCTTCAGCTACGATCTCATAACCGTTCTTTTCAAGTATGGTTCTGAGAACTGATCGGGATGTTTTAGAGTCGTCAATAATAATCGCTGTATGCATAATCTGTTCTCCTTTGACTTATAGATTTTTATTGGCACAGCTCAAATACTGCACGAAAACTGAAGCGATTCGCATGAATAGGAATCACGTAGATTTTACCATTATTAAGATAAGGACCTTCCATTCCATACCGGGGAGCATCCATATCTACATCAATCCCCTCATAACTAAGGTTCGTTGCAAAAAGACCGCTTACACAATTAATGAATTCACCTACATTGTCCAAAGCATCATCATTAATCACATCATACGTTTCTGAGCCAAAATAATTGGCAATTGCCAGCAAATTGTTGATAGGTGCCGACAAATAGAACTTGACATTCAGATCACCGGATAATGTCTGCGCTGCATACCGGTCTATCTGAATAGAATGTGCCATATATGCCTTATCCAGGTAAACATTCTTATCTATCAGCCTTTTTATTGTCTGCAGCAAAGTAACTGTCAATTCATGCATTCTGGGATTCTGGAAGGGAACAAAAATACGGATAATCTGTTCCATGTCATCAATGCACAAAACATGAAGCTGTTCATCGGTAAATTGATAATACATTTGGAAATCTGCAAGCACACACATAATGTCTTCAGTCTGCAATATCTGCTTATCCAGTAATAACTGTGCAAAGCACATGACCGGCAATGACTGGAACTGTACTATCTGTTCTATCTGATTATCTGTCAACAGTTGCAGGCGAAGTGCCGCTTCCGTAAATGATTCTTCCTGCATCTGAGACTGCTGTATAAATCGAATCTGTGATAATGGTAAAAATTTATTTACAAGAATGACAGTCTGTGGATCGGCTTTGTATTCAGTAATTGTTTCCAACAAATCATCCAATTGAGCAGGGTTTAAATATCCCCTGTTTACTAAATAATTTCCAAATAAACGATTAAGCATATTTCAGCTCCCTTCTGTTGCTTTTGTATACCTAATAATAATATACACCTTTTCAGGATAAATTACAAAGAATATTCGTTAATTGTATAAAAATTCAAGCAAATTCAGTTTAATAAATTACCCATTATAATATTGGTCGAATATTCTTTTCGCTACTGGTACTGCATATTCACCGCCTGAACCAGCACCTTCCATAATCACTGTAACCTGAAGCGGTCTATCCGTATCATAGGAAAAGCCGGTAAACCAGGCATGGGAATCAGATTGAGAATTGTACTCAGCAGATCCGGTCTTACCTGCGACCTGATATGACTGTCCTTTTAATCGTGTTCCTGTTCCTTCCTGTACCACAGCAATCATCAGATTCTTGAGAATATCTGCTTCTTCTTCGCTTATTAACTGTCCCAACGAATCAGGAGAAAAGCTCTTGATCAGATTACCGTCTGCGGACTCAACATGGTCTATTATATACGGCTGCATCATGATACCGTGATTTGCAATCATGGAAGTAATCATGGATAAATGAAGTGGCGTCATCTGTGTAGTTCCCTGTCCGATAACCGTCTGAATCAGGTCACTGTCAGATGAGCTGAAGTGCCTATGGATACTTTACTTATATTAGAAGTCAGATCTACCGGTAAAGACTGATTAAAATACAGACTGCTCAGAGTGTCTTCAAAGCTGGTTCTGCTCAATGTCAATCCCATGTTGGCAAACGAAGAATTACAGGACTTGGCAAATGAAGTCGTAAAATCCACTTTACCATGCTTCGTACCATGGAAGCAGCGAATTGTATCTTCTCCGCTGGTGAATCTTCCATTACAATCAAAGGAATAATTCTGATAAGTAAGAGGATTCTCGCGAATGTATTCCAGCGCCGTTAATATCTTAAACGTAGATCCCGGTGGATATAGCCCCTGTGTTGCCCTGTTTACCAGAACTGAACTGTTACTGTCATTCACCAGATCATCCCATACCTCAGATATGGTGTTTGGATCAAAGTCAGGTTTTGAAACAAGGGCGAGTATGCGCCCCGTATCCGGTTCCGTAACAATAATTGCACCTTCATACATTCCCAGTGCATTATAGGCTTCCTGTTGAAGTTGTGGATCAAGCGTCGTATATACAGAATTACCTGTATGTTTCTCATCTGCCAGGTCATCCTGAATTTTGTTATTAAGAGAAACATTTGAAGATACCAGATATATTCCCGCAGTCTGTTCTACCCCCAGTCTACCATGGCTTGCATAGCCTACTGCATGTGCATATACATTCTCAAACGGATAGATTCGTTCATCTGTATCCGGGTCTGTTGTCGCAAGCACCGTACTATCAGAAGCCAGGATGTCTCCTCTGGTAGTTTTGGTTGCCAGAAGTTCCTGTCTCTTGGAGTTATAAGTATTATTCACTACCGCCGGACTATCATAATATGCAAAATGTACCAAATATACAGATATCGCCACAAACAGCGCCGAGAAAACTCCTGCTATCACATTCATTTGAATACGTGGTGCAGCAGGCAGCTCTCCCTCTGTCAAGATCGCATATCTGTAGATATAAAATCCCTGCAAAAGAGCAAACATCAACATAGTAGTCAGAACAGAACTACCGCCGTAGCTGATCAACGGCAAGGTAACTCCTGTCAAAGGAATAAACTTCGTATTACCGCCTATCGTCAGGAAAATCTGGAAAATATACACGATACCCAATCCATAAGAAGCATATTTCAAGAAAGACTCTTCACACACATGGGCAATGTGTACTATCTCCAGGAAAAGGCTGACACATATGGCAACCAGACAGATTCCATACAAAATACCATACTCTTCACAAATTGCGGAGAAAATGAAATCCTGCTCCACATAAGGAATCGACCGGGGAGACCCTGCATCTATTCCCATGCCGAACCAGCTTCCTGTTCCAATTGCAAACAGAGACTGCGCTATCTGATAACCGGTAGCGCTGATATCTGTCCATGGATTCTGCCAGGCTGCTATACGTACTCTGACGTGAGAGAATAAATAATATGACAGAACGGAGGCTGCCGCTGCGCCTGCCATTCCACCCAGAATAAAGAAAAGCTTACGTGTTGCAATATAAAGCAGTATCACATAGGTAATTGAATATATTAATGCACTTCCTAGGTCTTTTGATGCTACAAGCACCAAAACATGCGCAGCTGCAAGTACTGCCGATAGGAATATTGTCATCCTGGATCTGGCTTCTGATAAAACTCCTGCAAGAAATATCACGTACAGAATCTTGATAAACTCAGACGGCTGGAAAGAGATTCCCAAGATAGAAAACGATAGTTTCGAGCCATTGATAATACTTCCTGTTACCAGCACTGCACCTAAAAGCACAACACCAAGGATTCCCAGAATCCACCTTCCTCTGATCAGCAGATGCAAATATTTCATAAGTGACGGAATAATCAGTGCAATGATCATAGACACTGCTACAATTGCAAATTGCTTAACAGATCTGCTAAAGGATAATCTGGTCAGAATAACAAAGCTGACAGATAATAACAGTCCTATATGATTCAGGAGTAATCTATTTGATTTGGGATAAATAGCTCTCATCAACACAAAAAATGAAAAAATAGCAATCATTTGAAAAACAGGATAGAATAAATAAGTCATATCATGCCTGGTTGATAACAGCACAAGGCTTCCTGTAAGATGATTAATGAATATAAATACATCCTGTAACACCAGCAAAAATGAAGAACGCTCTTCATCTTCCTTTGGCAGCAGCACAAAGCTGATTATAGTATACAACAGCAGATTCAGCACCAATATGTAATTTGATAATTCAATAATCGCTTTTACCATACTTTATTCTACCCCACGTTTATAATGTCCATTCGTATAATCTGCACAAGGGAATTCCATATTCTTCTCACCTGAATATATCTGTTCATAATACTCCAGAATTCTGGCAGTTTCTTTCTCATCCTCTAAAGTAAAGTCCAGTCTGTATACACCATATTGTTCCGCATATAATCTGTCGAACTGATTATGTAAGGACATCGGAACAGTATTATACAATACATTATAGCAATGTGTACAATTCTGAACGACTGGAAAATCATTTCGATAACGGTCTGTAAGATGTACCGGTTCAGAAGACTTTGGATTACAGGATGTTAATGTCTTTTTAGCACAGTTGGCAGAAAACATCAGTGGCAGTCTTCCATAAATACATATTTCATAAGCAGACATATCCGTATCCTTTTGCAATTGCAACAGTTCTTTACGATTTAATTCCAGTGGCATAGTATGACGGTCAAAATACTTCTGATAAAAGGCGATTGTCTGTTGATTCCATGCATATAATGTATAATCTGCTATTATTTGACCCTTATAGTCAATATTGACCAGCCATTGCAATTCTTCCAGATTTCGGATCAGTACACCAGAGAACGTTTTTGACTCAGTCAGTCTATTGTAACTATCTAACATATGATACGATCTCTTACGTAAAATATGTGGAAGAGCCAAAAAGAATTTGATATCAGAATGTTCTTTAACAATCCGCATAACAGCATCCTGATAAGTCGGATTGGCTGCAAGGTCTATATTCACATAGATTCCACGTACCACCGATGAACAAATCGTTGTCCGAAGCTGTTCTAATGTTGTTACCTGTACATATAATTGCTGTTTGTCCGCATGGCATGCCAGCTTGTCCTGTATTTTTACAGGCTGTTCCAAATCTGCTTTATTTTTCTCAGTATGTCTGTTCTCATTCAAAGCCAAAATTGCATTTTCCAGCTGTAGGCAGGCTTGTCTTCTCAGTTCATTCAGAACCTTAACCGGTACAAAGGACTGTCCATCTGTAAAAACCTCCAGCCTGGACATAGCAAAATTCGTATCTCCCAGTTTACAGATACGATTACTGATATCTTCCTTCGTCAGAGGTCTATTAATTGCCTCTCCTGCCTCACTGCCCTCTTCTGTAACACAGAGCAATTGTCCCTCCTTGTTTTTCAGGCTATCGCAGGTCAGGGTCAGTTGAATGGGCTGCCCGGCAAATACCGATATATTTCCATGAATTGCAATGGTCTTTTTCATATTAAGATATCGGTTACGGATATCGTTAAGAACCGAATCATCACTTCCCAAATACCCTGCTTCTTTCATTGTGACCATATTTCTGCCATTATGTTGTTCATAATAACCCTGACATATATCAGTACGAATATAAAGTCCCCTTAAAACAGCTTCATCTTTTGGAGATACATGATATGGTTTGTCCGGATTCTGCAGATATGCATCAATATATTTACGATACATTGCAGTCACTCCTGCTACATACTCAGGGCTTTTCATACGGCCTTCTATTTTAAAGGAGTCAATACCCGCCTGAATCAGCTTAGGAATAATCGGTAATGTATACATGTCCTTTAAGCTGAGAGGATAGATCACATGCCCCTGTTCATCTGTATATGGCAGTCTGCAAGGACCCGCACAGCGTCCTCTGTTACCACTTCTTCCTCCCAGAATAGAGCTGAAAAGACATTGTCCCGAATAGGCATAACACATGGCACCATGTATAAAGGTTTCTATAGCCAGTCCCGTCTTATCCTTTATGTCACGTATCTCATCAAGCGAAAGCTCTCTGGCAGGTACAACACGATAGACTCCAAGCTGCTTGAGAAATTCAGCTCCATAGACGCCTGTAATTG
>SCPN01001546.1_pt1 | contig 28418 bp, 25 predicted proteins | sample 6106831 | NCBI WGS metagenome assembly SCPN01 (sample SAMN10720447, study PRJNA508395) | human gut metagenome | isolation source: Participant 1, 0 month
AAAGGCTGCTGGCAATATTAAATAACAGACTGCCTGTCATTCTCTCACCTTTCTCAGCTACAAAACTCTGTGCAAATCCACTTTCCTTTGCAACCATATCGATCAGCTTCTCATCGTAACACGGAACACCCATTGCTTTTGCCAGGTTCTCTCCGATATATCTTCCCACCACTTCCGTACTGTCTGCTAATGGTATCTTTTTTCATATGATCCTTACCTCCCTGAGTCTAAAGATAGTTCCTATTCTACCCTATTTTGCTGGTTTTGTCACCCTTCAGCCCGTTTGTTAAGGTAAAAATAAGATTTTGAAATAAAAATCGCCACCTAACGCAATGTTAAATGGCGATTCATATTCATGAGGCATCGGGGATTCGAACCCCGGACAACTTGATTAAAAGTCAAGTGCTCTACCGACTGAGCTAATACCCCATTCTTTGTAGCAAGATCACTTTACATACAAAAGTGCCCAGAGCTGGAATCGAACCAGACACGAGGATTTTCAACCTCTGCTCTACCAACTGAGCTATCTGGGCATTTGAGTAAATTTATTACCTCGAGTTGCAGGATTTGAACCTACGACCTTCGGGTTATGAGCCCGACGAGCTCTGGACTGCTCCACCCCTGCGACGTTATTAACTTGTTGATACTCGTGGATAAATATCTTATCTACAATGGATGGAGGTGGATCTGAACCACCGAAGTAATTTTGCAGATTTACAAATCTGTCCCTTGGCCACTCGGGATCCATCCATAATGGGACCTTATAGGGCTCGAACCTATGACCTCTGCTTGGCGGCAGATGCCTCCCAGCTGAGCTAAGATCCCATTTATTAAAATTGTTTTCTGAAACTTTCAGCTTCAGCGACCCGATGGTTCGAACCGACGACCTCCGCCGTGACAGGGCGGCGCTCTAACCAGCTGAGCCACCGGGCCATCAGAAGATATTATACTTCAAACTGCATACAGTCAAATACTAAATCCATCTTTTTTAAACCTATCCTAAACCATCTTAAGCCCTCGACCTATTAGTATCAGTCAGCTGCATGTGTTACCGCACTTCCACCTCTGACCTATCAACCTCGTAGTCTTCAAGGGGTCTTACTAACTTGACGTTATGGGATATCTCATCTTGAGGGGGGCTTCACGCTTAGATGCCTTCAGCGTTTATCCCTTCCCGACTTGGCTACTCGGCCATGCTCTTGGTAGAACAACCATACCAGAGGTCAGTCCATCCCGGTCCTCTCGTACTAAGGACAGCTCCTCTCAAATATCCTACGCCCACGCCGGATAGGGACCGAACTGTCTCACGACGTTCTGAACCCAGCTCGCGTACCGCTTTAATGGGCGAACAGCCCAACCCCTTGGGACCTACTCAGCCCCAGGATGCGATGAGCCGACATCGAGGTGCCAAACCACTCCGTCGATGTGAACTCTTGGGAGTGATAAGCCTGTTATCCCCAGGGTAGCTTTTATCCGTTGAGCGATGGCAATCCCACTTTATACAACCGGATCACTAAGTCCTATTTCGTACCTGCTCCACCCGTCGGTGTCGCAGTCAAGCTCCCTTCTGCCTTTGCACTCTGCGAATGGTTTCCAACCATTCTGAGGGAACCTTTGAGCGCCTGATACCCTTTCGGAGGCGACCGCCCCAGTCAAACCCCCGCCTGGCATTGTCCACTGCCCGGTTCACGGGCATGGTTAGAAACCAATACTGCAGGGTGGTATCCCAACATTGACTCCGCGGCAACTGGCGTCCCGTTTCATAGTCTCCCACCTATCCTGTACATGCAATACCGAATCCCAGTACCGCTGGAGTAAAGCTCCATGGGGTCTTTCCGTCCTGGCGCGGGTAACCAGCATCTTCACTGGTACTTCAATTTCACCGGATGCATTGTCGAGACAGTGCTCAAATCATTACGCCTTTCGTGCGGGTCGGAACCTTACCCGACAAGGAATTTCGCTACCTTAGGACCGTTATAGTTACGGCCGCCTGGGGCTTAAATTCAAAGCTTCGCTTGCGCTAACCTCTCCCCTTAACCTTCCAGCACGGGCAGGCGTCAGCCCATATACCTCACCTTTCGGTTTTGCATAGACCTGTGTTTTTGCTAAACAGTTGCTTGAGCCTATTCTCTGCGGCCTGCTTTCGTAGGGCACCATCCCGAAGTTACGGAGCCATTTTGCCGAGTTCCTTAACAATGCTTCTTCCGTCGGCCTTAGGATTCTCTCCTCATCCACCTGTGTCGGTTTACGGTACGGGTACTGTACAAACAATAGCGGCTTTTCTCGACAGCTGGCTCATGCAATTCGCTACTTGATTTCGCTATGCGTCACGCCTTCGGATTGTCACGCGGATTTGCCTACGTGACTCCTACCTCGCTTGCCCCGGTCTTTCCACTCCGGTTTGTGCTTCCCTCTGTGTCCCCACAGTTCTGTTATATCGCGGTACAGGAATTTCTACCTGTTGTCCATCGACTACGTCTTTCGACCTTGCCTTAGGTCCCGACTTACCCAGAGCAGATCAGCTTTACTCTGGAAACCTTAGATATTCGGCCGAGAGGATTCTCACCTCTCTCTCGCTACTCATTCCGGCATTCTCTCTTCTTAGAAGTCCACAGCTCCTTTCGGTACTGCTTCATCCCGCTAAGAATGCTCCTCTACCAATTAACATTCGTCAATTCCACAGCTTCGGTGTCGTGTTTCAGCCCCGGACATTTTCGGCGCAGGACCTCTCGACCAGTGAGCTATTACGCACTCTTTGAATGTATGGCTGCTTCTGAGCCAACATCCTGGTTGTCTTCGAAATCCCACATCCTTTTCCACTTAACGTACTTTGGGACCTTAGCCGGTGGTCTGGGCTCTTTCCCTTTGACTACCCAACTTATCTCGTGCAGTCTGACTCCCGGTCATCATCTGGCTGGCATTCGGGTTTGATATTCTTCGGTAAGCTTTGACGCCCCCCTTAGGAAATTCAGTGCTCTACCTCCAGCAGACTAAACCGAGGCTAGCCCTAAAGCTATTTCGAGGAGAACCAGCTATCTCCGGGTTCGATTTTCTCCCCTACCACACCTCATCACCACCCTTTTCAACGGATGTGTGTTCGGACCTCCATTGCCTTTACGGCAACTTCATCCTGGACATGGGTAGATCACCCGGTTTCGGGTCTGCTCCGACTGACTACTCGCCCTATTAAGACTTGGTTTCCCTTCGGCTCCACACCTTTAGTGCTTAACCTCGCCAGCCAGCGCAACTCGCCGGACCGTTCTACAAAAAGTACGCGGTTCATCATATAAAGATGTTCCACAGCTTGTAAACACAGGGTTTCAGGTTCTCTTTCACTCCCCTCCCGGGGTTCTTTTCACCGTTCCTTCACAGTACTATGCGCTATCGGTCACTAAGGAGTATTTAGCCTTACGGGGTGGTCCCCGCATGTTCAGTCAAGGTTCCACGTGTCTCGACCTACTCTGGATACCGCCATGTCAGCTCGTCTTTCATGTACGGGGCTTTCACCCTCTCTGGCTGGCTTTCCCAAACCTTTCCATTAAACTCACTGAATCAATTCCGCGGTCCGAACCCCGCGCACGCACGCCGGTTTGGCCTCTTTCCATTTCGCTCGCCGCTACTTTGGAAATCACATGTTGTTTTCTTTTCCTCTGGCTACTTAGATGTTTCAGTTCACCAGGTTCCCGACGCATGGCTATGTATTCACCATACGACGACTGAGGTTTGCTCAGCCAGGTTTCCCCATTCAGAGATCTCCGGATCAAAGTGTATTTGCCACTCCCCGAAGCTTTTCGCAGCTTATCACGTCTTTCATCGGCTCTTAGTGCCAAGGCATCCACCCTGCGCTCTTTCTAGCTTAACCAACTTTACCATTCATATAGCGTTATGAATGTTGGTTCAGGCTCGTTTGCGTTCTACAAACATTCTTGGTTTTTATCTCGGATGTCTTGTATCTTTTGTGTTATAAAGATATTAGTATTTTCTAGTATGCAATTTTCAAGGTACAATATAGATGCGAGCGTATTTGGATTTAGAATCGTGTGGAATGCTTGCATTCCTGAGCGATTATAAATTCAAATGCATTGGCATGTAATGCCATGACCGAGGAAGCTGTGCTTCCGAGGTTCGCATCGAACCAGCATGTACTAGACATGCAATGGAGATGGAGGGATTCGAACCCTTGACCCCCTGCTTGCAAGGCAGGTGCTCTCCCAACTGAGCTACACCCCCATTTAATCTGGCAGCCACCTGCTCTCCCATGCCGTCTCCAGCATAGTACCATCGGCCGCTTAGGTCTTAACCATCGTGTTCGGGATGGGAACGGGTGTGTCCCCTAAGCGCATCACCACCAGAAAGGTGTTTCCATATTGATTTGTTATCCATCAACCTGGATAATTAAATAGTGCTCCGCCTTAGCAGGCTTTTCTTCTACTTCTTCTTCCTTAGAAAGGAGGTGATCCAGCCGCACCTTCCGATACGGCTACCTTGTTACGACTTCACCCCAGTTATCAGTCCCGCCTTCGGCAGCTCCTTCCTTACGGTTAGGTCACTGACTTCGGGCGTTACCGACTCCCATGGTGTGACGGGCGGTGTGTACAAGACCGGGAACGTATTCACCGCGACATTCTGATTCGCGATTACTAGCGATTCCAGCTTCATGTAGTCGAGTTGCAGACTACAATCCGAACTGAGACGTTATTTTTGAGATTTGCTTACCCTCGCAGGCTTGCTTCCTTTGTTTACGCCATTGTAGCACGTGTAGCCCAAATCATAAGGGGCATGATGATTTGACGTCATCCCCACCTTCCTCCAGGTTATCCCTGGCAGTCCCTCAGAGTGCCCAGCCGAACTGCTGGCTACTGAGGATAAGGGTTGCGCTCGTTGCGGGACTTAACCCAACATCTCACGACACGAGCTGACGACAACCATGCACCACCTGTCTCCAATGTTCCGAAGAAAAAAGCTCTCATTACAGAGCGGTCATCGGGATGTCAAGACCAGGTAAGGTTCTTCGCGTTGCTTCGAATTAAACCACATGCTCCACCGCTTGTGCGGGTCCCCGTCAATTCCTTTGAGTTTCATTCTTGCGAACGTACTCCCCAGGTGGATTACTTATTGCGTTTGCGGCGGCACCGAAGGACCTTGGTCCCCCGACACCTAGTAATCATCGTTTACGGCGTGGACTACCAGGGTATCTAATCCTGTTTGCTCCCCACGCTTTCGAGCCTCAACGTCAGTTACTGTCCAGTAAGCCGCCTTCGCCACTGGTGTTCCTCCTAATATCTACGCATTTCACCGCTACACTAGGAATTCCGCTTACCTCTCCAGCACTCCAGTCAAACAGTTTCAAAAGCAGTCCCGGGGTTGAGCCCCAGCCTTTCACTTCTGACTTGCTTGACCGTCTACGCTCCCTTTACACCCAGTAAATCCGGATAACGCTTGCCCCCTACGTATTACCGCGGCTGCTGGCGCGTAGTTAGCCAGGGCTTCTTAGTCAGGTACCGTCATTTTCTTCCCTGCTGATAGAGCTTTACATACCGAAATACTTCTTCACTCACGCGGCGTCGCTGCATCAGGGTTTCCCCCATTGTGCAATATTCCCCACTGCTGCCTCCCGTAGGAGTTTGGGCCGTGTCTCAGTCCCAATGTGGCCGTTCACCCTCTCAGGCCGGCTACTGATCGTCGCCTTGGTGGGCCGTTACCTCACCAACTAGCTAATCAGACGCGGGTCCATCTCACACCGATAAATCTTTTCCGTCTGGATCATGCGATCCTATCGGGTTATGCGGTATTAGCAGTCATTTCTAACTGTTATCCCCCTGTGTGAGGCAGGTTACCCACGCGTTACTCACCCGTCCGCCACTCAGTCACAAAATGAAATCATCCGAAGAATCAATCTTAAGCGCTTCGTTCGACTTGTGTTAAGCGCCGCCAGCGTTCATCCTGAGCCAGGATCAAACTCTCGATTAAAGTTTATTCCGTTCAGAACAACACTTGGCTGTTCTATCCGTTACTGTTTCTAGGTTGCTTTGACTTATATAAGTTAAAGCTGTTCGTTTAAAAATTTTCAAAAGAATTTTCGAAGATTTTCAAAGCACTATTTAATTATCAAGGTTCATGTTCTATCTCGTTGCCTCAGCAGCAACTCTGATATCTTAACACTTCTTTTTCTTTTTGTCAACAACTTTTTTTAACTTTTTCAAAAAGTTTTTTAAGTGGTTGTCCATGAAAAAGAACGGAGAAAGAGGGATTTGAACCCTCGCGCCGGTTGCCGACCACCCTTAGCAGGGGCGCCTCTTCAGCCTCTTGAGTATTTCTCCAATTCGCTATTTCCGTAGCGCATTGACTATTATACTAACACTTTGTGTAATTGTCAATTGTTTTTTCAATTTTTTTACTAACAATTTCTGCGATCTCGTGAGTCTTCAACATCTTGTAGTCATCATAGTATAAAGGATCCAGATAATGTACCTGAACCGTTACCTTTTCGATAGACTTTGTATCAAATGCCTTATAAGAATCGATAATTGCAACCGGTACGATCGGACATTTTGCCTTTGTGGCACTCTTAAAGGAACCGCCCTTGAACTCACCGATCTCATTTCCATTTCTGGATCTGGTGCCTTCCGGGAAGATCAAGAAACTTTTTCCATTCTTCACATCTTCACTGACACTCTGGATCACCTTCATGGACTGACGGACATCCTCACGATCAATCGCATATGCTCCCATAATTTTAAATATTGTCCGCAGGAATCCGATCTTCATCAGTTCCTTTTTTACAACCACAGAAAAGAATCTGGGAGATGTCTCTATCATTGCCAGCACATCATAAAGTCCCTGATGATTTGGAAAGAACATAAAGCTGCCTTCTGATGGAATATTTTCTACTCCATAGGCTTTGATCTCTACATTTCCACCACGGTTGGCATATCCAACGATAGTTTTCAACAATGCCATTTTCTTTTCCACAGGGATACTGTTGGTATGACTTGCATACCAACAGAGTTTCAGATATAACCATGGAACAATGAATATGTTTCTACATACCATCAGAAGGATTCTCTTCATCTGATTCCACCTGCTCTTCCTGATCAGCGCGGACCTGTTCCCGCACTTTTGCAATATTAGCTACTTTAATACCATTCTCAGAATCCACATGCATCAATTTCACACCAGATGTGATTCTCTTCAATACAGAGATGCTTGCACAGTCTGTACGGATGACGATACCTTCATTGGTGATCATCATAATCTCATCATCTTCATTGACTGCCTTGGCACCAATGACTTTACCTGTCTTTTCTGTGATCTTATAGCATTTCAGACCTTTACCATTACGGTTCTGTGGATGGAACTCAGAGATCAGAGTTCTCTTTCCAAGACCATTTTCTGATACGATCAGAAGATATTCTCCCTGAATATCAAGCTGCATGGCAACCACTTCATCGCCTTCATCCAGCTTAATACCAATAACACCCATAGAGACTCTTCCTGTAATACGGATATCTTTTTCATCAAAACAGATACTCATACCATTCTCAGTTACCAGAATGATCTTACGCTCACCATCTGTTACTTTTACTTCGATCAGTTCATCATCGTCACGAAGTACAATTGCCTGCAGACCTGTCTTACGGATATTGTTATAATCAGACATTGGCGTCTTCTTGATCACGCCATTCTTCGTAGCCATTACCAGATAAGCGTCATCATTCCACTCTTTGATCGGTATCACCGCACTGATCTTCTCGCCTGGCTGCAGATGTAAAAGGTTAATGATCGCAGTACCCCTTGCGGTTCTTCCTGCTTCCGGGATTTCGTATGCTTTCATACGGTATACCCTTCCAAAGCTGGTGAAGAACATCAAATAATTATGGGTCGTTGACATAAAGATTTCTTCAATGAAATCTTCATCCAATGTCTGCATACCCTTGATTCCTTTTCCACCTCTGTTCTGGCTGCGGAAATTATCCGGAGTCATTCTCTTAATATATCCCAGATGTGTCATGGTAATGACTGTATCGCTGACAGGGATCAGATCCTCCATGTTGATATCAAACTCATCATAGCCAATCTTGGTCCGACGATCATCCCCATATTTATCAGAAATCAGAGTGATCTCTTCTTTGATCACACCCAGCAATTTTTTCTCATCTGCCAGGATCTCTTTCAAATATTCAATACGAGCCATCAATTCTGCATATTCTTTCTCAATCTTGTCACGTTCCAGACCTGTCAGTGCACGCAGACGCATGTCTACAATTGCCTGAGCCTGTACATCATCCAGTGCAAACTCTTCAATCAGGGAAGCCTTTGCATCCTGCACATTGGCAGATCCGCGGATGATCTCTATGACGCGGTCAATATTATCAAGAGCGATCAGCAATCCTTTCAAGATATGTGCACGCTCTTCTGCCTTGTTTAACTCATATTTGGTTCTTCTGGTAACTACATCTTCCTGGTGTCTCAGATAATACTTTAACATATCAAGAAGATTCAGTACTCTTGGCTCATTATTTACCAGAGCCAGCATGATCACGCCAAAGGTATCCTGCAGCTGGGTATGTTTATACAGCTGATTCAGGATTACATTTGGATTCACATCTTTTCTGAGCTCAATATTGATACGCATTCCTTCACGGCTGGATTCATCCGCAATGTGAGTAATGCCATCAATTCTTTTATCTTTTGCCAGCTCCGCGATCTTCTCGATCAGACGGGCTTTATTTACCATAAACGGAAGCTCTGTAACAACAATACGATTCTTACCGTTTGCCATGGATTCGATATTGGTCACAGAACGCACGCGGATCTTGCCCCGGCCGGTTCTGTATGCTTCATTGATACCGGAAGTACCAAGAATCTCCGCACCTGTCGGGAAATCCGGTCCTTTTACAATATCAAGGATCTCATCGATCGAGGTATCTCTGTCCTCTTCTACCCGGTTATCAATGATCTTCACAACAGCACCAATAACCTCACGAAGATTGTGAGGCGGAATGTTGGTTGCCATACCAACTGCAATACCAGACGTTCCGTTTACCAGAAGGTTTGGAAATCTGGACGGCAATACAGACGGTTCTTTCTCCGTCTCATCAAAGTTCGGTACAAAATCAACGGTATCTTTATTGATATCTGCAAGCATCTCCATGGAAATCTTGCTCAGACGTGCCTCTGTATAACGCATGGCCGCCGCGCCGTCTCCATCAACAGAACCAAAGTTTCCATGACCGTCTACCAGTGGATATCTGGTGGACCAGTCCTGTGCCATATTAACAAGTGCTCCATAGATAGAGCTGTCTCCATGAGGATGATATTTACCCATGGTATCGCCGACGATACGTGCACATTTTCTGTGTGGCTTGTCAGGTCCGTTGTTCAGCTCGATCATAGAATACAGCACTCGACGCTGTACTGGCTTAAGTCCATCTCTTACATCTGGAAGAGCACGGGCCGCAATAACGCTCATGGCATAATCGATATAGGAGGTCTCCATGGTCTCCTTTAAGTCTACTTCATGAATCTTATCAAAAATATTATCTTCCATCATTTACTCCCCATATCCGTTAAATATCCAGATTCTTCACATATTTTGCGTTCGCTTCGATGAACTCCTTACGCGGTTCTACCTTATCGCCCATCAATGTGGTGAATGTCAGGTCGATCTCTGAAGATTCTTCTTCGTTCATGGTTACTTTCAGAAGAATTCGTTTTTCCGGATCCATAGTGGTCTCCCACAACTGCTCCGCATCCATCTCTCCAAGACCTTTATAACGCTGGATCTTATTATTCTGATCACGGCCGATCTCGGTAAGGATGTTATTCAATTCTTCGTCACTGTATGCATACCATACTTTTTTATTTTTCTCTACTTTGTACAGAGGTGGCTGCGCCAGGTATACATATCCCTGTTTGATCAGTTCCGGCATAAAACGATACAGGAACGTCAACAGTAATGTACTGATATGGGCACCATCCACATCGGCATCGGTCATGATAATGATCTTGTGATACCGAAGTTTACTGATATCAAAATCTTCATGAATACCAGTACCAAATGCAGTGATCATAGATTTGATCTCTTCATTTCCGTAAATACGATCCAGTCTTGCTTTTTCTACATTGAGAATCTTACCACGAAGTGGAAGGATTGCCTGCGTTATACGGTTACGCGCCGTTTTTGCAGAACCGCCTGCAGAATCTCCCTCTACGATGTAGATCTCACATTTTGACGGATCTTTGTCTGAACAGTCTGCCAGTTTTCCGGGCAGTGCAAATCCATCCAGAGCAGATTTTCTTCTGGTCAGGTCTCTTGCTTTTCTTGCTGCCTCTCTTGCACGCTGTGCCAGAATGGATTTTTCAAGAATCAGCTTAGCTACCTGTGGATTCTGCTCCAGGTAAACTGTCAGACGTTCACTGACCACTCCATCTACTGCAGCTCTTGCTTCTGTGTTTCCAAGACTGTGTTTTGTCTGACCACCGAACTGTGGCTCACTGATCTTGACACTGATGATAGCAGTCAATCCCTCACGGATATCATCACCGGACAGATTGTTCTCACTGTCTTTGAGCAGTTTATTCTTTCTTGCATAATCATTAAATGTCTTAGTAATTGCATTTTTAAAGCCGGCCAGATGGGTACCGCCTTCATGGGTATTGATGTTATTTACAAAACTATAACAATTCTCAGAATAAGAATCATTATGCTGGAATGCAACCTCCACCTGCACACCATCTCTTATCCCTTCACAATAAATAATATCGTCATACAGTGGAGTGGTGCTCTTATTCAGATACTGAACAAATTCCTGAATACCGCCCTCATAATGATAGATTTTGGAACGCACCGGATCCTCACGCTCATCTGTCAGCGTGATCTTCAGTCCCTTTGTTAAAAATGCCATCTCGCGCAGTCTGGTCTGCAGAGTCTTGAAATCATACTCTGTCACTTCAAACATGGTCTTATCAGGCAGGAAGCTTACAGATGTACCAGTCTTGCTTGGCAGACAGGTTCCAACTACTTCCAGCGGATAGCACACTTTTCCTCTCTCATATCTCTGACGATAGATCTTACCTTCACTGTAAATTGTAACTTCCAGCCAGTCAGACAGTGCATTTACAACAGATGCTCCAACGCCATGAAGTCCTCCGGATACTTTGTATCCTCCACCGCCGAATTTTCCTCCCGCATGAAGAACAGTAAATACCACCTCAACTGCAGGTTTTCCAGCTTTATGGTTGATGCCTGTCGGAATTCCACGTCCATCATCTTCCACAGTGATAGAATTATCCTTGTGGATCGTGACCTGGATATGAGTGCAATATCCAGCCAGTGCCTCATCAATGGAATTATCTACGATCTCATACACCAGATGGTGCAGTCCCCGGAAGGAAGTATCATCAATATACATACCAGGTCTTTTTCTGACCGCCTCAAGTCCTTCCAATATCTGAATCTGATCTGCTCCGTATTCTGTACTCATCTATCTGCCTCCTGTTTATTTTCCACAGTTACACTTCCATCAGTTACTTTGTAGATCCGGTTAATGGAGAATCTGTGATTAACAAATTCGTCCAGACCGGTACATGTGATCAATGTCTGTATATTTTCAATGCTGTTCAATAAATAGTTTTGCCGTCCACTGTCAAGTTCAGACAATACATCATCCAGCAAAAGGACCGGAGTATCCCCGATCAGCCTCTTTACCAGCTCTATTTCTGAAAGTTTCAGTGATAATGCAGCTGTTCGCTGCTGCCCCTGGGAACCAAATTTACGGATATCCACGCCATTTACCACAAAAGAAATATCATCTCTGTGAGGTCCCGTGGCCGTGGTTTTGAGACGCATATCCCGCTCTCTGTTTGAAAAAAGCATCTGGGCAAATGCATCTACCGTCACGTTTGGCTCATATTTCAGCTCCATCTCTTCCTGTCCGCCGGACAACTGACTATGGATCCGATGAACGATTTCCCCCAGTTCTTCTGCAAATGTCTGTCTTCTTTGTATCAGCGCAGACCCATACTGAACCAGCTGCATGTCCAACACATCCAGCACTTCCCGATAATCCGGGTGGAGATATAGTTCTTTTAATAGCTTATTTCTCTGCAATACCACTTTGTTATAATTAGACAACTGATAAAGATAGACTTTATCAAGTTGACATAATTCTGAATCTAAAAAATGCCGCCGCTCCGCCGGGCCATTTTTTATAATACTAAGATCCTCCGGCGAAAAAAACACAAAATGAATCAATCCGAACAGTTCACTCGCTTTTCGGATCGGTACACCATCAATGGCAATGCCTTTTGTTTTATTTTTCCGCAAATGCATATCGATTTTATGAAGAATCCCTTTTTTTTCAAACACAGTACAAATGTGGGCTTCTTCTTCAGAAAAACAGATCAGTTCTCTGTCTTTTGAACTTCTATGTGAACGACTGGTGCCGCTCACATAGACTGCTTCCAGAATATTGGTCTTTCCCTGTGCGTTATCGCCATAAAAAATATTCGTATCCGGATCAAAATCCAGACTCAGTGTTCTGTAATTTCTGTAATTTTGAAGACTTATGGATTTTATGACCATAACTGCATGCAACCATTACTTTACGATTCTGATGGTCTCGCCTTCATAGGTAATCACATCACCATCATAAAGTTTCTTTCCTCTCTGATATTCCGTCTCGCCATTCACTTTGACACGTCCATCCTGGATCACAAACTTTGCATCCACGCCAGAACCTACAGAACCGGCAGCTTTCAGTGCCTGGCCAAGTTTAATATAATCTTCTCTCAATTTAATCTCTGACATATCTGTCTCCTTCTAGTTTACTGCAGTATTAAAGTTTACAGGCAGGATCAGATATACATATTTCTGCTCATCATCTTTAATGTAGCAGGGTGCTTTTGGATTCACCATATAAATAGTCACATTTTCATCATCAATGACACGAAGTGCATCTATCAGGAACTTTGGATTGAATCCGATCATAATGTCTTTTCCTGTTTTTTCAATATCAATATCTTCCTGCATAGAACCTAATTGAGACTGGATATTGATCTCCATGTTGTCATCACTGATTCTTAAAATGATCGGCTTTTTATCTCCTTCTTTTACCAGAAGAGTTGCACGGTCAATACAGCTTAGAAGTTCTTTTTTATTGATAATAAATTTAGTTTCATAATCGCTGGAAAGCATTTGATTAATTTTGAAATACTCACCTTCGATCAGTCTGGATACAACCGTTGTTGCATCAAACTCGAACACAATATGATTTCCAGTAAAGAAGATGCGTACTTCATCTTCCGTCTCACCGGATAAGATCTTGCTGATCTCCTGCAATGATTTACCTGGAACGATTACTTTGTGATCCGGATAATCTTCTTTTAACTGTACATTACGGATAGAAATACGGTGTCCATCCAGAGATACCACTTTCAGCTCATTATTATGAACTTCAAAAAGTTCACCGGTCATCAGCTTGTTGTTCTCATTATCTGCAATAGAAAAGATGGTCTGACGGATAAGCTCTTTCAGCGTAAACTGAGAAAGGGTCAGATAATCCGTTTTCTCAATGTAAGGCAGATAGGAGAAGTCCTCTCCTGATTTTCCAGAAATATGAAAATTTGCTTTCTCACAATTAATAGAAATCTGGAAGTTCTTATCGCTTTCGATGGTAACATCATTGTCCGGTAGTTTTCTAACGATCTCAGAAAATACTTTTGCATCAATGGCAACAATTCCTTTTTCTGCAATTGTACCTTCTACTTTTGTCTCAATACCAAGTTCCATATCGTTAGCAGTAAATTTAATCTCATTAGTAGAAGCATCGATCAGAATGCATTCCAGAATCGACATTGTTGTTTTAGAAGGAACTGCCTTGGATACAATATTAACTCCCTTCAGCAGATTCGCTTTTGAACAGGTCAATTTCATGTGTATAACTCCTTTCGTGGTTGTGTCCGTTTATTTTAGGGTGTAAATCAGTCTTATTAGTAATAGGGGCTGTGGATTTGTGCATAAGTCCAAAAAGCCCTATGGATAAAGCAAAAAATAAAAATGAAACCATGTGGAAATATCCCCTGAGGCATGTTTAAAAACGGATTGTTTTCAACATCCTCGAAAATGTTATAAACTTTTCCACATATTATCTACATGATATTCACATTAAAATGTTTATAATGGATATGAGTTTTTTCCTATTATATAGAAAACACGAAATCAACATATCCACACAGGTGTTTATGAGCTCAGTTTTTTGCGTATAATATCAATGTTGTTCTTTAAGCTTCCATCGTTTGCCTGAAGCTGTTTACGAACTTTACCATCTCCGTTGATGATTGTAGAGTGGTCACGGTTACCAAGCAGAATACCGATTGCTTTATATGGAGTATCTGTGATCTCACGGCAAAGGTACATCACGACCTGACGAGGTGTGACGATCTCAGCATTACGTTTACCACCAATGATATCGCTGACAGAGATGCCATAATGTTCAGCAACCACGTCAAGAATGACCTGAGGGTCACTTCACGTTTCTGGTTCGGAGATAATATCTTTAATACCTCTTCTGCCATGGAAATATTGATTTCCCTTTTCCAGATTGGACAGAGCAACCAGCTTGTTAAGGGCGCCTTCCAGCTCACGGATATTGGATTTGATATTTGTTGCAATATAACGGATGACTTCATCATCAATATTGTAGCCGTCCAGCTCCTCTTTTTACGAAGGATCGCCATTCTGGTCTCGTAATCAGGAGGAAATATCAGCAATGAGACCCCATTCAAATCTGGACTGGAGTCTGGCTTCCAGTGTTTCCATATCTTTTGGCGGACGGTCACTGGAGATGATGATCTGTTTATTTGCACTGTGCAGTGCATTAAATGTGTGGAAGAATTCTTCCTGGGTACTTTCTTTTCCGATAATGAACTGAACGTCGTCAATCAGCAGGACATCAATATTCCGGTATTTTCACGGAAAGCAGTCATACTGTTGTTATTTCCGTTACGAATGGAATCAATCAGTTCATTGGTAAATACTTCAGATGTCACATAGAGGACTTTCTTCGTAGGGTCCTGCTGAAGAATATAGTGGGCAACGGAATGCATCAGATGGGTCTTACCCAGTCCAACACCTCCATATAAGAACAGCGGATTATATTCTTTACCCGGAGATTCCGCAACTGCCAGTGCTGCGGCATGGGCAAACCGGTTATTGCTGCCGATGACAAAGGTGTCAAAGGTATATCTGGGATTCAGATTGGTCTTCTGTTCTTCAGTAACCTTAGGAGCGGGAGCTGCCGCTGCCTTTTTCGGTGTTTCCGGTTCTAATGGTTTTTCTTTGAGGGCCTCATCTTCTGTGATGATCCTGATCTCGTATTCCTCGCCCATGGCTTCTGCTACAGCTACATAGAGAAAGGTCTTATATTTATTTTCCACATACGTGGCTGCCTGTTCAAATGGTGCTGTGATCTTCAGTATATTGCCTTCTATACGGAACACTTTCAGGGGAAGAAGCCATGTTTTGAAAGCCACGTTCGATAACTCGTTATCGTCGCGGATCGATTCCAGGATCTTATCCCATTTTTCTTTTAAGAGCTCCAATTGCGTATCCATAATACCTTATCTCCTGCATCTATATATATTTAGCTAATCTCTCAAACTAAATAATATAATAATCCGGGGAAAATATCAATAACAAAAAAGGCTGGAAAGAGACATATCCACCATTTATCCACATTTTATCCACATTACTGTGTATAACTTTTTTTGCCTTAAAAATGCGAAAATAGCTTGACTTACAAGGATTCTATGAGTATACTTGAAATAGTGTTTTAACATATGGAAGATTGGGAAAAGTAAGGAGGTGCCCGCATTATGAAAATGACATTTCAGCCCAAGAAACGTTCCAGAGCGAAAGTTCATGGTTTCAGAGCTAGAATGAGTACTCCAGGCGGAAGAAAAGTTTTAGCAGCTAGAAGATTAAAAGGAAGAAGCAGTTATCAGCGTAGGCCGCATATTTGTGGCCTTTTCTTCTAGGCTTTTATAAGGAGAACGGATGAAATTTTCAGAGTCGCTGAAACGAAATTCTGATTTCCAGAGGGTGTACAGAGAAGGAAAGTCCTATGCAAACCGCTATCTTGTTCTGTATGTGCTTCAAAATCAGACAGAGCGCAATCGACTGGGAATATCAGTCAGCAAAAAGGTAGGCAACAGTGTTGTCCGACACAGAATGGCCCGGCTGATCCGGGAAAGCTACAGACTACAGGAAGACATGTTCAATAGTGGTTTGGACATGGTAGTCGTCACAAGAAAGAATGCAGTGAATTGTTCCTGTCAGGAGATCACCAGTGCGCTGCTTCACTTGGGAAAACTTCAAGGTATATTAAAATGAAAACGATATTAATCTATCTGATTCGATTTTATCAAAAATATTTATCACCGTTAAAAAGCACAAAATGCCCTTATTATCCAACCTGCTCACAGTACGGTCTGGAGGCAGTCCAGAAGTACGGAGCAGTCAGGGGCGGTTTATTGGCACTATGGCGGATCTTAAGATGTAATCCATTTTCCAGGGGAGGTTATGATCCGGTACCATAATTGAAGGAGGACTATTTTGACAGGTATTTTATTAACACAGAACGGTACGCCAATTATTGGGGATGTTGCGAAGCTCATGGGATGGATCATGAACGCATTATTTAATTTTCTGGATGGCGTATTTGGTATACAGAATATTGGTCTGTGTATCATCTTATTTACGATTATTATTTATCTTCTGATGCTGCCGCTTACCATCAAGCAGCAGAAATTCTCTAAATTCTCTGCAAAGATGAACCCGGAGCTGACTGCGATCAGAAAGAAGTATGAAAATAAAAAAGATGAAGCTTCTATGATGGCAATGAATGAGGAGACAAAAGCTGTTTATGCAAAATACGGCGTATCTCCGACGGGAAGCTGTGTACAGCTTTTGATTCAGATGCCGATCCTGCTTGCACTGTATCAGGTAATCATGAGAGTGCCGGCATATGTAAGTGGTGTAAAAGAAGTATTTACAGAGCTTTCCTCTCAGATCCTTGCAGCTGGCGGTTCTGATTTTATGCAGGAACTGGCAAAGAACGGCGCAATGAGTGCATATGTTGGGAAAGATTTTGCTCAGCAGAATACGATCATTGATGTATTGTATCGTCTGCAGGAGACAGGAAAAGCAACCTGGCAGATGCTGGCTGATCATTTTCCTGAGATGGATAGTCTGATCGATACTACACATGCATCCATCAATCATATGAATGATTTTATTCTGATCAATATTTCGAACTCACCGATGAATATGATCAAGGCTGGTATTTCCACTGGTGCATTTCTGATGGTACTTGGAGCAATTCTTGTACCGGTGCTTGCTGCTTTGACTCAGTGGCTCAACTTTAAGATGATGCCGCAGCAGTCTGCAGGTGATTCTAATATGGATAATACTATGAAGTCCATGAACATGATGATGCCGCTCATGTCTGCATGGTTCTGTCTGACTCTTCCTGCTGGTATGGGTCTGTACTGGATCATGGGTGCTGTTGTAAGAGGTATTCAGCAGTGGGCTATCAATAAACATCTGGATAAGCTTGATATTGACGCAATCATGAAAGCCAACATGGAAAAGAATATCCGTCTGAGAGAGAAGAATGGTCTTCCGCCTCAGAAAGTAAATGATATTGCTAAGACCAATGTGAAAGCAATTGACAAGACAAAAAAACATATGACAGAAGAAGAACGTAAAGAGGCAATGGAAGCGTCTACCAATTATTATAAGAACGCAGATAAGCCAGGAAGTCTTGCTTCTAAAGCAGCTATGGTTGCTAAATATAACGAAAAGTCAAAAAAATAGGGGGATAAATCGGTATGGAGTACAGAGAGTTTACTGGAAAAACAGTTGAAGATGCCGTTATGGAAGCAGCAATTAAGCTTGAGACTACTTCTGATAAGCTTGATTATGAGATCCTTGAAAAAGGAAGCAGCGGATTTCTTGGAATCGGAAGCAAACCAGCAAAGATCAAAGCTCGCAAGCTGATGGAAACGGTTGATCGTGTGGAAGAGTTTCTGGCAGACGTATTCGCAGCAATGCAGATCGATGCAAAGATCGAGATTACTGAGAATAAAGAAGAAAATACCATGAACGTTGATCTGTCCGGTGAAGACATGGGTGTGCTGATTGGTAAGAGAGGACAGACACTGGATTCTCTTCAGTATCTTGCAAGCTTGGTTGCAAACAAGGGTGAAGAAGAATATGTTCGTGTAAAAGTGGATACTGAGAACTATCGTCAGAGAAGAAAAGATACTCTTGAGAACCTGGCAAAAAATATTGCTTCCAAAGTAAGAAGAACCGGAAGAGCAGTTGTTCTTGAGCCGATGAATCCTTACGAGAGAAGAGTGATCCACTCTGCATTACAGGCAGATCGTTATGTGGAGACTCACAGCGAAGGAGAAGAGCCGTTCCGTAAAGTGGTAGTTACCTTGAAAGACGGAGTAAAGGTTCGTGATAGTCATAATAACAACCGTCGTCGATATGGCAACAGCCGTGGCGGTTCAAGAAACAGTCACTTTGAGAAAAGAACCGGAGGACGCGAATAAGCGTCCTCTTTCTTTTTCTGGAAACCAGCAGTAAAACAGAGGAGTTTTTCTATGTTATATAATGATACAATTGCTGCAATCGCTACGGGTATGACAAGTTCCGGCATTGGTATCATCAGAATCAGCGGTTCTGATGCATTTGCTGTAGCGGAGAAAATATTCAGACCTCATAAAAAAGATAAAAGACTTTCTGAACAGGAGACTTATACCATTCACTATGGAACGATTATGGATGGGAAAGAAACACTGGATGAGGTAATTGTGCTTTTGATGAAAGGACCCCATAGTTATACGGCAGAAGATACGGTGGAAATCGACTGTCATGGTGGCGTCTTTGTTATGAAAAAGATCCTGGAACTGGTCCTGAGAAATGGTGCGAGAGTTGCGGAGCCGGGAGAATTTACAAAACGGGCATTTTTAAATGGCAGAATTGATCTGTCCCAGGCAGAAGCAGTCATGGATGTGATCGAATCAAAAAATGCATATGCATTGAAGAGTTCAGTAAGTCAGTTAAGTGGTTCTGTCATGAGAAAGATCAAGGAAATAAGGGAAAAAGTTCTCTATGAGATTGCATTTATTGAATCTGCCCTGGATGATCCGGAGCATATAAGCCTGGATGGTTATCCAGAAGAGCTTGGTAAAAAGGTGGATAACTTATCTGATGAAGTTCGGAAGCTGTTGATAAATGCGGAAGATGGAAGAGTACTGCGGGAAGGAATCAAGACGGTTATCATTGGAAAGCCAAATGCCGGTAAATCTTCTCTTTTGAATGTTCTGGCCGGAGATGAGCGTGCAATCGTAACAGATATTGCTGGAACAACCAGAGATACTTTGGAAGAACAGATTCAGATCCGTGGATTAAGTCTTTGTATGGTGGATACAGCGGGCATTCGTCAGACAGAAGATGTGGTGGAAAAAATCGGTGTGGATCGAGCAAGAAAAGCAGCGGATCAGGCAGATTTAATTCTATATGTAGTTGACAGTTCCACGAATCTGGATGAAAATGATGATGAAATTATTTCCTTCCTGAAAGATCAGAATGTGGTCGTGTTATTGAACAAGACAGATCTGTCTATGGTGACTACGCCGGAAATGGTGAAAGAGAGACTGCATAAGCCGGTAGTCTGCATCTCTGCAAGAATGGAAACAGGAATTGATGAGCTTGCAGATCTGTTGGAATCCATGTTTTTATCAGGAAAAGTATCATTTAATGAGGAAGTATATCTGACCAATGCCCGTCAAAAACGCGCGATGGAAGAGGCGGGCGAAAGTCTGAAAAAAGTACAGGAGAGCATTTCCCTTGGAATGCCGGAAGATTTTTATTCCATTGATCTGATGGATGCATATGAATCATTGGGAAGTATTACCGGAGAATCCGTAGGGGAAGATCTGGTCAATGAGATCTTCAGCAAATTCTGTATGGGTAAATAAGGGAGAATCATATGCCAGTTGTAGAAGAATATGTGGATGCCGTAGTAGTAGGCGCCGGTCATGCAGGCTGCGAAGCAGCACTTGCCTGTGCAAGACTGGGTCTTGAGACGGCTATTTTTACAGTCAGTGTTGACAGTATTGCTTTGATGCCTTGTAATCCGAATATCGGAGGAAGTTCCAAGGGTCATCTGGTCCGGGAACTGGATGCTTTGGGCGGAGAGATGGGAAAAGTCATTGATAAGACCTTTATTCAGTCTAAAATGTTGAATGTTTCCAAAGGTCCTGCAGTTCATTCCCTTCGTGCACAGGCTGATAAGGCACAGTACAGCAGAACCATGCGTCAGGTTCTGGAAAATACAGATCATTTGCAGATTGTACAGGCAGAAGTTTGTGAAATTCTGGTGGAAAATGAGCATGTAACAGGTGTGAAGCTGTATTCAGGTGCTATTTATCATGCAAAAGCAGTGATCTTATGTACAGGAACTTATTTGAAAGCTCGTTGTATCTACGGAGACGTGAGTACTTATACAGGACCGAATGGACTTCAGGCAGCTAACCATCTGACTGATTCTTTGAAAAATCTTGGAATCGAAATGTTCCGCTTTAAGACCGGTACACCGGCCAGAATTGATAAACGTTCCATTGATTTTTCAAAGATGGAAGAGCAGACCGGAGATAAGAGAGTGGTTCCATTTTCCTTTACGACCGATCCTGAGTCTGTACAGATTGATCAGGTCTCCTGCTGGTTGACATATACCAATGAGAAAACGCATGAAATTATCCGTAATAATCTGGAGAGATCACCGTTGTATTCCGGAAATATTAAAGGAACTGGTCCGAGATATTGTCCGTCGATTGAGGATAAGGTAGTAAGATTTGCAGATAAAATCGTCATCAGGTATTTATTGAGCCAGAAGGACTTTTACGAATGAGATGTATGTGGGCGGTATGTCCAGTTCTCTTCAGAAGATGTACAGCATGATATGTATCATTCGGTTCCAGGACTGGAGCATGCTAAAATTGTGAAAAATGCATACGCAATCGAGTATGATTGCATCAATCCAAGACAGTTGTATCCGACACTGGAGTTTAAAGCAATTAAAGGATTGTTCAGTGGTGGACAGTTTAATGGAAGCTCCGGGTATGAAGAAGCAGCAAGTCAGGGTCTTGTGGCAGGAATCAACGCAGCATTGGAAGTACTTGGCCGTGAGCAGATCGTGATCGATCGTTCTCAGGGATATATTGGTGTATTGATCGATGATCTGGTAACAAAAGATAATCATGAACCATATCGTATGATGACTTCAAGATCTGAATATCGGTTACTTCTTCGGCAGGATAATGCAGATCAGCGTCTGACACCTGTTGGATATCAGGTTGGATTGATCTCCAAAGAGCGTTATCAGAAATTACAGACGAAGGTCCGTCTGATTGATGAAGAAAAACAGCGTCTGGAAGAGACCATGGTAGGTGCATCTCCGAAAATCCAGGCATTTCTGGAATCGCATGAGAGTTCTACATTAAAAACAGCTGCTTCTCTGGCTGAAATTCTTCGCAGACCGGAGATGAAATATGAATATCTGAAAGAAATTGATGAGGAAAACCCGGATCTTCCATATGAAGTGACCGAGCAGGTTGAAATTGATATTAAATATGACGGATACATCAAACGTCAGTTAAAACAGGTGGAACAGTTTAAGAAACTGGAAGAAAAACGGATTCCGGACGATATTAATTATGATCAGATCAATAGTCTTAGAATTGAAGCGGCACAAAAACTTAAATTATGTAAACCAATATCAATTGGACAGGCTTCCCGCATTTCCGGCGTATCTCCTGCAGATATCTCTGTATTGCTTGTATATCTGGAACAGAGAAGAATGCAGAATCATGGAGAATAAAGTATGGAACAGAAATTACAGTATATTGTTGATAAAATCGGTGAACTGAATATTCAGATCAACGAAAAACAGGCAGAGCAGTTCTTTCGTTACTATGAATTACTTGTGGAATGGAATGGATTTATGAATCTGACTGGTATCACTGACTTTGAAGAAGTGGTTTGTAAACATTTTGTGGATAGTCTGTCGATTATATCCACAAAAGATATGTCAACTGTGGATAACCTGATCGATATTGGAACTGGAGCTGGATTTCCCGGACTTCCGCTGAAGATTGCGTTCCCGAATGTGAAAGTAACACTTCTGGATTCCCTAAATAAGAGAATTCAGTTTCTGAATCATGTGATTGAGGAGACGGGACTTACAGATATAGAGACCATTCATGGAAGAGCAGAAGATTTTGCAAAGCCGGGACAGAAGAGAGAACAATATGATCTGTGTGTATCCCGTGCAGTAGCTAATCTGGCTTCGCTGTCGGAATATTGTCTTCCCTATGTGAAGATTGGCGGAGAATTTATCTCCTACAAGTCAGGCGAAATCGAAGAAGAATTGTCAGCAGATGCGAAGGAGGAGCGGTCTTTTTTACTGGGTGGAAGATTGGAAGAATGTAGTACATTCATTCTTCCAGGAACTGATATACACCGTTCACTGGTAAAAATTGTGAAAGTAAATGGTTGTCCGAAAAAATATCCCAGAAAATCTGGGTTACCGACCAAATCTCCGCTTCATTAGTTGAATATGCATTGTCGAAAGAATCTATTGCATGAATATGGTATGATTTTTTGGAAAAATAAGATGCCGGACTTTGAGAAGTCCGGCATCTTTGAATTTATCTTTACATGTAGATTTTCAGATAATCAAGAACCTTTTCAGGAGCTTCCAATTGTGGAAGCTCTTTTACATAGTCCAGATATTCCACTTCAACTGCAGGGTTGTGGTACTGGTATTCTTTCATGTTTTTTCTTATATTTGGAAGCTCTTCACTTGCCAGAATATGTACATTATTGTTGATCTCTTTCAAAGCACGAACAATATTTACATTGGTATAGCGTCCTTTTAAGCTGGTGTAGAGATTCTTTATATTATCCTTATGGCCAGATAAATGCTTACCATCGATGATTTTTTAATTTCAGTATAAAAACAGCTGTTTTTGTTCTCTTAGAAGGTGCTTTTCGAAAATTACGGATGCTGTCTGGGTTGATCAGTATTAAATCTTCATATAAATCTGGCTCATTGCTGCATGCCTCCAGAACAAAAGCAGCAGATTTTCCAGTTACAACGATATTTGTCTTCTTTTTGATCACGTCACGAACAAAATCACTGACTAACTGAGTATACATGAAGCTTGTACAGATCATATCCGGGCGATCAGATAGTCCGCAACCTAATAAATCAATAGTATAGACTGTATGATTCATGGAAAGCTCTGGAATGATCTGAGACCATTCGATAGAGGAGCTGTCTTCTTTTAAATTGTGGATCAAAAGGACAGGTTTTCCTTCCCCGGTTACGCTATAGCTGATATCTCCAAATCTCCAGTTGAATATTTCTTTATTTCTTGTATTTAACAGATCTTTAGATGTTGCTATTTTTCCAATTACCTTATTGATTGCAAAGAGTGATACGAGAGTTGCGCTTGCAAGACCAGTTGCAGTCAATGCAATGGTTAATTTTTTATTTTTCATGGTAAAACCTCGATTGTTTTAGTTTGATATTTTTATAGATGATACCATACGGATTGTTTCGTACTTCGTACTCCCACAATCCTGCCTAATATTCGCATATCGAGGCGCTTGCGCTCCTCTTTTATGCTCATATTTGGGCGGGGCATAAAGTTTAAGAACCACTCATGTGCAAGCACATCGTGGTTTTTAACTTTTGCCCCTGGTATCATATATTTTACCCCACTTTTGACTTTGGGGCAACCTTTTTCCATGTTTCACGTGAAACATGTGCATGGTTCTGAATATTCAGAAGCACATTCGCAAAATCGCTTCTTCGAAGCTTTCCTTTTGCTCATGTATGGCTTCTCGCCATATACATGTTTAAAAATATGCTCAATTATGCAAGCATATATCGCATATTTATAAAACATGTGCATGGTTCTGAATATTTACAAAAAATATGTTTCACGTGAAACATGTATGTGTTATACTTAGAAAGGCATCGTAGAAAATGAACGGCCACAAAGGAGAATAACATGGGAAGAGTCATATCAATCGCCAATCAGAAAGGCGGAGTGGGAAAGACAACCACAGCTATCAATCTTTCCGCTTGTTTATCAGAAATTGGGCAGAAAGTGCTGACCATAGACATCGATCCTCAAGGAAATACCACTAGTGGATTGGGAGTCGATAAACATGCAGTAGAAAACAATGTATATGCCCTTCTGTTAGGTGAAAATACCATCGAAGAGTGTATTATAGAAACTGAAATTGAAAATCAGTCCTTGATTTCATCTGATGTGAACCTGGCAGGGGCGGAGATTGAACTGATCGGTATCGATGAAAAGGAATATATTCTGAAAAAGGCTATCAGCAAAATCAAAGATAACTATGATTTTATAATCATTGATTGTCCGCCTTCTTTAAATATGCTGACGGTCAACGCCTTAACTGCATCGGATACGGTATTGGTGCCAATTCAGTGTGAATATTATGCTTTGGAAGGCCTGAGTCAGTTGATTCATACCATTGAACTGGTACAGGACCGCCTGAATCCGGATCTGAATATAGAAGGTGTAGTATTTACCATGTATGATGCCAGAACTAATCTGTCATTACAGGTGGTAGAAAACGTAAAGGGATATTTGCACCAAAATATCTATAAAACGATCATCCCAAGAAATGTGCGCCTTGCTGAGGCTCCAAGCCATGGTCTGCCGATCAATCTCTATGATTCTAAATCTGCAGGTGCAGAAGCTTATCGGGAATTAGCACAGGAAGTACTTCATAAAGGAGAAGAAGAATGGCAGTAAAGAGAGGCGGACTTGGAAAAGGACTTGACAGTCTCATCCCAGATACCGGTAAAGTGGCAGAAAAAGAGAAAAAAGTAAAAGTTGTAGAAAAAGTAGTTGAAAAGGTAGTAGAGAAGCCAACAGAGATCAAATTAAAGATCAATGAGGTGGAACCAAATCGTAATCAGCCACGACAGAAGTTTGACGAGGAAGCATTACAGGAACTGGCAGAGTCCATACGTCAGTTTGGTGTTCTGCAGCCACTGATCGTTCAGAAGAGAAAAGATTATTATGAAATTATTGCAGGAGAGCGTCGTTGGAGAGCTGCAAAGCTGGCTGGTTTAAAAGAAGTACCGGTTGTGATCCGTGACATGAGTGAACAGGAGATTATGGAAATCTCTTTGATCGAAAATATCCAGCGTGAGAATCTGAATCCTATTGAGGAGGCTGCTGCATATAAGAAACTTCTGGAAGAATTTGGTTTGAAGCAGGAAGAAGTGGCAGAACGAGTGGCAAAAAGCCGTACTGCAGTAACGAACTCCATGCGACTCTTGAAACTGGATGAACGAGTACAGCAGATGGTCATTGATGGTATGCTGACTACTGGACATGCCAGAGCATTGCTTGCTATTGAAGATCCAGAAGTACAGTTTCAGACTGCAGTTCGCGTCTACAATGAGAAAATGAGTGTTCGTGATGTAGAGAAACTTGTGAAAAATCAGGACAGAAAAGCACCGGAGAAAAAACAGGAAGATCCTCAGCAGCAGGCAGTTTTTCATGATCTGGAGGAACGAATGAAACTGGCTTTAGGAACCAAAGTATCCATTAATCGTAAAGATCAGAAGAAGGGAAAGATTGAAATCGAGTACTATTCCATGGAGGATCTGGAGCGCCTGATGGATATCTTGATGAAATAAAAAGAAAAGAGGAAAAACAAACGATGAACAGTCCAATTTTATCATATTTATCATCTTACGGTATTGATCCGGCTTACATTATGATTGGTCTTCTGGTATTAATCCTTATTTTATTTATTTTATATATAAGAACCTTATGTAGAATGAAAAAGTTTTACCGGGCATATGATCGATTTATGAGAGGCAAAGACATGGAATCCATGGAGGATACCATGATCAAACAGTTTGACCGACTGGAGGCTTTAGAAGCATCTGATGAGAAAAAGGAGAAACAGATCAGTGAGATTTTTGACAATCTTCAGATCGTTTATCAGAAAACAGGTCTGGTGAAATACGATGCGTTCCGTGAGATGAGTGGAAAGCTCAGTTATGCACTGGCGCTTCTGGATAAAAATAACAATGGATTTATGGTAAATTCTATGTACAGCAGAGAAGGATGCTATTCTTATGTAAAAGAAATTATCAAGGGTGAGTCCTATATTACGCTGTCTGAAGAAGAACAGGAAGCTCTGAAGATGGCAATTGAGAGCAACGGAGACATAGTTTCTGATAAATAAGCCTGATTTTTCAACACTTTCCCTTGAAAAATCAAAAACTCTATACTATTATAATAGGAAGTATCAGCAAAACACAGGAGGATGACATGTTAGATCTTAAATTTGTCCGTGAGAACCCGGACGTTGTAAAGCAGAATATCAAGAATAAATTCCAGGATGATAAATTACCGTTGGTAGACGAAGTAATTGAACTGGATGCACAGAGAAGAGCAACTCAACAGGAAGCAGATGCACTTCGCGCTGAGAAAAATAAAATTTCTAAACAGATCGGTGCGCTGATGGCACAGGGTAAAAAAGATGAGGCAGAGAACGTTAAGAAAAAAGTAGCTGAAGACGCTGCCCGTCTGGAAGAGCTTTCTGTAAAAGAAAAAGAGCTGGATGAGAAAGTAACCAAGATCATGATGGTAATTCCGAATATCATTGATCCGAGTGTTCCGATTGGTAAAAATGATACGGAAAATGTAGAAGTGACTAAATACGGCGAGCCGGTTGTTCCAGATTTCGAGATCCCGTATCACACAGAGATCATGGAGCGTTTTAATGGAATCGATCTTGACAGCGCACGTAGAGTGGCTGGAAATGGTTTCTACTATCTGATGGGTGATATTGCAAGACTTCACTCTGCAGTTATCTCTTATGCAAGAGATTTCATGATCAATCGTGGATTTACCTACTGTGTACCGCCATTCATGATCAGAAGTAACGTTGTTACCGGCGTTATGAGTTTTGCTGAGATGGATGCCATGATGTACAAGATCGAGGGTGAGGATCTGTACCTGATCGGTACCAGTGAGCATTCCATGATTGGTAAATTCATTGACCAGATTATTCCGGAAGAGGAGCTTCCGTATACTCTGACCAGCTATTCTCCGTGCTTCCGTAAGGAGAAAGGTGCTCATGGTATTGAAGAGCGTGGTGTATACCGTATCCATCAGTTCGAAAAACAGGAAATGATCGTTGTATGTAAACCGGAAGAAAGCAAGATGTGGTTCGATAAACTGTGGCAGAACACCGTAGATCTGTTCCGTTCCATGGACATCCCGGTTCGTACCCTGGAGTGCTGCTCCGGCGATCTGGCAGACTTGAAGGTAAAATCCTTCGACGTATGGTCTTCCGCGTCAGAAGAAATACTTCGAGGTTGGCAGCTGCTCTAATCTGGGAGATGCTCAGGCAAGAAGACTGAAGATTCGTGTAGACGGTAAAGATGGCAAATATTTTTCTCATACATTAAATAATACAGTGGTTGCTCCGCCTCGTATGCTGATCGCATTTTTGGAGAATAACCTTCAGGCAGACGGCAGTATCCGTATTCCGGAAGTACTGCGTCCGTACATGGGTGGAATGACCGAGATCAAATAGGAGGTATCCATTTGCATCGGTATTTAAGAGCAGTTGGTTTCAGCAACATTCAGAAGCGGGAGGAAGTGGAGGCTTTAGCCCGCTTCGCCTGTGAGTGTTATCAGACAGAAGAGACTGCAGTCAATGCAGAGGGAGAAGATTATTCCGAACGCCGCAAGGAATTTGCAGAACACATGGGGCTGCTGGTCCGCGGTACCTATGATGATAATGATAAATACTGGATGGACTACTGCATTCCTTATTTTACAGGGAATGTTGAACGGCTCTATGAAGACCTGGAGATCGAGAGACATGCAGAAAAAGAGTCTTATTCAGGACTTTGTGATGATATCAATCTGGGAGCGTCGCTGATCTTCTATCTGCAGAATGTGACAGAGTATTTTAATAAGAAGCGATACGGCCGTTCTGAAAAGAACGTGGCCAGAGTTGCCTTATCAGGTTTGTCTGTGGAAGGAAAAATATTATTTCCCGTCTATCAGAAAATGCCTGTTATGTCAGAGATCAAGGCAAGCCAGGAACGCAAAAAAATGCTTCAGGCAGCCAGAGATGGTGATGAAGATGCCATTGAAAATCTGACACTGGAAGACATGGATACGTATACCATGATTTCCAAACGAATTGAAAATGAAGACATTTTGTCAATTGTCATGAGTCATTTTATGCCTTGTGGAGTAGA
>SCPN01000701.1_pt1 | contig 28373 bp, 33 predicted proteins | sample 6106831 | NCBI WGS metagenome assembly SCPN01 (sample SAMN10720447, study PRJNA508395) | human gut metagenome | isolation source: Participant 1, 0 month
GGAAGATGCATAGATGAATATCAGACGGATGTGCGTTCAATACAGAGATATCCGTTGGAAGCACCTCCTCCTGATCCTATGAGCAGAGAGATTATAGATGAAGTCCTGCCGCTTGGAGTGAAGGCTGTAGATGGTCTGATCACAGTAGGTAAAGGACAAAGAATCGGTATCTTTGCCGGTTCCGGTGTAGGTAAGTCTACGCTGATGGGTATGTTTGCAAGAAACACCAAGGCTGATATCAATGTAATCGCATTGATAGGAGAGCGTGGACGAGAAGTCCGTGAATTCATCGAACGTGACCTTGGTGAAGAAGGTATGAAGCGTTCTGTAGTCGTTGTAGCAACTTCTGATAAACCGGCTTTGGAGCGAAACAAGGCTGCCAAAACAGCAACGGCAATCGCAGAGTATTTCAGGGATCAGGGCAAGGATGTATTGCTTATGATGGATTCCCTGACCCGATTCTCTATGGCACAAAGAGAAATAGGACTTGCCAGTGGTGAACCGCCTGTTACCAGAGGGTATCCGCCAAGTGTATATTCAGAGATGCCAAAGCTTTTGGAACGTGCAGGAAGAGCCAGAGTGGGATCTATTACAGGATTGTATACAGTCCTGGTAGATGGTGAAGATTTTAACGAGCCAATTACAGATACTGCGAGAAGTATTCTGGATGGACATATCATGTTGACCAGAAAGCTGGCGAATAAGAACCATTATCCTGCAATTGATGTCTTACAGAGTATTTCCAGATGTATGTCCATGGTAACGGATAAGGCACACAGGGCAGCAGCCGGCAAATTAAAAAATATTATGGCGACATATAATGAAGCAGAGGATCTGATCAATATCGGAGCGTATAAGAAAGGCAGCAATCCCAATATTGATAATGCGATCAGCAAGATAGGAGCTGTGAATGATTTCCTTTTGCAGACTACAGATGAAAAATATGATTTCAATCAGACAGTGGAAATGCTGGAGGGACTGTTTGAAGGATAAAGAGAGTGATGGACGATGGCGAAATTCCGATATAAAATGCAGAGCATTCTGGATGTAAAAGAGAAACTGGAAAATAAGGCAAAACAGGATTTCGCACAGGCAAATGCCAGACTGGATGCAGAGAAAGTGAAACTTGTGGAGCTGCAGAAAAGACGAAGCTATTATATGGAAGAAGGACTCAGACTTCGTCTGGAGAAAATTGATATCCGCAAGATCAGAGAAAACAAAATGGCTGTGCTGAAAATGGATGAATATATTAAAAATCAGATGGTACAGATTAATCTGGCATCCAGAGAAGTGGAAAAAGCCAGAAGTGCATTGCAGACTCTGATGCAGGAGAGAAAGGCACATGAGAAGCTAAAAGAAAATGCTTTTGAAGAGTTCATGAAAGAAGAACAGGCTCAGGAAAGCAAGGAAATAGATCAGTTAACTACTTATACACATGGACAGAAAATAGCGGGAGAACAGAACAATGGCTAGTAAAAATTCAAATATGAGTACAGATGCGCCAGAAATGCAGATGCAACAGCTTAAAGAAAGCAAGAAGCAGTTCAAACAGGAGCAGAAGAATCAGAGAAAAGAAGCAAAGAAAAAAGCAAAGGAACTGGAGAGTCAAGAGCGTGAACTGGATGAACAGATAGACGGCAGCAGCGCCTCTGTTGTAATCGTCACGCTTTTTATCATTCTGATCTGGTTAGGTATTCTTGTATTGCTGGTGAAGATGGATGTAGGCGGTTTTGGCTCTAATGTACTGACTCCTATTCTGAAAGATGTTCCGGTGATCAACAAGATATTACCTTCAGAAAGTACAACAGAAACAACGAAAAATGAAGAAGCCTATGGTGGATATAATAGCCTGAAAGATGCTGTAGAACAGATTAAGACACTGGAGAAGCAGCTTGATCAGGCACAAAGTACCAATGCTACCTATGCAGAACAGATTGATACGCTGAAGACGGAAGTACAGAGACTGAAGACTTTTGAAGACAATCAGGTAGAATTCCAGAAGATAAAAGAACAGTTTTATGAGGAAGTTGTATATGCGGAGAATGGACCGGGAGCAGACGAGTATCGTCAGTATTATGAAGAGATGGACCCGACTACCGCAGAAGCATTATATAAACAGGTGATTCAGACAGAAGCAGCAGATAAGCAGATGCAGGAATATGCCAATACATTCAGCAACATGCAGGCATCAGAGGCAGCAGCTATTCTGGGTAATATGACAGATAATCTGGATCTGGCAGCTTCTATTCTTAAAAATCTGGATGTAAGTACCAGAGGAGCAATACTGGGGGCTATGGATTCTGCAATTGCAGCGAGAATTGTCAAAATAATGGACCCTAACTCTTAAAGAAACTTTCTATTTATCCGATATATATTATGTAACTATTCAGAAAGGAGGACACAAATGACAAGCGCATCTGTAAACAACGCGGGTTTGGACGCAAGTATTATTCCGGCAGCTGTTAAAACCGTGAGCAGCCAGAACATGCAAAAAGGTCAGGATTTTGGGAAAATCATGGATCAGGCAGCAGGTAAAACTAAGAAAGACAATACTTTTGAAGTGAAGCAGGAAGTAAAGGCGGATACATCCAAACCAAAGAAAACAGATATGGATCAAAAGCCTGTTGCAGATAATAACACAGTGCAGGAAAAACCGGAGCAGAAACCGATTCAGGAAGAGACAACTGTGGATGAAGATGTAAAAGACGCAGTAAATCAGGCAACTGATGAGCTCTTGGATGAGATCAGTGACGAACTGGATATTTCACAGGAGGAACTGATTGCAGTTCTGGAACAGCTAGGTTTACAGCCCATTGATCTATTGCAGGATAATAATCTTGCACAGGTTGTTGCAACCGTACAGGGAGCAGATTCATTAATTGAAATCGCAGCCGATTCCCAGATGTATCAACAGCTTCAGAATCTGGCTCAGACAGTGGATACCACAATTGAAGATATCCTTGCACAGACTGGACTGAGTGAAGAAGAACTGATGGCAGCTCTGGAACAGATCAAGGCAGAGCAGGGGCAGACAGCAATTACAGAACCTGTTAAGGACAATATTCTTCCATTTGAACAGAATGTTGAGCCAGAAGACCTGGAAATGAAACAGCCACAACAGGAAGATGATTCCATACCTGTTATAAAAACACAGACAGACACACAACGGTCTGCACAGACTACTGAAAATGTGACAGAGGTGTCACAAATGACGGAGGAAACCCACAGGCAGGCAGGCAATCAGGAAGAGGAAAATCCCTCATATCAGGAAGGCCAGGAGAATCTGAACAAGTTCCAGAATTCTCTGGATGAGAATCTGCAGGTGGCTGAGCAGGAGAGCATTCCTACCAGAACAGTGGACACAGAAAGCATTATGAAGCAGTTAGCTGATTATGTGAAGATTCAAAAGGGCACTGAACTGACAGAAATGGAGATGCAGCTGCATCCTGCAAGCCTTGGCAATGTGCACATTCAGCTGGCAACTAAAGGCGGTGTGGTAACAGCACAGATTACAACACAGAATGAAGCCGTAAAGAATGCAATTGAGACACAGGTCGTTCAGTTAAAGGATAATCTGGAGGAGCAGGGTGTCAAGGTTGAAGCAGTTGAAGTATCGGTGGCAAGCCATCAGATGGAGAAGAATCTTGACCAGAACGGACAAGATCATCAAAGTCAGGAGCAGGACAAGACAACTGGAAGTATTCGCAGAATACGTAGAAGTAACATAAACCTGAATCTCTACAACAGTGATGAAGAAGCATTAGAAGAAGCCGGTGGACTGGATGATGCAGCAAGAATTGCTATGGAGATGATGACAGCGAACGGAAATACCATGGATTTATTGGCATAGGGCTGATATGGAATGTTTTAGAAAGGAAGATAATATATGAGTTTAGTAGCACCATATGTAGACGGTAAATTACAGACATCTACAACTTCCTCTGATTCTTTGGGCAGAAAGAGCAGTAATTCAGTAGTAGACAGTGATACATTCCTTACACTTCTGGTAGCAGAAATGCAGAATCAGGACCCCCTGGAGCCTACCAGCAATACAGAGTGGGTATCACAATATGCAACATTTACACAGGTTCAGCAGATTAGTGAAATGGCGGATTCCATGGATCTGGTAAGAGCGAATAACCTGATTGGTAAAGAAGTAGTCATGAAAGTTACCAGCAGCAGTACAGGAGAAACAAGCTACAAACGTGGCGTTGTGGATTATGTGGTTGTGGAAGAGGGTAAACCTTTACTGGTAATTGATGAGGCAAAATACTCCCTGAGTGATCTGGATACTGTAGCAAGCAAAGAATACTTCAATGCTTATGACAAGTATACAGAATTCGCCAAGAAGGTAGCAGCACTTCCATCCCTGAAAGTGGTCGACAAGTCTTATCAGAACGCAGTCCAGAATATCATGGATCTTTATAATGGAATGTCTGACTATGAGAAGAATTACCTCAAGACATACGCAGCAGGTGATATTGCTTCTTATGAAGCATATGTAAAGAAGCTTAAGAGTCTGGGAGTTACTTTTAATGAAGGTACGCAGACAAAGGAAACTACTCTGGATGACCTGATCAGTGCTTTTGATAAAAAGATGACAGCACTGATGGAACAGATAGCAGCTTTAAAAGGAAGTAACAGCAGCAGTGGAAGTTCATCATCCGGAAATACTGATCAGAAGACAGATGGCATAACACCCGGAGGCAATGACCAGAAGACTGATGGAACAACATCTGGGGATAAGAATCAGAAAACAGATGGCTCAGAATCGGGAGATAACACACAGGTATCTGACAAGACACCATCCACCGATGACAGCCAGAAGACAGAGAATCCTGATTCCGGTGATAACAATTCAGACAAAAATCAGGAATCTGGCAGTACGGATGCAACCGGCAGTGCAGCGGACGCAGATAATGCACAGACAGACAACAGCAGCAATAATACGGCTTCGGGCGATGAGAATATTGCAGATCTGTTGACGCAGGACAATACGACCGTGTAAAAAGTAACATGCAGGCATGGCTGCAAGGGTAAGGAGGCAGTAAGCAATGAATATCAGCAATAACCAATTCCTTTCCATTGAACAGCTACAGGAACAGTATCTGAAGCAGCAGAAGAAAATCCAGCCGGTAAAGACCAGCGGGGGGTTCAGCTTTGAAGAGATTCTACAGAAGCAACAGACTGGCGAAATCAAATTTTCAAAACATGCTGCGAACAGATTAAATGACAGAAACATTGAATTAACTTCTGAACAACTGGAAAGGTTAAGCGATGGAACGCGAAAAGCAGGAGAAAAAGGTATCAGGGAATCACTGGTGCTGGTAGATGAGCTTGCATTTATCGTGAATACCGGAAGCAACACAGTAATAACAGCAATGGATCAGGCAGAAACAAAAGAGAATATATTTACAAACATTGATGGAGCCGTAATTATATAACAGCCGGATTACAAGGAGGCTTGTGTTTTCCGAATGATAGAAGAAAACAGATACGGCATCAAACAGGAGGTCATTTCACTATGATGAGATCACTTTACTCTGGTGTATCAGGCTTGAAGACACACCAGACCAAGATGGACGTTATTGGTAACAATATCGCCAACGTTAATACAACTTCATACAAGACCATGTCAATCAACTTCTCTGATCTGATGTATCAGACCACACAGGCAGCGACAGGACCTAATGCCACAACAGGGGCAGCAGGAACCAACCCAAGACAGATTGGTCTTGGTGTACAGACAGCAGCGATTTCCACTAACATTACACAGGAGGGCGCTACACAGTCTACGGGTAATCCGTTCGACTTAAAGATTTCCGGTGATGAGTTCTTTATCGTAAGCGATGGAAGTAATACATATTTCACAAGAGACGGTTCTTTCTATGTAGATGCAGCCGGTAATCTTGCAATGTCCAGTACAGGATATAATGTAATGGGCTGGGGCGTTGATGAAGAGACAGGTAATATCAAGAAAGATACAGTTAAGCCGCTGGTAATCATGGGCAGTGATTATCTTACCTATGGCGCTGAGAATACAACTGCTGCAACGGCATCCGGTATCATCGACTGGAATGATGATGATCAGGGCGAGAAAGCAGGTAAGACATTAAGCTTACAGATTTATGATAATCTGGGTTACAGCTATACAGTTAAGTATGGACTTCATAACGCAGTAGAAGGAAAAGAAGGAAAAGATTACAGCTTCTATGTAACACTGGATTCCATTACAGATTCAACAGGCAAAAAACTTGATATCAAAGATGTTACATTTGGTACAGGAAAAACAGCAACGAGTATTGAATTGGATGGAATGAATTATGGTGTATCTGGTGCAACTGTAAAGCAGGCAAAGTTAGCAACACCTGCAGGAAATCCAGCAACTATTACACAAATCGCATATGCAGAAATAAAAGATACAACTACCAATACGACAACTACAGTTCTTTTATATCCGAGTTCTGCAGAACTGGCAAATGTTAATAGCCTTGATTTGGGGAATGGTAAAATAATTAACCCACAAGGTCAGAATATTAAAGTATTATTTGACGGCAATGGTAAACCGGCAGATAATGCATTATTCACAACGCTATATGGTGACAAAATATCGCCGGCGGATATAGTTAAAGGGAAAGTCAATGCAGATGGAACATTAACGGTAACTGAGAGAACTGTGACCAACTCAGCAATCCTTAGTTATTCCGGTAAAGATGGTAAATTCCAGACCAACGGAAGCACCGGCGGTGAAAACGGTGTAACCATGGATCTTACCAGTCTGGGTAAGGCATTTACCAATGTTACCGTAGATTTCTCCAAGGCAGTTGTTACTGACAACAAAGGTAAATCTACAATCAGCCTTGAGAAAGGTGATAAAAATGATAAGAATGCCGGACGTGAGAGTGGTGATCTTCAGGGTGTATCCATTCAGACTAACGGTATGATTTATGCATTATACTCAAACGGACAGAAGAGACTTCTTGGACAGATTGCCGTAACAGAATTTGCCAATGCATCCGGTCTTCAGAAGGAAGGAGATAACCTTTATTCATCCACTAAGAACTCCGGTGATTTCAATGGTATCGGTATTGACATTACAGAGAATGGTGATGCCATGAATACAGGTGTTCTGGAAATGAGTAATGTTGATCTTTCTTCCGAATTTACAGATATGATCACGACACAGAGAGGTTTCCAGGCAAACAGCCGTATCATTACAGTATCAGATACACTTCTTGAAGAGTTGGTTAATCTGAAGCGATAACATTAACTACATAAATCATTGACAACACAGGAATGACATCATAGAGAATAAACAGATTACAAAGGGGTTATGCGAGTCATGACCCCTTTTCTGATAAACTGCACTACAACATTCATCCTGCATTATGGAGAAAGAAAGGAAGCTGCAATATGATAGAGATAACAAAGCTGAACGGAGCCAAAATGCTGGTAAATACCAGCTTGATCGAAACAGTAGAAGAGACACCGGATACTGTGATTACGTTAACTTCCGGTAAAAAAATCATTGTAAAAGAAAGTAGACAAGATGTGAAAAACTTAGTAAAATTAGCAAGAAAAGAAATTTTTGCGTCAGATAAAGAAGATAATTGATATTTTTATGTAAAATATTCAGAAAATTGTTGCAATTTATGTAACCTTACAGTATTATAGTAATAGAGATTAGCAAAGGACAAGAACTTTGCAGATAAAAGGTGTGTAGAAGTGGATATAAAGCGTCTTTAATTGGTATCGTTGCGTGTCTGGGACTGGTTATGTTCGGTATTGTATCGGGTGATGACGGTATGGCAGCGATAGGATTCTTCGTTGACCCGCCATCCATGCTGATTACTTTCGGTGGTTCATTCATGGCTACTATGGCATCAGTAACGTTGCCGGATTTCATTGGCGGACTGAAAAGCTTTACTTTGATTTTTAAGACAGAGTCAGCCAATATACCTGAAATGATAACCAAGATTATTGATCTGTCCAACGTAGCAAGAAAGGAAGGACTTCTTTCTTTGGAAGAAGCAGCCAGTGATCTGGATGATGCTTTTATGAAAAAAGGTATTCTTCTGATCGTCGATGGTACAGATCCGGAACTGGTCAGAGGTATTCTGGAGACAGAGCTGGTAAGTATTGAAGGAAGACATAAGGATAAAATAGGATTCTGGGAGACTTTGGGTTCTATGGGTCCTGCATGGGGTATGATCGGTACTCTGGTAGGTCTGGTTATTATGTTACAGCATATGACAGATCCTTCTTCCCTTGGACCATCCATGGCAACAGCGTTAATCACAACATTCTATGGTTCCCTGCTTGCAAACTGGATCTGCGGGCCTGTCGGCAATAAATTAAAATCCAAGAATGCGGCTGAAATACAAGCAAAAGAAATTATGATCGAGGGACTTTTGTCTATTCAGGCAGGAGAGAACCCAAGAGTTATTGAAGAAAAATTAAAATCATTTATGTCACCTAAGGACAGACCTACTGCAACGGAAGAAGGAGCTGGAGGTGAAGCTTAATGGCGAAGAAGAAACCTGAAGAAGTAAAGAAGGGCCTTGACGAATGGATGGGTACTTTCTCGGATATGATGACTTTGCTGATGTGCTTCTTCGTTATGCTGTTCGCAATGTCTAATGTAGATGAGGCAAAATTTGATGAAGTGTCACAGTCCTTCCAACAGAACTTCAGCATTTTAGGTGCGAGCCAGCATCGGCGACGGAGTTCGTCAGTCAACGGTGTCAGTCAGTTGAACATGCTGGATGAGTATATTAACAGTACCGGTAAAGTGGCAGACAGTGACACACAGAATACTGAATTCAAAGAAAATGCCCAGGGTGAGATGGATTCCAAGATGCAGGAGCTTGCAGAAGAACTGGGAGCATCCAAGGAAGAAATCAAGGAATTACAGGAATCTATCCAGAATCTCGAAAATGAGAAATTAAAGCTTTCCGAGGAATTGGCAGAAAGAATAGAAGAATCGCTGGCAGAGAATTTTCTGTCAGATCAGGTTGATGTAACATTTGATGCAAATTGTGTTGTTCTGACATTCAACGGAGCCTTCCTATTTGATTCAGGCAAGGCAGATCTCAAGACAGAAGCATTGCCAATGTTAAATAAGATCGGAAAGATATTGAGCAAATATGCGGATGACAACATAGAAATAGAAGGTCATACCGATTCTGTTCCACTGAATGGTGGCAGATATGAAAATAATGATGTATTGAGCAGCTATAGAGCGTTAGCGGTATTTGATTACCTGAAGGATAACGCTTCCATAGATCCAAGTATTATGAAGCATTCGGGACGAGGGGAATATGAACCGATTGCGGATAATTCAACGCCGGAAGGCAGAGCAAAGAACAGAAGAGTTGAAATCAAAATCTATAACGCATTGAGTGCCTATTGGGGGAGTGCATGAAATGAAAAATCTATTATCTATTATTATTCTTGCATTGTTAGTGGTGAACATCGTATTATCAGCAATTATGATGATCAGCGTAACAAGCGCATCTAAGAAGACTGCAGCACTGGTATCTGACATTTCTACCATTGGCCATTGGAGATTAAACGGATTACCCAAATCAGAGACAGCATGGTTCCGTATCCATGGCAAACAACAGAAGTATATAACATATCTGATGAACTCACGATACCACTTAAAAATAACGTGAAGATGGTACAGAACATTTCAAGCAGTAGGGTAATAAGGTTTCTTTATCAATGGATAAGACGAACAAGGATTACGAGACATATTCTGCAACTCTTGAATCCAAAGAGGGATTGATCACAGATATTATATTCAGTGTATTTGGTAGTCATACAATTGACGAAGCCAAGAGTAATCCAGAAGTTCTTAAATCTGAAATCTTACAGAAGATCTCAGGAATTATTTGGTTCAGACTCTTATTTATGGAGGTCCTTTAATTTTTGTATCAGTAATATATCTCTAAATCAGGCTACAGGGGGTGATTGCGAAATGGGAGACGTATTATCTCAAAAGATTGACAGTTTGCTTGCGGCGTTGAGCAGTGGCGAACTGGACGTAGAGGACATGCAGGAAAAAGATGAAAAACAAGTCAAGAATTATGACTTTTCCAGACCTGCCAAGTTCTCTAAAGAACATCTTAGAACGTTGGGCATGATTTTTGAACATTATGGAAGATTACTATCTACTAATTTACCGGTATATCTACGGAAGAACGTGCAGGTAAGTGTAGCGAGTTCGGAAACAGTAACCTTTGCAGAATTTTCAAATGCATTATCGAACCCGGTATTACTTACAATTGTCAACTTTTCACCGATGCAGGGCAGTATTATTATGGAACTGACCAGCGGACTCGGTTATGCGATCATTGACAGAATGCTGGGTGGCAAAGGAGAAACACTGGAAAAGACCAGAGAATTCTCCGAAATAGAAATGAGCATTATTGAACGAATCATGGTTATCTGTATGCAGCTGCTCAGGGAACCATGGAAGAATGTGGCGGAGATTAATCCATTTCTGGAAAGAATTGAGACAAATCCGCAGTTCGCTCAGATTATTTCACCCAGTGACATGGTAGCGTTAGTTACCATGAATGTTAAGATCGGTGATGTGGAAGGGTTGATGAATGTATGTCTTCCGTTTTTCACATTAGAGTCCGTTATGGATAGATTGAATACAAAATTCTGGTATTCCAATCTACAGAAAATGGATGAAGAAGATTATGAACAGTTTCTTGAAGTTATGGTACGTAAGGTGGATGTGCCTGTTAAGGCTGTACTGGGTAAGAGCGTGATCACAGTAAATGATTTCGTAAATATTCAGGTCGGTGACATCATCAGACTGGATTCCAAGGTGGATGACGAGATGGATGTTTATGTAGGCAATATCAAGAAATTCACCGCAGTGCCGGGAGCTAATAAAGAGAATTATGCTGTGAGAGTAACATCAGTGATACGGGAGGAGGAGTAAAGGCAATGGATGGTATGTTATCTCAGGATGAAATAAATGCGCTGCTTAATGGCGTTGACTTGTCAGCTGATGACAAAGGCAGTGCGGCTGCCACCACTGCAACAGTGGATAGTAGTGAAGAAGGGTTAACAGATGTAGAGAAAGATGCGATTGGGGAAGTAGCCAATATCAGTATGGGGACTTCTGCAACTACACTGTATTCTTTAGTAAACCGTAAGGTCAATATTACAACTCCGGTAGTTGAAATGACTACCTGGGAAGAAGTAATGACCAACTATGAAAAACCATGTGTTTTTATTCAAATCAAATATACGGTAGGTTTGAATGGCACGAACATTCTGGTACTGAAAGAACATGATGTAAAAGTCATTACAGACCTGATGATGGGTGGAGACGGTACCAATGTAGATGGAGAGATCAGCGAATTGCATTTGAGTGCAATTTCAGAAGCCATGAATCAGATGATGGGATCTTCGGCGACTTCTCTTTCATCCATGCTTGGCAAGACAATTGATATCAGCCCGCCAGAAGCTAGTCTTGTAGATCTTCAGACAAAAGAACCAGCAGAATTATCTCCTTTCCTGGAGGATAAATTCGTTAAGATTTCTTTCAAAATGCAGATAGAAGATCTGGTTGATTCTACATTGATGCAGTTGTATCCATTGGATTTTGCAAAATCCATTTACAAGACATTTATAGAACAGCAGATGGGTGGAACAGTGGAAGAAACACCAACACCGCCACCTTCACCACAGGCAGCAGCACCAACACCGGCACCCGCACCCGCACCTGCACCACAACCTGTTCCAACACCGCAGCCTGCACCACAGATGCAGATGGGTATGCCTCAGGGAATGCCAATGAATCAGATGGGTGGACAGATGGGGATGCCTCCTACAGGAATGCCGATGAACAATGGAATGCCTATGAATGGTGGAATGCCTCAGTATGGAGCACCATATGGAATGCCGAATGTAAATATTCAGCCGGCACAATTCCAGAGCTTTGCTCCTGCCAATACAGAAATGGTGAGTGCAGAAAGCATTGATTAATAGGATGTACCATTAGAGGTAACTGTAGAACTTGGCAGAACTACAAAATCTATTTCTGATATCCTGGAATTTGCTCCGGGAACAATTATTGAACTGGACAAGATAGCCGGAGAACCTATTGATGTTCTTGTAAACGGTAAGTTCGTAGCTAAGGGCGAAGTTGTAGTTATTGAAGAAAGCTTCGGCGTCAGAATCATGGAGATTATTAAATAGACGTCACAGTCAGGCACAAATAATTTGGAGGAGAATTTAAATGGCAAAAAGAATTCTAATCGTAGATGATGCTGCATTTATGAGAATGATGATCAAAGATATTTTGACTAAGAATGGTTATGAAATCGCAGCAGAAGCAGAAAATGGCAAAGTAGCTGTAGATAAATACAAGGAAGCAGCACCGGATCTTACACTGATGGATATTACCATGCCGGAGATGGATGGTATTCAGGCACTGAAAGGAATCAAGGCAATTGATCCTTCTGCAAATGTAATCATGTGTTCTGCAATGGGACAGCAGGCAATGGTAATTGAAGCAATTCAGTCCGGCGCTAAGGACTTTATTGTAAAGCCTTTCCAGGCAGAAAGAGTATTAGAGGCAGTAAAGAAAGTAGTAGGTTAATATGCTGTTATCAATGACATCTAACAGGTTAGACTCCATAGTTCAACTGATTACCGCAGTATGTATCTTTATATTTGTATTAGCTTTAGCTTATTTTACGACGAAATTCACAGCGGGCTTCCAGAAAAGTAAACTGGCAAGCCCAAATGTGGAAGTTATTGAAACTTTTCGGCTTACGCAGAATAAATATATTCAGATTGTAAGAGTCGGCACCAGATATTATTCCATAGCTGTCTGCAAGGACACGATTACGATGCTGGGAGAATTAAACGGTGAAGATCTTACGATACCGGAGACGGGAACTGGAACGACAGTGAGTTTTAAAGAGATTTTGGACAAGGCAAAAGGAATTAAGCATAAGAAGTAGGTGGGTTCATGAAAGATTTAAAACTTCGGGATAAGGTCAGAACCTTATTGTATATGATAGGAATGGTTGCAGTACTGTTTATGGCAGAGACTACAATCGCATATGCAACAAGTGATGATGACGCTTTATCTAATTCCATTCTCTCTGAGCAGCCGGTAGATGAGAACAGAACGAACATCAGGGAGCCGGGTTCGTCAGAGAATGCAGATGACTTAAAGCAATTAAATATAGCGAACAGCCTTACAGTTTCTTATGACGGAGGCAATGGAGAACTGGCTGGAACATTAAGAATTTTATTAATTCTGACAGCAATTTCTCTGGCACCGATTTTGCTGGTGACGATTACTTCTTTTACAAGAATTCTGATCGTACTTCACTTTACAAGACAGGCGCTTAATACTACATCAGCGCCACCAAATCAGGTGCTGATTGCAATTTCACTGTTTCTGACATTCTTTATTATGCAGCCTACTTTCAGTCAGATTTACACAGATGCTGTAGTGCCTTTTGAAAATGGGGATATACAGTTGGAAGAGGCGATGGATCTTGCGATTGCTCCGATGAGAGAATTCATGGCAGGTCAGACGCAGGTCAAGGATGCAGATGCATTCATGCAGATAGCAGATATTCCCTGGGATGGTACGGACTGGAAAGAAGTACCGACATCGGTATTGATTCCAAGCTTTATCATCAGCGAGCTCAGATCGGCATTCATAATAGGATTTATCATTTACATACCATTTATTGTCATAGATATGGTAGTTGCTTCGGTACTGATGAGTATGGGTATGATGATGCTTCCGCCAACGACAATTTCAATGCCATTCAAGATTCTTTTATTTGTGCTGGCAGATGGATGGAATTTGGTCATAGTAAATCTTGTCAGAACATTCTATTAGGAGGTGCGGCATGAGTACAGAAATGGTAACAGATATGATGCAGGAAGCGTTGTTTCTGATATTGAAGACGTCAGCACCGCTTTTGATCATATCGCTGGTAATAGGTCTGGTGGTCAGTATTTTTCAGACAGTTACATCAATTCAGGAACAGACCCTTACCTTTGTACCTAAGATGGTCGGAATGTTCGTAGGATTGATGATTCTGGGACATTGGATGTTAAATGAGATGTCCGGTTATATGGAAGATTTGTGGAGAAATTTCACAATCTATATTCGATAAAAGACAACAATCGGAAGGGAGCTCTTAGACAGCATGGTTGACTTATCTTTTCCGGTGCGGGAGTTGGAATATTTCCTGCTGGTGTTTGCTAGAGTTGCAACCTTTGTATTTGCAGCGCCGTTTTTTAGTCAGAAGGGTGTACCCAATCAAGTAAAAATTGGATTAAGTGTGTTCGTTGCCTATATTATGTATGCTTTCGTTCAGCCGCACACATATCCGGAATACAGTACCGTATTTGGTTATAGTGTCATTATAGCGAAGGAAGTGGCAGTAGGTCTGTTCTTGGGAGCAGGAGCACAACTGTGTACTTCCATTGTTTTATTTGCGGGAAGAATCATAGACATGGAGATTGGACTATCCATGGCGAATGTATTTGATCCAACTACCAATCAACAATCATCTATTTCGGGATTGTTTTTACAGTATGGTGTCATGCTCATTCTGTTTGCGACAGGGCTTCACAGATATCTTCTGGCTGCTCTGAAAGAGACATTTACACTGATTCCCATAGGCGGGGCAGTATTCCATATGGATAATCTGCTGGCATGTGTAGTAGGATTCCTGAGTGATTATATTGTTATAGGTTTCCGTATATGCTTACCGGTATTTGCGAGCATTATGCTGATGAATATCGTGTTGGGACTTCTTGCCAAGCTGGCACCGCAGATGAATATGTTCTCTGTTGGTATTCAGTTGAAGCTGTTAGCAGGTCTTGGTGTACTGGTATTAACGATAAGTATGCTGCCCAGTGTATGTAATTTTATTACAACGAAAATGCAGCAGATGGTTGTAGCCGTAGTGAAAGGACTGATGTGATGTTAGAATTAAATCTGCAGTTCTTCGCAGCGGAAGGACCTGGCGGTGAGAAGACAGAAGAACCTACTGCCAAAAAGAAACAGGATACAAGAAAAGACGGTAAAGTAGCAAAAAGTAAGGAATTATCCAGCGGCGTAGAGCTGATAGCACTTTTCCTGATATTGAAGTTCTGGATTGGCAATATGGGAGAAGGATTTCTGGAATTATTCCAGAACATATATGAGAAGTTTCCACAGTATACCACATATTGGGGAGGCAATATCGCTAAAAGAGATTACAGCATTCTTTTTCGGGATGTATACATAGATATATTGAAGCTGTTGCTTCCGTTCTTCGCAGTAGGCGTTGCAATAGCATTCATAGTCAATATGGTTCAGTTCAAGTTTCAGATATCCACGAAGCCTTTACAGCCCAAGTTCAGTAAGCTGAATCCGGTATCCGGCATGAAGCGGCTGTTCTCGGCAGAGAAACTGATGGAGCTGTTTAAATCCATCTTAAAGGTTATCCTGATTTGCTATATTGTATATAGCACAATAAAAGATGAATGGAAATATTTGTTTCAGTTATATGATATGCCTTTGAATCAGGCGATTGAGCTCATAGGCAGTATTGCTGTTAATCTGGGGCTGAAAATATCTCTTTTCTTTCTGGTCATTGCATTTGCTGATTTTGCATATCAGAAGTACAAGTTCAACAAAGACATTAAGATGACAAAACAGGAAGTAAAAGATGAATATAAAAATGCAGAAGGTGATCCGCAGATCAAAGGTAAGATCAGGCAGAAGATGAGAGAAGTCTCTCAGAGAAGAATGATGCAGGATCTAACCCAGGCGGATGTGGTTATTACAAACCCGACACACTTTGCAGTAGCAATTAAGTATACGCCAGAGGCGCATTCAGCACCTGTGGTAGTAGCAAAAGGAGCAGATTATCTGGCGCAGAAAATAAAGGGGATAGCCAGAGAAAATGGCATAGAGATTGTAGAGAACAAGCCTCTTGCCAGAATGCTGTATGCGAATGTAGATGTAGGCCAGGAAGTACCGCCTGAACTGTATCAGGCAGTGGCAGAAGTATTGGCGATGGTCTACAAAATGCAGGGAAAGCTATAAGACATCAAAGGGGAGATTTAAAGGATGAAGAAGCAGGACTTAGGAGTAGCATTATATATACTTGCAGCATTCGTCATGTTGATTGTTCCAATACCGAACACATTATTGGATATACTGCTGGCATTTAATATGGCGCTGGCGTTTACTATATTGTTCACGACCATGTTTGCCAAGGAAGTACTGGATATGTCCTATTATCCAACTATCCTGTTGTTTACAACAATATTCAGAATTGCATTGAACGTATCTTCAACACGTTTGATCCTTTCTACAGGTAATCCTGGTAACGTGGTTGCTACCTTCGGACAGTTCGTAGGCGGCGGCGACATGGTAATCGGTATTGTAGTATTTATCATTCTGATTCTGGTGCAGTTCATTGTTATCAATAAAGGTTCTGAACGAGTAGCAGAAGTAACAGCCAGATTTACACTGGATGCGATGCCTGGTAAACAGATGGCGATAGACGCGGACTTAAATACAGGATTACAGATGCACAGGCAAGAGAGACGACAGAAATTACAGGATGAAGCAAGCTTCTTCGTTCCATGGATGGTGCTGTTAAGTATGTAAAGGGAGACGCAACGGCAGGTCTTATTATTACAGGTGTCAATATCATCGGTGGTATCCTCATGGGTATGTTAAGACAGGGCATGGACATCAACTCAGCTCTTGATAAATATGTCATCCTGACAATCGGTGATGGACTTGTCAGCCAGATTCCTTCTTTGTTGATTTCTTTATCAACAGGTATTCTGGTAACGAAAGGCTCCAAGGAAGCAGACTTTGGTACAGTGCTTGTAAAACAGCTCTTTGGTCTGCCCAAAGTACTCTACATGGTAGGTGCGGTTTTGGTTTTCCTTGGTATCGTAACACCTTTGAACAATCTGATTTTCCTGCCCTTAGGTGGAATCTTCATTATCTGCGGCAGAATGATAGCCAACACGATAGAGACTGCGCAGATAGAGACACAGGCAGATACGGAAGAGGAATCGGCAGAAGAAATCAGGCGGCCTGAGAATGTGAATTCACTGTTACAGGTGGATCCGATTGAACTGGAATTTGGATATGGTATCATTCCACTGGCTGATGTGAATCAGGGTGGAGACCTTCTGGATCGTGTTGTTATGATCAGACGTCAGATCGCACTGGAACTTGGTACAGTTGTTCCTATTATTCGATTAAGAGATAATATCCAGTTAAATCCAAATCAATATATTATTAAGATAAAAGGCATTCAGGTCAGTGAAGGAGAGATCCTGTTTGACCATTATATGGCAATGAACCCCGGATTTGTCGAGGAAGAGATTTCCGGTATACCAACCTTTGAACCATCTTTCCATTTGCCGGCAATCTGGATTACAGAGAGTCAGAGAGAGAGAGCAGAGAGTGCAGGATATACAGTAGTAGATCCGCCTTCTATCATAGCAACACATTTGACAGAAATCATCAGACAGTATCTTGCAGAGCTTCTTACCAGACAGGATGTACAGAATCTGGTCAACAATGTCAAGGAATCCAATCCATCACTTGTGGAAGAGCTTGTGCCTAAGCTTCTGGGACTGGGTGACATTCAGAAGGTATTGCAGAATCTGTTAAAAGAAGGAATCTCTGTCAGAGACCTGGTTACTATTTTTGAAACACTTGCTGATCATGCAGCAACTACCAGAGATACGGATATACTGACTGAATATGTTCGACAGAGCCTGAAGAGGGCAATAACCAATAAATATTTCCCATCTAATGAAACCACCAGCGTGGTTACGCTGGATCCGAAGCTGGAGCAGGAGATCATGAGCAGTGTCAAACAGACAGAACAGGGTGCTTATCTTACTCTTGATCCGGACAAGACAAAGGCGATTATGGCTTCTGTTGAAACGGAAGTTGGCAAGCTGGAGAAGCTTGGCAAGAACCCTATCGTAATAACTTCTCCTATCGTCAGAATGTATTTCAAACGACTGACAGAAGATTATTACAAAGACCTCATAGTTGTTTCGTATAACGAAATAGATGCAAATGTAGAATTACAATCGGTAGGAATGGTGACGGCATAATGATTATTAAGAAATTTCAGGGGAAAACAAAGGAAGAAGCACTGGAGTGCGCTAAGAAGGAACTGGGCGAAGGCATTGTAGAAATGAATGTCAAAACAGTAAAAGCAAAAGGATTGCTGGGTGTCTTCAAAGGCACCAAGATAGAAGTAACTGTGGCAAAAGAGGAAGAAAACGAGAAGTATGGAATTGCATCAGCCAAAGCTCATAGCGAGAAGGAAGTTAAGGATGGCGTGGCGCTGTCTTTAAGTCAGGGCAAGATCATCCCGATGAAGCAGCCGGTTAAGGTGGCTGTAGGACAGGACATGGAAGCCACTTCTATGGAAGAAGCAAGAGCGATGGGACAGACTGTTGCAGATGTACTGTCATCTTTCCCACAGACTATGAAGAATCAGCAGGCAGGAACAAGAGAAAATCATAATCAGCAGGCAGCACAGGAAGCCAAGATGGATGCAGGCAAGGGAACTGTATTAGAGGAGAAACTTGATACATTACAGAATCTGCTGGAGAAACAGTTGTCTGCACAGGAAGAGAAAAATACACAGAGTGAGAAAGCAAAGCAGGAAGAAAGTCAGCAGGAACAGGAAGAGAACCGTGCAAGAGTATCCTTCTTACGTTTGCTTTATAACAAACTGATTGATAATGAAGTCAATGAGAAATATGCAAATGAGATCATTGACGAGATAGATAAAAACTGCAAGCAGGACGTTACCATGGATTATATGCTGTCCGAGATATATCAGAGAATGATATTAAGGCTCGGCAAACCATATATGATGGAAGAAGGAACAGGACCCAAGGTTGTATTTTTTGTGGGACCTACAGGTGTAGGTAAGACGACTACCATTGCGAAGATAGCTTCTTCTTACAGAGTTGAACAGAATAAGAAAGTAGCGCTTCTTACAGCAGATACATATCGTATTGCAGCAGCTGAGCAGTTACGGACTTATGCCAATATACTTGAAGTACCATTCAGAGTGGTATATACAGCACAGGAAATTTCACAGGCTATTGAAGATTTCAATGATTATGACTATGTTCTGGTAGATACTACAGGACATTCTCCTAATAATGAAGCGCAGAGAGAAGGAATGGCAGAACTGGTCAGCTCCGTTGAGACAACTGCACGTAAGGAAATATTCCTTGTTCTTTCAGCTTCTACCAAATATAGAGATTTGATGAAAATTGCCGACACCTATAAGGAGATCGCAGACTATAAACTTATTTTTACTAAACTTGATGAAACTTCTACCTTGGGCAATATTTATAACCTGAAGATGTATACAGGAGCACAGTTGTCCTATGTTACATACGGACAGAATGTACCTGACGACATCGAGTATTTTAATCCACAGTCTACTGTAAAGCAGTTACTCGGTGGTAAGCGTTAAAAGGAAGGAGTTAAAAGATATGGATCAGGCTGAACAGTTAAGAAATGTAATAAAATTAAATCCTGCTCCAAGACCACTTGCCAGGGTGATTACCGTAACAAGTGGTAAAGGTGGCGTTGGTAAATCAAATACAGCCATTAATCTTGCATGTCAATTCAGAAAGCTGGGTCAGAGAGTCATCATTCTTGACGCTGATTTCGGACTTGCTAATATTGAGATTATGTTTGGTACAGTTCCTAAACACAATTTATGTGATTTAATATATCAGGGCAAGAGTATTACCGATATCATAACCTGGGGACCTATGGATATCGGATTTATTTCAGGAGGATCTGGAATTGCAGGTTTATCCAACCTGAGTCGGGATTATCTGAATTATATTATACAGAATCTTGCCAGACTGGATGCTATCGCTGATGTGATTATCATTGATACCGGAGCTGGAATTTCAGATGCAGTACTGGATTTTCTGGTAGCAAGTGGGGAAATCCTTGTAGTTGCAACACCGGAACCCACATCAATCACGGATTCCTATTCACTGTTGAAAGCGTTGAACAGTCATCCGAGGTATTCACGTGAAGAGTCAGGAATCAAGGTAATAGCCAATAAGGTGTCTTCCGTAGAAGAAGGCGAGATCATGTTCGATAAATTAAATTCTGTAGTAAACAGATATTTAAAACTTCCAATTACCTATCTGGGTGCTATTCCACAGGATTCCCACCTGGAAGCAGCAGTTATGCAGCAGATGCCGGTCAGCATGCAGAGTCCGAATTCAAAGTCTGCCAAGGCATATGAAAAGATGGCATATACACTGATGGATAAGGAATATGATAGAACATTGACCAAGAGAGGTATGGCTGCGTTCTTTTCCCATATTGTAGCCGGCAATAAGAAAATGGGGTAACAGAAAGGCTGGGGGGATATGTATAGTTTTGGAGAAGCAAGAAAACTGGATCAGGAGGATTCTATGATAGAGAAATTCATTTCTCCGGGAGATAAACTGGAGATGAAATCCACAACAGATGTAAAACTGCCGGATGGCTCAGAAGGAGTCCGACTCTACAAGTCCACAGTTTATGATGTGTTGGATGATGGTAGAATAGAAATCGTAATGCCTATGGAGCAGAGCAAGCTTGTTCTGCTCCCGGTTGATGGAGAATACGAGGTCTGTTTCTTCTCACATGGAGGCATGTATCGTGCAAATGTACGCATTCTCGACAGAGATAAAATTAATAATACATATGTATTGATCGCTGAAATGATCACCAATCTGCATAAGTTCCAGCGAAGAGAATATTATCGCTTTAACTGTGTGATTGAGATGAAGATGAGAGAACTGAATAAAGCTGAGGTGGAGGCATTCAGTAAGAATCTTGGATATCTGATATCCGATGCAGATATGTTAAGAGGTGTTATTGTAGATATAAGCGGAGGGGGGCTCCGCTTTGTGTCACGTACACCATATCGTCAGGGCACTGTATTGTATCTGAAGTATAAACTGGAGATTGCAGACAAGGAAAAAGAATTCAACATGGCAGCAATGGTATTATCTTCAGAGCAGATACCAAATCGCGCGGATGAATATCAGAATCGTGTGAAATTTTTAAATATGAATACCACAACACGGGAAGATATCATCAAGTACATTTTTAATGAAGAACGTAAAAACAGAAAAAATGGAAAAGGTTGATAAAAAGTATGACAATATCATTAAATGCACCAAAAAATAAGAAAAAAATATTGGTAGTTGATGACTCTGCACTCATGAGAAGAGTCATGTGTGATATAATCAACTCAGATGAACGATTTCAAGTGATTGAACAGGCAACAGATGGAGAAAAAGCATATGAGCTTCTGAAGAAAAACACCTATGATGGTGTGGTTCTTGATGTGAATATGCCAAAGATGGATGGTATTCAGCTCCTTCAGATGCTGCAGAAAGATAAGATAAGAGCCAGAATCATGATGGCCAGCACAGATACCAAAGAGGGTGCATCGGTCACTATGGAGGCACTGGAATTAGGTGCAATTGATTTCATTGAGAAACCGGCAAATATTCTCTATTTAAGAGGAAATGATTTTAAAACAAGATTTTTGGATATTCTCAAAGCGGTTGTATCGAGTCCACAGACCAATATTCCAAGGGAATCGGCAGTATCTATCAAGAAAAGTGAAGAAAGTACCCGTAAACTGGTTGATATTGTAAGAAAGACCACACCGGTAGTCCATGGACAGAAGCTTGTAGCAATTGCATGTTCTACAGGCGGTCCCAAAGCTTTGCAGAGTGTAATCCCAAGACTTCCGGCGGAGCTTGCAGCACCTGTACTGATTGTACAGCATATGCCTCAAGGCTTTACACAATCATTAGCGGAAAGACTGAATTCACTGAGTAAAATTAAAGTAAAAGAAGCAGCAGAAGGGGATATACTGGAGAATGGAGTTGTATACATCGCACGTGGGGGTAAACATATGAATGTAGATACCCGCGGAGGGAAATGTACAATCCGTTATTCAGATGAACCACCCAGAGAGGGCGTTAAGCCTTGTGCCAATTATATGTATGAATCACTGAAGACGAGTCCTTATTCCCAGATTGTATGTGTTGTACTTACAGGAATGGGAGCAGATGGAACCAAAGGAATCGTGAATTTGGAAACTGCAAAAAAGATACACGTCATTGCGCAGGATGAAGCAACATCCACAGTATATGGAATGCCGAAAAGTATAGCAGCAGCAGGTTTAGTCAATCAGGTAGTCGGTTTGGATGACGTGGCCCAGGAAATAATAATGAATGTGGGGGTCAAGTAGAATGGACACAAGTCAATATCTTGAGATTTTCCTTGATGAAACAAAGGAACATTTACAGAACCTGAATACACAGATTCTGGAACTGGAACAGGAACCGGAGAACATGGATACTATCAATGAAATATTCCGTGCGGCACATTCCCTGAAAGGAATGGCTGGAACCATGGGATATAAGCGTATGCAGAATCTTACGCATGATATGGAGAATGTGTTCTCGGAAGTCAGAAATGGCACAATTAAAGTACAGCCGGAAATGATAGATATCCTTTTCAACTGTCTGGACGCTCTGGAAGAGTATCTGGATAATATCCAGCAGACAACAGAAGAAGGAACAAATGATAATGCAGAATTGATCAAATCCTTAAATGATATGCTCAATAAGGAAGAAAAAGAAGCCAAAGCAGAGAAAGAGCCCGTTGCTGCAACAGCACCTGCAGAGAGTACTTCCGGTAATGAGAAAGAAAGTGGAGATTAAACTGAATGATACAGAACGTATGCTGGTTGATAAAGCACACGGTGAGAAGCTTAATGTGTTTGGCATTACAGTATATGTAGATGAGTCCTGCGTTCTGAAGGCAGCAAGAGCTTTCCTTGTATTCAAGGCATTGGAGAAATTAGGAGAAGTCATCGTATCTGTTCCTACAGCTCAGGATATTGAAGATGAGAAATTTGATCTTACATTCAGTCTGATCTTTATTTCAGGCAATACCAAAGATGAAGTAATTGCTGCAATTAAGAGCGTATCCGAAATCGCAGAAGTATATTGCGAAGAATATCAGATGACAGCAGCTCCTGAAGAAAAAGCAAAAGAAGAAGCTGCACAGGAACCAGCACCTGCTCAGCCGGAAGAAAAACAGGAACAGCCTGCAGCAACTACAACAGCACCGGCAACTACAACACAGGCTAAGCCCGCAACAGCACAACCTGCAGCTCCTGCAAAACAGGAAGCTAAAAAGGCAATATCCAAGCCTGTAGTGAACAGAACTGTCAGAGTTGATATTGAGAAGCTGGATAATCTGATGAACCTGGTATCAGAGCTGATTATTGCAAAGAACTCTCTGGTAGCCGCTACTATGGCACAGGGCAGTGACAATAACAGCAATGTAAATGAACAGATCGAATATCTGGAGAGCGTTACTACCAATATTCATGAATCTGTTATGAAGGTACGAATGGTGCCTATCGAAAGCATTGTCAGCAAGTTCCCGAGAATGATCCGTGATTTATCCAAGAAGCTGGATAAGAAAATGGAACTGTATATGACTGGTGAAGATACAGAACTTGACAGAACTGTAGTAGATGAAATCGGAGATCCTCTGATGCATATGCTGCGAAATTCAGCAGACCATGGACTTGAAGCAAATGATGTCAGAGTTGCAAAAGGCAAACCGGAAGTCGGATCTATTTTCCTGGATGCATATCAGGATGGCAACAACGTAGTAATTGAAGTCAGAGATGATGGCGCCGGTATTGATACAGAGGCAGTTAAGGCAAAAGCTATCGAACGTGGTACGATTACAGCAGAGCAGGCAGAGTCCATGACAGAGAAGGAGATCATTGATCTGTTATTCCTTCCAAGTTTCTCTACCTCTAAGAAAGTTACAGATATATCCGGACGTGGAGTTGGTCTTGATGTTGTAAAATCTAAGATTGAATCTTTAAGTGGTGAAGTAGAAAGCAAGCACGTTTCAAGAAGGAAGTAATTTCATTGTCAGACTTCCATTGACACTTGCTATTATACAGGCATTAATGGTAGTAATTGGAAATGAGAAATATGCAATTTCTCTTGGCTCCATTCAGACAATAGAAGATATTTCTCCAGAAGATATTAAACTGGTACAAGCAAAAGAAGTAATCCATATCAGAGGAACTGTAATTCCTATTATCCGTATGAACAAGATCCTTGATATCGAATCCAGCAATACCGATAATAACAAGAACCTTACAGTCATCATTGTCAAGAAGGGTGATAAACAGGCAGGACTAGTTGTAGATGAATTGATTGGACAGCAGGAAATTGTTATCAAATCTATGGGCAAGTACATCAAAGTGCCGAAGATGATAAGTGGTGCAACAATTCTTGGAAACGGTGAAGTAGCACTGATTCTGGATGCTAACGCACTGATTTAGAAGCAGATCATGGTTTGAGGAAAGGTATGGTTAGAGTATGGATGAATTAAAGACTATGGATGAACAGCAGCGCCTTGAGAGCCTGAATCGTCCTGTTGAATATGATACGACCCAGTACATTGTAACTCAGCTGGGAGATGAACAGTATGGCATTGATATCAAATATATATCAACAATTGTCAGAATGCAGATGATTACAAGAGTACCAAAAGTAGCAGATTATATTAAAGGTGTAATCAATTTGAGAGGTGTTGTAATCCCTATTATCAGCCTGAGACTGAAGATGGGACTTCCTGAAGATGAGATTACAAAGAAGACCAGAATTATTATTCTGAATATTGACCAGCACGAATCTATAGGTGTTCTTGTTGATGAAGTGAAAGAAGTAGTCACTCTTGATGAAGAGCATGTAGAACGTGTTTCCTATGACAAGGATGAGAAGGCTAAATTCCTGATGGGAGTAGGTAAATACGATGATAAGCTGATTTCCTTACTGAACATTGACACAGTCCTTGCAGAAAACGAAGGATAATAAGTCTTTTCCAAAAGACAGGAGCTTGGTATATGACAGATAATATGAGTTTTGAAAAAGTCTCACAGGAATATTATGATGTATTAAAGGAACTTGGAAACATCGGGGCAGGCAACGCAACAACGGCGCTTGCCCAGATGCTTCAGCATGCAGATAGCGAAGGTCTATTACAGGTCAGACTTCTGAACTTCAACGAAGTAGGAGAAGTCATGGGCGGTGAAGAACAGATAGTTGCAGGTATTTATCTGGCGGTAGAGGGAGATATCACCGGCAGTATGATGTTTATCCTGGAGCAGGAAGCAGCCAAAAGTCTTGTTGAGAAACTGATGGGTATGCCTTTACAGGATGGATTGGATGAAATGGGAATTTCAGCTTTAAAAGAGATAGGAAATATCATTACAGGTGCATATCTTAACTCTTTGTCACAGCTGACCAATCTTAAAATGGTGCCTTCTGTACCAGACCTGAGTATTGACATGTTAAATGCTATTCTCAGTGTTCCTGCGATTGAATTTGGTATTATGGGAGACAAGATTCTGCTGATCCAGACACAGTTTACAGATGAAGTGGATTTGAACGGATACTTTATCCTGCTTCCGGATCTTGATTCTTATGCAAAGATTCTAAAGGCACTTGGATTATAAGGAATTGCACATAGAAAAGAGGCAAAAACCATGAGTGAAATCATAAAAGTTGGAATGGCCGATTTAAATGTGTGCAAGAGTCCTGATGGCATTACAACTTTGGGGTTAGGTTCCTGTGTGGGGGTAGCAATCAGAGATCCGATAACCAAAGTAGGTGGGCTGGCACATGTTATGTTGCCGGACAGTACGCAGATCGAGAACAATTCCAATAGATATAAATTTGCCGACACAGGCATTGAAGATCTGGTGAAGAAGATTATTGCACTTGGTGGTAATAAGTCCCGTCTGGAAGCAAAGATCGCGGGAGGAGCACAGATGTTTGCTTTCCAGAATAAATCTGATATGGTGCGTGTTGGAGAACGTAACGTGGAAGCAAGTAAAAAGAAATTAAAACAGCTTGGCATTCCACTCAAGGCAGAAGATACCGGATTGAATTATGGTCGTACGGTAATTTTTTATCCAGAGACCGGTAAATTCATAATAAGGTCAGCCGGCAAGCCGGAGAAAACGATATAAAAGGGGAATGTAGTAATGGAGAATAAGGTAAAACTTATTACGCCGTTTCTGATGCTTCTTGCAGGTGCTATAGCGTCTATTATTATGTATATCAGGCATTTTGACCTGTTCACCATGTTATGGGTATTACTTCTTGTACTTGTAATTTTTTACGTTATAGGAGACATTGTAAGATACATCTATGAATCAATCAGACCCAGAATCATTCCTGATATGGATGAAGATTTTGACAGTGAGTCTGATTTTGACAGTGTTATAACAAAAGAAAACGAAACAGAAGATACAGACAGCTCAGAGCAACAGGAACAACCAACTGCCCAGGAAACAGATGAAGAGGAAGGACAATCTGAAATGGCAGATGCTTCCGAAGAGGAAGGTTATACAGACGAGAATCTTGACTAGAAGTAAAGTGGGGTAAAGCGATGAACGAGGCAGCACGTAAGAGACTTTGGGAGGATTATACCAGACAAAGAACAGCAGAAATAAGAGAGAAGATCATCCTTGAATATGCACCATTGGTAAAAGTCGTGGCTGGTCGATTGAGCATGTATCTTGGATACAGCGTAGAATATGACGATATGGTCAGTTATGGAGTTTTCGGACTGATTGATGCCATAGACAAATTCGATACAACCAAAGAAGTCAAGTTTGAAACATATGCGAGTCTGAGAATCCGGGGGGCTATTTTAGACCAGATACGTAAAATGGACTGGATTCCCAGAACAATCAGACAGAGACAGAAGCAGATGGATACTGTCATGAAGGAGATTGAGCAGAGAACAGGACGGGAAGCTACAGATGAAGAAGTAGCAGCCGGTCTTGGAATTTCTCCTGATGAATTTCTTGAGTGGCAGACACAGCTCAAAGCCAACAATATAATCTCGCTGAATGAATATGTTGAACAGGGAAGTGATATATCTTCCGAGAAAAGTCCTGCAGGCAGTTATGAGATGCCGGAGGCTGTTGTGGAGAAGAGCGAATTAAAAGAAATGCTGGAAGAGGCACTGGAGCTTTTGACGGAAAAGGAGAAAAAAGTAGTTTTATTATATTATTATGAAGACCTTACCTTGAAAGAAATCAGCCGTGTACTTGAAGTATCAGAATCCAGAATTTCTCAATTACATACAAAAGCACTGCAAAAAATGAAAACAAAAATGGGCAATTATATTGGCATATTAAATATGTGAAAGGGAAGGTGTATATGAACGGATATTTTCAGATCGCAGTGAATGAACAGGGAACGAGTGTCCGCCTGATACCACCAACAGATGGTGGTGAGAAGATACAGGTCAACGAATTGAAATCGTATCTTGAGCGGATTGGCGTTCCCTATAATGTTATGGCAATCAACTCTGCCCTATATCAGTTAAAGGAAGAGGAGGTTGTCCTTTTTTTAAATTCAGTAAAAATACCCGCAGTAGATGAGAAATGTGAAATATATGTCATGGGTGATAAAATGTCGGCAGTACTTAGACTCTATCCGGCAAGTACCGGTGGAGCAGGCATTACCGAAGAACAGGTCATGGAACAGCTCAAGCAGGACAAAATCCAATATGGAATTGATAAGGATGCGATTCATGATGCACTTTCTCACAAAAAGTACTGTACAAATATTATAATTGCAAAAGGTAAGTTGCCAACTGCCGGTAAGGATGCTACAATTAATTATTATTTTGATACAAGTGTGGACGCAAGACCTGAATTAAAAGAGGACGGAAGCGTTGACTTTTTTAAGCTGAATCTGCTGCACCACTGTACAAAAGGACAGGTGCTTGCTGAGATTATCCCTGAAGAAAAAGGCGAAGACGGAGTAGATATCTTTGGAGCTGTTACTGCAGCAAGGGAAGTGAAAAAGGCATCTTTTAATCATGGAAGAAATCTGGAGATTTCAGAAGACGGACATAAACTGCTCAGCATGGTGGATGGACATGTCTCAATGGTAGAAGGTGCGGTATTTGTTTCAGATGTATACAGTGTTGATGATGTCAGTACGTCTACCGGCAACATTGAGTATCATGGTAATATAGAAGTAAAAGGCAATGTATGTGAGAATTTCAGCGTCAAGACAGATGGTAATGTATTTGTAAATGGCGTTGTAGAAGGTGCTGTGATTGAAGCCGGCGGAGATATTGTCATTGCCAGAGGCATGCACGGACAGAATAAAGGCAAGCTGGTCGCAGGAGGAAATATTATTTCAAAAATTCC
>SCPN01000913.1_pt1 | contig 28337 bp, 34 predicted proteins | sample 6106831 | NCBI WGS metagenome assembly SCPN01 (sample SAMN10720447, study PRJNA508395) | human gut metagenome | isolation source: Participant 1, 0 month
TTTCTCTTGAGTAGTCCACGTTTCTCCTGTCTCTGCTGATACCGCCGCCCATATGGTCGATGAACATCTTATCTCTAAGTCACAGCACTTTTTTAATCCGCTCCATGCCACTCCTCAATCGTATTCCTCGGTGCCGCCACATTGATCCTCTGGAATCCAGTTCCTGTCTTTCCAAAGATCTTTCCGCTGTCGAGCCAGAGCTTCGCATCATAAATGATCCGACGGTCCAGCTCATCGGCATCGATTCCGGTTTCTCTGAAATCCAGCCACAAAAGGTAGGTTCCTTCCCCGTCGATGACAGTTACTCCCGGCATATGATCCCTGACGTATGTTTTTACATAAGCAATATTTTTCCGCACATAGGCAAGCATATGCCCATACCACTCATCGCCCTTTTCATATGCTGTCTGTGCTGCTACAAGTCCAAATACACCTAACTGGCTGATTCCCGCAGCATCGACCTGATGTTTAAACTTCTGTCTCAGAGCTTCATTCGGAATAAAGATGTTGGAAATCATCATACTCGCCAGGTTGAAGGTTTTGCTCGGAGATGTGCAGACCACGCAGATATCCTCAAATTCCTTCTTAAGTGAGGCAAAAACAATGTGCTCTCCCCGGAACACGAAATCGTTGTGGATCTCATCACTGACCACCGTCACGCCGTGTTTTACACAGAGATCTCCCATTCCGGTCAGTTCTTCCCGTAATGAACTTATCTTCCCGACGGGTTGTAGGGGATTGCAGAGAAGGAACAGCTTTACCTGATGTTCCACGATCTTCTTCTTTATTATCGTATAACGTTGAATTCCGGTTCATCTTTCAGAATCTCCTGTTTTTTACTTTTCGTGCTCCTGTTCACTACACTTTATAAATGAGAATATCCACCATGTTTTAATATCTGTTCCTTGATATCCTTTGCCTTCGAGTATCCTTCTTCGTTAAGCCGGACAGCCGTCTCGTTCAAAGCTTTTTCAAAGCCATCGACTAATACATCAAAATGTTTCAATGCCATTTTTTTACCTAATCCTACATCCGAAGCGGCATTAATAAAGTGTTCTCTTGTAATGTGATTAATGTTTCTTTCCCCACCGATTCCAATCGCCATCTCCCGGCTGGTTCCCTGATAAATAACGGTACTGATAATATCGTACGCCGGGGCAAGACTGACCGTTTTTAAATTTTCAGAATACAGTAACGAAAGATTTTTGATATGATTATCCGTATTACCTATCAGATAATCATAGATCAACATATCCCACAATTTTAATTGATCTGTAAGAGGATCCGCCACATTATTTCTTAAAAGCTGAAACGCTTTTAAAAGATACTGCTTGTTCCCATTCTCATACTTTTCATACGCTGGTATTCCAAGTGCCTGAGCGAAATCTTCCTGATGAAGCCGAAAAGGTCGTATGAGACCATTGATGTACGCTGCGTTCTTTGGAATTACACGGTCATATCGTTTCGTGGCAAATAGTATCTCGTCATCCCTTGCAGCACCTGTATTGATAATAAAACTTTCAGGAATCGATATTCCCAATTTTGAAGCCGCAGTAAGTGATAGCTGCTCATTTGTCACAATATCAGAAAGACGTACATGGCTTTGCTTTACAATGTGAGTGCTCGGGGCATCCCCTTGCGGCTGATACCACATATTTCGTTCAGGATCATAATACAGTCCGACCTTTCCAGACGCACCGGTAAGGGAAAGATGCGCTTCGGTTATAAGTTCTGTTGATTTGCTGACACCCTCTTTTGCCAGTGCTTTCACACTCTCTATCGAAAGTGGTTTATAATCCCCGCTATCATGTATATTATCAGAAACACGAAGCGCACCAAGACACTCAGATCCCAATACTGACAAAATCGTTAAATAATCATCTTCTGATGTATGGATCCAATTGGCAACACATTTCCTGGCAAATCCCTCAGGAAGCAGTCCCTCAAAAAAGTTTTTTGTTGTCTCTGCGCTAAACGGATCACCCGAAATAGGCAGACTGATAGAAATAGGCGGATGGCCTGCAGCAATATATTGATCCGAATACGCAAATTGAGCATCATTCGGAGAACTGCCGGAAATTGATCCAACATATGTCTGCATCCCCTCGATCTCAATATAAACCTGTAATTTTCTCACACATCTCCCCCACGATCATTGATCATCAGATCCAGACCTAACAACTGCAGCAAAAACAATGCTCTTCCAAACTCTGCTGTTTCTTTTCCATTTTCAAGATCTGAGATAAAACTGGTACTGAACCCCGTATACTCAGATAACTGCGCCTGTGTATAACCCAGTTTTTTTCTTTTGCTGCGAATTACTTTTCCTAAATCAGCTGTAGAAGTTATTTTCATTGATACTCACCTTATATTTTGTTCGAACGGCCATATTTTTATCCGCGCAGGAAAATATAGCCGTTCGAATATATTTTATATGTGCTCATACTAATACAGCCGAACGGCTATGTCAATACTTTATTTTCTCCTCAATCCCGACCAATCCGTGTCTGTGTCTGTGACCGCGCCCTTATTTATTTTATTGACATCCGGAATTTCAATCAAAACTTTCATATATTCTGGCAGAGTTTTTCATCTCGCTCGGCTGTGCCCTTCACTTGATACCCTTCCAGACTCTGTGCGTCAAATCCATCATCGGCAGGTGTATAATAATCCTGCTCAAAAAACTTGTCCGCCTGTGCCACATGTACCATCTTCTGGACACCGGCGATCGTCCCATCCTTCCGAATCAGAAGACTCGCGTCATAGGCTTTCCCATGTTCCTCCAGGTAAAGATTCGGCACCACCATGATCTGATGTTCCCTGGCCACATCACAAAACGCCTTCACGATCTCCGAGTCTATCCTGACCCGGTATCTCGACACATCCTTCCCCGGATACTGTGGAAAAAACTCCGTGAGCTAAACCTCCGGAAAAAGGATCAGATCCGCATGCTGCGAAGCCGCTTCCCTTACTGCCCGCAAACTGCCCTCCAAATTTTCCTGAACACTTCCCTTATTTTCCATCTGACAAAGCGCAATCTTCATAACAGACCTCCACATTTTTCGTACAGTTTTGATCAAAATATTTTCATCTACACCACTTTATTTTCTTTTCCGCATCACATATCCTATCTAAACATTTCACCGGTTCCGCTCTCCATCACCGTCTCATATATAACAACGGATACGGATTTCCCTTCTCATCAAGTTCCGTCCGCTTATGCGTCTCAAATCCCATACGCTCATAAAATCCAACCGCCTGCGGAACATACTCCTTGATCTTTAAAATCTCCGCATCCGAAAGAAACAAATGCGTCACCCGGACCGAGTCCTCTCAGGCCTCAACAGGTCCCGGAAGAAATTGCGTCCGTTCCTTTAATTCATATATCTTCAAAACATTTCTCCCAACTATCTCTAAATCAGAAAAACTCATTCGCCTTATCCGGCTGACAGATCATTTTCAGTTTCTCCGAAATCATCTGGACCTTTTCAGGATTCCCGCTTCTTGCACTCTGCGGACAGATCTCCACGCATCTCATACATGAAATGCAGGCTTCTCCGTTCGTCATCTTCGGATCCTCAAACGATATCGCTCCAACCGGACAGCTCTCCGCGCAGCTTCCGCATCCCATACATTCATCTGACACCTGGATGTCCATCGGCAGAACCTTGTATTCCTTATAAGGCCTGTTTCCCGGCACCTCAACCGGACAGACATTCCCCTTCAGGCGCTCCTTCACCTCAGCCGCAAACGTATCAAGTTCATCGTAATCCTGCGCTGACGGACGCCCCGCTTCGATCTGATGGGCGATTGAATGTTCCGCCACAATCGCAGCAGCCCCAATACAGACAAAGCCCTGAGCCTCAAGCACATCCTTCCATTCCACCAGAGTATCCTCATACGCTCTTCCGCCATATGTAACCAGTAAAAATGCCGGCGTGCGGTCACCCTTCATTTTCCGAAGTCTCTCGGTCGCAATTCCCGGAACACGTCCTCCGAAGGACGGAACCCCACAATACAAAAACCCTGTTTCATTTCTCATGATTTTTCATATCCCGTCTCGACAGGTCAATATTTTCCATACTGCCAAAACTTTCTCCCCATATGTTTTACGACTCTTTCTGTCGTGCCCGTCGGACTAAAATAAACATTATAATTTGCCATAATTTTCCCCTTTAAAAGCTCTCCTGAATAAATCTTTAATTTTCCTAAAAAATACTCTCTCCAATATCCGACTCTTTCCGTCGTCACCCACATTCTATCATATCAGCCCCAAAAATCAGACTACAGCTTAACAATGCGCGACCCACAACCTCGACGATGCCGCGGCTGGGAATGCGAGCTGTAAAAAGACTTTCGAAACCGGCATCAGCTAATAAAATGATTCGCTTTCATATTCTCTTCCTAACCCCAAACAGGATACCACATACGCAATATCCCATTTCTTTACTTTTTCCCATTATAATTGCAGATCTGAATCGCCGCCCCACGTTCCATCTCCGTAAAACCATGTTTCAGATAAAACGGCAGATTATCCCGGTCCTCCGGCATGCCTTCGATATACAGGAAATCCTTATATTTATCCTTGATATACTCGATCATCCTGCCGGCGATTCCCTGTCCCTGATATTCCGGATCTTCCAGCACATCATGGATCTGCGCCAGCATCTCCGTATCATCAAGTACCCGCGTCAGCCCCACAAGCCGCTCTCCATCCCAGACAGTCAGCACCGTGGAGAATTCATCAGAGCCTTGTATAAACGCTCCGGATAATTTTTTAGCTGCTGCCTGCCCGCGAAATGCCGTCAATACTGTCTCTATGCAAGCGATCCACGCCATCAGGACAGTCACCGCAAAAAAGCACCTATCCAATTTTTGCTTCACTCTGTGACCGTGTCTTCTCAATCAGCTTCGCATACACCCGCTCCACAAACCACGGCTCCGTAGATTTCTTTAACGCCTCCTCCGGCGTAAACCAAGCGACCCCACTGTTCTCATCCGCCTTCACAGACACCTTTTCCTCAGAATCCGCCTCCAGAAGATACGTCACATTCAGATGCAGGTGACTGGACACATACCGTCCTTTTTTCACATGTCCGTCAACGGTGAGTGATTCCAGAGAAAAAATCTCCTCCGACACTGACCTAACATCGGAAATTCCTGCTTCTTCCTTCACCTCCCGGATTGCAACCGCCAGAAGATCTGTCTCCCCATCCGCATGCCCGCCAAGCCATGACCAGGAATGATAAATATTGTGATACACCATAAGGACTTTACTCCTGTCCTTATCCACCACCCAGGCCGAAGCCGTCATGTGCGCCACCACATTATCCCGAAGGAACGCGTCATCATTCTTCTCGATCCAGTTTAAGATCAAAGCCTTATCCGCCTCTTCCTGCTCATTATAAGGCACATACCTTCTGATCTGACTTACCAGTTTCTGTCGATTCATCGCATAATTTCCTTCCAATATCATTCTTCTCTATCTGATAAAATGCGTCCGCACGACCTCTTCCTTCTCCGGAAGACCATACTTTTCTTTTCCAAGCTCAATGCTCTTCATGAGAAATGTCATATTTCTCGCAAGAACCCGCATCGTCTGAAGACCTTCCGCATCCCCCACAGCTTCTCCCGGTCCGCGCCCGTGGATGGAGTTCCAGTACTGACTAGATGCGATCGGCATGTTGCTGATCGTAAAATACTTATTTAACTCGTCAAAAGTCGCCGAACATCCGCCGCGTCTCGCACAGACAACGCTCGCCCCGACTTTCATGGTCTTATCAAAGGATGTACTATAAAACAGCCGGTCCAGAACCGCGATCAGGGTCGCATTTGCGGACGCATAATAAACAGGGCTTGCGACCACCAGTCCATCAGCCTCCGAAAGCTTCACCGCCAGCTTATTCACCACATCGTCGAACACACACTTCCCAAGCTCCGCGCATCGATTACAGGCAATACATCCTCTTACCGCCTCACTGCCGACCTGCACGATCTCCGCGTCGACTCCCTCTTTTTCAAACACCGTCTTCATCTCATTCAACGCGATCGATGTATTTCCATTCGCCCGCGGGCTTCCATTGATCATCAATACTTTCATTATTTGTCCTCCACACTCAATTTCAACACGTCCGGTCTCGCGTAATGTCCACAGACATCATGCTCCATCCGGCTCGCCGGGACCTTCTGCATGTCGAGGTCCGCGTAGATGATCTCCTCTTTATCCCACACAGTCTCACTCACCGCTTGCCCGATCAGGGTGATAATTTTCCTCCTGTCACTACCGTAAACTCAGATGTAAAAAGTGAATTTCCCTTATTGTTTCCCTTGTGCTATATCAACCCACCGGTGTTTACAAACTCTGATAAGGACAAAACAAGGGTGCAGGACATCCGGTGGATGTCCGCTTTGCACCGGACCGTAGCGAAGCGAAGACCACAAGAGGTCCGGTGGACCTCTGCTCTGTGCCGACCGGTTCACAACGTCCAGTGGACGTTGGCTCTGAACCGACCGTAGTGGAACGAAGAACGGCAGCGGAGACCAAAAAATATATAAAACAGTATATCACAAAATAAAAGCAACATGGTGAACTGATTAAAACATTTATAATTTTTGTAACTGATAAAAGATGTGCCCCATCGGCTCAAATCTTCCCCGGGCCAATGATCTGCACATCTTTTCACTTTAATCAGGACACCTTGATTTCTCAATATCTCATCCACCGTCAGATACGCCTTCATACCCCAGTACCTCACCGAGCTGCATCATATACGGTTTCTGCAGCCTTGCCTTTTCAACGCTTCATCCTGCATGAACACGTCCCCTGGCCGTTCCATCCGCCAGCACCTGTCCGTGAGCCATAATGATCACGCGCTCAAAATTCTCCGCCACAAAATCCATATCATGAAGGATCGCGATCACAAGCTTTCCTCTCTCCGACAAGCTGCGGATAATGCCGCCAATGATCTGGCGTCCCTTCCAGTCCTGGGCGATCGTCGGCTCATCTAAAATCAGAACATCCGTGTCCATGGCAAGAACCGAAGCGATCGCAGTCATCTTCCGCTCATATAACTCAAGGTCATAAGGATTTTCCTTCTCCTTGCCTGTTAACCCGGTCAGCTCCAGCGCCCGCTTTGCCTCTTCCTCCGCGCGTTTCGGATCCATCCCGATATTCATCGGACCAAACATGATCTCGTCCATCACATTATATTTGAAGATCTGATCATCCGGATTCTGGAACACATAGCCGACATTTCCGGCCAGCATTGCCACCGTCTTCCCCGAAATATCCTCACCGTGGAAATAAATATTTCCGGATACCGGCTTCAGCAGTCCCTTCAGCAGCTTTACCAACGTAGTCTTTCCCGCTCCGTTCTGGCCGATGATCGCCGTCGGACGCTTATCCAGTCTCATGTTCAACGCCTTTAAGACCGGCACATCCGGAAGATAGGAAAAATCCAGATTCTTAATGAGGAACTGTTCCTCACCTAAAACTTCTGAATCCTTTTTTTTATCCGCCTTCGCAGCTCCTTTTGCCTCTGCTCTTCCCGCATGTCTCTCTTTCAGCACTCCGGCAGCCTCTTCCACCGTGACCGGATACGTTCCATCCGGCAGAGTCATATGTTCTGCCTTACAGATCCGGGTAAATGCCGGTTCCTGAATCCCATAATCCGCAAGATCCGGCATGGAAAATACCTTCTGCGGCGTATCAAACGCGATCTGCTTTCCACCATGCAGAAGAAGAATGCGGTCGCAGTAAGCCGCCAGTTTCTCGATCTTCTGCTCGATCATTAAGATCGTGATACCGGAATTCGTCAGGGTCTCAACCGCCCGGAATACCTCGTCGCTTCCCTCCGGATCAAGCTGGGAAGTCGGTTCATCAAGGATCATGACATCTGGCCGCATGACCAGCACGCTGGCGATCGCCACACGCTGCATCTGACCTCCGGACAGATCAAACGGATTTCGATCGCGATACTGCCAGATATCAAGAAGCTTCAGGGCGTTCTCCACCCGCTCCTTCATCTCTTCGGCCGGAATTCCCAGGTTCTGCATTCCGAAAGCGACTTCCTCATATACATTGTCCTTTGCTCCGGACAGCTGGTTAAACGGATTCTGGAACACCAGACCCACATGACCACAGAGCTGTGATACCGGAGTCTTTCCGGCCTCTATGCCGTCCACAATGACTTTTCCGCCATAAGCTCCCTTGTAAAACTGCGGAACAAGCCCCATGATCGCCTGGCTCAGCGTACTTTTTCCTGCTCCGTTTTCTCCGATAATACCGATAAACTCTCCCTTTTCTACTGAAAAGTTCAAACCATCCAGCGCCAGTTTCTTCGCGTGAGGATAGCGGTATCGTAAATTTTCAATGATTATCTCAGACATACAACGATCCTCCATGCAATAGCTGCCAGAATGCAGAGGCCCAGTAAGATCGTGATCTCCTGGTCTCCCTTGTGACGTTTTCGATCTGACAGCCAGGTTTTCTTTTTTCCTACGCCGAATCCACGCACCTCCAGAGCGATCGCCCGCTCTCTGGTATTGATCAGGGAACTCATGACCACCGGGGAGATCAGCGGTAAAAATGCCTTAGCACGGGTCCGCAGATTTCCTTCTGTCTCCAGTCCGCGGCTGCGCTGGGCATCCATGATCGTATTCATAGTTCCCATCATCTGCGGGATGATCTGGAACACGGATGTCACGATGTAACCGAAACGCGGTGAAAACCCACGTTTCTCCAGCTCATCCACAAACTCAGACGGCTTGGTAGAGAGGACGAACACCGCAAAGGACAGCAGCATGTTCAGAATGTTTAAACCGATATGGAGGGCGTAAAGTGTGCCCTCTCTGTAAAATTTCAGCCCGCCGATCTGAAACAGCACATTTGCGTTTTTCTGGTTAAACAATCCATGGATCAGGAAAATGGTCAGCAGGATCGTAAAAGAAAAAGCGATCAGCGGAAACGTCTTTTTCAGGATCTTTCCGCTGGCCAGAACACAGAGACTGACTGCGATAAACACACCAAACATCCAAAGCTTTCCGGTGATCAGCGGAATGCTGATGGCGGCAGCGATATACATCAGTTTTGTAAAGGGATGTACCTTCGTCAGATATGTCCCGTTATCTACAAACAGGCTGATACTTTTCATATATTTGTTTCCCGGCAGCTGCTCCGAAGAACAGCTGCATTTCCTTTTCTAAATCTGATTAGTCCAGAGTCTCGATCTCGGAATTTGCCTCATACAGCGTTGTAAGCTTCTTCGGAAGACCCTTTAAAATAAAGAATACAACGATCAGAGTGATCAGTTTGTCCGGAACATCCACTACGACCTCATCTAACAGAGATCCCAGAAATACCGGCATGGAAGCTGCCTGAGTTGCCGCGAACACAGCGTCGCCCCATACATTTCCAGTAGTGCCGCCCCAGAATAATACGTTTAACGGGGTGGAGATCACAACCGCAACAAGACCGGCTGCACAGGCTGTAAGAATTGCCTTCGGGAATGATTTCATAAATCCAAGGCGGGCCATGATTCCAACTGCCGCGCCAATACCTAAGCTTGTCAATGCATAGATAAGCGTAATATTATCTCCCGCGGAAAAACCATAGATCAGGTTGTTCGCCGCACCGCAGATCGCGCCGATGATCGGACCGCCAAGGCATCCACCGATGCATGTTCCGATAGAATCCAGCCATAACGGAAGTTTTAACACGCTCGCAAACAGCTTTCCAAGATAATTGATACCGATGCAGGCCGGGATCAGCACGATCACTGCCGCATCAAACTTTGTTTTAAATAAATTCTTCATACCTCATATACCCTTTCTTTTTTCTTAATCTTCATCCTTGCCAGTTTATCAGGAGCTTCTCACGTCTTTCCTGACCATTCCTCCCAGAAGCACCAGATTCCGCTACCTTAGACTCACTAAAATCTAAGTCAGCAGCATCTGCTCCCTTCCCATACAATACCCCCCTCCGGAACATACTAAATTGTGGCTTCAACGCAACCATCCAGTTGGCGCATCAAGCGCAAAAGCTTCCAAATAGTTGCAATTTAACAACAATTCCCAATAAAGATAGCATTGATTTTGTGTAAAGTCAATGAAAACGCCTGATTTCAAGCAAGATTGTTAATAAAGTAACATTCGTTTCACTTGTAAATTCTCCTCATCAAAACTATACTAAACTTTAGATACACGGTTCTCTCACCAGGCCGCCAAGAATCAGGAGGAATCTCTTTATGGATCAAACAGCAAAAACAAATCAGGATCTATTACTTGTCATTGACATGCAGAATGTCTACACTAAAGGTCAGGAATGGGCCTGCGAAGAAGTCGAAAAAGCATCCGACTCCATTCTCCGCCTTCTAAACAGCCGCGCCCTTTCTCAGGTGATCTTCACCCAGTACCTCGCCACAAAACACCCGGAAGGCGTATGGAAAGAATACAACAAAGTCAACGCCGCCGTAAACGCAGACCCCTGGCTCAACGAAATGATGTCCGAGTTTCTGCCCTACAAAAATACCCTATACACAAAAGTGTCTACTCCTCCTTCGCCATCCCGCAAGTACGTGAACTCGCAAAACACGCTTCCCGCATCGTGATCTCCGGCGTAGTAGCAGAATGCTGCACTCTCCACCGCTCCTCTCCGCCATCGACATGCCGGATGCAAAGTCATCTACCTCACCGATGCTGTAGCAGGCTCAATGCGACCTCACAAAAGAAGCCGAAAATATCCTTTCCTACCTGTCCCCTCTCCACACCAAACTCATGACCACCCAGCAATACCTGGACAGTCTCCTCCAAGAGGAATAAAAACCTCAGATGCTTCACGATCCCCCAACGTCCCCATACTGTCCACATCCTCACGATCCCCCAACGTCCCCATACTGCCCACATCCTCACGATCCCTCAACTTCCTCACACCGCCACAACAACCTCGCGATGCCGCGGCGCCCAAAGGGCCCCCGCGCATCGTCCAGCTTCCGCCACCTCCTCTCTCCCACCACAACCTTCCCTTCATCCCTCACTCCCGCCAACACACAGCGCCGGTGAGACTCCGGGCACGGACCGCCTGGGTGGAGGGAGCTGGCTTCCTCTTGGCTCGCAGGAAAATGCGTTGGAGGCCCGGGGACACTTGTCTGAGCAACGCAAGTTGCGAGTTGTGTCCCCGGGCCTCCGCCCTTAGCATTTTTCTGGGAGCTTAGAGGAACCCTCCCGGAATCCCACTAAGCGTTCGCGCCCGAAGTCTCACCGGCGCGTCCCCCCAGCCACTATGAAATTTAAAAATCAAACAACGACAACTGATTCGACTCCGGAAGTCCCTTCAGGATCCCCAATTCCTCCATCAGATCACAAATCGTCTTACTAACCTTCGTCCTGTTCCTGAAATCCTCTTTGGACAGGAACTTCCCATCCTTCGCCGCCTCCTCGATCGAGTCCGCAGCCTTCTCCCCCAGACCGTCAATACTGTTAATGGAAGGCATCAACTTGTCCCCCACAACCTGGAAATGTCTGGCCTTCGCCGTATAAATATCCAGCGGCAGAAAATCAAACCCCCGCGCATACATCTCCTGCACGATCCTCATATCCCTGAGCGTATCCTGCTCCTTCTTCGAAAGCGTATCCGCCCTCTTCTTATAATCCGCTAAGTGATATTCCAATTTCTCACGCCCCAAACACATGATCTCATAAGAAAACGCACTTGCACGAATACTAAAAAATGCCGCATAATACGCCAACGGATAAAACACCTTACAATAAGCAATACGCCATGCCATCATAACATACGCCGCTGCATGAGCCTTCGGGAACATATACTTGATCTTCTTACATGACCAGATATACCAGTCCGGCACCCCATGCTTCGTCATCTCCTCTTCCCACTCAGGCTTTAAGCCTTTGCCCTTACGAACCGCCTCCATGATCGTAAACGCAAGACCTTCCTCAAGCCCCTGCTGGATCAGATAGATCATAATATCATCACGCGTACAGATCGCCGTCTGAATCGTTGCCTTCCCCTCCTGGATAAGCGTCTGGGCGTTCCCCAGCCACACATCCGTACCATGGGCAAGGCCCGCAATACGCACAAGGTCCGAAAAATACTTCGGCTTCGTATCAATAAGCATCTGCATTGCGAAATCCGTACCAAACTCCGGAACGCCAAGCGCCCCAAGCTTGCACCCGCCGATGTCCTCCGGCTTGATCCCCAGCGCGTCCGTACTCTGGAACAGACTCATGACCTCCCTGGAATCCAACGGAATATCCTTAACCGGATCGAGTCCTGTGAGATCCTGCAGCATACGGATCATCGTCGGATCATCGTGTCCCAGAATATCCAGCTTCAACAGGTTATGGTCAATGGAGTGGTAATCGAAATGCGTCGTGATCGTCTTCGTCGTCATATCATTCGCCGGATGCTGTACCGGGGTAAACGAATAGATCATCTCGCCGAGCGGCAGAACAACGATACCTCCCGGATGCTGTCCTGTTGTCCGCCGGATGCCGACACATCCCTGAACGATCCGGTTGATCTCACAATTTCTCTTTCTCTCTCCATGCTCCTCAAAATAATTTTTCACATATCCGTAGGCCGTCTTATCTGCCAGAGTACCGATGGTACCCGCACGGAAGGTCTGTCCTTTTCCGAAGATAACCTCCGTGTAATCGTGGGCCTGGCTCTGGTACTCACCGGAGAAGTTTAAGTCGATATCCGGCTCCTTATCTCCCTTGAATCCAAGGAACGTCTCGAACGGAATATCAAACCCGTCCTTCACCATCGGATGTCCGCACTCTGGACACACCTTATCCGGCATGTCACACCCTGCCATACCTCCGTACTTCTTCACTTCCTCCGAATCAAAATCATAATAATGACAGTTCGGGCAGGAATAATGAGGACTTAGCGGATTTACCTCCGTGATACCGGACATCGTGGCGACAAAGGACGAACCTACTGAGCCTCGTGATCCGACCAGATACCCATCCTCGTTGGATTTCCATACTAATTTCTGCGCAATGATGTACATGACCGCAAATCCGTTGGAGATAATGGAATGCAGCTCCCGCTCCAGACGGTCTACAACGATCTTCGGCAGGTTCTCGCCGTACATCTCATGGGCGCGGTTGTAACAGATGTTTCGCAGCGTCTCATCAGACTTGTCGATGACCGGCGGACACTTATCCGGCCGCACCGGCGCGATCGGCTCGCACATGTCCGCGATCATTCTCGTATTTGTGACAACGACCTCATAACACTTGTCACTTCCCAGATACTCAAACTCCGCGAGCATCTCTTCTGTTGTCCGCAAGAACAACGGAGCCTGTTCATCTGCATCCTTAAATCCCATTCCGGCCATCAGGATCTTCCGGTAGATCGCGTCATCCGGATCCATAAAATGCACATCGCAGGTCGCACACACCGGCTTGTTAAACTGCTCGCCGAGGGAAACGATCTTCCGGTTGATATCCATCAGGTCATCCACCGTCTTCACCGTGCTCTTCTCATCCCTCAGCATAAACATGTCGTTTCCAAGAGGCTGGATCTCCAGATAATCGTAGAACTTCACGATCTTCGCAAGCTCCGCATCCGGCACGCCCCGCAGGATCGCCTGATAAAGCTCCCCCGCCTCGCAGGCCGATCCGATGATCAGCCCCTCTCTGTACTGGTTCAGCACACTTTTCGGGATCCTCGGCCTCCTTGAAAAATATCTCAGGTGGGACCACGAAACAAGACGGTACAGGTTCACACGTCCCAGATCATTCTTTGCGATGATGATGACATGGTACGTTGGCATCTTCATGATCGTCTCATCACTCACCTGGCTGAATTCCTCCAGCTGGTCGAGATTCGTCATATCGTGCTGTTTTTTTAACATTTCCACGAATTTCAGGAAAATTCCGGCAGTTGCCTCCGCATCGTCCACGGCACGGTGATGGTTCTCCAGGGAAACACCCAGTGCCTTCGCCACCGTATCCAGCTTAAACCGGTTCAGGTTCGGAAGAAGTGCTCTCGCCAGAGTCACCGTATCCAGGACTGTCGGATCAAAGGGCAGTCCCAAAAGACCCGCATTGTGGGAGATAAAGCTCACATCGAAGGACGCGTTGTGGGCAACCAGTGCCGCATCCCCCACAAACTCGAGGAATCTCGGCAGCACCTTGTCCACCGTATCCGCCCCCATGACCATGGCATCGTTGATCCCTGTCAGACGCTCGATATCGAAGGGGATCGGAACCTCCGGATTCACAAACTCATCCATCCTGTCGATGATCTCGCCATTTCTCACCTTCACGGCACCAATCTCGATGATCTTATTCTTTATCGGCGAGAATCCCGTGGTCTCGATATCGAACACCACGTACTCGCCGTCGAGACTCTGGTTTCTGGAATTGACGACCATCTCCTTCATATCATCGACAAGGTACCCCTCAACTCCGTAGAGGACCTTAAAAGTATCCCCTTTGTCGAGGGCGTGGTTCGCGTCCGGGAACGCCTGGACACAGCCATGATCCGTTACCGCCAATGCCGGCATCCCCCACTTTTTCGCCCGTTTCACGAGGTCCTTCACCTCGGAAACGCCATCCATATCACTCATCTTCGTATGGCAGTGGAGCTCCACTCGCTTCACCGGGGCGTTATCCACCCGCTTGGAGGTAAAGTCCTCGCTCTTCTTAATGCCCACGATGGAACCGATAGTCAGCTCACCGTCAAACTTGTCGATGGTCGTGATTCCCTTGATCTTAATGAAGTTTCCTTCCTTGATGGCCGCAGTGGCATCCTCCTCCTGCCCTTCTCTTAAGAACATCTTTACAGTAATACTGTCTGTAAAGTCTGTAAGATCGAAGATCATGAGCTTGTTTCCGCTCCGGAGTTCCCGCTTCTCCGCGCGGATCACCTTTCCGCGGATCACGACCTCGCCGATCTCACCGTCGATGTCATGGATATTCACCGCATCGCCCTCAAAATCGCGCCCGAAAAGAACGTCCGGATTTTCCGACTTTCGGTACGGAATCCTTCCATCGGAACCTTTCCGGAAGCCGCCGGAGAATCCGCCTTTCCCCTTCTCGCCGAAGGTCTTCTTCGTGAATCCGCCGCCGTTCCCGTTCTGTCCTCCTCCCGCGGACTTTCCAGCCTGGTTTCCGCCGCCCTTTCCAGCCGCGTCCGTCTTCTGCTTTGCAGCTCCAAAACCGGCCGATGTCTTTGTGCCGGAACCGCTCTTTCCACTGGCTGCCTTTCCCGGATCCGCGCCGGATCTGGCGCCGGAAGCTCCAGAACCGGCCGCACTTTGAGCTGCCATCTGAACATCCGCGTTTCCATTTCCATCCCCGAATGTCCCGTTAAATCCGCCGTTTGACGTTCTTTCATCCCAGGGGGCACTCTCCGCTGCACCTTCTAAGTAATTCTCCTCACTCTGTACACCTAAAACGAGTTCTCCTCCCGGCTTCATGAATACTGGCTGGTCCATCGGGTCTTTCTTTTCACTCTCTTTATATAAAAACTCCACCTCAGCCGCAAGACCGCAACGCTCCGTAAAGATCTTTTCCAGCACCCGTCCGACTTCCTTAGACCGCTCCCTGTAGATCAGATTGTCCTCGATGGTCATGACCATCTTGTCATCGGTAACGAACTTCGTGTCCGCCCTGCGGAGAATGTTGTACTCGATCATACCGTAGTGCTTTAGCTCCATAAGGATACTGTCCCGGTAGACATCATAGAGCTTCTCCGGGGTATACTGTGCCGAGAGGCGGTATTTCTCTAAGATCTTGATCGTGATCGGTCTCCCCGGGAACAGCTGCTTCGCGATCCCGTCCTCTAAGGCATAAATATTCTTTTTATGGATCAGCCGGGGACTCCTGATATAAACACGAATAGAGCTTCTGTCCTTTGTCATGGTGACCTTTTCCACCACAACAAGCTTCAAAAGCTCTTTCAGTTCATCAGCAATATTAAGCCCCGGGAAAACTTCAAGGAATGGTTTTTCCATACTTATTTCTGCATCTCCTGCATCTTCAAAAGCTCTTCCCGAAGAACGGAAAGAAGTTCATGTTCCGGTACCTTTTTGATGATCTCTCCCTTTTTGATCAGGAGACCTTCGCCGATTCCACCGGCGATTCCGATATCCGCACTTCTCGCCTCGCCAGGTCCGTTGACCACGCAGCCCATAACGGCTACCTTCACATCAAGATCCATGCCGGATACCATATCCTCTACCTGATTTGCCAGGTGAATGAGGTCGATCTGGGTCCTTCCGCAGGTCGGACAGGAAACAACTTCCACGCCGCCCTTCCTGAGCCCTAACGTTTTCAGGATCAGTCTCGCGCTCTTTACTTCCTCCACCGGATCTCCGGTTAAGGAGACACGGATCGTATCGCCAATCCCCTCATGGAGAATGATTCCAAGACCCACGGAGGACTTGATATTTCCGGAAAGCAGTGTTCCGGACTCTGTGATCCCCACATGAAGCGGATAATTCGTCTTCTTTGCGATAAGCTCGTGGGCTGCCACACACATTAAAACGTCGGAGGACTTGATGCTGATCACAAGATTATCGTATCCCAGCTCCTCCACAACGGCCACTTCCTTCAATGCGCTCTCAACGAGAGCTTCCGCTGTCACACCGCCGTATTTTGCGAGGAGGTCTTTCTCCAGAGAGCCACTGTTTACTCCCACGCGGATCGGGATCCCGTACTCTTTCGCCTTGTCGACGACAGCCTTCACCCGCTCTCTCGCCCCGATGTTGCCCGGGTTGATGCGGATCTTATCCGCTCCGCTCTCGATGGCTGCGATAGCCAGGCGGTAGTCAAAGTGAATGTCGGCAACCAGCGGAATATGGATCTGCTTCTTGATCTCGCGGATCGCAGCAGCCGCTTCCATGGTCGGAACCGCCACACGGATGATGTCGCATCCGGCGTCCTCCAGGCGGTGGATCTGCTCTATCGTTGCCGCCACATTCTCCGTCTTCGTGTTGCACATGGACTGGATCAGAACCGGATTTCCCCCGCCGATCTTTCTGTCCCCAATCTGAATTTCCTTTGTATGATCTCTATACATACATCTCTCTCCCACTTCAAAAAAACGAAATTTCAATTCCCGCTGTTATCATTCTCAAATCATTAAATACAACAAATGTCTTCACCATAAATGTCATGAGCAGCGCCATCCCGGCCATATTCACCGCACTCTCCACTCTCTGGCTCACCGGATGTCTCGTGACGAGTTCCCAGAGTAAGAATACCAGCCGTCCGCCGTCAAGCGCCGGGAACGGGAGCAGGTTCATAACGCCCAGGTTCGCCGAAAACATGACCATAAGATTTAAGAGGTTCATCACCACCGTCACGAATCCGTACTGGGTGTTCTCTTCCACAGTCTGATCGATGATCGTGACAATGCGGACAGGTCCTGCGATATCGTTTGTGGAGACCTTGCCCCCGGCGATCATCTTCAGGCTGTCGATCACCGTGTGGATCCAGTACCGCACCTCGTAGACGCTGTACTGCAGAACCTGCACCAGTGACTCCGGGGCATCCCGGTGTCCCTGAAGAAGGACGCCGAGGTAATACCTGCCGTCCTGTAAACTCCGCTGGATCGACCGCTGTGTTCTCCGTCGTCCACGACGATGATGTTTCGTCATATCGTCTATACTCCACCTGCACCGGATCCTGTCCGGCTGTCATCAGGTACATGGAGATCTCCCTGGAAAGATGGATCTTTCTGCCATCAAGCTTTGTGATCACATCGCCCTCTTTCAGTCCAGCCGTCTCCGCAGGCATTCCCTCGGAGGTTCCAGCGATGACTGCAGGATCGATTCCGGCCCAGGATAAGATCACCAGGGAAAAAACGAACGCCAGGATAAAGTTGAAGAGCGGTCCTGGTGAATAAACGTGTCGCCACGCTACCAAGGGCTCCTTCATCAGCAGTGTTCTTCCCATCCTCATCTTCCCTGAAATTCCAAGACGCTGGGAATACGCTGAGGGGCAGAAGCTTTAAGGAATACCGGATTCCGGTCTTTTGGCTCACCCATGAGAGAAGTCTCGGTCCGAATCCCACCGAGAACTCCACCACGGCAATCCCGTTTAACCGCGCCAGGAGATAATGTCCAAATTCATGAAACAGGATGATTCCGCCAAGGACAACCACCGCTGCCAGATACCCAAGATTCAACTTTAATATTCACCTGCTTTCATTAAAACATCATAACTATTCAGTACCTTCATAGTTACATGCAAAAATCCATTCCAGATCAGCTTTGGCTGATGGATTTTGCTTTCCAAATTAGAGTTTCTTTTTCAGCGCGCGACCTCCCGAAATACAAAAATATCATTCAAGCTTTGCACATACCTTTGATGTGTAAAACAGAGTTTTTCAATCATTATACAGCTTTAGAAATTCCACTGCTTCTTCAGGAACTCGTAAGTCTCCGCTTCCGCGTCAAGCACCTCATCCAATGACGGATGGGCGATCTTCTTATGATGTTCCATCGCAGCCTCGATCATATCCGTGATCTCCAGATAGCTGATCTTCTTTCCGAGGAACTTCGCAACCGCAAACTCGTTCGCCGCGTTAAACACTACCGGCACGGAACCGCCAGCTTTTCCGGCATCTCGAGCCATAGACCGCGGTTCCGTAATCCCGGCTTTGTCGAATATGATTTCATGGACCAGAAGTCAGACGATCTCCTTCATTGAGTCTGCGCCCGGAATAGAGGGCATACTGGATCGGAAGCTTCATATCCGGCGTTCCAAGCTGCGCCATCACAGCGCCGTCCTCAAACTGTACCATAGAGTGGATCACACTCTTCGGCTGCACGACCACCTGGACATCGTCCATTCCCACATCAAAAAGCCATTTCGCCTCCATGACCTCGAGACCTTTGTTGACCATGGTGGAACCTGTCGATGGTGATGCTCCATGGATTCAGTTCGGATGCTTTAAGGCATCCTCCACCTGGACATTCTTCATCTGCTCTCTCGTCCATCCGCGGAACGGACCACCGGATGCCGTTAATAGGATCTTTTCAATCTTATTCCCGTGTTCCCCGTTTAAACACTGGAAGATCGCGCTATGCTCACTGTCCACCGGAAGAAGACGGACCTTTTTCTCCTTCACGAGTGGGATGATGAGATGCCCCGCAGTGACAAGCGTCTCCTTGTTTGCCAGGGCAATGTCCTTTCCTATTAAGCCATCGTCGGGCGGATGCCGATCATGCCCACCACTGCCGTCACGAGGATCTCATATCCTTCCATGACCGCGATCTCCAAAAGTCCTTCCATGCCGGAGACGATCTTCGTATCTCAGATGCCGCGACGTATGTAGCCAGTTCTTTTGCCTTCTCCTCATCCCAGACACCACAGATCTTCGGGGAGAATTCACGGATCTGGCTCTCCAGTGCACTTATGTTCTTCCCGCGACTTTCCCACAACTTCACATCTCCGCCTTGCACCGGACTACATCCAAAGTCTGGGTTCCGATGGAACCTGTGGAACCCAGAATAGCAATTCGTTTCATCTCTTTGTCCTTTCCTACCGGATGCCCATAAATGTGATAGCGAAATAGATCGCCGGGGCGGTAAAGATCATGCTGTCAAACCGGTCTAAGATTCCGCCATGGCCTGGGATCAGATTTCCGTAATCCTTGATGCCATGGTTTCTCTTGATGGCGGAGGCCGCTAAGTCTCCCACCATGGAGATCACCGCTGCGATGGCGCAGGCAGCTCCCGAGATCACGCCCGGATTTATCACCTGGATCATATTGTTCTTAAAGAAGGTTCCGTAGAGGAATCCTAAGACTGCCGCGCCCACGACACCTCCGATGGCACCCTCCACGGTCTTTTTCGGGCTCAGCTTCGGGGTCATCTTGTGCGTTCCAAAAAGCTTTCCCGCACAGTAGGCAAAGGTATCACAGCCCCAGGAGCTTAAAAGGATCAGCCACACGAGGTATTTTCCGTCCGGCATCTCCCGCACCTGATAGAGGTAGGAGAACATGATCCCCACATAGAAGATTCCAAAGAACGCCACTGTGATCTGCTCCGTCCCGTACTTCGGGAACGTCACCACGTAGATCGCCGCTACAAGCGGGGAAATGATAGCGAGGAACGTCACATACTGCTCCCTGTTTCCCATGATCCAGTAATAAGCAACGACAGCCGCATAGCCCACAAACCCCGGTGCCGATCTCTCGATCTTCATGACCCGGTAAAGCTCATAAAGTCCGATCAAGGAGATCGCCATGGAGCCGAAATAAAGGACTGTACTGCCTTCAACAAGCAGAAACGCCGCAATGATCACAAGGACGATTCCGCTGATCAGTCTTGTCGTAAACATAAGATCACCTCTTACTCCGTTTTTACCGCCATAACTCCTCCGAACCGGCGTTCTCTCTTATTGTACTCCCGGATCGCGTTCAATAATTCTTCCTTATTGAAATCCGGCCACAGGCATTCTGTCACGTAGAGTTCTGAGTACGCGAGCTGCCATAACAGGTAGTTCGAGAGTCGAAGCTCCCCGCTGGTGCGGATCATAAGATCCGGGTCCGGGATTCCTGCCGTGTCTAGGTAGGACGCGAAAACTTTCTCCGTCATATCCTCCGGCGCGATCTTCCCATTCTCCACATCCGTCATGATCTTTCTCACTGCTCTCGTAATCTCATCGCGGCTTCCGTAGTTTACGGCGATCACAAAGGTCATTCCTGTATTTTTTTTTGTCTTTTCTTCCAGGACATTGATCGCGCCCACGATATCCGGCGCAAAACGGCTTCTCTCGCCGATCATGCGGACACGGATGTTGTTCTTTTCAGCCATTGCGAGAAGCCTCTTCGCGTAGAAACGGAATAACTGCATCAGCGCACCGACTTCCTCCTCCGGGCGTTTCCAGTTCTCTGTGGAAAATCCGTAAACTGTCAGATACCGGATTCCAAGCCGTGCTGCGTCCTCAACGACCTGCTCCAGTGTCTCACAGCCCTTTTTATGTCCAAGCGGTCTCGGAAGTCCGCGCTTCTTCGCCCATCTTCCATTTCCGTCTAAGATCAGCGCCACGTGGGCGGGAATCTTTAAATTCTCTTCCATGATTGTTCTCCCTTTATCTTTTGGCTCGTTGCCCGCGCAAACAAACGGGGACAGGAAAACTTCCCCTGCCCCCTGTCTGTTTTGTGTAGTAGGAAACTCCGATTAAACGGTAAGAATTTCCTTTGTCTTGTTCTCAACGGCCTTGTCGATCTTCTCGATGGACTTGTCGGTAAGCTTCTGGACTTTCTCGGTGAGCTCTTTTAAATCGTCCTCAGAGATCTCATCGTTCTTCTCCATCTTCTTGAACGCTTCATTCGCGTCGCGGCGGATATTGCGGATCGCTACCTTAGCGCCATCGCCTTTTTTCTTAACATCCTTTGCAAGCTCTTTACGTCTCTCCTCGGTGAGCTCCGGGAATACGAGACGGATCACGGAACCGTCGTTGCTCGGGTTGATTCCAAGCTCGGAGGTCTGGATCGCCTTCTCGATCGGGCGGATCAGACTCTTCTCCCACGGCTGGATCAGGATCATTCTTGCCTCCGGAACGGAGATATTTCCGACCTGCTGGATCGGTGTCGGTGTTCCGTAGTAATCCACTTTGATCTTGTCAAGTACATGCGGGTTCGCACGTCCTGCGCGGATGGATGCGTACTCGTTTAAGAGGGCATCGATGGATTTTTCCATTTTCTCTTCATATACTTTTAATTCTTCGCTCATGGTTTCCTCCTGTTATCAGACGGTAACGATCGTACCGTTAATTTTTCCCTGCATGGCGTTCGCGATTCCATCCTTTTCGTTTAAGGAGAATACCGCCATCGGCATTTTGTGTTCCATACACATAATAGAAGCAGTCAGGTCAACGACACCGAGCTGCTTGTCGATCACTTCCCGGATCGAGATCTCGTCATACTTTTTCGCATTCGGATTTACCTTCGGATCACTGTCGTATACGCCGTCGATGGACTTTGCGAGGAGAATGCAGTCCGCATCCATTTCGATCGCCATCAGAGTGATCGTCGTGTCGGTAGAGAAATACGGCTGTCCGATTCCACCGGCAAAAAATACGACCATTCCGTGCTCAAAGTACTTGTTTGCACGGTCCTTGGAGAACAGTTTTGTCATATTTCCGCACTCAAACGGGGTCAGGATCTGCGTCTTCATTCCCGCGTTCCGGAAGATCTCGGATACATAAATACAGTTCATGACAGTCGCAAGCATTCCGATCTGGTCGGCCTTCGGGCGGTCGATGGCATCGCTTGTGCGTCCGCGCCAGAAATTTCCGCCGCCGATCACAACGCCGACCTGTACACCTGCATCAACAGATGCCTTGACCTGTCTTGCAACTTCCTTTACCGTATCTTCGTCAAAGCCAGTCTTTTTCGGACCTGCAAGGGCCTCTCCGCTGAGCTTTAAAAAAACTCTTCTGTTTTTCATTTTCTCTGATCTCCTAGTAATCTTCTGTGACTGTTTCGTTCCAGCCGCCACAGATCTCTTTTTTCCTTTCCACAGGGCAGACCACAACCACCCTGCAGATTTAGGATAAGTATAACACACTTTTGTCTGTTTGCCAACAGTTTCAGAGCGGCAGGATCCGCTTGTGGATGTTTCCCTGTCCTACCTCTTTTTATCTTCCCGGAAGCTCTTGAGCACCAGTGTTGTCGGATACCGGTACGCGTAGGTGCAGCTCTTCATAAGCTCCACTTCCTCCGGATTCCTGCACACGCTGAGGATCATATTTTCTTCTTCAGAGGTCAGGTACGCCTCCCCGTTTCCGTCGCGTTCCTTGATATCTTTATAGATCCGGTATTTCTTATAAAAATCCGGGCAGGATCCCTGGCGCATCTTAACCGGCTCCGGAACAATATTGACCCGGTACTGATCCGACATTCTGGCTAAAATGTTGTGGATCCTTTCACAGTATTCCCTCGAGACGAGTCTCGGTGAAGGAATACAGATCATATAGTTCATAATTGTGCCTTCCTTTGTCGTTTTTGAAAAGCAGATGACAGACTTCTGCCACATGCCTGCACTAGTATAGCATGAAATCCGCGTCTTGTGAACCACAAAATGCAGGCAGCCGCACCGCCAGGTATTCCATGTCACCTCCATGCAGAGAAAAAAACACCCGCGGCCGGATCGCTCCATGCCGCGGGCATATAATTCATCGTAACTATTCAGTGCATTCATTCATAGTTACAGTTCTACCTATATTAGTGCTTCTTCTCCTCGTCCTTCAACAGGTTCGTCATGCTGTGCATGCTGATGCACAGGGTGGATGTGTTGTGAAGCAGGGCGGATGTCGCCGGGGCAAGCACGCCCATCACGCCTAAGATGATGAGACCAAAGTTGAAGCTGATGACAAAGCGGTAATTTCTGTGAACACGCCGCATCAGCGCATTGCTGATTGCTTTTAAAGTCACAAGCTGGAACATTGCGTCCTCGGAGATCGTGATATCCGCGATCTCTCTTGCGATCTCAGCGCCCTCGCTGATCGCGATACCGACACTTGCCGCGGAGAGAGCCGGGGAATCGTTGATTCCGTCGCCCACCATGATAACCTTATGGCCTGCGTTCTTCTCTGCTTCAACGAAGTTCGCCTTATCCTCCGGAAGGACCTCGGAGTGGTACTCGTCCACGCCGACTCTTGCAGCGATGGCGCGGGCCGTTCTCTCGCTGTCTCCCGTCATCATGACGATCTTCTTGATGCCGAGCTTTCTGAGCTCCTTCATAACTTCCGGAGCTTCCGGACGGAGCGGATCCTCGATGCAGATCACAGCCGCCAGTCTTCCCGCGATCGCGAGATACAGGTGGGAGTACTCTGCCGGAAGGGCTTCAAATTTCTCTTCTTCGCCCTCCGGGACTACGCACTGCTCGTCCTCAAATACAAAGTGGTAGCTTCCGATCACGACTTTGTCCTCGCCGATATGGGAGGCAATTCCGTGAGCAACGATATAGTCGACCTTGGAGTGCATCTCCTCGTGGACAAGTCCGCGCTCTCTGGACGCAGCAACGACCGCATTCGCCATGGAATGCGGGAAGTGCTCTTCCAGACAGGCGGCGATCCTCAACATCTCCTCACGGTCACGTCCCTCGAAGGTCACAACGTCTGCAACCACCGGCTGTGCCTTTGTGAGGGTACCCGTCTTATCGAATACGATGGTGTCCGCCTCAGCGACAGCTTCCATGAAGGAACCGCCCTTGACAGTCATCTTGTAGCCGCTTGCCTCTCTCATTGCAGAGAGCACGGAAAGCGGCATTGCGAGCTTTAACGCGCAGGAGAAATCTACCATAAGGATAGAGATCGCCTTTGTCACGTTTCTCGTAAGAAGGTAGGTGACGATGGTTCCGCCGAGACTCCACGGAACGAGGGCGTCCGCAAGTCCGGATGCCTTTGTCTCTAAGGAGGACTTTAACTTCTCGGACTCCTCGATCATCTTCACAATGCGCTCGAATCTTGTGGATCCAGCTGCTTTCTTGACGCGGACGATGAGGTTTCCTTCCTCGACCGCGGTTCCGGCATAGACGTACATGCCGTTCTCCTTGCGGACCGGCTCAGACTCACCGGTCATTGATGCCTGGTTTACCATCGCCTCGCCGGAATCTACAATGCCGTCAAGCGGGATCACGCTGCCGACGCGGACGGAGACGAGATCTCCTTCCTTAATATCAGAGATCGGGACAAGGACTTCCCCGTCCTCTGTCTTCTGCCATACTCTCTCGATATTTAAGGACATGCTGCCCGCAAGATCGCTGACAGACTTCTTGTGGGTCCAGTCTTCCAGAAGCTCACCGATTCCGAGAAGGAACATAACGGATCCTGCTGTGTTGAAGTCGCACCGCAGCATGGACACCGTGATCGCTGTCGCATCGAGGACCTCGACCTCAAGCTTTCTTCCCGCAAGCTTTCTGATGCCTTTAATAACGAATGGAACAGACTGGATCGCTGTCCATACCGCACGGACCGGAGCCGGAAGGAAGATCTTTGTAAGGCATCTTGTAAGACACTTTGTCACGAGCTTTTCCTGGAACTCCTGATTTAACTCTCTCGTGCTTGTCACAGGCACGATCTCGTTTAACTCTTCATCGTCAAAGGAGAACCTTAAGATCTCAGCAATGAGATCTTCCTTTGAGCCTGTGTACGTGATCGCCGCATCTCCGATTCTCTCATATACCTTTGCTGCCGTTACCTGCGGAAGGGATGCGAGATAAAAGGAAAAGAGGTCCGCCTGTCTGACTGACAGGCGGCCTCTGGTGAGATGGATTCGGATACGGCCCTTGATATCATGTTTTACCGTAAATCTGATTCCTGATTTCATAATGATTATTCAGCGTCCTCTGCTTTTTCTGTTGTCTCTGTGAAGTCTTCTGCTGCTTCCTCTTCCTCACCGAATGCTTCTTCAGCACGTGCTCTGTTGATCTCCTTAGCCTCTGCAAGAACATCCTCAGCGTTTGCCTGGATGTTGGAAGCTGTTGTCATAACGCACTCTTTTGCGCGGAGACCTGCTGCGAGGCAGTTGATGTATAACTTCTTAGCGTCCTGGCTTCCGAGAACCTTGACACCAGCTGTCCCGAAAAGAACACCGCCTGCGAATACTGCAACATTTTTTAATTTCAAGCATTTCTTAACATCGAACATTTTAAATTCCTCCTGTAAGTAAAAAATATAATTTAATAGTAAATGATCTGTCCTGTTTAAAGCCTGCTGACCTGGCTTTTAGCTGCCGGATCACTTATGCTTATATCCGGTATACATCACCATAGCAAAGCAGAAAACAGTTGCCCACGCCCAGAATTTATGGTGTTTCATCGGTTTTCACTCCCTTGCATTTTACTTGGCAGAACGCCGAAAACCGGAAGGCTTTCAAACGTTTCCCACATGGTAACTCTTTTCCTGCCGGTTAGTCAATCATAATATTTTAAAATATTTTATGTTGAAAAAAATTGTCATTTTCTGATAATTTGCAGTCATTCCTGACTCTATGACCTGCTGTTTTCTCCGCGTTTATGACGCACTGAAGGAACAGCATTTTTCTTTCTCTTTTTCGGTCTGTCTGAGACCGTTCTTTCCGTGGAACTCCGGGGCGATAACCTCGTTTTCCCCGTCTGCGCGCACTCCTGTTTCATCCGTAAATACATACTGGTAAACGCGCTTTAAGACGCCCATCTCCTCCAGCATGCGGATCGTGCGGTAGACTGTGGAAAGGCCCACGGTGGAATCTCTCTGTACCGCCTCATAGTAAACTTCCTTGCAGTCGGTCCAGTTCTGTTCTAAGATCACATCAAGGATGACCATTCTCTGCTTTGTAATACGCTTCCCAAGTCTCTGGAACTCATTAACGATGTCTTTCTTCTGCCACATCCGGCATCCCTCTCATTCCTAAAAAGTGTGTTCCTGCCCTGCAGAGAGCCAGGCATTTGGAGTTTCAACCGAAACCGTTTTTCGTTTACGCCCGCTTCCACTCGATATTGCGGAGCACATAGCCGGCCTTGCTCACGATGTCACGGATCTCACGGTCTGTCAGTTTTGTTTTCATACGGACATCGGCTTCCTTCTTCTCGAGGTTTACCTCAGCCCAGTTGCCGTCCTTCTCATTGAACGCATTCTCCACATGGAGCTTGCAGTGTTTGCATTTCATGCCGTCCACTCCGATGACTGCGTAGTACGGATAGTCTGAAGCATTTTTATCCTGCACTTTGATCTTCTTTTCTACATCTTTCGTTCCGCAGCAGCCATAGGTGAACTGGCGGATCGAACCTTTCACCGCGAAGATCGCGACTACGATCAATGCGACGATAATAATACCATTTATCATGACGGATCACGCCTCCTCTTAATTTTCAGAAACTACAGTTTTTCATTCCCCATGGGGTATCTTCTTTCACCTGTTAGTTTCTACTAACAAAGATTAGCACCAACTAACCATCTTGTCAATCCTCTTTGTCACTTTTTTGACATTTTATTTCAATACAAAAAATACTCTCATCCCTGACAGTGCCGTTCTTCTCATACTGGCTCTTCGCCAGCTCTCCGGAGACAGGCATCTGCAGTTGTTCCTGCTGCCCTCTTCTCTTTTTATTTTGCATAAAGTTTTACTTTAGCGGAACTTTCAAAAATGAATGTGCCTTGGCACATTCCCGCGCGAGCTATTACGCAAAACAGGCAGCCTGTCTCCAGGCTGCCCATCTCTATATAATATTCATTTACTGTGCGATCGAAAACATCTCATTCACGGTCTTCGAATCCAGGCTGTGGTTGTATACAAGATTCTCATACTCCACCAGCTGTTCCTTCCAATCGTAGTCCCCGCTCTCCGCGTCCTCCCAGCTGTGGTAGGTTCCGTCGGATTCCCAGATTCCAAGGTGATGGATGATCGGAAGCTTTTCGGAAAGCTGTAAGAGGAATTCGTTATACGGAGTCAGTGACAGGTTCGCGCGCTTTAATACATAGGAGGAAAGGTAAATTGCACCTAACCGTCCCATATCCTCCGAAGGCTGGTCGTAGTTGGTCCAGATCACAAACGGGGTCTCGTACCAGACCATTTTCTGCTCATTCGGAACCTTCGCACTCTCCACGCCCATAGCCTCATCGAAGAACTCGTCCTCGATTCCCGGCTGATGGTCGCCGAACATGACGATCATCGTCGGCTGGTCGCACTGGGAGAAATAGTTTACAAGCCACTCAAAAGCTTCATCAGATTTCTTCACGAGGGACAGATACATGTCTGCCTCCGGATACTTTCCTTCCATGTCCCCGGTGAGCCATACTTCCTGGTCAAAATTCGCGTATGGGATCGTATAGCCGCCGTGGTTCTGCATGGTCACATTAAAGAGGAACAGCTTGTCATCCGGATTTGCCTTCTGCTCGATATACTCGGTGATGACCTTAAAATCGCTCAGGTCACTGATATAATTTCGAAGTTCATCCCGGCCCTCGTAGGCGCTGATATCCATGAAATCGCTGAAGCCCATGTTGTTGTAGCAGATGCGGCGGTTCCAGTTCTCAGCCGGGTACGGAGTGCATGGCAGTAGTATATATCCCTGATCCCTCACCGTGCTGACCATGGAGCGGACGCCCGGATTTACATAGAACTGATAAGCCACACTTCCTCTCGGCATCAGATACATAGAGTCACCGATCAGAAAACTCAGAGTTGCTGAGTCATGGCACCAAATACCGGCATGCAGAGCTTTCCTTTTACGGTGTTCTCCGTCAGGCTGTGGAGAAACGGGAGATAATCGATATTGGTCGTAAAATCTCCGTCCACCGCCAGATCGGAAAGACTCTCGTTCATGATACAGATAATATTCGTTGGCTGGACCGCGTCCCCGGACGCC
>SCPN01000827.1_pt1 | contig 28317 bp, 33 predicted proteins | sample 6106831 | NCBI WGS metagenome assembly SCPN01 (sample SAMN10720447, study PRJNA508395) | human gut metagenome | isolation source: Participant 1, 0 month
TAACCGCACCATAATCATTTTCCAAGATTCCAATATTATCTCCCTTGTCAATCAGATGCTTTGCATATTTTTTTATAAATGTTGTCTTTCCGGAACCTAAAAATCCGGTGATCAGATCTATCTTTACCATATTTTTTGTAAACCTTTCTTTCGTTCTTAATTTTCTAATGAATATCCTTCCTGCCTGAGACTTTCTGAATATTCTTTCTTGTATAGTGTAACATTTTCTACCCAACTAAGGAAACGCTATTATCAGTAATTTCTATGAATACTTTATCAATGAATACTAAAAAACCTGGCACCGGCAACTTTTCTTACATACTTTAGTATAAAAATGCCGGATGCAATCTTACATCCGGCGCTCTCAATATTTTATATCATTCTTTCAAACATTCTTTTTTCTTCTACACTAACTTATTTCTTCCCGCCAAAGATAAATCCCATAAAACGAATATACGTATACACAACCAGAACAACCGCAATAATCGTCTCGATCAATACCACATATTTCAGGAACGGCATCGGATGTCCCATATTCATTGCACATGCCATCATCTGTTTTGAAGCGATCGCACTGATGACAAATGGGAAGGTGAATGCCGCATAGCTTGGGAAGAATGGCATCTTCAAATAGCCAATTGCTTTTACAAGTGCAAAGATGTAGATCACCGTTGCAACTACAAACATTCCCATCAGAAATCCGTAAGATTTCGGCATGACAGACTGTACATATCCTGCGATACAGAGGCTTGTCGGTGCCGCATAGATACAGATCAGCGGTTTCGCCGGATCCGGAACCTTCTTTCACCGTCACATAGCGGTAGGTCACCAGGATCAGAAGCAGGATCAGTGACACAAATCCAAACCAAAATGCTGCACTTCCGATTGCAAGTTTCTCATAAGCAGGTGCCGTGACTGATGCAACGACAATTCCAACGTATACGATATAATAACTTGCGAATACCTTTGGCATCTGCAATTTAAATACAAATTTCACCGTAAAATAAATGATCAGCACGATATGTAATGCGATCGCAAACAGCCAGATATAATAAGCCGCCTGTCCGATAAATGGTTTTACATAGGTACTTAAGATCATAAGTGCCATCGGAAATGTTCCTGATACGCTTGCCATGATCGGATTCTTCATATCTTCCTTCACAGCTCCCGGAAACATAATTAGCTTCAGAAGTGCCAGGATCAGCAGAAATGCTGCGAACACTCCACACACATAACGGATTCCTTCTGAATAGCTCTGAAGCAGGTTACCTAAAGCTGCCGCTCCAAGCATGACTCCGCAGATTGGAATCGGTATTTTTTTGATTACATCTTTCATAATATCTTGTCTTCCTTTCTAGTCTGGATCTTTTTATTTCTTAGATATCTGCAATTGCACGACGTTCTGCCGGTTCGTCAATCTCATCCAGGTTCTTGATGCCCAGCTCACGGCAGACGATCTGCGCTACTTTCCATGCACACAGTCCTGTGAAATAGATACACTGCTCTTTGTGCTCTCCCTGTCCCATGTTAAACTCTTTTGTCAGGACCCGGCAGCAGATGGCATTCTTTCCATTGGCTTTCTTGAACCAGTCATGTAATTCATGCACTAATTCCATACATTTGATGCTCTTTGGATTGGTTGGCCCGTCCTGCTCTGTTCTTCCAAAGAACATTCCAAGTGCAAGCAGACCTCCGTTGAATGCGCCACAGACACATCCCGATTTGCCTGCTCCGACAGCCATACCGGATGACATTGCAATGACTTCCTTTGGCACATCCAGTTTGAATTCGTCACGGATCGTACACATCAGTGCCTCACAACAGTAATATCCACTTTTAAAATTCTTCTCTGCTGCTCTCTGCACCGCTCTTGGGCTGATTTCTGTTACTCCGATGTTCATAAATTAATACCTCCTAAAATAAATTAAAAATAAATCTTCTCCGGGCATTCCCCAATGCCCATATATTTATATTATAGCTATATAAAATTTATTTGTTAAAGTGAGATTATCTATAGATTCTTTGACTTATTCAATCCGTCTATTTTAGAAAATTTCTATACAAAAAGCCATAAATCTTCCACTGTCAATTTGTTGACAATGTAGAATTTATGGCTTATCCGCAACTTTTTGTTACTTTATATCAACTTTTTTCTTATGCGTTATCTCCATCCTGTTCTGTTTCAGGTTCCTACCGGATAATCTCCCCACTCTTAATTTTCCCGATCCATTCCTGTATAAACTGCAGGAAGCACTGTACTGCTTCATTCTCCGCTTCTTCTTTTCTGGTAATCATACATACTTTCCACTCATACACATCATCCGAAAATGGGATCAGTCTCAGCCCTTGTTCTTTCATGTCATCAAAGACAAAATCCACCGTCACGGATATGCCTTTATTTTCCTTCACCATCTTATGGCACAAACTGAATCCACTGGTCTGAAATGCGATATCCGGTTGGAACCCGGCTTCTTCACATTTCTTCATGATCAGATGATAAATTGCGAACTGACTGCTTTCAATATATAGCGGCCTGTTTTTCAGATCTTCAATTGTCACACTTTCCTGTTCACTTAACGGATCCTGTTCATTTACCAGAAGCTTAATCGGAAATGTTTCCAACGGAACTACATGATATAACTCCTCATCAAATTCTCCGATGGAAAACGCAACATTTCCTTCATTTTCAGCAAACAGACGCTCTGCCTGCAGATCCGGGTACTCCCTGTAATGGAATTCTATATCCGATATTATTTCTTACAAAATTCCGCAATGCAGTCCGGCGTCACCATACGGATGATTCCATATGCCGACAAAAGATCCACTACTTTGCGCTGTCGTTGTTCTATATGCAGGATATCCTTCTTCACCTGATAATAATCTTCGATATCCTTATCCGCATATTCTAAAAAACGTCTTCCGCTTTCTGTGAGCTGCATGCCGGATTTATTACGTGTAAAGAGACGGCATCCCATCTCTGCCTCCAGGTTTTTTACGATCTTACTGATCCCCTGAGGCGTCATATAGAGAATACGGGATGCCTTTGCAATACTTTCTTCTTTTGCTATTGTATGAAATACTTTTAAATCTTTAATGTCCATGACTATCTGTCTTCATTCTAACTATCATTCTAACTGTAACTTAAACTAGCCAACCAGATGCATCATATTGATCAGGAATATCCAGCTCAGTCCGTAATAAGATACAACTGCCACAAGGTCATTGACCGTTGTGATAAGTGGTCCCGAAGCAACCGCCGGGTCTACATGAATCTTCTTAAAGAACAACGGAATCAATGTTCCAACCGCTCCTGAGATCACCATCGCTCAACAACAGTGACACTCCGATACATCCGGATACCGCATATGCGAATACGAACGTCTTTCCTTTGAATAATGCAATGTATAGCCCGATCAGTGCAAACGATAGAATTCCCAGGATCGAACCGTTCGAGAATGCAATCTTCATTTCTTTAAATACCAGTTCTGCCTTCTGCTTTCCGGTCAGAGACTCATCCATCAGAACACGGATCGTTACGGCCAGTGACTGGGTACCCACGTTTCCTGCCATATCCAGGATCAGTGACTGGAAACACATAATAATCGTAAGCTGACTTACCACTTCTTCAAACAGACCGACTACGGATGAAACGACCATTCCAAGTCCCAGCAGTACCAGAAGCCACGGAAGTCTCTTCTTGATACTTTCTCTTAATGGTTCTTTCAAATCTTCCTCCGCGGTCAAACCGGCGAACTTCGCATAATCTTCCCCCATCTCATCATCAACCAGGTCTACCATACTCTGGGATGTAATGACTCCGAGAAGCTTGTTGCCATTATCCAGTACCGGGATGGAATCCTCGGAATAATCTTTCAGTATCTCTCGATACAGTCATCGATCAGCTCATTTCCATATACATATGGGTACGATGTCGCGATCAGATCTTCTAATGGAGACTCTCTTCTTGCGATGATCAGATCTTTCAGATCCATTGCTCCGTAAAATGTATTATCTTCTGTTACCATAAATATAGTAGAAATGTTATCGTTCTTTGCTGCCTGACCGATTAAGCTGCTCATTGCCTGCTTTACCGTCAGATTCTCACGGATCATGATGCAGTTCGTTGTCATTCTGCTTCCGATCTCTTCCTCATCAAAGGAAGCGATGATTGCCATATCTTTTCTGGCATCGTCATCCATTAATTCGATCAGCAGATTTTTCTTCTCTTTCGGAATCATCTGCAGAACATCCACAACTGCGTCCGTCTCCATTGCCGAAAGGATCGCTGCCGCTTTTTTGATATCCATCTCATCCAGATATTCTGCCGCTTCCTGTTCGTCGATATGCTCGAAGATATCAGAAAGCATGTCCAGATCCAGGATTCTGCAGATTTTTCTTCTCTCTGATACTTTCAGCTGTGGAAATACTTCTGCAAGGTCATTTGCATGATAATCTTCCAGTCTGTTTCTCATAATACCTGGTGATGTATTACTTCTGATGATTTCCAGTATCTCGACTGTATAATCTTTGTTTTCCATACCTTTACCTCCTGTCCTTTTCCTAATGCACTATAACCGGATATACATTTTCCAGTTTTCTTCACCATAAACACACTGCAGGATATGTAACGATCATATCCTCCATGAAACGACTGCTATTATTCACTTGTAATACTCATTGGGAAATAGGATAAGAAATAAAAGAAATCTATGATGCCTGTACCAAGAACTTGCCGCTTAGAGCTTCTCTTAAATGTACAGCAATTAACTCAAACAGAATCGACTGTTGCTTAATAAACTTTTTAATTTCCATCCTATGCTGCAACTTCGCCCATGACTATCGCAACCGTCCATTCTGTTCACCTGCCTTTTTTGTTGAATTTTATCATTGATTTTCTAACTATCGTGTGCAGTATCATAACTGCCCGCAACATATTATAGACTTTCGTACTATGAATTTCAAGCCTTTTTCCACGTACTACTCTATATATTTCCCACAAAATTGTATATAAATGCAAACACTCCCCCTTCGGCTTTCTTCCTATGATATACTTCTAAAGTTGTTTTTATAGATTAGAGGAATAAAACAAAAGAGAAAGGGTAAAATTTACACATGAATTCATTGAAACCAATGTTACTGACTTCACTGAAATCTTACAACCGTACCCAGTTTGTAAAAGATGTGACCGCCGGAATCATCGTTGCGATCATCGCACTTCCGCTGTCCATTGCACTTGCACTGGCCTCCGGTGTCGGACCGGAAGCCGGAATCTTCACGGCCATCGTTGCGGGATTTGTTATCTCTGCACTTGGTGGAAGCAGTGTACAGATTGCCGGACCGACCGCTGCATTTGCAACCATCGTTGCGGGTATTGTCGCCAAAGACGGACTGGACGGGCTCGTGATTTCAACCATCCTTGCAGGTATCTTCCTGATCCTGATGGGCCTTTGTCACTTCGGAAGTCTGATCAAATTCATTCCGTATACGATCACAACCGGCTTCACATCCGGAATCGCCGTTACGATCGTCATCGGACAGTTAAAGGATTTCTTCGGAGTCACTTATCCGGACGGCGTAAAGCCGATTGAAACCACAGAAAAATTCAAAGCATTTATTGAAAATATTTCTACCATGAATACCGCTGCTTTGATCGTTGGTATCGTAAGCCTTGCGATCCTGATCATCTCACCGGTGAATTTCATCTGCCGACTGTGAATCTGCACATTATAGAAAATGCGCTTCCAAATGCATTTACCATTGCTGTGCTTGCTGCGATCGAATCACTTCTTTCCTGCGTCGTCGCAGACGGAATGATCAACGGAAAGCACCGTTCCGACATGGAACTGGTTGCCCAGGGTGCCGGTAATATCGCCTCTGCTTTATTCGGAGGTATCCCTGCCACAGGAGCGATCGCAAGAACCGCTGCCAACATCAAAAATGGCGGACGCACACCGGTTGCCGGAATGGTGCACTCCATCACACTGGTCATCGTACTCGTCGTACTGATGCCATTCGCCGGAATGATCCCAATGCCGACCATCGCGGCAATCCTGTTTATCGTAGCATACAATATGTGCCAGTGGCGTACATTCGTACACTTAATCCGCACTGCACCGAAAAGTGATATCATCGTGTTATTTGCAACTTTCATTCTCACGATCCTGTTCGATCTTGTGGTTGCGATCGAGATCGGCATGGTGCTTGCATGTCTTCTCTTCATCAAGCGTATGAGTGAGGAAACGCATATCGATGGCTGGACTTACGTGGACGATGATACACCGGATGTGGATGCACATCTGAAGAAGCTTCCACTGCAGATCCGTGTCTATGAGATCACCGGGCCATTGTTCTTTGGTGCTGCAGATGCGATCGAGCACATCGTTGTCAAAGACTTTACGACCTGCCTGGTTCTTCGTATGCGAAGTGTTCCGGCAATCGACAGTACCGCGATGAACGCATTATTTAACCTGACAAAAGTATGTGAAAATAAGGGAATTACGCTGGTATTCTCGCATGTGAATGAACAGCCGATGAAGGTTATGGAGAAGGCCGGATTCGTGGAGCTGGTTGGACGGGAGAATTTCTGTCCGAATATATCGGCGGCGCTTGCGCATGCGGAGGAAATTTCTATTTACTTCATCATCGTGGCTTACCCCGGTCCATGAGAAAGACTTGGTATTGTGTTTGTTGCTGGATGTCACGATGCAGAAGTTCTAAGGCAGTCCGCCTTCCCTAAGAACGAAAGGGTCTCCGCTCAAAACTCACCCCTACGGGGTTCAAACAGTTCGCTCCGTCCCTTTAACGGGAAGTCAAACTGCCTAAGAACTTCTACACATCGCGCCAAAATACGCATCAAACACAATACCAAGTCTTTCTCATGTCGTGATAGGCCAATGATAATGAATTCAATAGAGGGATTGTAACCGTTGTGTAGCCGGAAAGTTGTGGTGAAACCATTGATTTTCCGGCTTTTTCGTACACTTCCGGTATCACAAAGGTTACGGTTCCTCTGTTTAATTATTATGGCATGCGAAACCTCAGGAATAAAACTACAAGGTCCCAGCCTGGGCATACGGACTCATGGTTGGAAATTCTTAAGTAAAAAAGTTGACCGTTTGCTCACAAAAAATCCACTGTCTGAGACGAATGTCGAGTTTGGATTTTTTGTGAGCTCGTTTTTAGGTCAACTTTTTTGCTTTAGAATTTCCCCATGTTGGAGTCAGCACAGGCTGGGACCTTGTAGTTTTATTCCGGATCGGTGACAGCCGCCATGATGCATTAAATAGAAATTACCGATTTGATTGCTCCCAGCAGTTCCTCATACGTCTCATAAGCCGGAATCTCCGGATAATCTTCCTTAATTTTCTCAGTCGTTCGGAATAAGAATCCTGCTTTTCCTGCCTGGATCATGCCCAGATCATTGTATGAATCACCGCTTGCGATCGTGTCAAATCCAATGGACTGCAGTGCTTTTACGGTGCTGAGTTTGGAATTTTCCACACGCATCTTAAAGTCTGTGATCTCACCGTTATCTGCAACTTGGCTACAAAACATCTTCAAGCTTTTCCATCAAAGGCTGTGCGAACTCTGTAAATGTATCACTGATCAGGATTACCTGACTAAATGAGCGCAGTTCGTCTAAGAATTCTTTTGCTCCCGGAAGCGGGTCAATCTTGGCGATCGTCTCCTGAATCTCTTTGATTCCAAGTCCGTGTTCCTTTAAAATGTCCAGTCTCCATCTCATCAGTTTATTGTAATCCGGTTCATCTCTTGTCGTTCTTTTTAATTCCGGGATTCCACTTTCCTCGGCAAATGCGATCCATATTTCCGGTACTAATACTCCTTCAACATCCAGGCATGTAATATACATTCTATGATTCCTCCTATACTTTCTGTCTTTTTGCTTTTTATCATAACACAAGTCTGTTTATTTTACATTCTTTTTATAAGCAATTCTTCAACTGCAGCATATCTAATGTTTTATCTGTCCTATTTATCTCTTTCCCAACTGCCAGAATGCTACTGCACTGGCGGCCGCAACATTCAGCGAATCTACACCATGCGACATTGGAATCATTACCGTATAATCGCAGTCTGCAATTGTCTCCGGCGCCAGTCCGTCTCCTTCTGTTCCCAGTATCACTGCCAGCTTATCTTCTTTCATAAGTTCCGGATCATCAATGCTTGCAGAATCTTCTTTCAAAGCCATCGCCGCCGTCTTAAATCCCAATTCACGCAATATCTTCATTCCTTCTTCCGGCCAGATTACAGAGTTATCCACAAATGTCCACGGAATCTGGAATACTGTCCCCATACTTACACGGCTTGCCCGCCTGTAAAGTGGATTACTGCATCCCCCTGTCAGAATCACCGCGTCCATGTGAAGTGCTGCCGCAGAGCGGAAAATCGCTCCTACATTTGTAGGATTCATTACATTCTCCAATACTGCTATTCTGTCACATCCGCTACAGATTTCCTGCAGGCCAGGCAACCTCCTTCTTTTCATCGCACATAGCATTCCCCTGGTCAGTTTAAATCCCGTAAGTTTCGTAAGTACTTCAAATTCTGCCGTATATACCGGTACATTGCCACATTTTCCAAGTACAGCTATCGTTTCCGCATCTTCCAAAACCTGCTTTTTTTCCACCAGAACAGACACAAGCTCATATCCTCCATCCAATGCCCGGCTAATAACTTTCGGACTTTCTGCAATAAACAGTCCATCCTCCGGATGATCCTTGTTCAAGAGCTGTGCTTCTGTAAGTCTTGCATATACATCTAGTTCCGGAGCGTCAAAATCCGTAATTTCTATCATATTCTGTATTATTTTTTCATTTATGCTTTCTGTATTGTTCATGATCATTTCCTCTTTTTTATTATCATCTGGATCTTATTGTTATCTCATTATACAGAATGAAATAAATTTTCTCAATTCCATAAATATTTTATGCACATAAGCCCGGACTTTATGTTAAAGTGGATAAAGTATGAGCAGATATTTATTTTGATGTAAGGAGAATCTTTCACTATGATGACTGAACTTGAGAAATATTATAATAAATTTAACGAAGAAAAACGTCTTGGAAGCCGACATGGACAAGTAGAATTTACCACTTCTATGAAATATATACATGAATATCTTCCGGAAGATAAATCAGCAAAAATTCTGGATGTAGGTGCCGGTACCGGCCGTTACAGTGTAGCCCTTGCCGAAGAAGGTTACGATGTTACCGCTGTTGAACTGGTTAAATATAATCTTGGGATCTTAAAAAAGAAAAACAGTTCTGTAAAAGCCTATCAGGGAAATGCAATGAAACTTTCCCGCTTTCCGGATAAGGAATTTGATTTAGTTCTGGTCTTTGGTCCAATGTATCATCTATATTCTATGGAAGATAAAGTCAAAGCACTGACCGAAGCCAGACGTGTATTGAAAGATGATGGTGTAATTCTTGTTGCTTATTGCATGAATGAGTACAGCGTGCTGACCTATGGATTCAAACAGAATCATATCTTAGAATGTATCGAGAACGGAAAGATTGACGACAACTTCCGTGTACAACCCAAACCTGAAGACCTTTATGATTATGTCCGCCTGGAAGATATGGATGCTTATAATAAAGCTGCCGGTCTGGAACGAATCAAGGTCATCTCTGCCGACGGACCTTCGGATTATATGCGTCCGGTGCTGAATGCGATGGATGAGGAGACATTCGAGACTTTTATCCGGTATCATCTTTCGGTGTGTGAACGGCCGGAGCTTGTGGGTGCCGGATCACATACCGTGGATATTTTAAAGAAAAGCATTATTTAATACATGAACCGTCTGCTATCCGGACTATTTCTGTTTCCAGGATACCGCTACCCGTAGAATATAAGCTCATTTCTTCTTGTGATTTCGTGCAAAAACAGAGTGTACTCTGTTATTATATTGAAAACCTGCCGAAATTCCTCAAAATGCATTGACATATGCCATTTTTCGCAGTAAAGCACTATCTAAAGTTATTCATATTTTAGAATGTTTATACATTTTTAATATTTATCATGGAGGCGTATGTTATGAATACACTTGTAATCGTCTTAATTGCAGCTGTACTTCTCAGTGCTGCATATGTACTTTACGGATGCTGGCTTGCTAATAAATGGGGAATTGATCCAAAGGCAGAGACACCAGCGAAAAAATTTGAGGATGGAAAGCGGCAGTACCAGGTCTTGTATGTACCGTTGCTGCACTGGCACTTACAGTCTGGACGCCGTTGCACGTATCGGATCTGCCAATATCTGGCCACTGTTCGGATCTGCCAACCAGTTACTGTCCGCACTGGTAGAAAGAACCATCGGACTTGTCAAAGCTTATTAGCTTTAAAGCACAGAAAGAATCTGCATAGATTAATTTTTAAGAATTAAATCGCAAATCAAATCCAATTACAATCCCCACCAGTAATTGCAAGACTCAAAAGCGCATCCATCTTTTCAACCTCCTCCTCGCCTTCAATCTTCTGAAGGAGCTCCGCTGTATCCAGCACATCTTCTAATGACTCGTCCGGTCCGATCTCGTAATCTATCTCCTGTTCGCAGTCCGGGCATGGAATATGCTTCATCGTTTGTAATGACAGGAAACGGTTTCCGCATTTCCTGCATTCATAATATCCGCATTCCTTTGTCCCGTCCGGTACATAATACATATCACTCACCACCTTATATTTCTTACTGCTTTCGCTACTTCCAGCAGTCAAGCTTCTCTTTCATTCCGATATCCTTACTCTTGAACACCGGATTCATTCCCATTTTAAGCTGTCTTTCATAATCTTTCACTTCATTGCCGTATTAGACAGAATGAGGATCACCGGAATATTGATGATCGCCATTACTCCCATCAGCACGTCCGAGATATTCCAGAGCATGGACGTTTCTCCATTACTGCTTTACAGGCACTGTGAAACAGACGCACCTGCGGGAAGCTCGTCCGGATTGTAAAATACACACCAGCTCCGATCAATATGATAACTAACAGTTTACTGTACATAAATGAGCTGATGTTATCAATGATCATACTTAACATACTTTTATTTTTCTCTATAAATATACAGTAATTCTGCGAGTTTGGGAAGAATAAATTGCATACATTGACACTGGCACTTATTTCCTCTATATTATTGTCTATATAAGAAAAGGAGATTCATATGTTATTATTCAAATCATTCACTATATTAATTATCGGATTTGTCCTGCTGATCAAGGGTGCAGATTTTTTTGTAGAGGGAAGTTCTGCTGTAGCAAAACGTCTCCGGATTCCTTCTATGATCATCGGGATGACCATCGTAGCCATGGGAACCAGTCTTCCAGAATGCGCCGTCAGCGTGACTGCCTCCCTCACCGGCAATAATTCCCTCGCTATCAGTAATGCTGTCGGATCCAACATTTTTAACCTGTTAGTAGTCTGCGGTGTCTGTTCTTTATTCGTCCCGCTTGCTGTACAGAAAAGTACTTTACAGAAAGAATTCCCGTTATCTATCTTCTGTGCGGGACTTTTGCTTTTGCTTGGATATCTTGGCATGACACTCGGACGGATAGACGGAATTATCTTCCTTATTATATTTGCCGGATATCTGCTCTGGATGATCCGCTCTGCCAAAAGAGCACGTCACAATATAACTTCTGCGGATTCTTCTTCTGCACAAAAAGTGAGAAGCTCACTTTCCGAAAAAGAAATCGAGGAGGTTGCCTCCCATATCAACCTCCTTCCGTTATGGAAATGTCTCATTTTCATATTGGGCGGTATGATTGCGATCAAATATGGCGGTGATTTCGTCGTTGACGGGGCATCCTCAATTGCATCCAGTCTGGGACTTAGCCAGACACTGATTGGACTTACGATCATTGCCATGGGAACCAGTCTTCCGGAGCTTGTCACCTCCATCGTTGCCTCCAGAAAGGACGAAGTCGATATGGCACTTGGTAATGTCATCGGCTCTAATATCTTCAATATCCTTTTTGTACTCGGTGTCGCGGCAGCAATCAGTCCGGTGGGATTCGCTCTGGAAAATATAATCGACATTGCTTTCCTTATCATAATCAGTGCAATCACTCTCGTCTTTGCATGGACTTCGAAGGAAATCAACCGTAAAGAAGGAATTATCATGCTGGTATTATATGCCGCTTATATGGTATATATCTGCATGCGTTAATATTTGTAATTATGAAAGGACGGACATTTTATGAAAATTGTATTTTTAGATGCCAAAACAATCGGGGACGATATTGACCTGTCCGGATTTGATTCACTTGGTGAAGTTACCAAATATAACTTTACCACTCCGGAAGAAGCTCCGGAACGCGTGAAAGACGCAGATGTTCTTATCATTAACAAAGTTCCGATCAATGAAAATACGGTCGGAACAGCAAAGAATCTGAAACTGGTCTGTGTTACTGCAACCGGAACCAACAATCTGGATAAAGACTATCTGGATTCCCACAAAATTGCCTGGAGAAACGTTGCCGGTTATTCCACAGAAACAGTTACTCAGCATACATTTGCCATGCTTTTCTATCTGCTTGAAAAGCTGCGCTATTACGATGATTATGTAAAAGATGGAAATTATATTAACGATACTTCTTTTACTCACTTTGCAGAACATTTTTCAGAAATCAATGGCAAGACGTGGGGAATCATCGGACTTGGCGCGATCGGACGCCGCGTTGCCCAAATTGCCCGGGCATTTGGTGCAAATGTCATCTATTATTCAGCATCCGGACGCCCTGCACAGGATGGATATACGCAGGTTGATTTCAATACCTTGCTTACCACTTCGGATATTATCTCTGTCCATGCACCACTGAATGAACACACCGAAAATCTTCTGGATAAATGCGCATTTGCAAAGATAAAAGAAACCTGTATCTTCCTGAATCTCGGCCGTGGTCCGATCGTTGTTGAACAGGATCTGTACGACGCACTTGTAAATGGCGAAATTGCTGCCGCAGGTCTGGATGTCTTATCTGCCGAACCAATGAGTGAGAAAAATCCGCTTATCAAGATCCAGGACAGCCGCCGGCTTTTCATTACGCCGCATATTGCTTGGGCAAGCGTAGAAGCACGTACCAGACTGATGCAGATCATCCTGGATCAGGTGAAAGAATATTTCCATATGTAGAACACTAACTACTCATTAAAGTTTGACATGAAACAATTTTACATTATTTATTGAATCATTCCTACATTCATGCTATCATATATCATTGTACCTAATGAAAAAGAGTGAAAAAATATATGAATAGACGTCCTGATTCCCAGGCGTCTCTGTGGAGGAATGAGAACTATGAGTGAACGTGGATCTGCTCCTGCAGCAGAAAATAAGATGGGAACAATGCCCGTCGGAAAATTAGTATTCAATATGTCACTGCCAATGATGGTTTCTATGCTGGTACAGGCGCTTTATAACATCGTTGACAGTATCTTCGTAGCAAAATTATCAGAAAATGCACTGACTGCTGTATCGTTAGCCTTCCCGCTTCAGACACTTCTGATCGCGGTAGCTACCGGTACCGGCGTCGGTATGAATGCCCTCCTGTCAAAATCACTGGGAGAACATAACTTTAAAAAGGCGAATAAAATTGCTGATAATGCGGCATTTATCTATGCCATCAGTTACATTGTATTTTTAATCCTCGGCTTTACGATCGTAAGACCTTTCTATGCAAGTCAGATTGGAAACGCAGATGTCGAGATCATGGAACTTGGAATTGATTACCTGAGTACGGTTATGATCTTTTCCTTTGGTCTGTTCACACAGATCTTCTTTGAACGGTTACTGACTTCTACCGGAAGAACTATCTTCAGTATGACTTCTCAGTTATGTGGTGCGATTACAAACATTATCCTGGACCCGATCATGATCTTCGGTCTTCTGGGATTCCCGAAGATGGGTGTTACCGGAGCCGCCGTTGCGACCGTTATCGGACAATGTGTTGCCGGAATCGTTGCCGGAACCTGTAATCACAAATATAACCATGACGTATCATTAAGTTTCAAAGGCTTCCGACCGGATATCCGTCTGATCGGACACATTTATGCAGTAGGTATTCCATCTATTATTATGCAGTCTATCGGATCGATCATGACTTATTCGATGAACCGCATTCTGATTGAATTTTCTTCAACTGCAACTGCTGTATTCGGTGTATACTTCAAGCTTCAGAGCTTCTTCTTCATGCCGGTATTCGGTCTGAACAATGGTATCACGCCGATCATTGCCCACAACTATAGTTGCACAGCAAGTATGATCGAATCTGATCCGGATCAGTCTGACGACTGCATTCTGCCTTACTTTCATTGGATTCCTCTGCTTTGAAGGCATCCCACAGGTATTACTTGGAATGTTCAATGCGTCTGACGCCATGCTGAAAATCGGTGTTCCGGCACTTCGTATCATCGGTATCCATTATCTGATCGCATGGTTCTGCATCATTGCCGGTACCGTATTCCAGGCACTTGGCAAAGCAGTATTCAGTATGGTCGTATCCATCATGCGTCAGTTGGTTGTGCTGATCCCGTCAGCTTATATCTTGTCTAAGATTGGTGGCTTACATATAGTGTGGTGGGCTTTCCCGATTGCGGAAGTGATATCATTTATTGTGTCTACGGCATTTTTGATCAAAATTTATAAGACAATTATTAGTAAGATTCCGGAAGGGAAATTATAAAATAAGAAGCGGAAAAAGTTTACATTCACAACTTTTTCCGCTTCTTACTAACCCAACACACAATTCACAATATAGAAATTCCCACAAACCAAAATCAATGCAATCAGACTTCTTGCATTAAATGCCTGGCTGACTTCTCCAAGAACCAACGCCGATAACACCACGCTGCAAAGTGGATTGACAAATCCGAAAATCGCCACTTTCGATACTTCGTTATGCGCCAGCAGAACCGACCAGAGTGTATACGCCACAGCCGATACCATTGCCAGGTAGAGAATCAATACTACTCCTGCAATCGACATATGATCCAAGTGTCCGCCCATCAGGATTCCGACTATGAACAGCAACACACCTCCCATGAAGAACTGACAACCGCTTAAAATAACCGGTGATACTTTTTTGGAGAAAATATTGATCAGTACGGTTGACGCTCCATAAGAAAGCTGCGCGATCAGCACGAAGCCTTCTCCTGTCAGCCTGAATCCCATGTCCATAGAGCCGCCTGCCATGTTGATGATCACGACTCCCGCAAATCCGAGGATGCAGCCAGCAAGTTTTCTGCCTGTCATCTTTTCATTTCTTACTAACAGACATGCCATTAAAATTGCAATGCAAATACCCTGCGACCTGATGATCCCGCCTTTACACCGGTGTATGTACCCGCTCCGATGTAAAGAAAATTACTGGACAGAAGGTTGAGGCAAAGCAAACCGGGATAACATACTTGAATATCTTTCCGTCCGGAAGGACAACTCTTTTTTCCCGGAAGGATGCGAACAGTAATACAAGAATTCCCGCCAGTGCGAACCGGATACCGGCAAAAACAATCTGGCTTGCGGTGTCCGCTGAATCAACGGCAAGAATCCGGTAGCCTGTCTTGATCACGGGAATTGCACTGCCCCATAAGATGCAGCAGACACACGCCAGAGCTGCGACTACCCATGTTCTGGTTAATATATTTTGTTTTTCTGAAATTTGCATTTGTGACATTTCTTTACTCTCTGGAATTCTGGTTCTATTTTTCAATCTCAATCTTCTCTTTCAGCACGACACATCCTGCCATATCACCGATAACATTAACACAGGTTGCTCCCATATCGCACAGAGTATTGATGCTAATATAGACACCCATAACTCCGGCAGGAAGTCCGGCCATTGTAGCAAGTGCCGCGAATGATGCGATTGCACCTCCCGGGATTCCCGGTGTTCCGACTGACAGAAGGACGTTCGCCAGAAGGATGATGATCATCATGGAAATGCTGACATGCACGCCGCATGCATTTGCAAAGAACATGATCATAAAGGACATCAGGATCGATACAGCATCCATGTTAACCGTTGCTCCAAGCGGGATCGTGATACTTGAGATCTGGTTCGGAACTCCAAGTTTATCTTCGACACAGCTTTTACTCAGCGGAATGGTAGCTGAACTTGAGCATGTACCAAATGCATTCAGTGCCGCCGGCATGATCGCCTTGAAGAACTTCACCGGACTTGTCTTGCCGAGAATGCTCACTGCGCCGCCATATACGATAAATGCAAATCCAAAGAATGCGACATATAAGATAATCAGCTGCGTAGCCAGTGATACGATCGTCTTTGTACCATTCGCCTCTACAACCGGAACGATCGTACAGAAGACTCCGATCGGTGTGAAATACATCACCGTACTGATGATCTTCAGACATGCTTCATTGCAGGAGTCGATGACCTTTAATAATGGCTCACCTTTTTCTCCAATCGCGATCAGTGTGAATCCCATGATCAGCGCAAATACCAGCACCTGCAGCATATTACCTTCTGCAAATGCGGATACCGGGTTAGACGGGATCAGTCCCTTGATCGTATCAAGAATGCTGTCCATCTTGGTTGCCTGAATATCAGATGTAGCCATCTTAAAGCTAACGCCTTTTCCAAGACAGATCAGTCTCGGAATGATCAGTCCAACAAAACTTGCGATTGCTGTTGTGCACAGGAAGAACAGCATTGCCGCTCCTGTGATCTTACCTGTCGTCTTGGCACTTCCGATGCTCGCAATACCCATTACGATCGAACAAAATACCAGTGGGAAGATCATCATATTCAATGCACTCATATAGATACTTCCCAGTACACTTGTTGCAGTCAGAACCACGTTAAACCGTCCCGCCAAAAACAGTCCGGTCAGGATTCCGAGGATCAGTCCGACGAAAATCGCACCGGTGATGTGCTTTCTGTACCACTCATAAAAACTCTTCATTTGTATGTACTCTCCTTACTTTTCAACTATAATATAACGTCTATATTTTACTATACACATATAGGCTATAGTTTATATCAAAAAGAGTGGAACGTCAATGTCCCACTCCTTATACCGTAAATTTCTCCACATAATAATTCTGTATCTCTGTAAGGATATACGCCTCATAATACTCCACCGGAATCTCCCGGTTCTCTTCCAGACTATTTTTACTATTTTATCAGTCATCTAACAGTACATCATTAACCACATCGTATGCATCTTCCAATGCATCCAACGCTTCCGTCAGAGTGTCTGCTTTATCCACTTCACCGGCTTCTTCATATTCATCCAGTATATTTACCAGAGAATCTTTTACTTGTTGGATGGATGTTATCAGGTCTTTTAACTGTTCTTCTTTTGTTGATGTGGTATTTATATTTACTATTTTGCTCACATTGTACCTCCCGTATTCTTGCCTATTTATTCTCTTGCTGATACATTTTTTCCAGTGTTCTAATTCTGATTCTTTACACCCATCTCATGCCATTCTTCCCCGCCCCAGGTTGACTGCGCGATTCCTTTATCTTTAAATCCGAATTTCTCATACATCGCTACCTTCGATTCCAGGCAGGTAAGGATAATCTCTTTTCTTCCCCTTCCCCATTCTCTTTCGAGATACCGGCGTACCAGTTCTCTTGCAAGCCCCTGACTGCGGTATTCCGGCAGTACATCCAGACCCAGCAGCATGATATTCTTTCCTTCCGGATTATGCAGACCTGCATCCGTAAAAAATTCATCCTTTAATACGACCTCGTCTGTTGCAAGTCCATTTAAAAAACCTGCCATCTTTCCATTTTCTTTATCAATCACTACCAGAAATAAATCCGCAATTCCGGCAACACGGTCTTTCATATGCTTCTTAGAACAGGCTTCATTCGGCGGAAAACAGATCCTTTCGATCTCTGCTGCTTCTTCTGCTTCGTTCTGTTTTATGTTTCTAAATTCATATCTTTCTGAAATATGTGTATCTGTCATTTGCTTTTCTCCAATCCCATTACCGTATAAAATGTGTCGCAATTCGTTCTTCCTTTTCCGGTAATCCGAACTGTTCTTTTCCAAGCGCAATACTCTTCATCAAGAATGTCATATTTCTTGCAAGTGTACGCATCGTCTGTTTTCCTTCTCCGTCCTGCTCTGACTCACCCGGCATACGTCCATGAATGCTGTTCCAATACTGGCTTGATGCAACCGGCATTCCGGAGATTGTAAAATACTTGTTCAATTCATCAAATGTTGCCGAACAACCACCGCGTCTCGCACATACAACACTTGCTCCGACTTTCATCGTCTTGTCAAAATGACTGCTGTAGAACAAACGATCAAGACAGGCAATCAGTGTCGCATTTGCTGACGCATAATATACCGGGCTTGCAACGACAAGTCCATCGGCTTCTTCAAACTTTAGTGCCAGTTCATTTACCATATCGTTGAATACACATTTGCCTTTCTCATAGCAGGAACCACAGGCGATACAGCCTCGAATATCTTTATTGCCGACCAGTATGATCTCTGTCTCGATTCCGTTATCTTTAAATACCTGTTCCATTTCTTTTAATGCAACAGATGTATTGCCATTAGCCCGTGGGCTTCCATTTAACATTAACACTTTTAACTTTTGCTGCATTGATTTGTTCCCCTTTCAATGATTCTCTTCCTGACAGATATTTCTTTCAGGATTCGCAAGTTTTTATGCTCATATCTTTGGCGTTCTGAATTCCACCGCATGCTTCCTCTTCCAGATTGGGAACAAATTCCGCTGACACACATAATTCTCCCTCTCTTTGATCGCAACCGCCTGAAAAAACGTCTTCCACATCTTTGTATATTCATCTTCATACTGTTCTGTTTTACGAAGTGACTCAAATTCGTCATCCGTCAGATAACGCAGATAGTTTGTTCCGTCTTTTGGATGTACGCATGCTGTTTTCCGGTTATCATCTATGATCATCCAATGTTCTGATGGCATCCGGTCCGCAAAATGTCTGCCAACCAGCATGACCACATCACTTTTGGGTTCCAGATGACTGACATAGACCTTTCTGTCCAGCGACTGGAATCGTGCAAATTCATTAAAATGATGGCTTTCATTACCGACTTTCCGCCGAAGTTCCAACATGCGCATCACATGAGGATTCGAATACTGTTCCAGTACCTTACTTCCCACTGCAAATCCGACACGCAGGAAATTATAGATTGCCTGTAACGCATCTTCCTCCGCAGAAAGGGTTGCATAATATACATCCAGATATGCTTCATCGGAAATATCCCTGCGAACAGAACGGATTACTTTTTCTGCTTTCACATTATCCCCGTCTACATGGACATATTCATCAAACATTGTCTGCTGTAATATCGGTTCTTTCTTTAATTGTATCTGATCATGACCGATTCGTAAAGCTTCCGACCAGGCATCATAGATGCAGGTCATAATGTCCTCCAGACGATCCTTACAAGTATATATCTTCATAATTTCCTACCCTATTCCAAAGTCTGCCAACGACAATTGCACATAAGATTCATTGGAATGTTCTATATTCCATACATCTTTCTTATCTACACTCACCAGTTGTCTCATAATATACGATGCTTCAACCGGTGTATGATACATCTGTTTTCCCCCACAGGTAATAAAATAATGCGCCCGCTTAAGTACCACACCCATCTTCTTTAAGCTTGCAAAATCCAGTCTTCCATACCGTCTTGCATGTGTGATCCGACTGGCAGATTTGGGACCGATTCCAGGTACCCGAAGCAGTCTTGCATAACTTGCAGTCTCTATTTCCACAGGAAATTGTTCGAGATGTCGTAATGCCCAGTCACACTTTGGATCGACCAGTTCATTGAAATCCGGCTTTTCTTCCGACAATAATTCACCTGCCTGGAATCCATAAAATCTAAGCAGCCAATCTGCCTGATAGAGGCGGTGTTCACGCAAAAGCGGTGTCGGTGTTCCAAGCCCCGGCAGTGCATCATCCTCATTCAGCGGAATATATGCTGAGTAAAACACTCGTTTCAGATCAAAGCCCTGATACAACTGCTGGGTCGTCTGCAATAATGTATAGTCACTTTCCCCCGTCGCACCGATGATCATCTGTGTACTCTGCCCGGCAGGTGCAAAACGACGCTTTAAACCAGACATATCATGGGGTGCTAACTGATATGCATTGTCCCATGTAAGGAGTCCATCCACTCTCCCCATTTCTTTTTGAGAAGGCAAAGTTCCGTCCTTTCCATCCGACAGTCTGTCTGTCTTCTTTTTTTCTTCCAGGCTTTCCCGATAATTCCTTTTGGATATTTCCGAAAAAATGCCGTTATTTAACAGTTGATTTCCCCTGCTTCTTTCCATATATGCTGTCTTTCCGATGGCCATCCGGTGTGCAGCAATTGTATTCTGAACCTTTCCCATAGGATTAAGGATTGTCTTCATTGTCTTATTCGGTGCAAGAGTCCGAAGACTCTCTTCCGTCGGAAGTTCCAGATTCACACTGATACGGTCGGCCAGATATCCCGCTGCGGCAAGAAGTTCATCCGAAGCTCCCGGAATCGTCTTCACATGGATATATCCGTTAAAATGATATTTTGTGCGAAGCAGCAGTAAAGTCTCACACATCTTTTCCATCGTGTATGTCGGATTTTTCAAAACTCCGGAGCTTAAGAAAAGGCCTTCTATATAATTCCGCTTGTAAAACTCAATCGTCAGTTCACAGATCTCTTCGGGTGTAAATGTTGCCCGTTTCACATCGTTGCTTGCACGATTAATGCAATATTTACAATCATAGGCACAATGATTCGTCATCAGAATCTTTAATAAAGAAATACATCTTCCGTCCGCTGCAAAACTGTGACAGATGCCGCATGCCTCTGTATTGCCGAGTTCTCCTTTCTTTCCACGGCGGCTGGAACCACTTGACGTACATGCTACATCATATTTTGCCGCATCAGCGAGAATCTGTAATTTCTCCTGTGTTGTATAATTACTATTTTTGATTTCTATATTCATAGTTTTATTATACAAACAAGTGTTCTTGTTTTCAAGTGTTTTTCCGAACATTTGTTCTTTCCATCTACTATACATGCCTGCTATCTTTATTTTTTCAGGAAATGTTCCCTGTTCGGATATACCTGCCTGAAAGCCTCAAGCGCCGCCTCCTGTAACAGCGCAAACTCTTTCTCCATATGAAGCAGATGCGGTGCACGAAAAGCGATCATACTAATCTGCTGCGCAATCTTTTTTGTCACTCCTTCTTCTGACATCTGTCCCATTCCAAATACAAGTGACGTAAATGCTCTTCCTCCCCTGCTGACTTCAATGAATTTCAAAAAGACATTCTGAAGCTCCTGCAAAAGAATTTCCTTATATACTTTTTCCTGAAGCAGTGATTCTGACAGCCCCAAAGTGGCAGCTATCTTCGCTCCCTGCTTTCTCCGTTTTCCTCCCAGATCCACTGTCGTACCCTCTGCCAGATATTTCATTTCCATAAGACATCTCATAAATTCATCTTTTACGGGTGTTCGTTTTCCATATCTTGCAATCCATAACTGTTTCCGGTATTTGTCTTTCTCCGACTCTCCGTCGCCGGTATTTGCTTTTAATAACTCCAGTCTTTTTACCGGATCTGTTTCTTTGTAAAATGCAATTATCCATGCGTTATCCATTTTCTATTTCCTCATTATTATTTCAAAAAATGATCTACATTACTGCTATCCACACGGCAATATTCGGAGACATAATATCTGCCTTCCTTTAAATGTTTCCGATTTGTGTCTTTTCCACAGACAATCTCTACCGATAATTTCGCCAATTCCATTGCCTGATCCTCTTTATCATTATAGACGGTTCCCTTCATTTTTCCAGTCTTGATTGCCTCCAGCGCATCGTCCAGACCGTCAATTCCAAATATGACAGGCCAGTTCCGGCAGTCATATCCGGCCTTCTGCCAGGCTTCCACTGCTCCCAGTGCCATCTCATCATTATTGGAAATAACCAGTTCTATCTCATCTCCATATTGTTCAATAAGACGACTCATCCTGTTTTCAGCCTGTCCACGGTTCCAGTCTGCAAACTGATAACTCAATTTTTCAAGATTAATCCCCTGTTCAAGCAAGGTCTTAACCGAATAGTCTGTTCTGCTGATGGCATCCTGATGTCCGGCCTCTCCTTCCAGAAGTATGTACTGAATCTTCCCATCCTGATTCTTATCAACTTCCGGATGATTCTTAATATAATCCGCCACAATTTCTCCCTGCATGATCCCGGACTGCTCTGCGTTACATCCTATATAATACAGCTTCTCCCATTGCATCAGATCCTCCCTGACCGGCTCCCTGTTAAAAAAGAGAACCGGGATATCTTCTTGTTTTGCCATCCTGATAATACGGGATGGTGCCGTTCTGTCAACCAGATTCACACACAATACATCACAGCCGGCGTCAATCATCTCCTCAACGATCTCATTTTGATCCTGCTGATTATCATCGCCGTTTTTTACCGTTGTGATGATTTTCATATGATTTGTATCCATTTTTTTCAGATTCTCTTTTAACTGATCCGTCATAGCATTGATAAATGGATCATCCTGCGTATAGGTTACAACTCCTATCCGGATGATATGATCTGTCTTTACACTCTTGTCTTCACATCCGGTAATCAGAAAAGCAATCAGCAGGATAACTGCTATCACACTTCTTCTTTTTCTGTTTTTTTTACTCATAAGAATATAAGAACCTTTCCATATTATCATTTAATGAAAATTCATCTCTGTCAAACACCTTTATCTCTGTCTTATGGCCTTTTAGCCTGTAGAATCTGTGTTCCAGCCTTTGTGCCATTTCCCCGACACTTTTATATCCGATCTCATAGGCATCCGGAACCACCAGTCCCTGGATATTTCCGTTATCCAATAACACTACCGCTTTTACACTGCTCCCAATGCCATATATGTCCGCTCCCTGATATGAATCTTCATCAGACTGCTCGCCTAGTTCTTCCAATGCATGTGGATCCAGAACCACTATTGCATCTACTTTATCTTTTTTACTCACTTTTTCATAGATATTCTGATCTTTTTTCCGGTAACAATACCAGTCGATCTCACTTTTGGTATCTTTCAGCGAATCCTTTAATCCCCGAATCGCATCCTGATCTGACTTTGATTCTTTCCAGTTTGCGACAACTCCGATTTTCTGCCGCTTCTTTCCCAGCTGCTTTCCAAGTTCAGAACCTATCTTATAATAATCCGGTCCGATTACCGGATTACCGGAATTCCCGCCTTCTTTGGAATATACATCCTCCATGATCAGTGTGTATGGCGTCTTGGCACACTGTTTTTTTAACATGTCTTTCGTATCACTTCCCGGTGCCGGACATATGATAAATGCATCTATATTGTTGCGCTTCTGCTCTTTTATAATTTCTTTTTCCATCTCTGCATTTTCAATTTCATCTGTATTACAGATAATCATATGAAGATTGTTTATTTTCGCCGACTGCTTCATTCCTTTAATCAGTGAATTCCACCGGTTATCTCCTGATTCCGGTAAGATCACCGCCACTCGTTTTTCCGGCACATCCCGGTCAAAAATCTTCCATGCAAAAAATAATGTCAGTATCAAGAAAATACACTCCAGTATCAGGAATGTAATTTTATTCTTTTTCATCTACATCCCTCCCCTGTATATATTTCTGCATCTCCAATTGTTCCGCATTCTCCTTTGTATATGGAATTGCCGGTATATGGATAACAACCCTGGTCCCCTCATCCGGTTCACTATATATCTCCAGGCCATATTGCTCACCAAACATCAGCTGAATTCTGGAATGCACATTGATCACACCAACACCCGAACCATGTTTTGGAACTTTGTTGTTATCTGTCAAAATATTTTCCAACACTTCTTTGCGCATTCCCATTCCATTATCTTCTATAATAATGTAAATATCGTCTTCTTTCTTTTCTCCCCGGACTGTGATTTTTCCTTCATCGTCCTCATCCATATTTCCCACGCCGTAATAAATTGCATTTTCGAGAATCGGCTGAATGACTAATTTTACAATACAATAATCTTCTATCTCTTTATCCGTCTGAAATTCCATTTGAAAACGTTCTTTATAACGCATAAGCTGGATATTCATATAGCTTCTGCTGTGCTGAAGTTCATCTTTAACCGGAATGATCGTCTTTCCGCGGGATAAACTGACTCTTAAAAGCTTTGCCAGTTCGGAGATCATAATAACTGCTTCTTCATTTTCCTGGGCTTCCACCATCCACGTGATAGATTCCAGTGTATTATACAGAAAATGTGGATTAATCTGACTTTGTAATGCATCCAGTTCACTTTTTCTCCGTTCATTCTGCTGACGGATAATTTCCCCCATAAGCGTCTCAATCCGTTCATATGATCTTTGAACGGAATAACCCAAATGTCGTATTTCTGAAGAACCTCCTATGTAAATATCCGGTTTTCCTCCTGCTTCATATGTTTTAACCGATTCATCCAGTTTCCGGATCGGTTTGGATATTTTTCTGGAAATCAGCCTGTTTCCTTCCAGAAGCATCATCATAAGAACCATGATTGTTGTAAAGATATAATATCTGAAATTGTTAATTCTTGCAGTCTGCACGCTCTCCGGTACAACTCCGATCAGTTTCCATCCTGTATAGGCAATGTTGCCAACCACTACACTTTCCTTGTGTCCGTCTGTTGTGATCTCATAAGTGCCCTCCTCATACCCGGAAGCCTTCAGACTATTCTCCTCAAACAGTCCCCTGGCCATCTCTGTTTTTCTCGGATGATAGATCATCTGTCCGTCACGGCTGATCATATAATAATAGATTCCTTCCGAAGAATCATTAATCTGCTTTAAGACATCTTCGATCACCGAATATTTCATATCTACAAGAAGGACTCCGCTTCCCGGAATCTCCCCATCGTTTATATCCACATAACGACTCAGTGAAACAACCCAATGATAACGATACAGACCATCTTCATACAAATTCTGAATATGCGGAACGGAAAAATGTACATTTTCAATTGCACTCTCGGCATTCTTATACCAGTCCTGTCCCGTTACATCTATATTTTCTTTTTCAACAGCAACCGGTTCCGAAGCAATCAGCCGGCCTTCGTTCCCATATAATGCCAGACTCTCGATTTTATCCGAATTCACCTCGTATAATAAGCTGAACTGTTCAGCAAATTTTTCACTGGATATATCAAATTCCTGTACGATATTATAATTCGCTGCATTAAAAATCTGCCTGATATCTAACAGGTCCGAATTCACCCTGTCTACCGTGCTTTCCACCGTCGCCTCTGTATTTGATACTGCCATCTTATCAATCGCAAGCTTAAATCTTTGATACAAAAGGAATCCCATAGTTACAATCGTGACAAGTGTAATCGCCATAAGAACAGACATGATGATTGACTGTATATTAAATACAACATTTTTTTTGAAATCCGAATCTTTTTTTCTTTTTTTCACGCTTTTTCCTGTTCCCTTCATACGGATTACTGTTCTACTTTACAGATGCTCTATACTTCGAAGGAGAAACTCCAAACTTCTTTTTAAATACATAACTAAAATAATTGGCATCGAGATACCCCACTTTTTCTGCTATTGTGTAACTTTTCTCATCTGTATTTAATATCATCTCTGCCGCAATATCCATTCTGTAATCTGTTAAATAAGAGATAAACGATTTTCCCGCTTCTTTTTTAAATACAGAAGAAAAATAAGAATTCGATACACCGAGAACCGCACATACCTCGTCCAATGATATATCCGCCTCCATATACCTTTCTTTCACAATGTTCTGTGCTTCCACAATGAGCCGTCTGGCAGAACTGTTTCTTGCACATTTCAGCTTTTCACTGATTGTTTCCGACATCTGCACAATCCATGCTGTCAGTGAACTCTCATCCATCTGCGATACTTTTTCGTAAATATTCTGCATATTACCGGATATTTTATTGAAATCCAGCGAATTATCTGTACAGAACTTAAAAAATCCACTGACGATCTCCATTGTAGCAAGATTATACTGACTCATGGTTTCTGTATTTTTATGAAGCTTTTCCATCTCTCCATGTGCTGCCCGCTCTATCTCTGCCGAATCTCCTATACGAATTGCACGAAATAGCATCTGCATCCTTGACTCTTCTGACTGAACCGGTTTGATCTGTTCCTTCGGAACAATCTCTCCAATATTAATTGCCCGTTTTGTTCCGTATAAAACCCTGTAAGAAACTGCTTCTCTTGCCCGTTCATAGGAAAGACTGATCTCATACAGGCTGTCACACACGGTTCCGATTCCCGCTGTAACAACTGCACCCATGATGCGGTACGCCCACCGACAGAATCTGTCACAGGCATCTGTTATCTGGGTAATCTTATCTTCCGCATCCAGTTCCAGAATCAGCAGTGTATTTCCCATATATATAAATTCTCGACAGTTCCACTGATCCATCAGTCTCTGCTTGATCTCTCTTTCTACCGACATGGATAAAAGCAGTGGGTTCATGCCTTCTGGCACATGGTTCTCCGATGTGTGGAAGATTACACAACCAAAGAGAGGTCCTTTCATATCTACCTGATATGCCTGTAAAAACCTTTCATAATCATGTTTTTCTACTCTTCCTTCAATTAATGAAATAAAAAAATTGGACTGTAATTTCGGAAGTACTTCCTGAAAATAATCATTTAATTTTTTTACATTTAATTTTTCTTCTCTTTCCCTGTCCAGCGTATGTTTCAAATTAGTCAGACTTTCTGACAATTCTGTTGCATTGACCGGTTTGAGCATATATTCCTTGATTTCCAAATGCACTGCTTCTTTCGCATATTCAAACTCATCAAATCCCGTACAGAGCATGATATAAATATTCGGATATTCCCGATTCAGCCTTCTGGATAACTCTAACCCGTCCATATAAGGCATCTTAATATCCGTCAGCACCACATCCGGCTGGAGTTTTTCTACTAATTCCAGTGCTTTTACCCCATTTGTCGCACTTCCTGCCACCTCAAACCCCAGATCATTCCAATGAATTTTTTTCTCTATCATATCGATGACTTCGGCTTCATCATCTACGAGAATCACTTTATATCGTTCCATCTTTTTCCCCTTTTTCATGACCGCTATACGTTTATTCCAGTATAACAAATTTACGTCTCTTATAACATATCCAAATACAAAATCTGCCTTCAAAATTTTTTTACTCACAAATTCCTTTCGAACGCATCATGTTGAAAAAACCGTCCCTTTCATCTTTCCGATGAGCAGGACGGTCTACTTCTTTTTGTATAAACCTGTATAAACAGTCTTTTATTTATTATTTTTTCTGTACATATTTCAGACAGTCAAGTGTTACAGCTGCCAGAATAATGATACCTTCAAAAATAAACTGAAGGTTTGTATCAATACCAAGAACCGTCAAAGAATAGGTCAATGATGTAAAGATCAGTACACCTGTCACAACTCCCGATATCTTACCAATACCACCGGTAAAGGAAACTCCACCAACTACGCAGGCTGCAATGGCGTCCATATCCCATCCCTGTCCGTAAGCGGCACTACCGGATCCAACCATTCGTACACACTCCAGCCATGAACCGAATCCATAAAGGATACCTGCAAGGATAAATGCTCCCATCGTTACTTTAAATACCGAGATTCCTGATACAGCTGCCGCCTCTGGATTTCCACCAACTGCATATAAATTTTTTCCAAATGTTGTCTTTATTCCAGATAAACCATACAACAGCAATCGCAACTACTGCCCATAAAATAATCATCGGAAAACGTCCTGCCTGTGGAATAAAAATATTCGGGATTGTCGGATCAATCGCACCAAAAGAAACTCCTTTTGTAGCATATGTAACAAGACCAAAGATGATCAACATATTTGCCATCGTTGAAATAAATGGATGCATCTTAAATCTTGCCATGAAAAATCCGGCTGTCATTGCAAATACAGTTGTGAAAATTATACACACACATAATGCTAATATAGCTCTTGATGCCGGTGCCATACCCGAAAAATCAAAAACATGTCCAAACACAGTACCTGTGTTAATTCCGTTATGCATGATAATGGTTGCTGTAACCATACCCATACCAACCATACCTACAGAAAGGGTCTGTACCTGCCTGTAGTTGATCAGACTGGCAACCTAAGTGCAAGGAACATTCGCGGTGAAGCCTGCTGCAAAATGTTAAGGATGTTTGTGGTTGTAAAAAGCTGTGTATTTTTCACGAATGGTGTAATAATACACAATGCGATAAAGATCATGATAATTACAATATACAGACCGTTCTTATACAAGAACT